>Ga0307373_10000530_pt1 | contig 72997 bp, 74 predicted proteins | sample OX2MG_FD_202534 | JGI IMG/M metagenome (GOLD analysis project Ga0307373, IMG submission 202534) | Soil microbial communities from Risofladan, Vaasa, Finland - OX-2 | ecosystem: Environmental > Terrestrial > Soil > Coastal area > Acid sulfate soil | place: Finland: Risofladan, Vaasa | collected... | reverse complement strand
CCGCCGCGGCGCGGCGCAGAGCATCGGCGCGGTCGATCCGCTCCCAGGTGAAGTCGGCGTCATCGCGGCCGAAGTGGCCGTATGCCGCGGTCTTTTGGAAGATCGGGCGGTGCAGGTCAAGGTAGCGACGGAAGGCTCCCGGCCGCAGGTCGAACTCGGCGTCGACCAGGCGGGAGATCTCGGCGTCGGGGAGCTTGCCGGTGCCGAAGGTCTCGACCATCAGCGAGATCGGGTGGGCGACGCCGATCGCGTAGGCGACCTGAACCTCGCAGCGCTCCGCCAGGCCGGCGGCGACGACGTTCTTGGCCACGTGGCGCGCGGCGTAGGCGGCGGAGCGGTCGACCTTGGAGGGATCCTTGCCGGAGAAGGCGCCACCGCCGTGGCGGGCCATGCCGCCGTAGGTGTCGACGATGATCTTGCGGCCGGTGAGGCCGGCGTCACCGACGGGACCGCCGATCACGAACTTGCCCGTCGGGTTGACGAGAAAGCCCTCACGCAGCTGGCCCTCGTCGAAGAGGCCCGGGACTTCGGCGCCGAGGACGGGGAGCACCACCTGCTCCCAGAGGTCGGGCTTGATCGTCGTCTCGGAGTCGACCCCCTCGGAGTGCTGGGTGGAGATCAGGAGCTTTTCGACCTGCACCGGTCGGCCATCGGCGTAGCGCACCGTCACCTGCGTCTTGCCGTCGGGGCCGAGGTAGGAGAGGGACTTCTCCTTGCGCACCGCGGCGAGCCGCTCCGCCAACCGGTGGGCGATCTGGATCGGCATCGGCATCAGCGACTCGGTCTCGTCAGTCGCGTAGCCGAACATCATCCCCTGGTCGCCCGCCCCGGCGACCGCCAGTTCGTCCTCCACGGCTTCGCCCAGCCGGGTCTCGTATGCGGCATTGACCCCCTGGGCGATGTCCGGCGACTGCTTGTCGAGCGAGACGAGGACCGAGATGTGGTCGCAGTTGTAGCCGTAGTCGCCGTGGTCATAGCCGATCCCGCGGATCGTCTCGCGCACGACCTCGGGCACGTCGAGGTGGACATCGGTGGAGATCTCGCCCGTCACCACCGCCATCCCGGTGCTGACCAGGGTCTCGCAGGCGACGCGACCCTCGGGGTCCTCGGCCATCACCGCGTCGAGGACGCCGTCGGATATCTGGTCGCAGACCTTGTCCGGGTGGCCCTCGGTGACGGACTCCGAGGTGAACAGGTACTCGCCCTCGGCGAGCCGCTTGTCGTTGATCATCACCGGAAGCCTAGCGACGGCGGCCCGAGTGGGGAACGAGGTCGATGACCAGGGGAACGCCCTCCAGGGCATAGGCCTCGCGGATCCGGTTCTCCAGGTGGTAGGCCCAGTCGCGGCTGATCAGCTTGCGGTCGTTGACCTGGATCGCGATCCGCGGCGGGCGCTCGCCGACCTGCGCCGCGTAGTAGAGGCGCAGGCGGCGCCCGCGCCGCGACGGCGGTGGCGTGCGGGCGACCACCTCGGCGACAAAGCGGTTGAGCTCGGGCGTCGGGATCCGCTCGGCGGCGCGGTCGGCCAACTCCAGCGCCCGCGGCAGCAGGCGGGCGACGTTGCGGCCGGCCAGCGCCGAGCAGGTGATGACGGCGGGGCGCAGGCGCAGCTTGCGCTCGGCGCGGGCGCGGGCGTCGTCGATGTCGGTGCGGGTCTCATCCCACTTGTTCATCGCCAACAGGGTGGCGCAGCCGGCGCGCATCGCCAGCTCGGCGGCGCGCAGGTCCTCCGCGGTGAGGCCCTCTGAAGCGTCGCAGAGGACCAGCGCGACATCGGCGCGCTCGACCGCGCGCTCGGAGCGCAGCTGGGCGTAGTAGTCGACGCTGCCGGCCAGCTTCGAGCGGCGGCGCAGCCCGGCGGTGTCGACCAGGATCACGCGGCGCCCGTCGACCTCCAGCTCGGTGTCGATCGCGTCGCGGGTGGTCCCCGCCGCAGCGGAGACGATCACCCGGTCTGAACCGAGGAAGGCGTTGACCAGGGAGGACTTGCCGACGTTGGGGCGCCCGATCACGGCGATCCGGGTGGCGTCATCGGCGGCGGGCCGGGCGGTGCGCTCGCCCAGCAACTCGACCACCCGATCAAGCAGGTCGCCGCTGCCAAGACCGTGGGTGGCCGAGACCGCGAACGGATCGCCGAGGCCAAGCCCGTGGAACTCGGCGGCCAGGTGGGCGTCGTCGGGGCGGTCGGCCTTGTTGGCAACCACCACCACGGGCGTGGCGCCGGCGCGCAGGGTCGCGGCCAGCTCGGCGTCGCCGGCGCGCAGCCCCGCCCGAGCGTCGACAACCATCATCACCACATCGGCCTCGGCGATCGCCAGACGGGCCTGGCGCCGCACGTCGCCAGCCATCTCGGCCTCGTCCTCGAGGTCGATGCCACCGGTGTCGATCAGCTCGAAGCCGACACCGTTCCAGTCGCAGGCCAGGCGCTTGCGATCGCGGGTGACCCCCGGCTCTGCTCCCGTCACCGCCTCGCGGCCGCCGACCAGGCGGTTGACCAGGGTGCTCTTGCCGACGTTGGGGAAGCCGACCACGGCGACGCTGGGTGGCCGGGCGCTCACCCCAGCCCCCGCTCCCGCGCCAGCCCGACCACACGCTCCAAGACCTCGGGCAGTGCCAGAGCGCTGGTGTCGAGCACCACCGCGTCGGGGGCGGCCAGCAGGGCGCCGTGGCGGCGCTCGGTGTCGCGGGCATCGCGCTCGCGCTGGGCGGCGAGAACCTCCTCGGTGTCCTCGCCGGTCTGCGCCGCGCGGCGCCGGGCCCGCACCGCCTCGGTGGCGGTGAGGAAGACCTTCAGCGGCGCATCGGGGCTGACCACCGTGCCGATGTCGCGGCCCTCGGCGACGTAGCGCCCGGCCGCGATCAGGGCCCGTTGGCGGGCGACGATCTCCTCCCTCACCCCCAGGTGGACGGAGACGCGGGAAGCGGCCAGCGTGACCTCTGGCACGCGGATCGCCTCGGATATGTCGCGGCCGCTGAGCCGCACCCGCCCACCATCTAGCTCGATCTCCAGCTCCCGCGCGAGGGCAGCCATCGCCGCGGCGTCATCGGGGCTGGCGCCGCGCTCGATCCCGGCCAGCGCGACGCAGCGATACATCGCCCCCGAGTCGAGGTAGGTGAAGCCGAGCGCGGCGGCGACGCCGCGGGCAACGGAGGACTTGCCGGCCCCGGCGGGGCCATCGATCGCGATCACCATCAGCTGAGCGTATGGGTCTCAGCCAGCCGACAGCGAGGCGAGGTCGGCCTCAAAGCGCGGGTAGCTGACCGCCACGGCGTCGATGCCCTCGACCTCCACCCCATCGCCCGAGGCGAGGCCGGCGATCGCCCCGAGCATCGCGATCCGGTGGTCACCGTGGGAGCGGATCGCGCCGCCGCGCAGGGCGCCCCCACCCTCGATCTCGATCCCCTCCTCGGTCGCCTCCACCCGGCCCCCGAGCGCGCTCAGCGCCTCGGTCACCGTGGCGATCCGATCCGACTCCTTGCGCCGCAGCTCGCCCGCATCGCGGATACTTGTCCTCCCCTCGGCAAAACAGGCGGCGAGGGCGATAAGGGGCAGCTCGTCGATCGCCAGCGCCACCTCGGGGCCGCTGACCTCGGTGCCGCGCAGCGGCGCCGATCGCACCCGCAGGCGACCGATCGGCTCGCCCCCGCGCTCCCCTTCTGGTTCCACCTCCACCCCGGCTCCCATCCGTCGCAGGATCCCCAGCAGCCCGGTGCGGGTCGGGTTGAGGCCGACGCCCTCCAACCGGACCTCGCTGCCGGCCACGAGCAACGCGGCGACGATGAGGAAGGCGGCGGAGGAGAAGTCGGCCGGGACCGCGATCTCGCCCGGCTCCAGTCGAGCCGCGGGCCGCAGGCGAACGAACCGCTCGCCGCGCTCCACCTCGGCCCCGGCCGCGGCGAGCATCCGCTCGGTGTGGTCTCGGCTCGGCGCCGGCTCCACGATCCGCGTCTCGCCCTGCGCCAGGAGCCCGGCGAAGAGCAGGCAGGACTTGACCTGGGCGCTGGCGAGGGGAAGCTCGTAGGCGATCCCCCGCAGCGCAGCGGCCTCGATCTCCAGCGGCACCAGACGCCCATCAACGCAGCGCAGCCGCGCGCCCATCCGCCCCAGCGGCTCGACGATCCGGTCGATCGGCCGGCGGCGGATCGACTCGTCGCCGTCCAGGGTCCAGGAGCCCCGCGGCTGCCCGGCGAGCCAGCCCGGCAACAGCCGCAGGAGGGTGCCGGCGTTGCCCACGTCGAGCTCTGCGGGCCGCGCCCCGCGCAGGCCAACGCCTCGGATTCCCAGGCGGGGCTCGATCCCCCTCGATGAGACCCCCCGGACCTCGCCACCGAGCGCGGCGACGGCGGCCAGGGTCGCGCGGGTGTCGGCCGCGTCGAGGTAGCCCTCGATCGCCGTCTCCCCCTCCCCCATCGCCGCGATCAGCGCCGCACGGTGAGAGATCGACTTGTCCGGCGGCGGGCGCAGGGCTCCGCGCAGCGGGCCGGAGGGCTCAAAGCGCCGGCTCGACATCGACTATCCCTCCGCGCCCAGCACGGTGACCCCGTGACCGAGCTCGGTGAGGAGGGCCTGCGCTCGCCGCGCCTGCTCCTCGCCGGCCACCCAGAGCGAGATCGCGCCCGAGGTCATGTCCGGGGCTGGATGGAGGGCCATGTCCTCGATGTTCACTCCCGCCTCGCCCAGGGCGAGCGCCAGCTCGGCGACGGTCCCCGGCCGGTTGGCAACGACGACGCGCAGCTGGCGCAGCGGGCCGACGTCGTGCCCGGCCTCCAACAGACGCCCCCGGTCCTCGCCCGCCGCCGCGTGCCAGGCGCCAATCGCCTCCCGGTTGCCCTCGCGGATCAGCTCCGCCGCCTGGCGCAACCGCTCGGCGACCGAGTCGACCGCCTCGGCCAGGGCCTCGCCGTTGGCGCTGAAGATGCCCGCCCAGAGCGCCGGGTTGGAGCCGGCGACGCGGGTCATATCGCGGAAGCTGGGGCCCACCTCCGGCATCCGCTCGGAGTCGCGGGTCAGCTCCGCCGCCGCCTGGGCGACCAGCACGTCGGCGACCACGTGAGGTAGGTGGCTGACCGTCGCCATCAGTCGGTCATGGGTCTCGGCGTCGATCGCCTGCGGCCGGGCGCCGATGCCCGCGATCGCGCGCTGAAGGCGATCATAGATCAGGCCGCTGGAGCGCTCGGTCGGCGTCAGGTACCAGCGGGCGCCGTGGAAGAGGTCACCGCGCGCGTTGGCGACCCCCGAGGTCTCCGCACCCGCCAGCGGGTGACCGCCGAGAAAGCGCTCATCGCCGGCCAGCGCGGCGACGATCTCGCGCTTGGTCGAGCCGACATCGGTGACCAGGCCCTCTGGCCCGCAGGCCTCCAGAGCCGCCGCGGCCAGCCGGGGAAGGTCGTCCACCGGCGCCGCGCAGAAGATCAGCTCGGCACCCTCGCAGGCCTCCGCCACCGAGGCGGCCGAGCGATCGATCGCTCCCACCCCTTCGATCGCCAGCTCCCGGGTCGCCCGGCTTGGGTCATAGCCGCTCACCTCGGCACCCAGCCGATCGCGCGCGGCGAGCCCGATCGAGCCCCCGATCAGGCCCAGCCCGAGGACCGCGATCCTCATCCCTGGCGCCGGGACCGCACAGCCGCCGCCAGGCGCTCGAGCACCGAGACGGTCCGATCCCAGTCCATGCAGGCGTCGGTGATCGACTGGCCGTAGGTCAGCCCCACACCCTGCTCGAGCTCCTGGCGGCCCTCGACCAGGAAGGACTCCAGCATCACCCCGACGATCGCCCCGGCCCCGTCGGCGATCTGCTCGGCGATCTCAGCCGCGGCCTGCGCCTGGCGCTCGGGGTCCTTGCCGCTGTTGTCGTGGGAGGCGTCGATCACCAGGCGCTGGGGCAGGGCGGCGGCCTGGAGCATCGCCAGAGCGCTCCTCACCCCCTCTGCGTCGTGGTTGGGGGCGCCCCTTCCGCCGCGCAGGATGACGTGGCCGTCGGGGTTGCCCCTGGTGTGCAGGACCGCCGGCGCGCCGCGGTCATCGATCCCGGCGAAGGCGTGCGGAGCCGCCGCGGCGCGCACCGCGTCGACCGCCACCCCGACGTTGCCGTCGGTGCGGTTCTTGAAGCCGATCGGCATCGAGAGGCCCGAGCCGAGCTGGCGGTGGATCTGGCTCTCGGTGGTGCGGGCGCCGATCGCCCCCCAGGCGACGGCGTCGGAGATGTATTGGGGGGTGATCGGATCGAGGAACTCGCACCCCACCGGCAGGCCGAGGTCGAGCACCTCCAGCAGCAGGGTGCGGGCCATCCTCAGCCCCGCATTGACGTCGGCGGAGCCGTCCAGGTGAGGGTCGTTGATCAGCCCCTTCCAGCCGGTGGTCGTGCGCGGCTTCTCGAAGTAGACCCGCATCACGATCAGCAGGTCCCGATCCAGCTGGCGGGAGGCCTCGCTCAGGCGCCGGGCGTAGTCCAGCGCGGCGTCGACGTCGTGGACGCTGCAGGGGCCGACGATCACCAGCAGCCGCTCATCGCTGCCATCGAGGATCGCCACGACCTGCTCCCGGCCGCCGACCACACCCCGCGCCCGATCCTCGCCCAGGGGAAGCTCCCCCAGCAGAACCGCCGGCGCCACCAGCTCGACAACCCGCTCGATCCGCTGGTCGCGAACCAGATCGCGGCTGGACTCCCTCTCGGTTCCGATCACCATCTGCGCACCGCTGCCTTTCCTCAACGCCGGGGACTCCGACATAACTTTAGGCGGCGGGCCCGCTCAGCCGAGCAGCTCGCCCAGGGCGGCAAGGAAACGGCCGTTCTCGGCGGCGCTGCCGTAGGTCACACGGATGTGGCCGCCCTCGCCCAGCGCGCTGCCGGGCCGAACGGCGATGCGGCGCTCGGCCAGACCGACGAGGACCTCGCCCTCATCCGCCCCGCCGAGATCGACCCAGGAGAAGTTGGCCTGGGTCTCAGCCGTACTCAGTCCCATCGCGCCCAGAGCCTCCTCCACCCGGAGCCGCTGGGCGATCGTGCCCTCGACCCTGGCGGCGACGTCGTCCTGGTGCAGGATCGCCTCCGCCCCGGCCGCCTGGGCCAGGGCGTTGACGCTGAAGGGCTGGCGCACCGCGTCGACCGCGGTGCAGAACCTGGCCGAGCCGATCCCGTAGCCGACCCGCAGCCCGGCCAGGCCGTAGCACTTGCTGAAGGTGCGCAGGATGACCAGGTTGGGGAACTGGGCGAGCAGGTCGAGGCTGGCGTCGGGGTCATCGTCGGTCTGGAACTCGACGTAGGCCTCGTCCAAGACGATGGTCACCCGCGCCGGGACCTGCTCGCAGAGGGCGCCGATCTGGGTCGCAGGCAGGTGGGTCGCGGTGGGGTTGTTGGGGTTGCAGACCAGCAGCAGCTGGGTGGCGGCCGTAACCTCGGCGGCCATCGCCTGCAGGTCGTGCACCCCGCCCTCGGCCAGCGCCACCCGGACCTCCCGCGCCCCGGTCAGCGCCGGCAGGTATGGGTACATGGAGAAGGACGGCCAGGCGTAGAGGATCTCATCGCCCGGCTCGCAGAGCGCCTCGGCCGCGGCGAGCAGGATCTCGCAGGAGCCGTTGCCGACGGCGATCCGGGCAGGGACGGTGTCGTAGCGCTCGGCGATCCGCCGTCGCAGCAGGGTCGCCTCGGGGTCGGGGTAGCGGTTCATCGCCCCGCTGGCGGCGGCGATCGCCTCGATCACCTTCGGGTGGGGCCCGAAGGGCGACTCGTTGGAGGCCAGCTGGGCGAGGTCGCCCGCGGCGATCGCCTCCGGCGCCTGGCCGGTGGGCACGCCGGCCTGGTAGCCGGGGATGCGGGCGAGCTTTTGGGCGAAGGTGACTGCCATGCCCTCGATTGTGACGCAGCGGCTGGTTACTGAGCGGCCCCGAGGTCGGCGCGCAGCTTCTTCGCCTCGCCCAAGTAAACGTGAGCCGGGGAGTGAGCGGCGGGGGCGTAGAAGTGGACCATCACCCGGATCACCCGGGGCATCGCGCCGGGGACGCCGATCTCCCGCGCGCAGAGCAGCGGCACCGAGTCCAGGCCGAGGTTACGGGCGGCGACCGCCGGGAACTCGGCGTCGAGATCCTCTGTCGTCGTGAACAGGCAGCTGACCATCGCCTCCGGCGCCAGGTCGTTGCGCTCGATCAGCTCCCGCATCAGCTCTTCGGTCACGGCGACGATCGCACCGGCCTCGTTGGCCTCGGCCTGGGCGGCACCGCGCAGGGCGAACAGCCGATCTGAACCAGGGCTCGTGCTCATAGATGTTCGGCTCCGCTGCGCTTGCAAGCAGTCAGCTTGCGATGCCCCCCGCGCTTTGCCTCACCGACCCTACATCCTGCCAAAGGGAGGCGATCTCCTCCTTCTCCAGGCGGCGGGCCTCCCCCACGGGCAGCGATCCCAGCTCGATCGGGCCGAAGCGAACACGGCGCAGGGCGGCCACCTCGTTGCCCACCGCTTCGACCATCCGCCGCACCTGGCGGTTGCGCCCTTCGCGCAGGATGACCTCGATCTCGCGCCGGCCGAGGCGGCGCAGCCTGGCCGGGGCGGTCGGGCCGTCATCCAACTCGACCCCGCGCCCCAGCCGCCTCAGGTCGGCCGCAGAGATGGGCCGGCGCAGCCCGACCCGGTAGACCTTCTCCACTTCGTAGCGCGGATGGGTGAGGCGATTGGCCAGCTCACCGTCGTTGGTCAGCAACAGCAGGCCGGTCGAATCGGCGTCCAGTCGCCCGACCGGGTAGAGCCGGGCGCCCGAGCGGACCAGCTCGACCACCGCCAGCCGCTCACCGGGCTCCCTCGCCGTGGAGATCACCCCGGCCGGCTTGTTCACCGCCCATATCTCCAGCGCCTGCGCCGCGACCGCGCTTCCGTCGACCCGCACGTCATCTGCCTGACCGACGTCGCGAGCCGGATCTCTGACCACCTGGCCGCCGACGCTGACCCGACCGGCGGCGATCACCAGCTCGGCTCTGCGCCGTGAGGCGATCCCTCCGTGGGCCAGGAACTTGGCCAGCCTCACGCTGGACCCGCCGCAGTTGGCCCCGGCCCGGACCTCCCCCGCCCCGGCGGAGTGATTCCGGCGCCCGGGTGGGGCTGGGGACCGGCCTCGCCGCGGGCGGGGCCGGGGCCTAGTCGAGGCCCAGGCCGTCCGCTGCCCGACTCACGGCTCGACACGTTGTTCGCCCGCCTTCAGCAACCGCTCGCGCAGCTCCCTCGCATCCTCGGGGGTCGGGTCAAACCTGGAGGGGTCCGGCAACTGGTCGAGCCCGGCGAGGCCAAAGAGCCGCTCGAACAGCTCGGTCGTCTTGAAGATCGCAGCGCCGAAGCGCGATCGCCCCGACTCCTCGATCAGGCCCCGCTCGGCCAGCGTCTGCACCGCCGACTCGGAGGAGACGCCGCGGATCCGCGCCACCTCCGGGCGCGAGACCGGCTGAAGGTAGGCGACGATCGCCAGCGTCTCGGCCTGGGCCTGGGTCAGGGGCGGGGTGCGCGGCTTGGCCAGCAGCCGCCGAGCGGCCTCCTCGCTCCCCGGGTCACTGGCCAGGGCAAAGCCCCCCGCGACCTCGCGCAGGACGACGCCGCGCCTGCCCTGGGCGAGGTCCTCGCGCAGCAATTCGATCGCCTCCGCCACCTGGCCCTCGGTCGCCCCGGTCGCCTCGCAGAGGTCGCGAGCGCTGACCGGCTGGGCGGAGAGGAAGAGCAGCGCCTCGACCGTGCGCGAGAGGTCACTCACCGCTGCCGACCGCCCTGACCTCGATCGGGCCGAACGGCCTGCTCTGCTCCCAGGTCACCTCGCCCTTGCGGTAGAGCTCCAGCATTGCGAACAGGGTGACCGCCTGGGTCAGCCGGTCCTCGGCGCCGAACTGCTCATCGAAATCGAAGCTGGGACGGCGGGCGAGCGCCTCGCGCAGGGCGCGCAGCCGGCGCTCCAGCGAAACGGTGGCGCGGATGTGGCTGGTATCGACCTCGGGCGGCGTCGCCAGCAGATCGCCGAGCGCGGCCGCCAGCCGTTCAGGTTCATACACCGCGCTGGCGGCCTCCAGCGCGACCCGCCCCAGCTGCGGCGGAAGCGGCGCCGAGCGGTAGAGGTATCCACGCGCCGCCTCCAGGCGCTCGAGCAGCACCGCGGAGGCCTCGCGGTAGCGGCGGTACTCCAGCATCCGAGCCAGCAGCTCCTCCACCGCCTCCTCCGGGCCGAGCTCCAACTCCTCCTCCTCCGCCCCCGGCAACATCAACCGCGACTTCAACTCCAAGAGCGCCGCGATCAGGACCAGGAACTCGGTCGCAACCTCCAGCTCCAGCTCTCCCGCTCGCTCCAGGTGCTCGATGTAGGCGACCACCACCTCGCCCAACTCGACCTCCAAGAGGCTCACCTCCTCGCGCAGGACGACCGCCATCAGCAGGTCAAAGGGCCCGGCGAAGACGTCGAGGTCGAGGTCCAGCTCGGCGACGGTCACGAGCTCAAGTTAACGCCGGGCGCCGATGCCCATGCGGTCGCGGACCTCGGCCAGGGTGCCCGAGGAGATCGCCCGCGCTTGCTCCGCGCCGGCCGCCAGGGTCGCCTCCAGCATCGCCTCCTCGGGCCGCAGCTCGGCGTAGCGCTGGCGGAGGGGGGCGAGCAGCTCGACCGTGCCCTCGGCCACCGCCTGCTTGAACTCGCCGTAGCCGGCGCCCTGGAACTCGGCCTCGATCTCCTCCGGGGCCAGCGCCCGCGCCGCGGCGAGCACTTCGATCAGGTTGCTGACCCCCGGCTTGTCCTCCCGGCGCACGATCTCGCGGCCCGAGTCGGTCACCGCTGCGGCCAGCTTCCTGCGGATCGCCTCGGGCTCATCGAGCAGGTAGACGGTGCTCGCCTCGCTGGCGCCGGTGGTCGACATCTTGCGCTCGGGCTCCTGCAGGTCCATGATCCGGGCGCCGACCTCCGGCACGCGGTGTTCGGGCTCAACCAGCGTCTGGCCGAAGCGCTCGTTGAAGCGGCGGGCGATCTCGCGTGTCAGCTCGATGTGCTGGCGCTGGTCCTCGCCGACCGGGACCTCGGACGCTCTGTAGGCGAGCACGTCCGCCGCCTGCAGCACGGGGTAGAAGAAGAGCGCCGCCGAGACCAGCTCGCGCTGGTGTGCGGACTTGTCCTTGAACTGGTGCATGCGGTTGAGGTCGCCGTGGGCGGTGAGGGCGGACAGCAGCCAGGTCAGCTCGGTGTGCTCGCGCACGTCGGACTGGCGGAAGAGGATGCAGCGGCCCGGATCGAGGCCCGCGGCGAGCAGGACCGCGGCGGTGTCATACAGCCGCTGGCGCAGCTCGGTGGGGTCATAGGCGACCGAGATGGCATGCAGGTCGACGATGCAAAAGATCGCCGGATCGCCCCGCTCCTGCCCCTCGACGTACTGGCGGATCGCGCCGATGTAGTTGCCGAGGTGCTTTCGCCCGGTGGGCTGGATCCCGGAAAAGACCGTCGGCTTAGCCATCGGCTCGCAGCCTAGCCACTCCGCCGAGGGGCCGAAATATCGGCATCTGCGCCACGGATCGCCGGCTCGGCCGGGGTCAGGCGTTGGGGGGCTGAGACCCGGCGCCCTCAGTCCCAACCCCGTGGCCGCACTCACCCGCCGCCGCTGCGCCGCGGGTGGGCAGCGCCGCCACCGCCGCTCGCCCCTGGCGCTCGGCGCCAGCGGGCCCCAATCGCGACCTCGCTCGGCGCGGATCCTCGATGCCCCAGCCGGCGACGATGCCGCCGAGGATCATCAGCAGACCGGCGATCCCGATCCCCAGATGGAAGGCCGAGGTCGAAGCCCCGTTGGCGGCGCTGGCGAGCCGGGCGGCCTCCGCCGGAGTGAGGCCCCGCGTCCTCGCTCTCCCCAACGGCTGTTCCTTGGCTTCGGCGACCGCCTGGCGGGCGGCGGGGCTGAGCGGGCGCGAGCCCAGGTTGGCGTCCAGGGCGGAACCGAAGTGGCCCGAGATCAGCGCGCCGAGGACGGCGATCGCCAGCAATCCAGCCACCCGCGAGATCCCGTTGTTGGCGCCGGAGGCAACGCCGACGTGGCGCTCGGCAACCGAGTCGAGCACGGTTGCCGTCAGCGGCGCCACCGTGGCGGAGAGGCCAAGGCCGAAGAGGAGGATCGCCGGCAGCACCTCGGTCGCGTAGGGCGCCTGCTCTCCCACCCGCAGCATCAACAGCAGGCCGAGGCCGGCGACGATCGGCCCGGCGCTCATCGGCAGGCGTGGACCCCGGGCCGAAGCCAGCCTGCCCCAGCGGGGGGAGAGGAGGAAGAGGATCACCGAGATCGGGGTGGTCGCCAACCCCGCCTCCAGCGGCGTGTAGCCGGCGATCTGCTGGAGGAAGAGGCCGACGAAGAAGAGGCCCCCGATCAGGCCGGCGTAGGCGGCGAGGGTGGTCAGGTTGGCGACGGCGAAGTTGCGGATCTTAAACAGGGCGAGGTCGAGCATCGGCTGGCGAGCGCGCGCCTCGTGCCCGACGAAAAGCCCAAAGCAGGCGATCCCCGCCAGGAGCGGGACCCAGACCAGCGGATCGCTCCAGCCATGTGTCGGCTGCTCGATCAGGCCAAAGACCGGCCCGCCGAACCCGGCGGCGGAGAGGGCGATCCCCAGCCAGTCGATCCCGTGGAAGGCGTCGGGGTCACGGCTCTCCCCCACCGCCCGGCGGGTCAGCCCCACGGTGAGCGCGATCAACGGGATGTTGACCCAGAAGATCGCCCGCCAGGATGCCAGCCCGATCAGCGCGCCGCCGCCGGCCGGTCCGATCACCGTGGCGATCCCGGTCCACGCCGTCCAGGTGCCGACCGCCTTGCCCCGCGAGGCTCCCTCGAAGGTGGCGGCGACGATCGCCAGCGAGCCGGGCACCAGCATCGCCCCGGCGATCCCCTGCAGGGCGCGAGCCCCGATCAGGAACCCGGCGCTGGGAGCGAGGGCGCAGAGCATCGAGGTCAGGCCGAAGGCGATCAGACCGAGGGTGAACACCCGCCGCCGGCCGAACTGGTCGCCGAGGCTACCGCCGACCAACAGCAGGGAGACCAGGGCCAGCATGTAGGCCTCGACCACCCACTGCTGCCCGGCGAGGCCGATGCCCAGCCCGCGGCTGATCGAGGGCAGGGCCACGTTGACCACGGTCGAGTCGAGGAAGACAACCGTCGAGCCGAGGATCGTCGCGATCAGCGTCAGTCGCTGTTGACGGGACACCGGAAGCGAGTCTAAGCCGCGCCCGGGGTCGGGTTCGGCGCCGGGCCAGACCCGGACGCAAGATGCCTCCCGGCCCAGCCCGCCCGGTGCGCCCGCGCCTGCGGGCTGGGACAATTGCGCCAGGTGATCTGCTGATGGCAAGAGCGATCTGGACCGGATCGATCAGCTTCGGGCTCCTCAACGTACCCGTCCGGCTCTACAGCGCGGTGGCCCGCCGGGGCATCGCGCTGCGCGAGATCCGCGAGTCCGACGGGGCCCGCATCCGCCACCGCAGGGTGGCCGAAGGGACTGAGGAGGAGGTGCCTTTCGAGCAGATCGTCAAGGCCTTTGAGATCGCACCCGAGCGCTACGTGGCGCTGAGCAAGCAGGAGATGGAGGCTCTCAGCCCGCAGAAGAGCCGGGCGATCGAGGTCCAGGACTTCGTCGACCTGGGCGAGATCGACCCGATCTACTTCGACAGCCCCTACTACCTGGGGCCCGCGCAGGGGGCGGAGAAGGCCTACTCGCTGCTGGCCCGGGCGATGGAGGGCTCGGGGAAGGTGGCCATCGCCCGCTTCGTCTTCCGCAACAAGGAGCACCTCGCCGCGATCCGCCCCAGCGAGGGCGTGCTGACCCTGACCACGATGCGCTTCGCCGAGGAGGTCGTGCCGCCCTCAGAGCTGCAGGACGCGCTCCCCGCCGAGGAGCCGAAGGTCGCCAAGCGCGAGGTGGAGATGGCCGAGCGGCTGATCGACTCGCTCACCCGGCGCTTTGACCCGGCCGCCTATCGCGACGAGTACCGCGAGGAGCTGATGGCCCTGATCGAGCGCAAGGCGCAGGGCCGGGAGCTGGTGGCGGGCGCGCCGGGCGAGGAGCCCGAGGCGACCAGGGCTCCCGATCTGATGGCCGCGCTGGAGGAGAGTCTGGCCGCCGTGGAGGGCAGGAGAACAGGCAAACAACCGGCGAAAAAGCGACGGGGGACCGCGGCAGCGAAGAAACGACCCGCCGCACGCGCCGGGTCGAAATCCTCCAAGTAGCCGGTGGGCACCGAGGGCCAGGTCGAGGTCGAGGGCCGGGAGCTGCGGCTCACCAACCTCGACAAGGACCTCTACCCGAAGGCCGGCTTCAGCAAGGGCGAGATGGTCGACTACTACGCTCGCGTGGGGCCGGCGATGATCCCCCACCTAGCCGGCAGGGCCGTGACCCTGCGTCGCTTCCCCGAAGGCGTGGACAACCTCGATGCAGCCTTCTTCGAGAAGCGCTGCCCCAAGCACCGGCCGAAATGGGTCAAGACCGCGCGGGTGGAGGCCGGGCCGCAGGCGGGAATGATTGACTTCTGCGTCTGCGACGCGCTGCCGACGCTGATCTGGATGGCCCAGCTGGCGGCGATCGAGCTGCATCCCTCGCTCTCCCTGGCGAGCGCGCCCAAGCGCCCGACGGTGCTGGCCTTCGATCTGGACCCCGGGGCGCCGGCCGACGTCCTTGACTGCGGCCGGGTGGCGCTGCGGTTGCGCGAGATTTTCGGCCACTTCGGCCTCCAGTGCTTCCCCAAGACCTCCGGTTCAAAGGGTCTGCAGGTCTACGTCCCGCTGAACACACCGGTGAGCTATGAGATGACCAAACCGCTGGCCAAAGCGATCGCCCAGCTGCTGGAGAAACAGACCCCCGGCGAGGTGGTCTCCAAGATGAAGAAGGTCGAGCGCGAGGGCAGGGTCTTCGTCGACTGGTCCCAGAACCATCAGCGAAAGACGACGATCGCCGTCTACTCCCTGCGCGCCCGCGAGCGCCCCACGGTCTCAACTCCCCTGGCCTGGGAGGAGGTGGAGTGGGCGATCGCCGCCGCGGACCCGGCTCTGCTCGTCTTTGAGGCAACCGATGTGCTGCGCCGGGTCGAGGCCCACGGCGACCTGTTCGCCCCCGTTCTCGAGTTAAAGCAGACGCTGCCGCGTCTCTGAGGTCCACTGCGGCGGGGATGGTGTCTTGAGCTTTCCCGCCGACGCCGGCCGAGCGCCGATCAGCGGGGGTAGTGACCAGCCCGAACCCCCCGGGTCTGGGGCCCCTACAACGGCTGGCGCAGGACCGGATTGCGGGCCGCCCGGACCTCGTCAAGGCGGCGAACCGGGGTGCTGTGGGGAGCACTGCGGGCGATCTCGGGGTTGCGCTCGGCCTCGGCCAGGATCAGCTCCAATGCCTCGGCGAAGGCGTCGAGGCTCTCCTTCGTCTCGGTCTCGGTCGGCTCGATCATCAGCGCCTCCTCGACCAGCAGAGGGAAGTAGACGGTGGGCGGGTGAAAGCCGAAATCGAGCAGGCGCTTGGCGAGGTCGAGGGTGGCGAGGCCCAGCTCGCGCTTCATCGGAGCGCCGGAGAGGACGAACTCGTGCATGCAGTGGCGGGCGAAGGCGACCGGGAGGCGCTTGCCGGCGCGGCCCTCGGCCAGCCGGGCCTTGAGGTAGTTGGCATTCAGCACCGCCGTCTCCGATGCCTCGGCGAGCCCGTCGCCGCCAAGGCTGAGGATGTAGGCGTAGGCGCGGACGAAGACGCCGAAATTGCCCTGGAAGCCGCGCAGGCGACCGATCGACTTCGGCCGCTCGAAGTCGAGGTCGAAATAAGCACCCCCGCCGCTTTGCCCTCGCCGGTTCTCCAGACCGCCACCCTGACCCCAGCCGGGCTCGGGGCGCCGGATCACCTGGGGCCGCGGCAGGAAGGGCTCGATTCGCGCCGAGACCGCGATCGGCCCGGCGCCCGGACCACCGCCTCCGTGCGGCTGGCTGAATGACTTGTGCAGGTTGACGTGGACGATGTCGAAGCCCATGTCCCCCGGACGCGAGTGGCCCATCACCGCGTTGAGGTTGGCGCCGTCGTAGTAGAGGGTGCCGCCCGCGGCGTGGATCAGGCCGGCGATCTCGGCGATGTTTTGGTCAAAGAGTCCGAGCGTGTTGGGGTTGGTCAGCATCAGGCAGGCCACCTCGCCGTCGATCTTGGCCCGCAGGTCCTCCATCTGGACCCCACCACGCTCGTCGGTGGCGACCTTGACCGCCTCGTAACCGGCCATCGTCACCGAGGCGGGATTGGTGCCGTGGGAGGTATCGGGGGCCAGCACCTTGGTCCGGCGCTCCCCCCGATCGGCGTGGTAGGCGCGGGTCAAGAGCAGGCCGGCGAGCTCGCCGTGGGAGCCGGCGGAGGGCTGGAGGCTGACGTGCGGCAGGCCGCAGATCTCCGCCAGCGACTCCTGCAGCAGCCACATCAGCTCCAGCGCGCCCTGGGCGCGGCGGGGGTCCTGCGCCGGGTGCAGGCGGGCGTGGCCGGGAAGTGCGGCCACCCGCTCGTTCAAACGCGGGTTGTGCTTCATCGTGCAGGAGCCGAGCGGGTAAAAGCCGCTGTCGAGGTCGAAGTTGCGACGCGAGAGGCGGTTGTAGTGGCGGACGATCTCCGGCTCGGAAACCTCGGGCAGGCGCGGCGGCTCGGAGCGCAGCAGGTGGGCCGGAATCAGCTCCTCGAGCGGGCGCTCTGGAACTTCGGCCGCGGGCAGCACCGCCGCGCGCCGTCCCTCCTTCGAGCGCTCATAGATCGTGATTGCCCGTTCCCGCTGCATCGGCGCCTCGCCCAGTGGCTCGGTCATCGGGCACCCACCCCCTCGCCGAGGCGCTCGGCCGCCAGCGCCGCGCCGAGCGCCTCGGCGAGGTCATCGATCTGCTCCCGGCTGCGGCGCTCGGTGATCGCCACCAGCAGGCCGTCGGGGTACTCGGGGTACTCGCGAGCGAGCGGGTAACCGGCGGCGATGCCGCGCTCGGCGCAGCGCTCGAGCACGGCGGTGACCGGGGCATCGAGGCAAAGCGCGAACTCACGCGCCACCGGCGCCTCGTGCAGCAGCTCGACCCCCTCGACCGCGGCGAGGCGCTGGCGCGCATAGGCCGTGCGCTGGACCAGCAGCTCGCCCAGCTCGCGGAAGCCCCGCCGGCCCAGCCAGGCCAGGTGGACCATCGCCGCCAGCGCGTTCAGCGCCTGGGCGGTGCAGATGTTGTTGGTCGCCCGCTCGCGCCGGATGTGCTGCTCACGGGTCTGCAGGGCGAGGACGAAGCCCCGGCGCCCGTCGACGTCCTCGGTCTCGCCGGCGATCCGGCCGGGCATGCGGCGGATCTGCTCCTCGCTGGCGCAGAAGAAGCCGAAGGAGGGGCCGCCGAAGTCCAGGCGGTTGCCGAGCGGCTGGCCCTCGCCGATGGCGATGTCGGCACCGCACTCGCCCGGGGATTTGAGGACGCCGAGGGTGATCGGGTCGACGGCGACGATGAGCAGCGCGCCGTGGCGCTTCGCCGTGGCGCCGAGCGCCTCGATGTCCTCCACCGCGCCGAGGAAGTTGGGGCTTTGGAGGAGGACCGCGGCGGTCTCCCCGTCGATCGCCTGGGCCAGAGCGTCGGCGTCGGTGAGGCCGTCGGTCAACCCGACCTCGACCAGGCTGGCGGCGAAGCCCTCGGCGTAGGTGGCCAGAGTTTCGCGGCTGTGGGGGTGCACACCACGGGAGACGACGAAGCGCCGGCGCCCGGTCGCGGCGATCGCCAGGTAGGCGGCGGAGGCAAGCGAGGATGGCCCCTCATAGAGGCCGGCGTTGGAGACGGGCAGCCCGGTCAGCTCCGACATCGCCGTCTGGAACTCGAACATCACCTGCAGGCCCCCCTGGGAGATCTCCGGCTGGTAGGGCGTGTAGGGGGTGAGGAACTCAGAACGCTGGGTGATCGCCTCGACGATCGCCGGCACGTAGTGGTCATACATCCCGGCGCCGAGGAAACAGACCTGCTCCTCGGCGTCGGCGTTGCGGTCGGCCAGAGCGGCCAGGCGCTCGAAGACCTCGGCCTCGCCCAGACCCGGCGCCAGCTCCAACGCTCGCCCCAGCCGCAGCGGCTCGGGGACCTGCTCAAAGAGCTCCTCCACCGAGTCGACACCGATCGCGGCGAGCATCTGCGCCCGGTCGGCCGGCGTGGCTGAGGTGTAGCGGGTCATCGCTACAGGCTACGAAAGGGCTGCGGCGATTAAATCTCGCCCTCCGCTAGCTGGGCAAAAGAATCGGCCATCGCTGCTCGCGGACGGCGCTCAGCCGTCCAGCAACCTGCGGTACTCCCCAGCGTCGAGCAGGGCGTCGGCCTCGCCGGGGTGGCTCAACTTCACCCTCACCAGCCAGCCCTCCCCGTAGGGGTCATCGTTGATTTTCTCCGGCCCGTCGGCCAGCGCGTCGTTGACCTCCACGATCTCCCCGGAGAGCGGCGCGATCACCTCGGAGACCGCCTTCACCGACTCCACCTCGGCGTAGGGGGAGTCCTTGGCGACCGTCGCGCCGACCTCGGGGGGGTCGTAGAAGACGACCTCGCCGAGGCTGTCCTGCGCGTACCAGGTGATGCCGAAGACGGCGTGGTCCTCGCCCTGCAGCCGCGCCCAGTCGTGCTGGTCGTGATAGCAGAGGTCGTCGGGATAGTTGGCGTCGGCCAAGGCGCTAGCTCCTTCTGTGGTAGAGGGGCTTCGAGGCTAACCGGGCGGGCCGAATCGTGCCCCGCACATCGATCCCGACCCCGGTCCCGGGCGCGGAGATATCGGCGCGCACGTAGGCCAACCCGATCCCCACTTCTAGCGAGGGCGAGAAGCTGCCGGAGGTGACCACGCCGGCCGGCTCTCCCCCGGCCAGCACGGGGTTGCCCTGGCGCGCGATGCCGACGCCCTCGATCCGAAACGGGGTGAGCAGCTCGGGCGGGCCCTCGGCTCGGGCGCGGGCGATCGGCTCGGAGCCGAGGAAGGCCGTTGCCTCCGCGCAGCACCAGCCGAGCCCGGCTTCGATCGGGTTGCGCTGGGCACAGAGATCGTTGCCGTGCAGGGGGAAGCAGGCCTCCAGGCGCAGGGTGTCGCGGGCGCCGAGGCCGCAGGGAACGACGCCCGCGTCGAGCAGCTCGGCCCAGATCGCCGGGGCCACCTCGGGGTCGATCAGCAGCTCGACCCCGTCCTCGCCCGTGTAGCCGGTGCCCGCCGCGATCGCCGGGCGAGCGCCGATCCGCGCCGCGGCGGCCCTCATCCGCGGCGGCAGCTCGACCCCCAGCGCGCCGCCGGTGACCGCGCGCGAGTGTGGTCCCTGCACGGCGATCATCGCGTAGCGCTCGGCGACGTCGCGCACGATCACCTCGAAACCGCGGCTCCAGCGCCCCAGCCAGGCCAGGTCGGCCTGATGATTCGCCGAGTTGGTGACCAGCAGGTAGCGATCATTGCCCAGGCGGTAGGCGAAGAGGTCATCGAGGACGCCGCCCCCCTCGCCGCACAGACAGGAGTACTGGGCACCGCCGATCTCCAGCCGCGCCAGATCGTTGGAGAGGACGCGCTGGAGGAAGGCCAGCGCCCCGGGTCCCTCCACCTCGACCTCCCCCATGTGGGAGACGTCGAACATCCCGGCGTGGGTGCGCACCGCCGAGTGCTCCTCCCGGATTCCCTCATAGCTCACCGGCATCTCCCAGCCGGCGAAGGAGACGAGCTTCGCCCCCAGCTCGAGGTGTCTCTCATACAGCGCCGTCCTCACCCGGCGCAGGCTATTGGCTGGGCGCGGGTTGACCGGGGAACCCCGGGCCCGGTCTCAGTCCTTGAGGAAACCGGGTACTTCGATGTCCTCGTCGCTGACCCGCAGTTTGCGGATGTCGGTGTCCTCGGCCGAGATCCGCGGGCGGCTCTCGTAGCGGCGGCGCACCCGCTGGGGGGAGCGGGCGAGCAGCTCGAAGCCTTCGAAGCCGGTGGCGATCACCGTCACCCGGACTTCGTCGCGCATCGACTGGTCGACGACGGAGCCGAAGATGATGTTGGCGTTGTCGTCGGCCTCGGCCTGGACCAGCTGGGCCGCCTCGTTGACCTCGAACAGGCCGAGGTCCTCGGGGCCGGTGATGTTCAGCAGCATCCCGGTGGCGCCCTTGATCGACTCCTCGATCAGGGGCGAGGTGATCGCCGCCTTGGCGGCATCGACGGCGCGGGTCTCGCCCGAGGCCGCGCCAACGCCCATCAGCGCCGAGCCGGCGTCGCGCATGATCGTCCGCACGTCGGCGAAGTCGAGGTTGATCAGACCGGGAATCGTGATCAGATCGGTGATCCCCTGCACGCCCTGGCGCAGGATGTCGTCGGCCTGGCGGAAGGCCTCGAGCACGCTGGTGCGCCGCTCGACCGCCTGCAGCAGCTTCTCGTTGGGGACGATGATCAGGGTGTCGACGTTGTTGCGCAGCTTCTCGATCCCCTCCAGCGCCTGCTGCATACGCCGTTTGCCCTCGAACTCGAAGGGCTTGGTCACCGCGCCGACGGTCAGCGCGCCGATCTCCTCCTTGGCGATCTCGGCGATGATCGGCGCCGCACCGGTGCCGGTGCCGCCTCCCTCACCGGCGGTGACGAAGACCATGTCGGCCCCCTTCAGCGCCTCCTTGATCTCGTCGCGGCTCTCCGCCGCGGCGCCCGCACCGACCTCGGGGTTGCCGCCGGCGCCGAGGCCGCGGGTCAGCTCCTGACCGATCGAGAGCTTGATGTCGGCGTCGCAGGCCTGCAACGCCTGGGCGTCGGTGTTGACCGCGACGAACTCGACTCCGCGGATCCCGGCATCGACCATCCGGCTGACGGCATTGGTGCCGCCGCCGCCGGCCCCGACGACCTTGATCACCGCGAGGTATGTGGATTCCATCTCCCGATTTCTCCAAGCCCGGCCCGTTGGGCCGGTATCTGCCCAGTCCACAGGGACTGGATTTGAGTTGAGCCTTAGTTCCGTCCGAAGCTGCAGCGATGCTCAAGGGTTCTGAGGATCGACTGAACCTTGGAAATTGCGCTCAACGTAGGGCATTCCATCGCCACTGTCAAACGCCCGGGAGGCATCCTGCAAAGCGCGACCCTCAAGTCAAGCTTGAGGGTCGCGCCAGTCTAACCCCATGGTTGAGGGCTCAGGGAACGGGTGGCAGAGGGTGGCCTGAGCCCCGGATCCCGGGCCGCCCGGGAACGCTCAGGTTCACATAATCGAGCGCCGTCACCGCGGGGTCGGCGAGCACCGCGGCGGCCGCCCGCCACTTCCTCGCCGTATCCCCCTCCCCGCCGAAGCGCAGTTCCACCCCCGTGCTCAGTTCCACATCCACCCCGGCCTGCCCGTAGCGGCTGCTCTTCAGATAGGGCCGCAGGGGGGCGGGCGCGGCGGCGAGGACGCGAACCTGGGCCAGTGCCGTGCCGGACAGATGGCCGCTGGGCGGAGGCTTGGAGAGGGCCAGCAGGGGAAGCGAGGGGTGCTTGGGCGACAGGCGGGGGAGGACGGCGCCTTCGGCCGAGACACCGACCGCGCTCGAGCCGCTGCCGATCGCCGCGATCGCCACGGTGGGGACCAGGCGGGGCGCCACGTGCTTGGTGCGGAGCGCGAACTGGTAGACGAGCGCCACCGCGACGACGGCGGCCAGCCCGGCCAACAGGCGGCGGCGGCTCATCGCCCAGCCCGAGCGCTTGGGGGCCGGGCGCTCACAGCTCCCAGCCGCGGGGCCAGCGAACCTCGCCCAGCAACTGGACCTCCGGCTCCAGCTCGACGCCGAAGCGCTGATGGACGCGGCGGCGGCCCTCGGCCATCAGCTCCAGCACGTCGGTGGTGGTGGCCCCGCCATCGTTCTCGACGAAATTGGCGTGGGCCTCGGAGAAGCGAGCGCCGCCGTGGCGCAGGCCCCGGCAACCCGCCGCCTCCAGCAGCTGCCCCGCCGAGCGCTCCTCCTCGGGGTTCTTGAAGGTCGAGCCGAAGGTCTTGATCCCCGAAGGCTGCGCCTCGCGGCGGCGCTGCCGCATCTGCGCCAGCTCGGCCCTGATCTGGGCCGGGTCGCCGGGTCGCAGGAGAAAGGAGGCGCGGGTGACGACCTCGGTCGAGCCGAGGTTGGAGTTGCGGTAGGCGAAGCCGAGCTCCCCCGGCGCCCGGCGCTCCAGGCCGGCTGGAGTGGCGACCTCCGCCCACTCCAGGACCTCGCCAAGCTGGCCCCCGTAGGCGTTGGCGTTCATCCTCACCGCTCCCCCGGCAGTGCCCGGGATGTTGATCGCGAACTCCAGGCCTGCAAGGCCCCAGCCGGCAGCCTTGGCGGCGGCGGAGGGAAGGCGCGCGCCGCCGCCGCAGAGGAGGCGCTCCCCCCGGCGCTCGATCTTTGCCAGGTCGCCGTCCAGCTTGATCGCCAGTCCCCGGAATCCATCGTCGGCCACCAGCAGGTTCGATCCCGACCCGATCGTTCCTACCGCCAGGCCCCCCTCCTTCGCCCAGGTGAGCAGTTCCAGCAGGTCCGCCTCGCGGGATGGACGGGCGAACCACTCGGCGGGGCCGCCGGTGCGCACGGTGGTCAGGCGGGCCAGGGGGACCTCGGCCCGTACGCCTGGGGGCGGGCTCATCCAACACCCCCGCGTCGGGCTCGCCGCCGACGCAAATGGCCGGCCCTCAGGCAGTCGGTTGGCGCGCTCACTCGTCCCCCTCGGCGATCAGCGCTTCGCCCAGCTTGAAGACATCCCCGGCCCCGATCGTGACCAGGATCTGGCCTGGCGCGAGCCGCGGGCCGAGCGCGGCGCCGGCCTGCTCGGCGCCGGGCAGCCACCAGACGGGCCGCCCCCCCATGCGCTCGGCCGCCTCCTGGGCGACGCTCAAGCCGCTGACTCCGGCCAGCCTGCCCACCGGCTCCTCGCGGGCGGGGTAGACATCGAGCACCGCGACCTCATCGGCCAGCGCCAGCGCCGCGCCGAAGTCCGCCGCGAGGGCCCTGGTGCGGGAGTAGAGATGGGGCTGAAAGACGGCGAGCAGGCGGGTCGGGCTCTTCTCGCGCAGGGCAGAGAGCGCGGCGCGCACCTCGGTCGGGTGGTGGGCGTAGTCGTCATATATCCGGGCGCCGTTTCGCTCGCCCTTCAGCTCCAGCCGCCGCCGCACTCCCGGGAATCCGGCGAGAGCCGCCGCGGCGCCGTCGGGGTCAAAGCCGGCCAGCTCGATCGCCGCGAGGGCGGCACGGGCATTCAGCAGGTTGTGGCGACCGGGCACCGCAAGGGCCAGGTCGGCCGGACCGGGCGCCTGGGCCCCGAAGCCGCCGATCGGCCTCTCCCGGGACCCATCGCTCGCCCCTTGGCCCGCCGGCGGGTTCCTCCCCTCGATCAGATCGTCGAGGCTCCCGTCCGCCGGCAGCACGACGGCAGCGGCGTCGGCGACAAACTCGCCGAAGGCGCCGCGCAGCTCGGCGAGCGATCCCCAGCGGCTGTGGTGGTCCATCTCCAGGTTGGTGACGACGGCGATCTCGGGCCCCAGCCGCAGGAAGCTCGCATCACTCTCGTCGGCCTCGGCGATCACCCACTCTCCCTCGCCCCAGCCGGCGTTGGCCGGCTGCTCACCCTCGCCCAGGCCGGGGACCTCACCGCCGATAAAGAAAGCCGGGTCGGCCCCAACCGCGCGCAGCGCCCAGACCAACATCGCCGCGGTCGTCGTCTTGCCGTGGGTGCCGGCGACCGCGATCAGGCGCTTGCCGGCGCAGAGCTCGGCCAGAAGGGCGCCGCGGTGGATCGGCCGCACGCCGCGCTCGCGCGCCAGGGCCAGCTCCGGGTTGTCCTCGCCGATCGCGGTGGAGACCACGACCTCGGCCCCCTGGGGGAGGTTGGCCCGGTGATGGCCGAGGTGGGGCTCCAGCCCCGCCCGGCGCAGACGCTGCATATAAGAGGACTCCGCCCGGTCGCTGCCGGTGACCGTGGCGCCGAGCCGGGCACAGACCAGCGCCAGCCCGCTCATCCCGGCGCCGCCGATCCCGATGAAGTGAAGCCGTCGCGAAGCCCAACCGCCTGCCGTGCCCGCCGCGGCGGAATGCCCGCTTTGCTCGCTGGAACCGATCCTCACCGCCGCGCTCCACTCCCGGCCGCCGCCAGGACCTGATCGGCGATCCGCCGCGCCGCGTCAGGGCGGGCCAGGGCGGCAGATGCCGCCGACATCGCGGCGAGTCTTGGCCCCTCGCCGAGGAGGCCCTCGACCGCGGCGGCGACCGCGGCGGCGCTCAGATCCCGGTCCTCGATGGTCAAGGCCGCCCCGGCCTTCTGCATCCAGGCCGCGTTTGCCCGCTGGTGCCCGGCGGTGGCGTGGGGGTAGGGGACGAGGATCGCCGGCCGGCCGGCGGCGGTCAGCTCGAAGATCGAGCCGCCGGAGCGGGCCAGCGCCAGGTCAGAGGCGGCGAGGACCTGACCGAGGTCGGGCTCGTAGGCCAGCAGCGTGTAGCGCTCGCCGTGGGGGGCCGCCCGCAGGCGCCCCTCTAGCTGCTCGAAGTCGCGGCGCCCGGCGAGGTGGATCACGTGGAAGCCGCGTCCGGGGCGCTCGGCGAAGGCCTCGATCGCCGCCAGGTTGATCGAGCGGGCGCCCTGGCTGCCCCCCATGACCAGCAGGCAGCGGGCGTCCGCCGGGACGCCGAAGCGCTCGCGCGCCGCGGCGCGATCGGCGCCGAGAACCGCGGCGGGCACCGGGCGCCCGGTGATGAGATAGCGAGCCCCCTCTCGTCCCCGGATCGGGAAGGCCAGGCATACCCGTTTCGCCCGGGCCGCCAGCAGGCGGTTGGCGAGGCCCAGGTGGCTGTCGGCCTCGGTCAGGACGAGGGGAATGCGAGAGAAGAGGGCGGCCAGCCCCGCGGGGCCGGCGACGAATCCACCGCCGCCGAGCACCACATCCGCGCCGCGGCGGCGGATCGCCCGCCTCGCGCTGAGCACGGCGGCGAGGGCCTCGGCCAGGGCCAGCGCGGCGCGAAGCGGGTTGCGCCGGTCGATCCCCCGCACCCTCAGCTGGTCGATCTCATAGCCCGCGGCGGGCACCAGCTCGGCCTCGATCCGGTGGCGGGCGCCGAGGAAGCTGACCTCGGCACCGCTAGCCCGAAGCTCGGCGGCGACCGCCATTGCCGGAACGACGTGTCCGGCGGTTCCCCCCGCCGCCACCACCACTCTGGGCGCTCTTGCCACCGCTCGATCGGCTCCTTCCACGGGCGGGCGAACGCCCGCCCTGCACCACGCGCAGTTTGCCAGCGCCGGCGGTCCCGCCGCGGGCGACGTTGAGGATCAGGCCCACGGCGAACAGCGTCGCCATCAGGTTGCTGTTGCCGTAGGAGACGAAGGGAAGCGGCACCCCGGTCAGCGGCGCCAGCCCCATCACGGCGAAGAGGTTGATCGTCGCCTGGACCAGGATCAGCGAGGTCAGGCCGGCGACCAGAAGCTTGCTGTAGTTGTCCTTGGCCCGCTGAGCCACCCGCAGTCCGGCGTAGCCGAAGAGGGAGAAGAGGCCGACGATGCCGATGATCCCGACCAGGCCAAGCTCCTCGCCGATCACCGCTGCGATCATGTCGGTCGGTGCCTCCGGCAGGTAGTAGGCCTTCTGCACCCCGTTGCCGATCCCGACCCCGAAGATGCCGCCCGAACCGATCGCGATCTTCGCCTGCGCCGCCTGGAAACCGGCGCCGGAGGTGTCCGCGCTGGGATTGAGGAAGCCGGTGAGGCGGGCCATCCGGTAGGGCTCGACCAGGGTCACCACCAGGGCCACGACGCCCAGCCCGAGCGCGATCAGGCCGAGGTCTCGCGGCCGGGCGCCGGCTACGAGAAGGGTCGTGCCCACGGCGAAGGCGACGACCATCGCCGTGCCGAGGTCCGGCTCGACCAGGATCAGCAGGCAGGCGCAGCCGGTGATCAGCAGATAGGGCATGAAGCCGGCGATCGAGCGCGCCCGCTTTGGCTTGCGGGCCAGGATGTCGGCGCCGTAGAGGATCAGCGCCACCTTGGCCAACTCGGAGGGCTGGATCTGAAGAGAACCGGGGCCGATCCAGCGGCTGGCGCCGTTGACGCTCGAGCCGACCGCCAGCGCGGCGAGCAGGAGGAAGAAGGCCAGCGCCAGGATCGCCGGGGTGAGGCGGCGCACCAGGGCCAGTCCGTGGCGGGCGGTCAGGTGCATGATCACCAGGCCCACCGCGCCGAACATCAGCGTGCGCTTCAGGTAGTAGGCGCTGTTGGAGAGGCCGCCGTTGCTCAGAACCTGGGTGGTCGAGCTGGCGGAGAAGACCATCACCGCACCGAAGGCCAGCAGGCAGAGGGTCGCGGTGAGCAGCATGTTGTACTCAGCCGAGGGCGAGGCGGCGCCTGTGCGCCTCTTGGCTTTCTTCGCCCGGCCCGCGGCGCCCGGGCGCCCGAGCGCCAGCACCCGGGCGCTCACCGCAACCCCTCGACGATCTGGCGGAAACGCTCGCCGCGTTCTTCGAAATCGCGAAAGGCGTCAAAGCTGGCGCAGGCGGGTGAGAGCAGGACGACCTCGCCGCCGCGCGCCGCGTCGGCCGCCCGCCGCACCGCCTCCTCCAGATCGCGGCAGCGGTGCAGCTCGATCCCCGAGTCCACGGCCGGCGCCAGCTCGGCGGCCAGCCGCTCGGCGACGGCGCCGATCAGGTAGCAGGCGACGCAGTGCTCGCGCACCGGACCCAGCAAGGGGAGGAACGAGTCGCCCTTCTCGCTGCCGCCAAGGATCGCGTGGACGCCGCCGGCAAAGGCGCTCAACCCGACCACGGCGGAGGCCACGTTGGTTGCCTTGGAGTCGTTGACGAAGCGCACACCGCCGATCTCGGCCACCGGCTCGAGGCGGTGCGCCACGCCGGCGAAGCCGCGCAGTCCCTGGCGCACGGCGTCGCGCTCGATGCCCAGCGAGAGCGCCGCGGCGGCGGCGGCCATCGCGTTGGCCACATTGTGCTCGCCCAGCAGGCCCAGCTCCTGCACTCCGATCAGCGGCTCGCCGTCAAAGAAGATCACCCCGGCGGAGAGGGAGACCTCGCACTCGGGCGACGCTCCGCGGCAGAAGGCGACTCGCCGGGCGCAGCCGCCGAGGTCCGCCCCGCCAAGCGCCGGGTCGTCCGCGTTGTAGACGGCGATGTCCTCGTTGCCCTGGTTGGCGAAGATCCGCAGCTTGGCCTCGAGGTAGGCGCCGAGATCTGCGTGGCGGTCGAGGTGATCGGGCGCCAGGTTGAGGAAGACGGCGCACTCCGGGGCGAAGGCCACGCTGTCCTCGAGCTGGAAGCTGGAGCACTCGCAGACGATGGTCGCGTCGGGGTCAACCTCGCCCGCCAGCGCCGACAGCGGCGTCCCCACGTTCCCGGCGAGCGCGACCGGCTGGCCGGCGGTCCGGTACAGGTGCCCGAGCAGCTCCACCGTCGTCGTCTTGCCGTTGGTCCCGGTCACCGCGAGCAGACGGTTGGGGACCGCCCGCCAGGCGATCTCCATCTCCCCCATCACCTGGATACCACGCTCGAGCGCGACGCTGATCGCCGGCGCCTCCCGAGGGACCCCGGGACTCTTCACAACCGTCCGAACTCCGTCGAGTAGCGCCAATCCATCCGAATCCAGTACCACTTCGACGCCCAGCCCCTCCAACCCTGCAACTCCATCCGGACGGCCGGAATCGACCCCCCTCACCTCCTCGCCCCGCCGGGCCAACAAGCGGGCCACAGCCTGACCGGACCGGGCCAGCCCGACGACCAGAAACGGTCCCCTCGGCGGCGCCGGCCGTGGCTTGCTGGGAGGCCGCAGATTCATCTCAGACATAGCTTCGCGTTCCGCTCCCTCGACCCTGTGCGGCTCCTGCGGCGGGTGGCGCGAGGTGGGGGTTGGTTACTCGACCCAGAGGCGGGGGCGGACCCGGTCCGCATCGTCTCCATCCCCCCAACCCGAGCCAAGCGCAAGCAGGGAGGGGTGGTGCCTCGGTTTGAATCTGGCGACGATTGGGACCACGGCGATTGAGGCTGGACGCGATCGGCGCATCGGCGCCCGAACCGATCAATCCGCCTCGGCCCGGAGATCGCATCGGCGCCCCAGCGCGAACCTGGCGTCCGTAGAAACCAACGCCGCGGACCTTCAGCCAAAGGTGCCCGCGTAGCCTGTATCTCGGTCGCCAGGCGGGGCCGGGCACGGGCCAGGGATATGGACCACCTGAGTGGCTCAACTCCTCCACAGCCCAAGGCGGTGAGTCCCGCCGATGCGTCTGATGTCACCCTCATCCACTCCCGCCGCCCCGGCATGCTGGGGCCAGTTGGCGACCGCATCGCGCACCTCGCCCAGGATCGCCACCGCCCTCCCCCGTTTCATCGAAATACTTTCTGCGCAGTGCTCGAAATCCTGGAGGCCAAATCCGTCGCGCTTGCCATTTAGCGTCATCTGGTGCTGGGCTGTCCAATCGCCGGCAGGGTTGTAGGCAAAGGTCAGGTCGAACGCCGGTGAGAGGGACCAATTGCCTCCTTGGTCCATGAGGAAGGCGATGTTCTTGACGTGATCGTCTTGATTGCGAGCCACGACATTGAATGCCATGCGACGAAACTGTTCCTCGATCTCCTCGATCGAGAGGCCCAGTTGGCGAGTCACCATCATCGCCTGCTCGTAGGAATAGGCGCCCGGTTCGTTGAAGTCGAAGTGGGCAATCGCGCCCAGTGATTGCAGGTGGAGCTTGAAGTTGCCCGCGGGTCGGTCAAAGCGCCTGGTCATGAAATGGCGCCTTCCGTTCTCTTCGAAGAGGCGGCATTTCATCATCGCGATCCCCGCCTCCCGGGCCATCAAGGAGTAGGCGAACTCGGTCGCGCCGTGCCCTTGGGGGTCATCCAAGCTTTCCTTGTCTCGGTTCCCACTGACACCGTCGAACTTGAGGAGCCAATGCTCAAAGCCCGGTGGTGCTTTGACCTGGCCGGAGCGAATCTCATTCGTTCGGGGGTTCCAGGCGATCACCGCCTTGGCCCTGGCACCGCCCGCCGACATTCCCACACTGAGCAGCTCCAGTAGGCCCTCTTCCTCATATCCAGCTTTGACCGAGGCGACGAACTGCTTACGCTTGGAGAGAACCTCGGAGGCAAGTTTCACCAGGGATTCGATGCGGATGTCCTCGATCGGGGCCCTCTCCGGCCCCTGCACCGGTTCGAACTCCAGTGCCCCCATCCCCCGAGTTCCGATGTAACAGAGTCGTTCGACTGAATCAGCGCTCTGCGGCGGACGACCCTGAGAAGCCAGCCAGGTGTCGATCAACGCGTTGCCGAATTTGTCCGGCAGTGAATCGGCGAGCAGACCCGGTAGGCCTTTGAACGATTTGTATGAGAGCGCTGGGAAGGAATAGGGCTCAACCCTGAGGGGCATCGTCAAGGGCGCGATTTGAATCGCGCTGCGGGCGAATTCACGCTGGTATTGAAAGATCGCCGCCGGCTGGCCCTCGACCAGCGAAACCGCACCGATTTTCCGTCCCCACAGATTGACCGTCGCGTCGCTCACCGAGTGTCGCCGGACCCTTCCTCCTCGACCGGCCGAGCCGAGCGGGGTGCCTTCTCCTCCCCAGCTTGGGCGACGGTGTCGTCCTCCGCCCCTGACCCGAGATCGTGCCAGCGCCAGACGTTGCCCTGCCGCTGATCTTTGTTCGGCGAGTGGCGGGCCCTCTGTCGCCGCCGGCCCCCCAGCCGCACGCGCTCCAGCGGGCTCGGAAGTGGCTCGGGGATCAGGCGATCAAGCGCATCGAGCTGACCCAAGGCACGGAGGATCCGGACCAGGCTGGTGAGCCTGACCTCGCGCCCGCTCTCGACCCGCTCGACCGTGGTCTTGGCGACGCCGGCCTCGCGCGCGAGCTGCTCTTGGCTCACGTTGCGCTCGAGGCGGGTTCGAGCCAGGCGGGATCCCAGCTCTCGCAATATGGTCTCGTCGCTATTTTGAGCTTCTATTCTCATAACTCTTTCTAATTGAGGAGTTAAAGCGGATTAGAGCTCTAACTCAGCATATAAGCAGAGTTAAAAGCATAGCACAAAGAAATCGGGGCCCAGCTATATCTCTGCTGATAACAAGAGTTAAGGACCAAAAACCCGCTAAACCTGTATATCAGCAGAGTTATATCTAAGTGCGCTGAGGAAGGCGGGCGGGGACGATTGCGGCCGCCATCGCCATGCGGAGGGAATCGCTTTCATCGCCGCCGATCCCCCAAAACGCCAGGACCCGCCGGCCGCGGCCCTAGCGCCCGATGCTCTGCTGATACAGGGTGAAGCCGATCCCCGAGCAGACCGCGGCGATGATCCAGAAGCGGAGCATTATCTTGGTCTCCGACCAGGCCATCATCTCGAAGTGGTGGTGCAGCGGCGCCATCAGCAAGACCCGGCGGCGGAAGGCCTTGAATGAGAAGACCTGAACCGCGACCGAGAGGGCCTCGATCACGAAGATTCCGCCGATGATGATCAGCAGCACCTCGGTCTGAGTCATCACGGCCAGCGCGCCGATCGCTCCACCGAGGCCGAGCGAGCCCGTGTCTCCCATGAATATCGAGGCGGGGAAGGAGTTGAACCAGAGGAAGCCGATGCAGGCGCCGACCATGCAGGCCGAAAGCAGGGCCAGGTCCTGGCGCTCGCCGGTGACGAAGGCGATCGCGGTGTAGGTCAGCAGGACGATCGCGCAGGAGCCGGCGGCAAGGCCGTCGAGGCCGTCGGTGAGGTTGACGCCGTTGGAGGTGCCGGCGATCACCAGGAAGACCAGGACGAAGTAGAGGACCGGGCCGAGGTCGATGCTGCCGTGGCCGATCCGGATGTAGAGGATCGGTTCCAGGCCGACCTCGTGCCGGGCAACCCACCACAGGCCGAAGGCGAGGATCACCTGGAAGAGCAGCTTCCAGCGGGCCGAGAGTCCGAGCGAGCGGCGTTTGACGATCTTGATGAAGTCGTCGGCGAAGCCGATCGCCGCACAGCCCATCGCCACACCGAACACCGCGAGACTCTGGGCATCGCGGTTGGAGAGGACGAGGTAGGGGACGCAGATCGCGGCGAAGACGATCAACCCACCCATCGTCGGCGTGCCGGCCTTGGCGTGGTGCTCCTGCGGCCCGTCCTCGCGGATGTGCTGGCCGAACTCCTTCACCCGCAGGTATTCGATGAACTTCGGTCCGAGGAAGATGCAGATCAGCATCGACGCCATTCCGGCGATCAGGACCACGCCCATGATTAACCGCGGCCCCCCCCGCTCCCCTGGTGGCCGGAGGACTCAGATCGCGGCAGAGCCCCACCTCCGCCCCCGGGGAGCGCTGGAGCGCCGATCAGCGCCTCCAGCGCTTGGCAGATGACCTCCAGGCCGGCCGAGCGGGAGCCCTTGACGAGGACGGCATCGCCGCTGCCAAGCTGCGCCGCCAGCAGCTCGGCGGCATCCTCGGGGTCGCCGACCAGCTCGTCGGGTCCGTAGTCGCGGGCCGGCTCGCCGACCCCGACCAGCAGGTCGAGCCCCGTGGCCCGCGCGTGCTCACCCACCTCGCGGTGGTAGGCGGGCGCATCCGGTCCCAGCTCGGCCATCTCGCCCAGCACCGCGATCGTGCGCTCGGCCCCCAGCGTGGCGAGGTGATCGAGCGCCGCTCGCATCGACACCGGGTTCGCGTTGTAGCAGTCGTTCACGAGGACGATTCCGTCTCCCAGCTCGAGGCGCTCGCCGCGGAAGCGGGAGAATCCTATGTTCGCAGCGTGGTCGGCCATCGCCGCCGGCGAGGCGCCCAGCGCCACGCCTGCCCCGATCACGGCCAGCGCGTTGGTCAGGTTGTGGGCCTCGGTGAAGGGGAAATGGAAGCGGGCGCTGCCGGCCGGGGTGGCAATGAGCGCCTCGGTAATCCCGCCGCTGACAGTCCGCTCCAGAGCCTCGACATCTCCGCCCGGGCCGAAGCGGAGCAGGCGGGGCGCCTGACCCAGGTGGGGCTCCAGCGAGCCGGAGTCCGCCGGCACGACCGCGACCCCCCACGCGGGCAGCGGGGCGAGGATCTCGGCCTTCGCCGCCGCGATCGCCTCCACCGAGCCCAGCAGCTCGACGTGGACCGGGCCGACGTTGGTGATCACCGCGACGTCGGGCTCAGCGATCGCCGCCAGATCGGCGATCTGTCCGCGACCGCGCATGGCCATCTCCAGCACCAACAGATCGGTGCCCTCGGGGGCTTCCAGCACGGTTAACGGCAGCCCGATCTCGGTATTCAGGTTCTCGCGGTTGGCATGCACCCTTCCCGGCAGCAGCGCCCGGGAGATGTCCTTGACCGAGGTCTTGCCGACCGAGCCGGTGACGCCGATGACCCTGGCGCCGAGTGCCTGGCGCCAGGCGTGGGCCAGCGCCCCCATGGCCGCCAGCGGGTCGCGGACGCTGAAGACCCAGGCGCCCTCCAGGCCGGCGGCGTGGTCTGGCTCGACCACCACCCCCCAGGCTCCTGATGCAATCGCGGCCGAGGCGAACTCGCCACCGTCGGTGCTCCCCCCGCGCAGGCCGAAGAACAGAGCGCCGGGCCCGGCGCTGCGGGAGTCGATCGCACCGCGCTGGGGCCAGCCGCCGCCGCCCGCGGTGGCGATCTCGGCCCCCATCGCCGCGGCGATCTGCTCGGCGCCGAGCTTCACGCGGCGGCCAGCTTCCGCAGCTCCTCGGCCGCCACCTGGCGGTCATCGAAGGGGACCTTGCGCCCCCCCTCGAGCTCCTGGCAGTGCTCGTGCCCCTTGCCGGCAATCACAACCGTGTCGCCCGGTCGGGCGTGGGCGAGGGCCAGGGCAATGGCCGAGCGGCGGTCGACCTCGATCTCGACCCGCGAGCGATCCTCGATCCCGGCGAGGACCTCGGCCAGGATCTCCTCGGGATCCTCGGACCGGGGGTTGTCGGAGGTGACGATCGCCAGATCGGAGAGTTCGGCTCCCGCGCGTCCCATCTGCGGCCGCTTGCCACGATCGCGCTCGCCACCCGCACCGAAGACGGAGATCAGCCGCCCCCCCGTCAGCTGCCGCGCCGCCCGCAGCACGTTCTCCAGCGAATCCGGAGTGTGGGCGTAGTCGACGAGCACCGCGAACCGCTGTCCCTCCTGCACCGGCTCAAAGCGCCCCGGCACCCGTCCGGCGCTCCCCAGGGCGGCGGCCGCGACCCCGGGATCGACGCCGAGGGCGGTCGCGGCGGCAAACGCGCCCAGCGCGTTGGCGACGTTGAAGTGCCCTGGGAGAGCGATGCGCACCGGCGTCTCAGCGGCCGGCCCGGTGATCGTGAAGTCCGACCCCTCGGCGTCGAAGGACACATCGCCAGCGCGGTAGTCCGCCTCGGCGCCATCGGCGGAGAAGGTCAGGCACTCGAGCTCGGCGGCGAGCCGCCGGCCGTATGGGTCATCGACGTTGACCAGCGCGACGCGCGGCCGGCTCTCGAAAAGCTTTCGCTTGGAGCGGAAGTAGGCCTCCATGTCGCCGTGGAAGTCGAGGTGGTCGCGGGTCAGGTTGGTGAAAAGCGCCACATCGAAGCGAATTGAGTCGCAGCGATGCAGGGCCAGTGCGTGCGAGGAAACCTCCATCGCGCATGCCCGGTCCCCACCCTCTAGCATCCGTCGAAACGCCGCCTGCAGGTCGATGGCCTCGGGGGTTGTCCGCTCCACCTCCTCCTCCACCCCACCGACCACCTGCTTCACGGTCCCAAGCAACCCACATCGCGTCCCCGCCGCCTCCAGCACCTCCCGCACGAGGAACGCCGAGGTCGTCTTGCCGTTGGTCCCGGTCAACCCCACGACCCTCAGCTCACCGGTGGGATCCCCCCAGAAGCGGGCGACCAGAGTCGCCATCGCCGCCCGGGCGTCGCCCACCACGACCTGAGCCACGCTCAGCTCCAGCTCCCGCTCGACGACAATCGCCACGGCCCCAGCCTCAACCGCCGCCGCGGCGAACTGGTGCCCATCGACCCTCTCCCCGGGCACGCAGAAGAACAGCGTCCCGGCGTCGACCCTGCGGCTGTCATAGGCCAGGTCGGCAACCTCCACCGAGCGATCGCCGAGGACCCGAAGCACGGGAGCTTCGCCAAGAAGCGCTTCCAACCTCACCCCGACGATTCTAGGTCGCGACCCAGCCGCCCATTCCGCCGGCACCATGGGCTGAGCGGGGTCAGCGAGGACTCCGGCGGCGGCGCCCGTCTCACCCGATCAGAGGACCCGTGGGTCGCCCGCACGATCTCTATTGAGGAGGAACGCCCAGATAGGGAAGGGCGAAGGCGGCGATTTTGCCGAACGCCGGGGCGGCCACCGACCCGCCGTAGTAGTTCCCCCCCGATGGCTGGTTGACGATCACCGCAACCAGCAGCCGCGGATTCTGCGCCGGCGCGAAGCCGATGAAGGAGCCGACGAATTTGGTGTTGGAGTAGGTCCCGTTTTCAGCGATCTGCGCGGTCCCCGTCTTGCCGGCCAGGGTGTAGCCGGGCACGCTGACCTCCGAGGCGGTCCCGCCGGGCGCCAGCACGCCTTCCAGCATGGTCCGCACCTGCGAGGCGACCTGAGCGGGGATGACACGGTGCCCGCGCGGCTCGCTCACCGGCCTGCCGCCGATCTTCTCGATCAGATTCGGCCGCCGAAGGATGCCGCCGTCGGCGATCGCCTGGTAGCCGGCAACCATCTGCATCGGCGTCACCGAGAGGCCCTGTCCCATTGGCAGGTTGCCCATCGTAGAGCCCGAGTAGTCCTTCAGCGCAGGCACGATGCCGCGTTCCTCGCCGGGGAACTGAATCCCGGTCGGGCGGCCGAAACCAAAGCGGTCGATCCAGCGGCTGAAGCGCGCGGCACCCAGCTTCAGCCCGATCGTCACCGCGCCCACGTTGGAGGAGCGGGAGAGGATCTGGGCGACGGTCATCGTTTCGGTCCCCCGCAGCTCGGCGTCAGAGATCGAACGATTGGCGACCTGGATGCTCGGCGGCAGGGTGAACGAGGTTTCCGGAGTCACTATCCCTTCGTCCAGGGCGGCCGAGATGGTGAAGGCCTTGAAGGTCGAACCTGGCTCATAGGTGAATCCGGTCGCCTGGTTCTCGAGCGCTTCGGGATTGGCCTGGGAGAGGTCATTGAGGTTGACCGGCGGCCAGTTGGCCATCGCCAGAATCTGTGAGTTGCGCGGATCGATCACGATCGCGGTGGCGCTCTTGGGCGAGAAGCTCGAGCCGACGCCGGCAAGCACTTCTTCGGTCTTAGCCTGGATCGCAGGGTCGAGCGTGAGCTGGACGTCGCTGCCGTTGCTGGCCTGCTTCACCGTTTCCAGTCGGATCGGCTCGCCGAGCGCGTCCTTGACCACGCGGCGTTCCCCGGTGGTGCCCTTCAACACCGAGTTCTCCGCAGCTTCCAGCCCGGTCAGCCCCTTGCCTTCGGTACCGATCGCGCCGATCACCTGCCCGGCCAGTTCCCCCTGCGGGTATGTCCGCCGGCTACCTGGTAGCTGTCCGATCCCCGGCAGCTTCAACCGCGCGATTCGCGCCGCCGCTGTAATGCCGATGTCATGAGCCACGTAGGAGAAGCCGGAGTGCGCAGTCAGGCTGTGCAGAACCTGGCTTGGGCCAAGGCCAACGATCGGCGCCAGCCTGGCGGCGGTCCGCGCCGCGTCCTTCACCTGATAGGGGGTGGCATAGATCGTCGCCGCGTCTTCGGAGGCGGCGAGCTCGTTGCCGTCGCGATCGAGAATGCTGCCGCGCAGCCCGGGAATCGTGACCACCCCGGTCTGCTGGGAGATCGCCTCGGAGGCCAGCGTCGATCCTTCCACCCCCTGCAGCCAGAAGGCACGGCCGATCACGACCACAAAGCAGAGAACGAAGCCGGCGAACAGGAGGCCTATCCGTCGCTCGATCAGGCGCATCGCGCGTCTCGGCCTCAGCCGCCGGAGGCGGCGGCGAGGCGTCTGGCCGCCGTCTCGACGTCATTCGGAGCGGCCGTCACATATTGGACCTGATTGGCCGAGGGCATGGCGAGGCCCTGAGCGCCTGCCTCGTGGCGAATCCGGGCGGTCCCGTAGCGCTGCGCGTCACGGCTCTGGGTAACCGAGTTGTCGGCTTCCAGCGCCTCGATGTTCTGGTAGATCTTGCCGCTGGAGGCGGCGAAGCTGAGGGTGATTACGTTGAGGGCGACTATCCCCACCAGCAACACCCCGAGCACCCCGATCCAGGCTCGACCGCGGGTCATCCGGACCACGAGGCCCGAATCGGGAAGGTGGCCGACGGCGCTCGCCGTACGGCCGACGGCGAGCGGGATCAGCTGACCGCCGCCGGCCCGCTTTGGCTTGGGCCGCGCGGGGCGCGGGGCGCGAGCGGGAGCGGGGCGGGCGCGAGCGGGAGCCGCCCGCGCGGTGCGCGGGGCCGCCTTGCGCGCCGGCGGAGCGCTGCGGGCAGGCGCCGGTTTGGGCGGCGGCGCCTGAGCTGGCGCGGCCTTGCGCGCTGGCGCAGCGACGCCCATCAGCTGCTCCCCGCCCCGGACATCGCCTCGGCGATCTTTACCGCCACCCGCAGATGCGCCGAGCGCGAGCGCGGATTGGCGGCGGTCTCCGCGGCGGCGGGTGCAATCGCCCGTCGGGTGAGCAACTCCGCCTCGGGCTCGTGGCCGCAGACGCAGATCGGCAGCTCCGGCGGGCAGACGCAGCCGCGGGCGCGCTCGGCGAGGAACCGCTTTACCCGACGGTCCTCGAGCGAGTGGAAGGAGATCGCGGCGAGCCGACCGCCGACCTCCAGCATCCGCCAGGCGAGCGGCAGCGCTTCGTCCAGCGATTCAAGCTCCCCGTTGACCGCGATCCGAATCGCCTGGAAGGTCCGCTTGGCGGGATGGCCGCCACCGAAGCGGGCCGACGCCGGCATGCCGGCTTTGACCGCCTCCACCAACTCCGAGGTGGTGCGCAAGGGGCGCCGCCCGATGATCTCCCTCGCGATCCCACCGGCGTAGCGCTCCTCGCCGAAGCGACGCAGCAACTGGGCGATCCGCGACTCCGGCCACTCGTTGACCAGATCGGCGGCGGTCAACTGCTGGCGCGTGTCCATCCGCATGTCGAGTGGGGCCTCGTAGGAGTAGGAGAACCCCCGCTCCCAGGCATCGACCTGCATCGAGGACATTCCGAGATCCAGGTAGACCATGTCTGGGTGGGTGCCTTCGCCGCGCAGGGTGCGAAGCCCTTCCGCGTAGTCGGTGCCGATGAAGCGGGTCTGACAGGAGGCGGCGGCGGCGAACCGCACGAAGCGGTCCGCGGCAGCCGGGTCGCGGTCAATGCAGACGAGCGTCCCATCCGGCCCCAGCCGCCTGGCGATGAGCCCGGCGTGGCCGCCGCCGCCAAAGGTGCAATCGACCGCCAGCTGCCCTGGCTCGGGAGCGAGGAGCGAGGTCAGCTCAGAGGCGAGGACGGGCAGGTGTTCGGCGGGCATATGGATAAGGGTGGCGGTATTCACGAGGGCTGCGCCCACGCTCCGCTCGGGCAGCTCAGATATGGACGCTCGCTGCGCATCGGCTCGCATATCACTCGCTCGCTCCTGCACCGGCGAGGCCCTCGGCGATCTCCGGCGCTTCAAGGTCGAGCTCCTGCTCCTGGATGGCCCAGGCCTCCGCGTTCCAGATCTCCAGGTACTCACCGGTCCCTGCCACCACGCAGGTGCCGTCGAGGCCGGCGTGCTCGATCAGCGGCTTCGGTAGGCGGATGCGGCCGGCGGAGTCGAGCGCCTCGTCGAAGGAGCCGCCGTGGAAGCGGCGCCGCAGCCGGCGTGCGTCGCGGCCGAAGGGGCTGTGTGGCGCGAGGAAGCGGTCCGAGAGCCGCTCGAACTCCGCGGTCGTGTGCAACCAGACGCAGGGGTCGAAGCCCTTGGACAGAACCACTCCGTCGGAGAGGGCGGCACGGAACCGGGAGGGAACCGTGAGGCGATCCTTGGAATCGAGGCTGTGCTCGTAGATACCCCGAAATGCCACCGCGTCGATTCCTTTCGGGAGGGCTGGGAAAAGTTAGGACCGAGGTGATGAGGTGGGAGGAGCCTCACCACCCCGGTCCTGGGCTTCAACTCGCGCGCCACTGTAACCCACTTCCACCCACTTTGCAACACGCCCATGCACTGCAAGGTCATTTGCAGCCAGCGGCTCCGGCCGCCCCCCCACCAGACAGAGCTTGATCGGCGGGGACGGCGGCCGACCAGAGCAACGACTCCCAGCCCGGGGTGAGGGCGCCCCCGACAGGCGTTCGGGGCCAGGCGGGAATCCGTCGATGGGCGCGAGATGGAGACGATCAAAGGCTTCCCCCGCGCCCGCTGCGGGGTTCTCTGTGAGCAGCGGAACACCCCCCGGGTCCTCGCCCGCGGGCCTCTAACTTCTGGCGACGGGCGCCGCTGGAAGGCTCGCCTTCCTTGGGGCCCCACCCGATGATCTCGCTCGCGATCGAGGCGCTGCGCCGATCGCGGCGACGGCATCCACGTCCATCCCGCCGCCGACGTGCGGGGTGGCACCGATCGCCTCGATCCCGTCCGCCGCCGCCTGGCGGCCATCCCCGCGCGGTCTTCGGAGTCGAGCGCCCCACCGTCGAGGGCCGGCGGGTCGTGGCAGTGCAGGTCGATCATCTGCGGCCATCAGGCCAGACCGGCGCCAATCGGCCGAGGCATGCAAACCGCCGTTCAGCGGCCTGCGTTTGCGGGCATCGGACTACGATGATCGCCATGATCCGGCATCTGCTCCCGCCGGGCTTGCGGGATCAGGTGGCTTCAACTCATGGATAAGAAAACGACCCGCCGAGGGAACTACGAGTCTGGCTCCGATTACGTGCTGGAGTACGGTGAGCTCCGCTTCGCCTTCAACGAGCAGGACTTTGGCCAGCGGGTGGAGCAGGCTGCCGTCAAGCTCGGCTTCGTCGACCAGGGCCTGAGCCAGGAGGAGCTGGATGACCTCCTCGACCTGGCCGTCAGCGGAGAGATCGCCGAGCCCAGCTCCCGCCTCGGGGAGCACATCAATGAGAACTGGGAGGACTTGGTCGGCCCGGCCAACCGCAGCCTGGTCCACTGGATCCGCCGCCTCGTCTTCCGCGGCGCCTGGCTGGACCAGCGAGTCAAGGAGGGCGAGCTTGACGTCGTCTTCGACGAGCGCACCCAGACATTCGGCTACGTCCAGCCGGACCGCAGCTCCGAGCTGATCGAGCTCTCCAAGGAGCCGTCCTGGCGCCGCATCGCCTACCGCAGGTAGACGGCGGGACCCCGGTTCCCCGGCTCTAAGGCCGTTCGCGCTCGTAGTAGACGCGGGCGCGGGCGACCAGGCCCGCCTCGTCCAGCTCAACCGCCTCGATCGCGCGGTGGCCGTCCTCGCGCCGGTAGAGCACGGCGAAACCGCCGGGGCCCTCGAGCAGGGACTCCTCGGTGACCTTCATGTTGGGCGCCAGCTCGAGCCCGTGGCGGAAGTGTTCGCGCAGTGCCTGGCGCCCGTTCAGCCGCTCGCCCGCCGGGTCGGCGTCGCCCACCACCGGCGCGATCACGAACTCCACGTCCTCTGCATAGCAGGCGACGATCGCGTCGATGTCGCGCCCGTTCCAGGCCTCCAGCCAGCGGTCGGCGTGCTCCCGAGGACCACCGCCCCTGCTCCGCCGGCGGCCGAAGCGGCGTCTGCGGCGGCGCGGCCGAGCCGGCGCCGTCTCGGCCCGCGCCCTGAGGGCGGGGGCCGGGCTCTCCTCGGGCGCTTTTTGCGCCGCCGGCGCCTGCTCGGGGGGAGCACCGCCGGCCAGTGCCTCGATCAGCTCGGCACGAGGCAGCATCCGGTAGCCCGACACTCCTTCCCTGGCGGCCAGCTCATGTAGCTCGGCGAGGTGCTTGGATTCCAGATCGGCCGTGGTCATCGAGGCGCCAGGTTATTCAACGGCCGGGCTCGACGCGGGCGGGGTCGATGCCCTCCTCGGCCGCAGCCGCCGGCCATGCCCCCGCCTCCTGCCTGACCCGGCGGAGCGACCAGCCGAGCTCGCGGCCAATCGTCTCTGCCACCGGGCGGACCGAGTCGACATCGCGCAGCTGCGCCGCGGCGAGGATCCCCAGCCGAGTGCGGCGCAACAGCACGTCGGCGACGCCGCGCGCCTGCTCGAGTCGGGCGGCGATCGCCACCTCGGCGAGAAGGTCGGGGCGGCCGGCGACGATCGGCACAGCCAGCCCGGGCTCCTTCCAAGCGAGGTCGAGGACCGCGCGTGCGGCATGGCCGTAGCGGAAGGCGAGCTGGGCGACCGACCCCTCCCCCACCCCGTCGGGGGCCTCCAGGTCCTCGGGGCGGGCCGGCATCCCGAGGGGGATCTCCGCCGTGTGGCAGGGGGCCTCGCGCCCCTCACGCTCGACCAGGCGATCGACGGTCTGCTTCGCCATCCGCCTCCAGGTGGTCAGCTTGCCTCCGGTGATCGTCAGCAGCCCCGAGGAGGTCTCATACAGCTCGGCTTTGCGCGAGATGTCGACCGACCGGCGCGGGTCGCCGGTCGCGATCAGCGGCCGCACGCCGGCGAAGGCACCGGCGAGGTCAGACCGGGAGAGCGAGAGGCCGAAGAAGGAGTTGGTCGCCTCGAGCAGGTACTCGATGTCCTCCCCGGCCGGCCGGGGGTGGGCGAGGTCGCCCTCGTAGTCGCTGTCCGTGGTGCCGATCAGGGTGCGGCCGTACCAGGGCAGGGCGAAGATCGCCCGCCCCTCGCCGGCGGGGACGATGCAGGCGGCGCGGCCCATCGGCAGGTCGGCGTCCTCGACAATCAGGTGGGTGCCGCGGCTGGGGGCGATCCGCGGCACGTCCTCCTCCTCGACCACCTCCGCCGGACGGATACGGTCAGCCCAGACGCCGGTGGCGTTAATGACGCTGACCGCCTCGACCTCGACGCGCTCGCCCGACTCGGCCTCGATGAAGGCCACGCCACAGGCCCGGCCGGCGGAAGAGCGGAGCACTTCGGTCACCTCGGCGCCGTTCAGCATCACGGCGCCGAAGCGCTCCGCCTCGCCCAGCACGGTGAGCACGAGGCGGGCGTCGTCGGTCTGGCAGTCATAGAAGAGGTAGGCGCTTCTCGGCTCGCGCGAGGCCAGGGCCGGGACCATCTCGAGCACCTCCTCGCTGTCGATTGTGCGGTGGCGATCGGGCGACCAGTAGGAGCCCTCGTCCTCCTCCACGGCGGAGCGCGAACCGCGGCGCCTGGTCCTGGTGGCGGCCATCACGTCGTACATGTTGAGCCCGATCCCGACCCTGCGGTCGCGGCGCTCCTCGCCCAGGGCGGGGACGAGGAAGGGGGTCGGGTAGACCAGATGAGGCGCCAGCCGGACCATCAGCTGGCGCTCCAGCAGCGCCTCGCGCACCAGCCCCAGGTCGAAGTTCTGCAGGTAGCGAAGGCCGCCGTGGACCATCTTCGAGGAGCGGCTGGAGGTTCCCGCCGCGTAGTCGTTGCCCTCCAGCAGGGCAACCGAGTAGCCACGTGAGGCGGCGTCGAGGGCGACGCCGGCACCGGTGATGCCGCCACCGATCACCACCACCTCGAACCGCTGGCCGGCGATCGCCTCGATTGCCTTGGCGCGGGAGAGCATCGCTACCAGCCGTGGCGACGCGACAGCCACCAGGTCGAGCCGAGCGCGAGGCCCCCGGTCGCAACGCCGATCAGGATCGGGGGCCAGGGCGAGGAGGGGCCGCCGCTCTGCAGCGGACTCGCCGATGAGGGGGTCGTGGTGGAGGGCGGCGTCGCGGTGGAGGGCGGCGTCGTCGGGGAGTTGGGAACCAGGCCACCTCCCCCGGGGGCCGGGGAGGATCCTCTGCCCGGCGAGGGGCCCAGGCGCGAGCGCGAAGGGCCACCGGGGGCCAGGGCGCCCGGTGAGGAGAGGGAGGGCGATGGGTTGATCGGAGTCGGCGGCGTCAGCGTGGAGCCCTGATTGGAAGGCGCGCTCCCCGGATTGGCGCTCGGCTTCGGCGCGGGTCTTGGTGACCGCGGCGCAACCGGGACGGGGAACGTGTCGCCGGCGGCGGCCACCAGGGCCTCGCCGGTAACCCAGATCGGGGTCTGGTCGCTGGAGCTGGAGTAGCGGTAGTGGCCGTCGCCTGCCTGTCGTTGGGAGAGGTAGCCCGGAGCGCTGGCCCCACCGCGGCGGTAGACGTTGGGGTCCCCGCCGGCGGCGCGGATCCCCTGGATCGCCCAGGCCGTGGACTGGGTGTTGACCGGGCCCGAGCCAGAGTTGGGGAAGCCACCACCCGGGCGTTGCGCCGTGCGCAGGTAGGAGAGGCCGAGGCCCGCCGCCTTGGAGCCGCTGGGGAGCGCCTGCAAAACGGCGCCGGTGTCGTCTGGCGTGCTGGGCGCGTCGGGGGTGTCGCCCCAGCCGCCATCGCTGTTCTGGACCTTGCGCAGCCATTCCAGCGAAGCGTCGAGGCCGCCGCTCAACCCCGCGACACGCAGGGCGATGTCGCTGTAGGCGGTCGTGGCGGGCCAGTCTTCGAAAGAGCCGTCGGCGCGGCGGCGCTTGGCCAGTTCGGCGATGAGGTTGCGCCCGGAGAAGGAGCGGGGGTCGAGGCCCGCGCCCTGCAGGGCAAGGATCGTACGGGCGAGATCGCCGGTGCTGGTGATCTGCCCCTGGGTGCCCAGGAGGTAGCCGACCGGCGTGTTGCCGTGGCTGGAGATGTCCAGCGGGTTGCGCCCCGCCGCCTCCAGCCCCAGCATCGCCCAGCCGGTTATTTCCGGGCTGGAGCGATCGCCGGGAGAGGCGCCGAAGCCACCGTCGGGGTTCTGCACCGATACCAGCCAGTTGGCGGCGCGGGAGACCTCAGACGCCTCGGCCCGAGCCGGGATGGCGGCGGCCAGGGCGCAGGCGAGGATCAGCGCGGCGGCGGCGCCCCCGCCGTGCAGGCCCGGCGTCAATCCGGCCCGCCTCCTCGCCGACGGCTCACCCGCCGGCCCCCTTCTCCCCCATTCGAACCGTTGCCGGAAGCGAGTCAGCATCCGCACCATCGCCGGCCCCGCGATCAGAGCGAAGACGATGTTGCCGATCGCGTGGGCGGCGTCGAAGGGAACCGCCCGGCCCTCCAGCAGCCCGAAGCGCTGGAGCGAGAGTTCGCCACCGTAGGTCGCCATCAGGGAGAAGTTGAGCAGCGCCCCGTAGGCGACGCCGGCGAAGCCGCAAACCGCCGCAAGGGTGAAGCGCCCGGCATTGCGGGTCCCCAGGGCGAGCGCCGCGCCGAGCACGCCGCACAGGCCCCAGGCCGCCATCTGCCACGGTGTCCATGGCCCCTGTCCGAACCAGAAGTTGGAGACCAGCCCCGACAGCGCGCCGACCGCGAAGCCCGGCGCCGGGCCGAGCGCGTAGCCGGCGAAGATCACGATGTCGGTGGTCGGCTTCACGTTGGGGAAGGCGGCGAAGGCGATCCGCCCGGCGATCGCCAGGGCGGCGAGGGCGGCGACCAGAGCGACGACCTGCGACGGCGGCCGCGAACGCTCATACCAGGCGAATCCGCCCAGCAGCACGGCGCCGAGGATGAGGAAGCTGGTCAGCTGCCAGCTCACGCTGGGTCTCCGCCGAGCGCCGCGGCGCCCTGCTCGGGGGTGATCACCCCGGACAGGTCCAGCACCCTCGCCACCTCGGTGGCGAAGTACCAGCCGCCGGAGAGGATCTCCTCCGCAGGGCCATCGGCGATCAGGCGCCCGTCGCCGAGCAGAATCACGCGCTCGGCGAAGGCCGCGGCGAACTCGACGTCGTGGGTGGCGACGACGAGACCCGCGCCACGGCCCGCGAGATCCTCGATCATGGCGACCAGATCGTCGCGGTGGGCACGGTCCATCCCTCGGGTCGGCTCGTCCAGCGCGACGAGCCCGGGCATTTCCTCTCCCTCCATCCTCCCCGCGAGGGTAATCGCCAGCGCCAGCCGCTGCCTCTCGCCGCCGGAGAGGTCGCGGGGATCTGACTCGGTCGCGTGCTCCAGCCCGACCAGGCGCAGCGCCGCCTGCCCCGCATCGCTCGGCAGCTCGTCGCCGATCCGCTCGCGCACCAGGTAGTCGCCCGGGCTCTGGGTCAGGAGGGCGATTCCGCCGGGCGCCTCCACCGCGCCGCGGACCGGGTCGAGCAGGCCGGCGGCGGTGCGCAGCAGGGTCGACTTGCCGGCGCCGTTGCGGCCCATCAGGGCTACGCGTTCGCCGCAATAGACCCTCAGGTCGATGCCGCGCAGGACGTCACGGGGCTGATCCCCGCGCAGGAGCTCCACCCAGAGGTCGCGGACCGCGACGGCGATCGGGTCCTGTCGAGGGCGTTTGGAGAGCGCTGGGCGGAGGGTGGTTCTCAACCGCTCGATCTCCCGCCCGCCCGGCCGAGCCCCCAAACGCTGCTCGAGCATCTGCCGGGCGTCGCGGACGCCGATCGGGAGCGGGTCGATGCCGACAAGGGAGAAAAGGCGCGCGGCGGGGGTGCTCAGAGCCTGGTCACAGCGATGGGACCAGGCGAGAAAGTCGCGCGGGGGGCCGTCAAAGGAGACCGCACCGGCATCCATGGCGATGACCCGGTCGGCGGCGGCGAGGCAACGCTCCAGCCGGTGCTCGGCGAGGAGGACCGCCACCCCCCACTCCTCATTCAGGCGGCGCAGGAGCCAGATCAGCTCGCCGCCGGCCACCGGGTCGAGCTGGGAGGTGGGCTCGTCGAGGAGGACGAGGCGCGGACGGGTGACGAGAGCGGCGGCGAGCGCCACCCGCTGCAGCTCGCCACCGGAGAGGGCGTCGACGGTTCGCTCGAGAAGGTGTGGGATGGCGAGTGCCAGGGAAACCTCCTCGACCGCTCTGGCGCGTGAGGCAGGCGGGTCGCCGCGCATCTCCAGCGGCAGCTCGATCTCGGCTGCGACCGTGGTCGAGACCACCTGGGTCTCGGGATCCTGGGCGAGGTAGCCGACCACGGCGGCCAACTCACCGGGGCCAGAGGCGATCGCGTCGATGCCGGCGACGCCGACCTCGCCGGCGATCTCTCCTCCGTGGAAGTGCGGGATCAGACCACAGGCGGCGCGCAGGAGGGTCGACTTGCCCGAGGCAGAGCGACCGGCGAGGAGGGCGAACTCGCCGGCGCCGATCCGCAGCGACACATCGCGAAGTGCCTCCCCCCGCCCCCGATCCGATCTGGCAAGAGATCGGTCGGTGTCGGGACCCTCGACGCCAGGAGCGCTCGGATAGGAGTAGGTGAGGGCCTCGATCTCCAGGGCCGGGGCCACCTGGGTCGGGGCCGCCAGGTCAGGCATGCGAGGTCCCCGGGCGAGGCCGGGTGGCGCCCATTGCCCTCCTCCTGGGTTGAGCGGCGGCGGGCCGGCGTGACCTGCGCCACAGAGGGGCGAGCCCGGCCAGGACGATCGCGGCCGAGAGCGCGAGCGCCGGCGGGCCGATTCCCCACGCCACCGTTGGGTAGGGATCAAAGCCGTCGGCACCGAGCAGCTTGGCGGCGATCGCCGCGCCGAGGACCGCGGCGGCGATCGCGTAGAAGCGGCTGTCGTGGCGGGAGCGCTCCCGCCGTCGCTTGGCCTTTGGGGCGTCGAGGGAGTAGCCGCGCAGCTCGAGCGTCGCCGCGACATCGACCGCCCGGTCCAGTGAGCCGGCGAGGAGCCGGCGCAGGAGAGGGCCGCGGCCGACCGGAGCGGCAGCCGGGCCTCGCAGCCGGGAGGCGTCGCGCAGGCGGGAGGCGTCGGCCTCGGCAACGGGGACCAGGCGGGAGACGAGGACCGCGGTGAGAGCCGAGCGGCCGGCGAGCGGCCGCAGCGCACGCAGCACCCGGTCCGGGTCCACGCAGGCCGAGTAGACGGCGAAGGCGAGCACCACGGCGAGGGCGCGCAGGCCGAGACCCAGGCCTCCGAGCAGCGCCTCGGCGGTGACGTCAACCCGACCGAGCAGCGGCCACTCGCCGAGCCGGGCGAGGACCGTCTCTCCACTCCTCACCACCAGCGCGTTGACGATCACCATCAGGAGCGCCAGCGCCACGCCCATCCGCAGCGCCGCCCGAACGGCGTCCCGAGCGCCGGCGAGCAGACCGGCGAGGACCGCGGCGGCGAGGACCGCGGTGAGCACAAGCGGGCTGGAGTAGACGAAGGCGACGGCGGCAAGCGAGCCGAGGTAGGCGACCGCAGCGCCGGGGGACGCCGCCTGCAGCGGACCGGGCCTCGGCGTGTAGGCGAAGGGCGATCTCATCCCGTCGCCGGCAGCGGCGTCTCTTTCCCAGCTTCGATTGCGACCGCGTAATGGTCGCGCAGATTGGCGATGTCCAGCAGCCCGGCCGCAGCGCGAACCCCGGCCGGCGAGACGCCGGTGATGATCCAGGTGGGCGGCGCTTCGAAGCGCCGCGTCGCGGCGACCAGGCCGGTGCCAGGGCCAAAGGACCGCGCCACCTTGCCGTCTTCCCCCAGCCCCTTCAGGCTGAAGCCTCCGCCGCGTCGGGAGAGCTGGGCAAAGACGCCGCTGGCCTGGGGCCCAGCTTCGATCTGCGCCGCCGCCGGGTCACTCCGCACCCGCGCCCAGGGGCCGACCAGGACCCGGATCGCGCCGCTCGGGGAGCCCGCCGCCAGTGGCACGCCGACGATTTCCAGCCTGCTGCGCACCTCGGCGCAGGGCCCACCCCCGCCCATGCACTCGAGCGAAACCGGGTGCCGCTTACCTTCATAGCCACCGGTGAACGGCTCCGGCCAGGAACCGACGACCGCCGGCACCGCCATCGCCGCCGACCAGTCCCTGTAGTCCCACCAGATCGCCTCACCGCCATGCAGGGCGTAGGCGGCGGCGCCGACCGAGGACTCGACTCCGTTGACGTAGAAGAACCAGTCATAGGAGGCACCGCCGCGGTCTTCCCCTTCGGTCCCGTCAATCGCCTGCACGAAGCCGCCGCCGTAGCGGGTGGACACCTGGGTGCTGCGTTCGAGCACGCGCATCGCCGTGTCGGATTCGGTGACCCCACCCACCGCGCGTTCGAGGACCGGCTTAGCTCCGTAGTCGCGGGTCACCGTCAGCCGCACGTCGGAGAGGCCTCTGCCGGGTCCCAGACCGCAGCCGGCGACCGCGATCGCACCGCCGAGCAGCGCGATCGAGGCCGCCGAGCAGCGGCGCCTGCTCACCTATTCGATCCCCCGGGGCATCTTCCGCCCAGGCAAACACCCACCCGGTTGGAGGGGATGTCTCCGCCGAGATCGGCGGTCAGCAGCGTCGGCTTGCTGAGCGTGACCGTCGCCCGGCCCGCCGAGTTTGTCGGCCCGCTGGCCCCGGTGACCCTGACCCCGGCCGCGGCCCTGCGCTTCCCCTTTTCGTCGTAGGAGAAGACACGCACCGCGAACGGCTTCCCCGCCTGCGCCGAGGTCGGCGCGCTCAGAGCCAGCTCGTCGGGATAGGGGAAGGCGGCAGTCAGGTCCCAGAGGACTTCGTCGCCGGCATGCAGCTTCGCCATTTCGCCGCCGACTTCGGGGTTCACGTGGTTCACCGTCAGGTACCAGGAGGCACCGCCTTCTTTCTCCAGCTGGCCCCCGACGCCGCATAGCCCGAGGCCGAAGCTGAAGTGATCGGTGATGAGCAGCGGCCGCAGCGCCGCGTGGGACCTCGCCGCGTGGGCGAGCAGGCCGAGCGCCGTTGCCCCCTTAACCGTCACCGGATTGCCGCTGCCGCCGGTTCCCTCACCGAAGCAGGTCGCCCCGGCACTGGTCGGGATCGACGTGGTGCCGGTGCGGAGCGTCTCTTCCGCCAGAACCCTGCCGCCGGTGAGAACCCGCAGTTCGGCGGGGACGCCGCCGTCCTTGGCGCCGGCTGGCGTCGTGGCCGTGAGGCCGATGAGTAGGGCCAGCGCGCACGCGGCGGCCGACCTGAATGAGATGAGTCTGGGCATTTAAGCCACCCCTTCCTCGAGGGTTGTCATGGCTGGCCGGGGACAGGTCTCCTGACTTCCGGGGTGGACGGCCGCGCCTTCCCGGAGGCTCGGTGTCACCCCCAGTGGCTGGCGCCAAGGCGCCCGCGGCTTCCTTTCCCGGTCACAGTGGCGGGACCGTGCCGGCTTCTCACCGGACTTCCCTTGACCACCGACCGTATGTCAGAAACGAGTCTACCGGCGACCCCGGCGGTGTGGCGCCGAGCTCTCGTTGTTCGGTGCCCGCCCGGACCCGCGCCCAGACCTCTGGCGCCGCACTTCCACCTACCGATTCGCGCGCCTGAGGGAGGCTGCCCCCACAGGTTCCCGACCGGCCTTCGCCGGCCCTGTGAGTCTCGCTGTTTGACCCCCCCGCTCTGCTCAGGGAGCGCAGAGGTCGCGGTAGTAGCGGTAGTCGCTGCGCTCGGGCCGCAGGTTGGAGGCCAGCGCCAGGTGGTGTCGGGCGCGCTCCTTGCGCCCCATCTTCGCCAGCGCCCGGCCGAGGCAGAAGTGCGCGTAGTCGTCGACCCCGTGGGAGTCCAGGACCGCCTCGAACTCAGCCGCGGCCTTGGCGAACAGCCCGCAGCGAAAGTAGGCGCGGCCCAGCGCCTCGCGCACCGAGGCCTTGTCCGGAGCGCGCCGCGCCGCCGCCTCCAGCGGCGCCCTCGCCTGCTCGAAGTCCCCGTCCTCGAGCAGCTCGATCCCGCGACGGTAGAGGGTAAAGGTGGAATCCTCCTGCGCGCTTGCGGGCATCGACTTAGTGTAGGAACCGGGTCAGGCGGGCTCGTCGATCGTACGGTTGCGCCCGGTGGCGATCAGCCCGGCGCCGGGACACACTGGCATCAACTCACCGGGCCATCGCGCCACCGGCTATCGCGAGCTCCTCCTGGGTGGCCTCCTCGGCAAGGTGCAATCACTGAGGAGCCGATCGGGGCGGCACGGACCCCGGACCCTCCTCTCGGAAAGCCTGCTCGATCACGGCCACACCGCCAAGTGGGCCGCCGCGGTCTCGGCACTAGGCTGCCCGGCGGATACCGACACTTTTGAACAGGAGGACGGAAATGACCAACGAGGCAACTGGGGTCAGCATCACCCACCTGGGGACCGTGATAATCCCCGTCAGCGACCAGGACCGGGCGCTCGCGTTCTACGTCGACAAGCTCGGGTTCGAGCAGCGCTCCGACATGCCCTTCGGCAACGGCGAGCGCTGGCTCGAAGTGGCGCCCCCGGGGGCGACGACGACGCTCGCGCTGATCCCGCCGCGCGAGGGGGGGCCCCATCGGGATCGATACCCACGTGGCCTTCACCACGACGGACGTCGAGCGCGATCACGCAAGCCTGCGAGATCGCGGAGTCGACGCGGACGAGGAGGTGATGCGGATGGGGGGACCCGTGCCGCCGATGTTCTTCTTCCGCGACCAGGACGGAAACAGGTTGCTGATCGTCGAGCGGGGTTGACTCGTCTGGGCAAAGTGGTTGCCGGGCTATCGATGTCGTTGGACGGCTTTGTCGCCGGCGCCGACGATCGCTTCAAGCCGCCTGCGCGCAGCCTCCCCGTGGTCGAGGAGTTGTTCCAGTGCGAAGCGAATATCACCGGCCGGCGGGCCTTCGACATCGCCGGCGGCTGGGCTGGTCACCACCCGGTCGGGGCCCCCTTCTTCGGGCTCACCCACGACCAGGTCGGGCAAACGGCTCAGTCCACCCTCGGCTGCGTTCGAAGCCAGGCGATCACCTCGGCGGGGTTGTCCTGGGGCGGGAAGACGGGATAGAAGACCTTTAGCAACCGTCCTCGTCGGGCGATGAAGGTCAGCCGCCGGTAGTAGCTGCGCCCGCCGGCCGAGAAGGTGGGTAGGCCGAGGCCCTCTGCGAGCCGGCGCTCGCAGTCGTTCAGCAGCGGGTATGGCAGGTGCTCCCGCTGGGCGAACTCGCGCTGCTCGTCGAGGCTCTGGCTACTGAGGCCGAAAACCGTGGCCCCGAGACCGGTCAGCTCCGCGGCGCTGTCCCTGAACGCGCAGCTCTCCGGGGTGCAGCCGCGCGCGCCGGGGATGCTGTCCCAACCCTCGGGGAGGGGCTGGCCGGGAACGCCGGTCCGTGGGTAGACGTAGACGACCAGGACGCCGTCCTCGGCCACCGCGGCTAGGTCGACCGGCTCACCCCGAGTCGCTCGAAGCACGATCGATGGCAGCTCGGCGTTCAGCAGATGATCTGCGGCGCCATCGTCCTTGGGGACGGGCAGCTCCGCGGGAAGGGCGTGAAAGTCCGCGGGTCGTTCTCTCATCGGGTTGGAAGCTAGCCGGCCGGGTGCCTGGTCCTCCCGGCGAGGAGCCAACGCTACCCGACCTTTAGGCCTAATCCCGCCGTAGCGAGCGCCTTTTCAGCGCTGCACATGCCGCGCCAGCCGGCTTTCCAGATTGGCGCGCACGACCGGCCACTCGTCGTCGATGACGCTGTAGTAGGCGGAGTCGCGGACGCCGACATCGGGCACGGTCATGTGCTTGCGCAGGATGCCCTCGAACTGGGCAGGTATCGCGGCCATCGCCGCGCGGGAGCGGCGGTTGCGCGCATCCGTCTTCAGCTCCACCCGCAGGCAGCGGAGCTGCTCGAACGCGTGGCTCATCAGCAGCAGTTTCGACTCGACGTTGGCGCCCGTCCCCCAGGCGCTCGGATTCAGCCACGTCCAACCGATCTCGACAACTCGGTCCGGCGGGCGCAGATTGAGATACCGGGTGCTGCCGATCAGCTCACCGCCGCGCTGGTCGCGGACCGCAAACGGACCCTCCGCGCCAGCCTCCGCCCTCTCTAGCGAAGCAGCGAGCCAACGGTCGAAGTAGTCGCGGCTGCTGCCGATATGGGCGAGCCACTCCCAGATCTCGGGCGCCTGGGCCGCGCGCCACAAACCCTCGGCATGCTCCTCCTCCAACGGCTCCAGGGCGACGATCGAGCCCGCGAGAGGGATGGTGAGGCCAATCATGCGCCGCATCGTGCCAGCCCGGGCGGCGGGCCCTGGATCCTCATGTCGGCAACCTTGGCCGGTGGTCCTTGCCGGGCATGCGAGCAGCGCCGATACGGCCACTGCGCTTGCACCGGCGCAATCCGTCCATTTCGTCGGTACACCGAGCCAACCGGCGGTCGAAAAGGGCTTGAAAAAACCAAACCTCCGCAACCACTCCGGCCGGCTCTCACAGGAGCGCGATTGCGTCGTCCACTGCGTAGTTGAAGGAGCAAGCGAAGAAACGGTATTCACCTTGCCGTTGTCCGACCGCCCACTCCAAGATGTGTTGACAGAGATCGCTGTTGGCAGCCCAACCGCCGGCAGGGTGGAATCCATCCCGAAGGCCCGTCCACCATGTGGCGAAGGGAATGGCCGCAGCGGCCTCTCCTACGACGACGTCTTCTGCGTGGCGACCGCGGAGAACCTCGGCGCTGCGCTGAGAAGCGGAGGCTCAGAGCTCCTCGAGCAGATCGGGGAACGCAAATGCGACGTGGTCGACCTGCGACGCGAAGTGAACCTGCCGGAGCGCCCCTCTGATCCGTAGCATCCGCCCCGGAAGGTCATCAACCTGGATCGATGACGGCGCTAGAAAAAGAACGCCTCCTCTCTCGCCGTAATCGACGGCCCCGCCAGGGCAGCGCGGCTAGCCGAAGGGCGGACCGGCTCAAACTTGATTGATTTGCCGCACCATCGTCGAGTTCATGCTGTTCCCCATATGCCTATGTCGAAGACCAAACCGCGCGCGCCGTTCTGTTGGCTGAAAAAGCTCGGCCTCGGTGCTGCTCTTCTTGCGATGACCCAAGCTCCCCTTCTCGCACAGGCCGATCCGCCCGGCACCGGGGTCAGCGTGAGCGCCAGCGCCAGGGCATCGACCAGCTCGCGCGGTCTCAACCTGCTCCTAGTAGGGGGGCCGGGACCGATGGCTATCGACATCTCGCTAAGTGCCGACGGGCGCACCTACACGATCAAAGCCAACGGCCCACTTGAAGTCGGGACCCAGGCTTGTGAGAACCCGCCGAACGATCAGGACGAGCTGGTCTGTCAGGCATCAGCGATCAGCTCCTTCGAAATCAACGGCGGAAATGCCGGCTCTACTGAGACGGTCAGCAAGAACGTCCCGGTCCCCGCGACTCTCAGGGGCGGAGTGGGGAACGACGTCCTGATCGGCGGCAGCGACGACACGCTTTTCGGCCGGGCCGGAGAAGACATTCTGATCGGCCGCGGCAGCGATGACCGTCTCTACGGCGGCCATGGCAATGATCGCCTCCAGGCCGACGGCAGCGGCGACGTACTCAATGGCGGGCCGGGCTATGACACCTGCATCGGCAATCCTGTCCGCGACACCTTCATCTCGTGCGAGGTGATTCGCTGAGGTTCCGCCCATGCAGCCCCTTCCCCATCTTTGGCGAGCGATCCGTCCTAGGCCGTTCATGCCCCTGACCTCCCTTCAAAAAACGCTGGGCCTTGCCACTTTCTTACCACCCTGACGCCGAAGCGCCGCCCGAATGTCGGCGCGTTTGGCTCTGTGTCTGGGACACCGCTACAGAGTTTCGTCCCTAACGGAGAGATCATCGTTCCCGTAGAAGCGGCGCTGGATTTGGCTCCACAGGCGGGAAAGAAGCCTCACTCCTACAGACCGCTGAGGGTGCCCAGAAGGGACATCCCGAAAAAGTCGGCTTGTCTTCGGCCTCAGCGGAGCTACCTTCGCCGACGCCAAAGACATAAGTGGCCCCGGCGATGCGCCAACGCCCCGGGGCCTGGCATCGAAGACTAAGCCTTCGATGCGCGACCGATTCTCCCGGAGCCCTTCGTGCGATTGGGAGATCGACGGCCACTGAAAGAGGCGGCTTCGGTGCCCTACCGAGAGGAGGGCACCATGCCCAGCACCACCTGCACGATCGACGGCGACCAACGCGACGGGCTTTACGAACTGGTGCGCAATCACCTGGGCGCTGTCGGCGATCTATGGATCACGCTGGAGATAAACAAGGATTTCGCCGCCGCCGAGCGGCTCGGCCTGGAGTTCGGCGAAGACTTCCGGCTACTGGAGGACATTGGCTGGAACGGGCGCGACGGCCGTAAAGCATTCGAGCTGACCATGCCGCCCGAGGATCTAATGGAACTGCTCCAACGCCTCCACGGCGAAGCTGAACGAGTCCTCCTCGAATCCGTCACGGAGCGCGAGTCAAGGGAAGAAGACGCCGCGACCAACGAGCTATTCCGGCTCGGCTTCGACACCTGCGAGGAACTGCTGGCCGACCTTGACCCACGGGAGACGGCCTGACGATTCGCCACGAACCCGGGCGGCTTCTCGGGAGCCGAGGCGCAGGCCACAGGGAGGTTGCGGAACTGCCCGCTCGGGGCGGCCCGCACCCTGCCTCGGCCCCCGAGCCGCACGGCCACCGCTATGAAGGATTGTCGTGGAATCGCCGGTCGGCGATTTCGTAGACGGTCGGTGCGTTCGAGTCGCGAGGGTGGTGTCGGACACCGAAAGCGAGATAGCGAAGGGCGAGGCCCACGCCGTCGCGAATGAAGCGCAGGACCATGCCGAACTTGCCATTTGGCGCTGGCAGATAGACCTTGAAGCAAGCCGGGAGCTTCGTGCCGTCGCGTCCTTCGGGATCGCAGCGGCGAAGGGTCTTGATCTCGACACCCTCCCGCTCGAACTGGCTGCGAGCCTCGCGAAGCGCCTCCGCCCCCGCGCGACCGCTTCGCATCGTGTCCTCGGCGAAGGCGCCCTCATCGAAGAGGACGCGGGCATGACCCCGCCGGATGGACAAGAACTACCCCTCGCCGTCTGCGGGCTGGAATGGCCCGTGCTCGGCCTCTAGGGCTGCGATCTCCTCCTCGGTGGCATCCCGCTCGTCCTTGCCGAGCATCGCCTTCCACGAGGTATCGCGAGTGATCACGAACTCGCTGGCGCTGCGCTCCTCAATGACGATGAACTCGCCCTCCAGAGCGCCGCTGACCTTGATGTGCGCGGGCTGCTCCATCATCAGAATCATGGCAGACCCGGCAGGCGCCTAACTTTCAGTCCGAGTCCTCGGTCCCAGGCGGCAAATCGAGGTAGACGGCGGGCCTACGCAGCCCGTTGACGGGCCCGCCTAGCTGACTTCTTGCGCTTTACGGGAAAGTGAATCCAGTTGACTATGACTGCTTCATCCGGTCCCAGCGGTGCGTTGAGCACGACGTCGAAGCGCCCCTGTACGCGCAAACGTGCGTACTCTGACCCCGGCACTTCCTCGCCCAGCATCAGAAATCCCTTCCGTCTGATCTCTTCCCGCAGGCCCTCGGCCACGGCCTGTCCCTTCAAATGTGGCGCTAGCCGACGCCCATATATGCGAAGGCACGCTTGCGAGAACACGAGCTGATCAAGGATCCGCTCAAGGTCGCGCTTGGGCTGCTGGGGACTCAGGTGTAGCGACACCCACCGCTTCTCGTCCAACGCACCATCCCTCGCACCGGCATCCGCATCCTGGTCGTCGACAAGATGGACCACCTGCCGGCGCTGTGGTTTCTCATGCACCTGGAGTTGGTCGACAGCAACCTGGCGCGTCGAAGGCTAAGAAGGGTGATGATTAGCCCGATAAGCCGACTTTTAGCTCTATTTTTAGCTCTTCGCCGGGGCGACACCGGTGGGTCGAAGTTACCCCCCCGGGGAAAAGAAGCGGGAATGAGAGACGCAGTAGCCGTAGTCGGCGGCCTCACCCAGGGCCGGTCGCCGCACGGTCTCCACCGAGCGGGCGCACCCCACCGGAGTGGAGTCGATCAGCAGCACCTTGTCATAGAAGCCAGGAGACTCGGCGGCGAAGACGCCGATCAGCGACTCGATCGTCTCGGCCAGATGGGCCCTGCGCTTATGGATCTTTTTGATCCCGGCTGCTGGGGCAACTCGGGGAAGATCGGATTTATGCATCCCATGGGCCTGCGGCCCCTGATCGGTTCCGTCCGCGCGCCGGCCGATACTGGCCGAGATGAGCAGGAAGGGCAAGCGCTCCCGTCCGGGGAGGCGAGCCTCGCCGCCGGCCCCCGGCGGCGGTGGGGCAGAGCCCGAGCGCCCGCTGCTCGACCGGATCGCCTCCGGTGCGCTCGACCCCCACCTCACCCTCCTCGCCGAAGCGATCCGCGCGCGCTTCGATCTGCTTGAAGCGATCAACTCCCAAAAGGTGCTCGCCGAGCTGACGGTCGGCGGGCGGGTCCGCATCAACCACCGCGCCACCCCCCGCTACCTGCACGGCATCGAGGGCACCGTCGTCGAGGTCGATGAGAGCAGCGCCACCGTCTGCGTGCACCGCCCGGTCGGCCGCTTCAAAAACGGTGAGATCCGCTGCCCGCCGCTGGTCCTCGACCGGCTCCCCAGAGCCGCCTGAGGACGATCGCGAGGGGGCGCCACGATGAGCCGCGCCGATCGAGCTGATCCCGACCTCGATGACGTAATTGCCGAGATTACCGTCGACTGCTACGACGAGGACGAGGTGCTGCAGGCATTTCAGAACGCATTTGAGGAGGACGCCAGCCTCCCCTGTCCAGGCACCGTCATCGGCGAGAGCGTCGAGGTGCGCTGGATCGGTGTGGGCGATCATCGCCGCGAGCTCATCGCCACCTGCCAACGCGCCGGACGTGACTACGATGTCGCCCTGCTTGACATCAGCCTCCAAGCTGATCCGACCACCTCACGCCTAATCAACGCATACCGCCGCTGGGTCGGCGACTGAGTTCGCGGCACCTGAACAGTTACCCCGGGGAGGCTTTGCGCGCATTCAGGCCTGCAGAACCTGGCGCGTACATCTGTCGCCAACGGAAATGTAGTTCTGGATCCCGATTTCATCTGCTACCTGGATCGCAAAACGGGGAGGCTGATGCGATGCCGCTACGGGGATTCGAACTCCGATTTCCGGACTGAGCATTGGCTCTGGGGGCCGTTTGTATTCGATCTGTGATCGAAGAGTCCCGGGGGGTTCGGTCCTCTTCGATCTAGTTCGGTGGAGTCGGGTACATATTCTTCCGGGACACAGTTCTCCGTAGTAGCGAGGGATCGTGTCGGAGGCAGCTAAAGCACCCGCGCACTCATAGGTAGCCGGTGGGCTCAGGCGTCCCTGATCGACCGAGGGACGTGTCCATCGACCTTAAGCGGTTGAGTCAACCCAAATCCAAGTGGGGAGACTCGTCGACCCTCCAAAAGGCCCGAGCAAAGCACCGCAAGCAGTTCAACGTACTGGGCGCCCCCCAGGGCGGCTGGCCCTCCTAGTGACCCGGGTTGCCGCCCTCAATCGATGCCCGAATGTCCTTAACGATTATCTGAAGGTTCATGCCGTCTGTTGGCGACGGCTCGAAGCCAAAGTGCAGGTAGAAGTCCCGGGCAGACTCGTTAAGGGCATGCGCAAGCATCAGGCGGATTCCCGCTTCTTCTGACACGGCCACGGTTCGGACCATGGCGTCCCGCAATAGAAAGGCGCCAATGTCCTTCCCTTGGACCGACTCGTCCACAGCAAGGCGCGCAAGCAATACGGCTGGGATCGGATGTTGGGGCATCCCCTTCCGAGTCCGAGGAGCGGCTTCGACATGCTCGATTGAGGCAACGGTGAGCGCGTGGTATCCGACGACCCGACCCTCCTGCTCACCATCAGTCACAACGTAGGTTTGCGCCGAACCCGCTCCGCTCGCCGCCCGAGCGTGTCGGAAGATCCAGACATTGAGCGATCCCACCCCGCAGTCAAAGCCATTAAGTAGGTGCTCCGCGTTGAGGCGCTCAGGGTCTAGAAAGCGAGGCACACTCCCTACTCAGGGCGCGGACGCGCAAAGAGCCTGGCCAACTCAGGACGCACCTGAGCGGGCCGATCCATCGCGGCTGTAAGCCGCCGCCAGTCCTCGGGACTAACGTGGAAATTTGCCCGATCGGCGAGTAGCCGCTCTGCCCTCTCCCGCCCGCTCTCGACTAGAAACTGAGTTAGGGTCTCGCGCTGCGCTGCAGCGGCCAGGTCGAATAGAGCGCGATCTTGGGACTCAATGCGTAGGTTGACTCGTTGCCTTGGAAGCGCCATAGCAAGCACTGTACATACAACGTACGTCAGATGTCAAGCGGCGATACGAGCGGCATCCTGATCGACGGCGTCCGCGGCTTTCGGGAACGGTCGCGCAAGGTGCCGCTGAGCATCCAGAGCAGTACGTGGGTATCGGCGACGACTCCCGAGACGGATGAGCTCTACTCGGCCTTGCCGAGCAGCGCCTAGGGATGCGCCGTATCTCCCTCCCCGCGCTGCTCGGCCATGTCACAGGTCGGTGTCGTCAGAAGCCCGTAGGCGAAGGCCACCTCACCGACGAAGTGCTTGCCGTCCTCGTCGCGGTGAATCGTTGTCGGCTGATCACCGAACGGGATCGCCTCGAAGAGGTCACCGGCAAACAGCACCGTCGACCAGGGTGGCGTCCAGTACTGCTCGTCGTGTGGCCGATGCTCGCTGGGTCCCATCGCTCGCCGCCCCTCACGGGGCTCGAACCCTACGACCAGGGGACGACGGCTCTCAGTCGATCGAGCGGACGCGCGTCACCGGAACAACGTCGTCGTCCTCGCGCAGCGGCGCGAAGCCGCTGAACATCTGCTCGCGCATCGCCTCCACGTCCTCCGCCCGGAAGCGTCGAACCCCGCTCGGGAGACGAACCGCGCGCAGAAGACCACGCTCCTCCCAGCGGCGGACCGTGTTCTCATGGACCCCCAGTGCGAGAGCGGCCTGTCGGACCTGCATCAACTGCGCCATGCGGCCATGGTTAGGCGAAAAGAGCGAAAATGTCAATGTGGGTGAAATGGTGGACTGGTGTTGTCGAGGCGGGCTGAGCGCCCTTCACGAAGGTCAGGCCGCCAGCTCACCCGGCCATTCCCAACTCGCCGAGGTCGTATGCAACCGTGTGGCGAAATCCCCGGTCACCGACTTTGCGGCGCAGGGTGCGAAGGATGTGCTCGGGATCGTCATCGGGCCCGCTGATGTAGTACGGCTGGCCATCGCAGCCGAACGTGATCGCGCTTGGCCCCTGCCATGGGCCGAGGTGCGGGCGGGCCTGCTCGAAGTCAGGGTGGGGGGTGAACCCAAGTCCGCGGGCGTACTCGGCGGCTCCCAGCACGAGGTCGCGGACGAGATCGATCGGAACGCTCTCGGGCGGCCCGGCATAGGCGCTGAACACGAAGCCGGTGAGCGAACGCAATCCTCGGTCGTCCATCTCATCGGGGCCCATGGCGTTCTTGACACCAAGGCAGTAGGCATCGACCAGGTACACGCAGGCCGTGATCTTGCGCTGATGGCGCCGGCGACGGGCGACGATCGCGGTGAGCAGACCCTCCGTCCCCTCCTCGGTACCGGGATCATGCCAGCCGGCGCGATCGGGCACCCCCAGACCGGCGCTCCACCCTGCGTTGAGCCAACAACCAAGGAGGTCGGCGTCGGGATTCGCGCTGTCGCGCTCGGCGGCGAGCTTGCGGACGAGGGCAGACGCCTCGGCGGGCCGGATTCCGAGGTTGCGAGCGATCGCCTTGGGAGCCAGGCCCTTGGCGCGAAGCTCGCGGGCTTTCTGCATCTGCGTCGCGTCGCCTTCGACCATCGATGCCTTCTATCGAACCGGGCGGACGCTCGTGACGCCGGTCGGCTTTGCAGAATGAGGCCAAGGCCTATCTCGTCGATCGCATCTACGAGCTCGTCGCGCTCCACGGCGAGATGTCAACGGTGGCGAATCGTGCCGCCACCGAGCGGCTTGCTGCCGTACCCGAAGACGAACCCTGCCTGGCTCTGGCCACGGGCCGCTACGTCGTTAGGGGTTCGACGTGCCGCGCCTGGACAGTCTTCTGCTCGCGATGCCGATCGCTTGAAGGGGGGACCGTCGTTCAGTAGGCAGGCCGACTCCACCGCTCCTTCCCGGGGAAGCGCGACACGCTCATCTACGATTACGTGGACGCTGAGCTACCCGTGCTGCGTCGCATGTTCGGGAAGCACCTCAACGCGTACCAGTCCCTCGAATATGAAGTTGAGGAGCGGCAACCGTCAGATCCCTAGAACAGAAAGAAGGGGTCGCCCCGCATTTGCCGGGCTTTTCTCTGATACCGCTACCGAGATTCGAACCCGGGTTACCGGACTGAGAATTTGCTCTGCGGGGGACGATTGCGGTCGATTGGTGGCTGCTTGGCCCACGGAATTCGATTCCGATCAATCTAGTTCGGTGGAGTCGGGGACATATTTCGGGACACGCTCTCAAGCCGATGCGATCGCGGTGGAGCGGGCCAGAACCGCCACCGCTACTTCGTTTGCTTCCGCGATGGGTAACCAATAGCCGGATCAGGCCGCGATGTGACGTGGGAACTACTTCATGTACTGGCTCCCCAACGCACTGACCTTGGTGTAGTCGCGAACTGAGAACTTCTCGCCCGAGTTCTTGAACATGCCGGTAATAACCGCGATCTGGGACTGATCGAAACCGCGCTTCCGCAGTCCTTCCGAGTTGGCATTGTCGAGCATGCAGAAAAGCCGATACTGTCGGCGCCTTGGACCGGTGAGACGGATCTCGTAGAAGCCGCCCATCTTGCGCCGTGCATCGCCTCCCAATACCCTCCGCCGCTGAACTGCGGAGGCGGAGCATTACGAACGGCTTCTAAGACTGCGTAAAAGCGAGCCTCAACCTTGGCCGGACAAGCGTCGAGGAAGCCTTCGGCCGGCACCTTGCCGTCCCTGCTCTTGGAGTAGACGATCCCCCAAGCCATAGTCGGCCCAGGCTAAAGACGCTCCCGGCGGTCCTGAGCTGTGACTACCCGACAACGACCTCCCGCCGGTTGCGCTTGGTGCCCCCAGCCCGCGGCCGCTGCGCCTTCTCGTTCGAGACGATCTTCACCTTGGCGCCGAGGACATCTGCAACAGCCGCGACCGTCTTTAACTCGGGGTTGACGTCGGCGGTGAAGAACCTGCGGATACTGGACGGCGCCTTGCCTATGGCGCGAGCAAGCTCTGCCTTTGACATCCCGGCTTCCTCCCGCAGCTCGTCGAGTTGGCGGACCACTGAGTCGATCTGCGCAATCTCCCGTCGATGCCGGTTGAACTCGGCGCGGAACTCAGGGTCTTCCTTGAGCCGCCGAGCTAGTCGCCGATCGTGGTTCGTCGTATCGAGTTTGGTGTGGGTCGCCATGGGACGCGTCTTTTGGTCGCTTGGTGAGCGTAGCACAGACGTTACGCTTTCAGCAGTTTTTCGGATAGGACCACTCCAAGATCCAGCGGATTCCGCCGCGCCACCACGCCCGCCCCGGGGACGGCCGCCGATAGCTGCGGGTAGAGGATCAGCAGGACCGGGGTGAGGGTGAAGCCACCGCCGGCACCAACCAGGGTGCCGACGGTGCCGACGGCGACACCGAGCAAGGCCAAAAGCACATAGGTCACCGAGTTCGTGCCTTTGCGCTTGAATACCTGCCGGTGGGCGAGGTGACCTGCCCAAATGGCGAGCGCGGACGCTCTTTCTCAGCCGAGGAATGGACTAGATGTCGAACCCCAACACGTCCCGAACGCGAGCCATAGGTGGCCGGTTGCCGAGCGCCGAATGGGAGCGCCGCTCGTTGTAGTGGGAAAGCCAGTGTGGCAGCGCCTTGCCGCGAGCGTCGCTTGAGGCGTATTGCAGCGCGTAGGCCCACTCCCGCATCAGCGTCTGGTGGAAGCGCTCCACCTTGCCGTTGGTGCGCGGCGTGTAGGGCTTGATCTTCAGGTGGGAGATCGCGCGGCGATCCAGCAGCTCGGCCAGGGCCTGGCTCTTGGTGTAGCTGAAGTGGTTGTCGGTCATCAATCGCTCGATCGCGATCCCACGATCTTCGAACCACTCGAAGGCCCGGCGGCTGAACTCGGCGACGGTCTCGGCGCGCTCGTCGTCGTGGATCTCCGCGTAGGCAAGGCGCGAGCAGTCGTCGATGATCGAATGCACGTACTCCCAGCCGACCCGCCGCGAGCGCTGAGTGCGGTCCCCGGTCAGCGCGTGGCCGGGCTCCTCGAAGCGCCCGAACTTCTTGGTGTCCATGTGCAGGAGGTTTCCCGGGCAGGGCCACTCGTAGCGGATGACGGCCGGCGGCTCTGGCCTGGGACGGCGCGAGCAGCCGCCACGGCGCAGGATGCGGTGGACGGTCGAGTGGGGGCGCCCGATGTCGGGCTCATCAGCCAGGCGGCGGGGACTCCAGCCCGTCTTCTCGCGGCGTTCGCAGATCTTCTTCGCCTCCGCATCGGGAACCTGCGCAGGACTGCTCTTCGGGCGCGAGGAGCGGTCGCCGAGGCAGGCGAGGCTGCGCCGCTCGTCCTCCGCCGCCGCCCGCCAGCGCCGCACCCACTCCCAACAGGTCGACTTCGCCACGTTCGAGGCGGCCGCGGCCGCCTCGAACGTGAGGCACTCCTCCTCGACGAGCAAGACCATGCGATGCCTGCCCTTCGGGGTGAGCAGGGAGTTAGCGTGTTGCATTCCGGGCCTCCTTGAGGTCGTGAGCTTTGAACACCCACAGCCTCTCGGCAGGCCCGGACCTACCTCATGGCGTTCGGAACGTCTCTGGGCTCGTCAACTAGAACGGGCAAATCCGCGTTGATCACCGCTGCGGTTGCTGGGATCGCTTGGATTATCGGTTCGGATTGGTCCGCGTACCTTGCCGTCGGCTTTGCGGCCCTTGGATTGGCCTTCCTATTGCAGTCGCGGCGGAGCGCTCGCAGCTCAGAGCCCCCCCGGCAGGGTCAGTATCAGAGTGGCATCGGCCGCTCTGATACTGCTCGGGCTCGCCACCTTGATCGTGATCATCAACCAGCTCTAGGTCGGGCATGTAGCTAGATTGTGAATGGCGACGCCCTGCGGCCGCGGCGGCTCAGACAGTCGTGGGAAGGCAGCGGTTCAAAGCGGGTCTGAGTTGGCTAGCCGCTCCCTACTGGGGCGCCCCCAGTTTCCTTCAAGGGGGCGCTGTGCGCCGTCCAGGAATCTGGATTGGAGGAAAGTTTCTTTACGCCCGCCGGAAGCTTCCCAGACACCAGATCAGCAAGGGTCACCGACTCAAGGACGGAGCGCAGGTTGGCGCGAACGGCAATCCAGACCTTCTGGAGGTGTTGCGCGCTGCCGACATAACTGATCGACTCCGGCGGCTCGGATTGAACGTTGGCGATCGGTCCGTCAACCGCACGAATCACGTCGGCGAGCGTGATCTGATCCGCCGCTCGGGTTAGCCAGTACCCGCCGTGGCGGCCGCGTCTGGCGCGAACGATCCCCGCATGCTTGAGCTCGCCCAGGATGTGCTCGAGAAAGGGCAGTGGGATTTCTTGGGCCGCGGCAATCTGCTCACCCTTGAGTGGCCCGTCTTCTGCCGCCGCCAACTCCACGGCGGCGCGGACTGCATAGTCGGTTCGAGCCGAGACCCGCATGCTCCAAGTTAATCAGCCGAGCGAGATCCTGCCTCCGTGCATTCTGAGCTCAGCTAGTTGCGAGCTTGGATGTAGGCGTCTCGTTGCGTCGCTGCTGGCGGTGTGCATACCAGCGGGGGGCGAGAAGGATCAAGGTCAGGCCGACCGCCGTTATGCCTGCCGCGATCGGCCACAGCGTGGTGTCGCCTTTTTGGATGGTGAGGACGCCCGAAGCGATCAGCACCAACCCAAGCGCGATGCGAAGGAACCCCTGCGGCGCCCGGGCGGAGAGCGCTGAGCCGATCACCACACCGGGAACCGAGCCAAGCAGGATGTTCCCGGCGAGCTTGAAGTCGACGTCACCGCCGATCCAGTGCGCGATTCCGGCCGCCCAGAGCAGTACCGCGGCATGAACGATGTCGGTGCCGACCACCCGCCGAGGGGTGAGTCGAAACAGCGCGATCAAAAGGATCGCGATCACCGTGCCCGAGCCAGCCGAGGTGATCCCGATAACAAAGCCCGTGGTGGCCCCGATCACGATTGCCGCAACCTTGTGGCGGCGAGCGATGTCGAAATCGTCGCGCTCTTGGATCAGGTTCCGAAGGATCAGCGAGCGCGCCAGGGTGATGACGCCAACGGTCAGCAGGGTGCCGCCCAGCAAGGCGTAGACGATTGAGTCGAGCTGACTTTCGCCCACGCTTGACTGCAGGACGCCGATCAGAAAGACGCCGAGAATCCCCGCCGGAACGCTGCCAACGGCCATCCAGAAGACAAGCCCCATATTGACCGTCTTCATCCTCAGGTGGCGCCAGCTACCCACGGACTTGGTGATCGCTGAGTAGAAAATGTCAGTGCCGATAGCGGTGACCGGCGCCACGTTGAAGATCAAAATCAGCATCGGGGTCATTAGCGATCCCCCGCCGACGCCGGTCATCCCGACGAGCACGCCGATGCCAAGTCCGAAGATGACGATTGCCGGGTCCATCAAAGAGCCTTGCACCTGCAACGGGGCAGGTGATTCCTAACTTCCTTAGTCAGGATTGCAAGAAAGTCGAGAGACTAACAGGGGACCGCTCTCAGGATGCCTGATCAGAGCGGAGTGGGCGAATTTTCCACATGGTCCATTCAAGCTTGGTGATGGCCACGGCGGTGATGACCTCGAAGAGCTGCGTAAGCCCATGGGCCCGGCGCACGCGAACACTGTCGAAACGAGGACTGCTGCTAGCGAGATCGGAACGAAGCCGGTTACCAAGCCGATCGCACTTCACGATTGTCGAGGCAGCGGGTTCTAGGCGGCGGCGGCACTCGTTCTGGGCGCTGCAACTGTCCGCTCATCGAAGCTGAATCCGGTTTCAAGCGCCCGACGCACAGGGCAGGACTCGGCGACGCGCTCAAGCCTGAGTAGTTGCTCGGGCGCGAGGTCGTCGGGTAGGTGCATATCGATCGAAAATTGCCGCGGAGAACTGTCGGAGTCGTAGTAAACCTCGACAGCTGTCTCGCCGATGTCCCAGCCGCGGTTCTGTGCGTACATGGCGATCATCGTCGCGACGCAGGAGGCGAGGGTTGCAGCGAGCAACTCGTGTGGAGCGGGACCTTGGTCGCTTCCGCCGAGGCTCTCGGGCTCGTCGGTGATGATCGTGTGGCGTCCGTTGACCTCAACCTCGTGCTTGAGGCTGTTGCCGACACGGCGAGCAACTGCGGTCATCGCCATCAGAGCATCACTCTCCCGCGTTTGCGAGTCGCCAGGAACATACGCTCGAAGGCGACCTTCGCCCAGTGAGCCTGCGGGCCAACCATCACATGGGCGTGGGAGTTGTCGCTGAGAACGTGGTCGGCCTTGAAGATGATGCCGTTGTTTCCCGCATCGAGTATGCAGATCGCCGCAAGCTCGGAGAGGGGCATCGACTTGTGGGTCGTGCCGTTGATATTGGCGGCGATGTTGTGCGCGGCCGTGCGCGCCATCACCTCGCTCATCTGGCCGGTCTTCGGCACTCCTGCCGGAACCAGCGTGGGCGCCGGCGGTGCGATCGCGATGTCGACCCCCGCCGCGTACACGTCGGGGTGCTCAACGTGGCGGAAGTCGTCGTTTACCGGGATGAAGCCCATCGGGTTGGACAACCCATCTGTTTCGCGCACCGCATCGACTCCGGTGAACGGCGGGACGATCATCGAGTAGGCGAAGGGGAGCACCCGCCCGCCTTCGAGTTCCATCGCCCCGGCGCGAACCTCCTTGATCACGTTATTGGGGATCCCCTCGATTCCGAGCTTCTTAAAGAAGGCATCGACGCGCTTGCTTGAGTCGCCGACCCCGCCGAGGCCAAAGTGCCCGAGGAACGGCTCGGCTGAGACGAAGGTGACGGGTGCGACATAGGAGAGGCCTGCCTTATCGATCTGGTACTTGACGTTGAAGAGGAACTCATAGGAGGCGCCGAAGCAGGAGCCGCCCTGAGCCGTGCCGATCACGACCGGACCTGGGTTGGCGAGGAAGTGCTCCCATGCCTCCGCGGCGATCAGGGCGTGCTCGAGGTTGCATACCGACTGCGTGAAGCCGTCTATGGGGCCTAGGCCGGGGACCTTCTCAAACGCCAGACGAGGCCCAGTGGCGAGCATCAGCTTGTCGTAGGAGACGTCCTGTCCTTCCTCGGTGTGGACGATCCGGTTCCCGAGGTCGAAACCGGCTGCGGCAGAGTGGCGGAATTCGATGCCCTTGCGCTCGTACACTGGCGCCAGTGGGAACGTGATGTCGTCGGGCCGGCGCTTTCCGAAGGGCAGCCATACGAGCGAAGGGATGAAGGTAAAGTCCGCGCGCCTGTCGAGCACCACGATCCGGTGGTCCTCGTCGAGGTTTTTGCGGAGCTGTAGCGCTGCGGTCAGCCCGGCGAAGCTCGATCCGACGACGACGACTTGCTGGGAACGGTTGGCCATCTCTTTCCTCCTACTCCTATGGCGAGCCGTGCCTCGATTCTGTCCTACATCGCCCGGTAATCCATCCGCTGCAACTACCCGATCTGATCCGTATATCGCGCTCATACAATGATGGTAGCAAACAACGATATAGTTGTGGTAGGGTTGCTATATGAAGACCACCTCACCCGTCGCCAGTGTCCCGCACCCACTTCCTGAGTCGCTTGCTGAGTTAATCGCCGAGCGCTTCCGTGTGCTCAGCGAGCCGATGCGCATCCGTCTGCTTGACGCATTGCGCGAGGCTCCGGCAACGGTCCAGGAGCTTCAGCAGGCAACCGGCGCCTCTCAGCAGAGCGTTTCTAAGCACCTCGGCCTGCTGCTGCGCAGCGGCATGGTTAATCGCAGCAAGGAGGGAAACTTCTCGATCTACGCGATTGCCGACCAGGGCGTGTTTGAGCTTTGCGAGCAGGTCTGCGGCGGTCTGCGCCGCCAGTTGGACGAACTCGACGCGCTGCTCCCAGAGGGAGTCGAGTAATGACGGGGCCGTCATTTTCCAGTCCGAGACCCCCAACGCCCGTCGATGAGCGTTGGGCGCTCGAGCGTGTTCTGTTTGCACTTGCAGGCACCATGACGCTGCTGAGTGCCGCGCTGGCAGCGCTGGTCTCTCCATGGTTCCTGCTTCTGAGCGCTTTTGTCGGCGTCAACCAATGGCTTTACGTGCTCCTGGGCGCATGCCCGGCCTCGCTGGTTCTGCAGCGCGCCTTGGGGCTGCGCTCTGCGATCTACCCAAACCAGGAGGTAGGTTCATGAGCACCACCACCGCGCCCCGCGCCGCCGCACCATCTAGACCGCCGCTCGAACCCCGCATACATGTCGGGCCGATCGGTCGTCTCGGTCGCTACACCGCGACACACTTTCGGACCGTACTGGGAGGATGGCTAGTGGTCGCGGTGGTGCTCGGCTTCTTCGCTCCGCGGGTCGAGACGGCTCTCTCTGGGGCGGGGTGGGAAGCGAGCGGATCGCAGTCGGTGCAGGCCCGCAAGCTGATCGAACGCGACTTCTCCGGGCTCGGCAGCTACGGGCTGATGACGGTTGTCTATTCGCCGAGGCAGACGGTTAGCTCCCCGGCCTTCAAATCGACAATAGGGCAGGTGGAACGGACGCTGCGGGAAAATGGCGCGGTGCGGACGGTCGTTGCGCCAGTGCCAGGCGTGTCGATCTCCGCCGACGGTCACACGGCGATCGTTCAGGCCGGCGCCGCGCGGAACCCCAACGAAATGGTCGCCGCCGCAGGCAGCCTTAAAGGCACCCTGCACCACCTCTCCACGGGCGGAGTGCAGGTCGACCTCACCGGTGCCGCCGGTATGTGGTCTGATTTCAACGCCGCCAACCGCTCGGCGATGTTGAAATCGGAGGTGATCTCCTGGCCGGTGACACTCGGGATCATGCTGCTTGCCTTTGGTTCGCTTGTCGCCGCGGGGCTTCCCCTGATGCTGACCATGGTCGGCCTGCTGGCCGCCGCCGGGCTGCTCTTCCTCGGTACGGAGATCATGCCGATCTCCATTTGGGCGATGAACTTCGCTCTGATGTTTGCCCTGGCGCTCGGGATCGACTATGCGCTTTTCATTGTGATGCGCTTCCGCGGCGCCTTCTTCGGCTCAAATCTCGACGCGCTCGAGGCCACGTCGGTAACCATGGACACCGCCGGCAAGGCCGTGCTGTTCAGTGGGGTGACCGTGCTGATCTCCCTCACCGCAGTGATGCTCGTCCCCAGCCCGGCCTTTCGCAGCATGAGCCTGGGGATCATGCTCGCTGTCGTCTTCGTTCTCGCCGCCACCCTGACATTGCTGCCGGCGGTGCTGGCCAAGCTCGGGCCTAAGGTCGACAACCTCTCGCTTCCATGGGCGCATTCCGGAGTGCATCGTTCGGCCCGCTTTGCCGCCTGGGGCGAGCGGCTGTGGCACCACCCCCTGCGCTACGGGGTACCCGCGCTCGTGGTCCTGCTCGCGCTTGCCTACCCGGTGACTCAGCTGAAGACATCGATGCCCTCGATCAAGGTCGTGCCTCCCGGCGACTCCTCGCGCATCGGCTACAACCAGGTCCAGGCCGCCATGGGGCCGGGGTCCACCGGACCGCTTCAGCTCATCACACCTGCCCACCAGGCCGCCACGGTCGCCCGCATCGCGGCAACCAACCCCGGCATTGCGCATGTGATGCCGATCCAGCCCGGCGGAGGAGGGCTTGCATTGGTTACGGCCATTCCCCGCCAGGATCCCTCCAACCCCGCGGTCGGAGCAACCATCGATAGCCTTCGAGGCACGGCTCCCGCCGGGACGCTGATCGGCGGAGCGGTCGCAGAAAACCACGACCTAGAAAACGTTCTTTCCGCCAACACCGCCCTGGTGATCGGTGTCGTGATGGGCCTCGGGTTCCTGCTGCTGCTGTTTGCTCTGCAGGCCCCTCTACTTGCCGCCGCTGGGGTTCTCACCAACCTGCTGGCCACAGGCGCTGCGTTCGGCGTAGCCAAGTGGATCTTTCAAGACGGCGCCCTGCACTCTCTACTGGGCTTTCAGCCGCAGGGTTTCCTCGACGCCTGGGGGCCGGTGTTCTTTTTCGCGATGATTTTCGCGATCTCGATGGACTACACGATGTTCCTGCTCTCCTCGGCCAAGGAGCACTGGGATCACACCCACAGCGCCAAGGACGCGATGGTCAGCGGAATCGCTCACTCGGGACGTGTGATCTTCGCGGCTGCCGCAGTGATGGTCGCTGTCTTTTTCACCTTCGCTATCTCTGGACCGCTGCCACCGAAGGAGATGGGGATCATTCTCGGCATCGCAGTTTTGCTCGACGCTGCCCTGGTCCGCCTGCTGCTGCTACCAGTCCTTCTCTGCCTCATGGGCGCCCGCGCCTGGTATCTGCCCCGCTGGGCAAGGCGCATCCTCCCCGACGTGCGATTCGGACACTCCTAATCGATCAGCACGCGAGAAGGGCCAGAGTGGGACGAAGAGCGCCAGCAGCCTGGGACCGGGAAGCAGGTCCGACTCGACTTACGAGACGGCCTGACTTGTCTCGCTACGAAGTATTCCGCAGCAACTCAGCGGTATCCCCACCTTGTGGCACCGAGCGTCAATGGCCAGGATGGGTGATGCAGTGACACATCGGATCCTCATCCTCGGCGGTGGAACCGGAGGCACGTTGGTTGCCAACAGACTTCAGCGGCTATACGGAGAGAATGCGGAGATCGTTGTAGTCGATCGTGATGACCGCCACGTCTACCAGCCCGGCCTACTGTTCATTCCCTTCGGCCTCGAGGAGGCAGAGGACATCGTGCGCTCCCGCCGCGAGCAACTGCATGCTGGAGTTGATTTCCGGCTCGCAGAGGTCGATCGGGTGGATACGGCCGATAGCGCCGTGCACCTCAGTGATGGAGCGACACTTTCCTACGATGTGTTGGTGATCGCAAGCGGTGCGTCGCTCCTCTTCGATGAGACCGACGGACTGGGGGGACCAGGATGGGGCGAGAATGTCTTCTCCTTTTACTCGGTCGCTGATGCGGTGGCACTGCATGAGGCACTGGACACCTTTGAGCGCGGGAAGCTGGTCGTGAACATGATCGACATGCCGATCAAATGTCCAGTCGCGCCGCTTGAGTTCTGTTTCCTCGCGGACTGGTTCCTGCGCGAGCACGGAGTTCGCTCCAACGTGGATATCACCTACGCCACCCCGCTGGATGCGGCGTTCACCAAGCCGGTAGCCGCGGAGCATCTCGACGGGATGTTCGAGGAGAGGGACATCGCTTTGGAGACCGAATTCGCAACTGGGCGGGTCGACGGGACCTCGGGCCGTCTGATCAGTTGGGATGAGCGTGAGATCCCCTTCGACCTCCTCGTCACCATTCCGTTGCACGGCGGCGCGTCCTACGTCTCCCGCTCCCCGGGTCTTGGCGACGAGCTCGGATTCATACCCGCCGATATCCACACGCTGCAAAGCAAGGTTGCGCCAAACGTGTTCGCGATTGGTGACGCCGCCAGCCTGCCGACCTCCAAGGCCGGCTCGGCAACGCATTTTGAGGGTGAGACGCTAGTGTCGAATATCAAACACTTCCTCGCCGGGGAGGAACTGGAGGGCAGCTATGACGGTCACGTGAACTGCTTCATCGAGAGCGGCCATCACAAGGCGCTGCTGATCGACTTCAACTACGAGACGGAGCCGCTTCCCGGTCGCTACCCCGAGGCCCACATCGGCCCGTTGCCGTTGCTCCGTGAGTCGCGCCTCAACCATCTCGGAAAGCTCGCCTTCCAGCCCCTGTATTGGCACATGCTTCTGCCCGGTCGAGACATCCCCGGCATCGGCGCCCAGATGTCGATGGCCGGCAAGCATCCGACCCGAAGCCGACAAGGAGACAACTGATGAACACGCTCACATATTCCGGCACGCCAGTCGAGGTCGACTCCGAGGGATTTCTTGAGCAGCCCCAGCAGTGGAACGAGGGGATGGCGAAGGAGATCGCCGCCGAAAACGGCATCGACGAGCTCAGCGACCGCCACTGGCTGGTGATTCGGTTCATGCGCGACACATACCTCGAAAGCGGCTCTGCGCCGTCGATCCGAACGCTTGGGAAAGTCTCAGGCGTATCGATCAAGGAGCTCTATCAACTATTCCCCAAGGGGCCCGCGAAGCTCGCCGCCAAGATCGCCGGCATCCCCAAGCCGCGTGGCTGCATCTAGAAAGCGAGAAGACCCATGAGTGATTTGACCCAACAACCCGAGGCCGCGGTCGCCCGGCCTGAGCCGATCAAAAAGGTCTCGATCATCGTCTCCAAGGGCTCCCTGGAGGGTATTTATCCGGGCCTGATCATGGCCAACGGCGCGCGGATGGAGGGAATCGAGGCCAACGTGTTCTTTACCTTCTTCGGCCTTGACGCCATAAACGAAGCAAAACACGAGCACGTCAAGGTCGCGACGGTCGGAAATCCCGGCATGCACCTTGCAACTTGGGCAGGGGGCTTCCCCGGCGTTTCCTCGCTCGTTACCCACAAACTCGCTCAGGACATGGAGAAACTCGACATCCCGCCAATCCCTGAGTTCGTCGAGATGATCGCCGACTCGGGTGGAACGCTTTACGCATGTAAGGCGTCGGTCGACCTGTTCGGGCTCAGCAAGGACGACTTCATCCCCCGAGTGGAGGACATAATCACAGTCGGTGAGTTTTACGGCCTCGCGGCTGGTGGCCAGATCATTTTTACCTAAAAACATCCACCACCCTTACGTCGTTGAACATGTTGTCCTCCAGACCTCTTCCCCCCAACCGCCGCACCGAGTTTCTGAACTTTCTGCCCTTAGCCAACAACCAGGACCCCCAGCCCTTCTGTTTGGACCGCGCCCGCCGACTCGATTCTCGAAGAGGTCCGCCGCGGACACGTAACCTCGATGAAATCGCCAGTTAAGTCTGTGACGCAGCACTAGCTCGCGGCGCCCACGGAATTTGGAGCGGCATCCGCCTGGAAGGCAGCCGAAATCCGCCGGGCCGCGTCCTGCCTCGGCTTAAACTTAAACTGAAGATAACGCTGCGTTGTTGCCAAGTCCCGATGGCCCATCCACTCCATGACTTCGCGCGAATCGGCCGTGCGGATCGCATGGGAGCCGAAGGTGTGGCGTAGGTCGTGGAAGCGCAGCTCGTGCAGCCCCGCCTTTTTCAGGGCGCTACTGACGTTCCCGTGGGTGAAGTAAGCATCTGAGAAGAGGCGCACGCCGCTCCGCGCCTAGGTTTCCGGCTTGTGAAGGAATCGGAAACGAAAGGAGCGGTGACGACGTGCGCAAGAAAAGGTTATGGGCACGCCTGCTCGGCTTGGAGCGGGCTGTCCTCGAGGGTGTAGGGCGAGACGAGAGTTGCCGACCGGGACAAAGAAGTGACCCCCGCGGGGTGAGGTAGGTGGGCCGTAGTAGGTTCCCGTCGAGTCTTGGCGGACGGTGGTGTCGGAGCGCCACTCTGCCTGCCTTGTTGAGTAGCAGACGCGGCCGGCCTCAGCAATGGAGATTCACGTTATCCCCGTCTAGCACGGAATGTCCGTCCGCTCCAAAACCGCCTCAGCGTTATCGACTAGGACCGCGTGCTGCTGCTTGGCAAGTACGACGTAATCGCGCTTCCGAAGCTCGGCGATGAGAACGTCGGAGAAGAATTGAGAGACTAGCTCGCGCTGTTCGGACTCGCTGGGCTTGGTCATCTGATAACAGCGTAGTGGATGCGTCAGCGCGGCGGCCCGAGAGGTCGGAGCCTCAGATAGGGTAGCGGCGTTCCATCAGACCCGCGCTATTCGTTTAGTGTCGGTTCGGTGGCGACCTATCTCTTCCAACACCTGAGCGCCCAGAACGGCTGGCAGTACATCGGGGAGGAAGCAGTCCTCGCAGGTTTCGGGCTCGGCCAGTTTTCCCGCTTTTACCGCACGGCGTACTTCCTTTCGGGCCCTGCGCTTAGCCTCTCGAAGTCGACGCTTTGCGGCGGAGGCAGCCATGCCGATAACCTACCGCGTCAGTCGGATATGAAATCTAGGCCGACTCCTCGCCGTCGTCAGCCGCCAACGCGGCCAGGTCGGCCAACGACACCTTCAACGACGCCGGACTTGTCCCAATAGTGCGCACTGCGGAGGCATTGACGAACAGAGGGCCTCCCTGCATGTCGGTCAATTCCACCAACGGATTCTGTGCCGTGGCTGTTGCCAACTGCTTGGCGGCCTCGGTTGCGGTTTGGCTGATCTGGACTGGATTCCCCAGTGAAACTCGATGTGTGTAGTCATGGTCCAAAGGCTAGGCAGCTATGCGGGCGAGTGCGGCAACGATTCCCGCAACTGCCGTGGGTTTCCGCCTGTCAACCCGGAAGCGGTTGTCTTCCGCTCGCAGCGGCAGCGAAATCGTAGTGACAGGACGGGCAGGCCGTCTGCCCCTTCCTGACCTTCTCGCCGCACACGGGACACAGCCGGGTCTTCGGTTTCGTCATCAACCAGATCGCCGAAAGGAACAGGAACCCGACGAACCACAGGATCGCCAGCACCACAACGGCGATCCCCGTCCCGGCGGTGCTGAAGGCTTCGCAGGTATGCAGGTTGCCGGCGGCATGGCGGACGCAATTCCTGGCCGGATTCGCCGAGGCAATCGCGCTGATGATCCAAATAGCCATGAGCGCCGACCAAATGAGGATCGCCCAGCTCATCTTTCGCCAGTGGGGGCGCCGCATGGCCTCCATCCTCGCCGCCCCGCCTGCCCGCGTCAAGGCACCCGGCGCCGGGTCGTTGTCACCCTGGCCGTTTTGCCCCTCTCGCCGTTGCCAATTGGCAACAAAAAACGGCGCTCCTGACGTTTCCGTGGGTGCAGTAAGCATCTGAAGTAAGGCGCACGCCGCTCCACGCCTAAGTTTCCGGCTTGTCAGAAGGCTGGAGACGAAAGGAGCGGAGACGACGTGCGCAAGAAAAGAGTATGGGGACGCCTGCTCGGAGTGGAGCAGGCGGTCATCGAAGACGTCGAAATCGACGACAGAGGGCGGGTGGTGGTGGCTGTCCGTCCGCGCTACCGCGATCGCGATCGCTGCGGCATCTGCCGGCGCCGATCGCCTGGCTTTGACCTCGGCGAGGGCCGGCGACGCTGGCGGGCGCTCGATCTCGGCACCACCTTCGCCTATGTGGAGGCGGAGGCGCCGAGGGTGAGCTGCGCCCGCCACGGCGTGGTCGTCTGCGCGCTCCCCTGGGCCCGGCACGACTCGCGTTTCACCCGCGCCTTCGAGGACCAGGTCGCCTGGCTTGCGGTGAACACCTCAAAGAGCGCCGTGGCGGAGCTGATGCGAGTCTCCTGGCGCAGCGTGGGGAGGATCTGCGAGCGAGTCGCCGCCGAGACCCGACACGCTCAGGACCTCCTCGCCGGCCTTGAGCGGATCGGGATCGAGACGGTGTGCGCATAGTGCGCGTG
>Ga0307373_10000529_pt1 | contig 73057 bp, 65 predicted proteins | sample OX2MG_FD_202534 | JGI IMG/M metagenome (GOLD analysis project Ga0307373, IMG submission 202534) | Soil microbial communities from Risofladan, Vaasa, Finland - OX-2 | ecosystem: Environmental > Terrestrial > Soil > Coastal area > Acid sulfate soil | place: Finland: Risofladan, Vaasa | collected... | reverse complement strand
GCTTACCTGCCGGCAGCCGGCGCCAGGCCGATGCCAAACGGCCGCGCGCCACCATCACTGAGATGATCTACGTGCCTGAGCAGGTGAAGGATGGGTACTACCTGCTGGACCTGCAGATTCCGGCATTCATGAGCGATGCCGCACCCAGCCGGCCTGTAATCTACCCGATAGAAATGAAATGACCTTCCGCACCGACGCCAACTACGCCGCTGAAATGGACCGGGCAGATCCATTGGCCGATTACCGCCACAAATTTCACATCCCACACCACCAACATGGCGATGAAATCTATCTGTGCGGTAATTCCCTTGGACTGCAGCCGATAGCCACCGAGCGTTACCTGCGCGAGGAACTGGAGGATTGGGCGCGCCTTGGTGTGAAGGCTCATTTCGCAGGCCGCCGTCCCTGGATGCCGTATCACGAACTATTCAGCGAGCGCAGCGCGCGCCTGGTGGGCGCCGAAACGCTGGAAGTGGTGAACATGAATTCGCTCACCGTCAACCTGCACCTCATGATGGTGAGTTTCTACCGGCCCACGGCTGCGCGTCATCGCATCCTCATCGAGCGCAGCGCGTTTCCCTCCGACCGTTACGCCGCGGCTTCCCAAATCCGTTTCCACGGTTTCGATCCGGCCACCAGCCTGGTGGAACTCGCGCCTGCCGGAAATCGCCGCGAACTGGATATGGATGAAGTGGAAGCAGTCATCCGCGCTGAAGGTGAGCGTCTCGCGCTGGTGTTGTTACCCGGCGTGCAGTACTCCAGCGGTCAGACATTCGATATGGCGCGCCTCACCCGCGCGGCGCACGCGGTGGGTGCGGTTGCCGGCTTCGACCTCGCGCATGCCACCGGCAATCTGCCGCTGAAGCTGCACGACTGGAATGTGGACTTTGCCGTGTGGTGCAATTACAAATACATGAACGCCGGTCCCGGCGCGGTGGCCGGCTGCTTCGTGCACGCGCGCCACACCCACGCTTTTGAACTGCCGCGCTTTGCTGGCTGGTGGGGGCACGACAAGGCCACGCGCTTTCGCATGGGCCCGGAATTCATGCCGATGGCAGGCGCCGAAGGCTGGCAGATAAGCAATCCGCCGATTCTGGCGCTCGTACCCTTGCTGGCTTCCCTGGAGATCTTCGAGGATGCGGGCATGCCGCAGCTACGGGAAAAATCCCTGCGGCTCACGGGCTATCTGGAGTACCTGCTGGATCGGCGACTATCCGAAGTGATTGAAATACTCACGCCGCGTGATCCAGCAGAACGCGGCTGCCAGTTATCGCTACGGATTGCAGGCAGCCGCACTCTGGCCAGGGATATCTTCACGCGCCTGGAGCAGGCCGGCGTGACCGCTGACTGGCGCGAACCGGATGTGCTGCGGGTCGCGCCAGTGCCGCTCTACAATACCTATACCGACGTGTACCGTTTTGTGGACATCCTTGAAAACGTTGTGAGTGCCGCGATATAAAACATATACTTTTACGCAGCACGCGATGTACAGGGATGTACAAGTGCCGCGTAAGGCAGGATGCCGGAAGCGGCTAGCACAATTACAAAACAAACATCAACCGGTTTACATCAATTGCACTCTAACAATGAAATCACCCTAATCGGCGCCGGTCTGGCGGGCAGCCTGTTGGCCATCTTTCTGGCGCGCCGTGGTTTCCAGGTGACAGTCTACGAACGTCAGCCGGATATACGGCATCACGACATGCCTGCCGGCCGTTCCATCAATTTGGCACTGGCCCAGCGGGGCATCCGGCCTCTCAAAGAGGCAGGCGTATTCGAGCAAGTATCAAAGCTCCTGATTCCCATGCGTGGCCGTATGCTGCACGATGAACTTGGTCACACGTCGCTGACGCCCTATGGCCGCAAACCCACGGAAGTGATCCACTCCATCTCGCGTCCCGGCCTGAACAAATTGCTCATGGATGCAGCGGAAACCGCGGGCGCCAGGATCCTGTTCCAGCATCGCTGCGTGGATATGGGCCTTGAGGACGCTGCTTTGCTGATGATCGATCAATCCGGCAAACAGCATTCCATGCACGCCCGCACCCTCATCGCCACCGATGGCGGCGGTTCGGCGATACGCCAGGCCATGGTGAAGCGCCTGGGAGTGACTGTGGTTGAAGACATCCTGCCCCACGGTTACAAGGAACTTACTATCCCTGCAGACATGGATGGCCACCATCGTATGGAACGCGAGGCTTTGCATATCTGGCCGCGCGGAGGATACATGCTCATAGCACTGCCGAACCTGAATGGCAGTTTCACAGTGACATTATTTCTTCCCGTGAAAGGCCGCCCTAGTTTTGCCTCATTGGATAAACCCGCCGCTTTGCTGGCATTCTTTGAAATGAATTTCCCCGATGCTCTTAAACTATTACCCGATCTAAAAAATGAATTTTTTGCAAATCCCACCGGCCTCATGGGCACAGTGCACTGTCCACGATGGCATGTAGATGATAAGGTGCTGTTGCTGGGAGATGCCGCCCACGCCATCGTGCCATTCCACGGCCAGGGCATGAACTGTGCATTCGAGGATTGCCTGATCCTGGACCAATGTCTTGATAAATTCGGCGATGACTGGGAAAGCGTGTTCAGTGAATTCGAATCCCAGCGCCGCCCGGATACCGAGGCCATCGCCGAGATGGCGTTGGAAAACTACGTGGAGATGCGTGATGTGGTGCGCGATCCAAAGTTCCAGCTGCAAAAGAAACTCGGCTTTCTCCTGGAGGAGCGCCACCCAGGAATATTCATACCGCGCTACTCCATGGTGATGTTCCACCACTTGCCGTATTCCGAGGCCAGGCGCCGGGGTGCAATCCAGCAACAGATACTCGACAGCCTAACCATTGATATCGCGTCCCTCGAGCAAGTGGATCTTGAGCGCGCTGGCGCATTGATCGATGAAACTCTCGGAACCAGCAGAATAGAAGCATGAACACTCACCCTTTCCTTCACGGTCTGCGAAGCACCCCTGATTTTCTGTTACAGAATTATGATTTGGCAAATCGCCGTGCACTGGTGCTGCGGGTCAACGAAACTGTTTATCGGGAGGCATCCTTCCTGGACGACCGCATATTCAACCCCCAGATGGAAGGCTTTTGGCTACCACTGGAATCCGTATTGCAGGCAACAAGCCTTCTAACACCCGGTAAGCCGCACTACATTTTCCATGTCGGACATTGCGGTTCCACACTCATTTCGCGGCTCCTGGCGGAACTGCCCAATTGCCTGCCGCTACGAGAACCGATGTCGCTTCTAACCCTTGCGGTTGCAAGACGCGAATTGGACCACGCCTCTTCCTGGGTAACCACTTCTCAATGGAACCAGTTGCTGCAAACGGCTATCAGCTCACTCGCGAGGACTTACCGGACATCCGACAGATCCCTGATTAAGGTTACCAGCAATGCTGGTAACCTGCTGGATATCATGTCCGCAACATTCGATGGCAATTCGCGCATATTAATGATGTATATCAGTCTGGAATCTTTGCTGGCGGCAATGCTGCGGACTCAGGATCTACGCGCCAGCATCCACGCTTATTCGCCCGCCTGGATCACGGACTTCTGCCGTCTGACCGGCCGCGACGACGTACGCCTGGCCGATCTCGACGATGCGCAACAAATAACCGTGAAGTGGCTCACTCTCTTGATGCTTTTTATGCAAACACAGACAGCGAAGCCTGGTCAGACGCGAATGCTCAACTTCGAAGATTTTCTCATGCATCCAGAAGAGCAGTTCATGAATATTGCCAAGCTCTTTGAGCTGGAGAGTCATCCAGACAAGGCCCGGCAGCTGGTGAATGGCCCGCTGATGCAGACCTATTCGAAAATTCCAACACAAAATTATAATCCCACGCAACGCAGCAGCGAGTTACAGGATGCGCGGCAGAAATTCCAGCTTGAGATCCGTGCTGGCCTTGAGTGGGCGGAAACTCTGTGTCGCAATACACCCGCGCTTGCGCCTGTTGCCGCTTATCTCGGCTAAAAACAGCGTGGATTGCACGGCCTAAACCAGATTGTGCGGAAGCCTACGCTCCAGCGTGATGAATGAATAAGGGTGGGCATTACGCGCGTCAACCACATGATCCTCGCGCGCCATCTCCCGCCAGTTCGACGGATCGATCGCAGGAAAAAAGGTATCCGCATCGAAATGCCCATGCACACGCGTCAGGTATACCCGCTGTGCCCGTGGCAATGCCTCACGGTAGATCTCCCCGCCCCCGATGACCATTTTCTCTGCAACGCCAGCAGTCAGTACCAATGCATCTGTGAATGACTGGGTGACTTCGCAACCGGGAGCGCTGTAGCCAGGCTTGCGGGAGATCACGATATTGCGCCGCTCCGGTAACGGTTTACCGATGGCCTCGAAAGTTTTGCGCCCCATGATCACCGATTTTCCGAGTGTCAGTGTTTTGAAATGTCTCAGGTCGGCCGGCAGATGCCAGGGCATTCGGCCGGCCTTGCCGATCTCGTTGTTTTCACCGACAGCGACGACCAGGGAGAGCATCAGCCCGGCTTGGCGCCGTACAGGATCAGATTGACGGTATGCATGCGGCGTGTTTAGACGGCAATTGGCGCCTTGATGGCGGTGTGACTCTGGTAATCGATGATCTCGAAATCTTCATACTGATAATCAAACAGGCTCGGCGGCTTGCGCTTGATGAGTAATTTCGGCAAGTCATGGGGTTCACGTGATAACTGTTCATCCACTTGCTGCAGATGATTCAGATACAGATGGCAGTCACCGCCAGTCCAGATGAATTCTCCCGGCTTGAGGCCGGTCTGTTGCGCAAGCATATGTGTGAGCAGCGCGTAAGAGCAAAGATTGAAAGGCACACCCAGAAAGATATCGGCGCTGCGTTGGTAGAGCTGGCAGGAGAGCCGCCCTTCAGCTACATAGAACTGGAAAAACGCATGACAGGGTTGCAATGCCATCTTATCAAGATCGGCCACGTTCCAGGCACTGACGATGATGCGGCGCGAATCCGGCGTCTGACGTAGCTGCTCGAGCACCTTCGCTATCTGGTCGATGTAGCGACCATCCGGCGCTGGCCAGGTACGCCATTGATAGCCATACACGGGCCCGAGATCGCCATTCTCATCCGCCCATTCATCCCAGATGCTGACGCCATGCTCGTGCAGGTATCTCGTATTGGTATCGCCCCGCAAAAACCACAAGAGTTCATGGATGATGGAACGGAAATGCAGCTTCTTGGTGGTGACGGACGGGAAACCCTGATTCAAGTCGAAACGCATCTGGTAACCGAAAACCGAGAGTGTGCCGGTACCGGTACGGTCGCTTTTGCGCGCGCCGTTCTCGCGTACATGCCGCATGAGCTCCAAATACTGGCGCATTAGGCCGCCCTGGGGCTAGTCCCTTTACGATAAGCAAACATCAGAAGCAAAATTCCACCGATGATGAGGGGAATCGACAAAACTTGGCCCATGGTAAGCCATCCGAACGCCAGGTAACCGAACTGCGGATCCGGCTCCCGCACGAATTCCACCAGGAAACGGAAGATGCCATACAGCAACGCAAATAGTGCCGAAACAGCCATGCGCGGTCGCGGTTTGAGTGTGAACACCCACAGCACTACGAACAGCACCACGCCTTCCAGCATGAACTCGTAGAGCTGCGATGGTTGGCGTGGATGACTGTAGCCGTTCACCAAGTGCTGGCAATATTCACCGCCAGAGAAGCGTGTATTGATACACGGGATGCGCATGGCCCATGGAAGCGTCGAAGGCTTACCCCACAATTCGCCATTGATGAAATTGCCAATCCGACCGGCCGCGAGCCCGATGGGCACTACCACCGCAGTGAAGTCCGCCACCTCGAAATAGCGCTTATGGTATTTGCGTGCGAACAACCAGAAAGCCACCAGCACGCCCAGCAGGCCCCCATGAAAACTCATGCCGCCGCCCCACACTTGGAACACGTAGAGTGGGTTCTGCCATTCGAGCCAGTGTCCCTGGTTGTCGTAGGCATAGAACAGCGTGTAGCCGATACGCCCGCCCAGCACCACGCCGAGAGCCACGTAGAACAGCAGGTCCGCGAGTTGCTCCTTGCTCCAGTCACTACCCGGCTTGCGCGCGCGCACGTAGGTGGCCAGATAGCATCCTAGAAAACCCACCAGGTAGGTAATCCCGTACCAGTGGATGGCGGGCTGGAACACATGCCCGAACAGGTGCCAGGTTCCGAGGCTGAGGGCGATGGGATCGAAATCAGGGTAGGTCAGCATGGGCGGGCATTTTATCGGCTGAGCCTTCAGGCGTCCACAATGCGCACGAAGAATGCCTTGAGATAGCTGGTCTCCGGAATCGCGGGATGCACCGGATGATCGGCCGACTGGCCACCCTGCTCCAGCACCTGCGCCTGCCGGTCCAGATGACGTGACGCCGACTGGATGCCGGCGAGCAGTGTCTCAGCCGGCATATGGTAGGAGCATGAGCAGGTGATGAGCAGGCCGTCCCGCTCCAGCACCTGCATACCGAGCTGATTGAGTCGCTGGTATGCTTCGCGGCCAGCCATCAGATCCTTCTTGCGTTTCACGAAAGCGGGCGGATCCAGGATCACCACGTCGAATTTTTCGCCGGCAGTGTGCAATTCACGCAGTGCATCGAAGCCATCGGCTACGCGCGTATCGATCTGCACATCGTTAAGCATTGCGTTGCGCGTAGCCAGCGTGAGAGCCGCGTTGGAGCTGTCCACGCACACGGACGCGCGCGCCTTGTGGGTAACGGCCTGGATGCCCCAGGCACCCACATAGCTGAAAACGTCCAGTACCCGTTTGCCGGGGATATAACGCAGCATACGTCCGCGGTTGTCATGCTGGTCGAAGAACCAGCCGGTTTTCTGGCCGCCCACCAGTGGCACTTCGAAACGGCAACCGTGCTCCTCGATGCTCACCACATCCGGTACCGCACCCAGCGCCACTTCCGTATACAGCGGCAGACCTTCCAGTTCACGGATGCCCACATCATTACGCAACAGAATCCCGGATGGTTTCATGACTTTCATGAGCGCGGCCACGATATCGGCCTTCATGTTTTCCATGCCGGCGGTGGTGATCTGTGCCACCAGCACCTCGCCATAACGGTCCACCACCAATCCGGGAAGATTGTCGGATTCACCGAATACCAGACGATAAAACGGCTTGGCATATAACCGTTCACGCAGCGACAAGGCGATATTCAGCCGATGCACCAGCAACGAGCGATCCGGCGCATGCGCCGCATCGCGCGACAGCAGGCGTGCGCAGATCAATGAATTAGGATTCACATAGCCGCTGCCGATGGCACGGCCGTTGGAAGCCAGGATCTCGACCGCCTCACCCGGCGCAAAGGCTTTGAGGGGCGTACGCTTGATATCCACCTCGTTGCTGAATACCCACAGGTGACCGGCCCGCAGGCGCCGATCTTCGTTCTTTTTCAAAATCAGCGGCGACAGTGACATGCGATTGAACAAGCCAGGGATTATAGTGATGGCATTCTACCAGCCGTCTTCCCCATGCGTGACACTTCACACAGTAATGGCCTTGCAGGTGAGACCAGTCCCTACCTGCTGCAACACGCCCACAATCCAGTGGACTGGCATGCCTGGAATGACGAAGCGCTGGCGCTGGCGCGTACCTGCAATAAGCCCATCCTGCTCTCCATCGGTTATTCCGCCTGCCATTGGTGCCATGTGATGGCGCATGAGTCCTTCGAGGATCCGGACACCGCCGCGCTCATGAACTCGTCGTTCGTGAACATCAAGGTGGACCGGGAGGAGCGCCCGGACCTGGATCGAGTGTACCAGCTGGCGCATCAGCTCCTGGCGCAGCGCGGTGGTGGCTGGCCCTTGACCGTATTTCTCACGCCCGATGACCTGACGCCGTTCTTTGCCGGTACCTATTTCCCGCTTGAACCACGATACGGCATGCCATCGTTCAAGGAGGTACTCGCGCGCGTGAGCGCCTTTTACCATGACCATCAGGACCAGCTGCGGCAGCAGAATGCTTCGTTGCAGCAGATGTTCCGGCGCATGCAGGATGAAAACACGCGATCGGCCGAAACATTGGATCCTGCGCAGTTGGAGATCGCGCAACATGCACTGGCACAGAGTTTCGATCCGCGCTTCGGCGGCTTCGGCCGCGCGCCCAAGTTCCCGCATATACCCGCCCTCGAATTCCTGTTGCAGCGAGCCTCGGATAACTCCATTGGCATCGATTCCCAGGTCAGTGCGCGTGACATGCTCACCACTACGCTCACCGGCATGGCCAAGGGTGGCATCCATGACCAGCTGGGGGGCGGTTTCAGCCGCTATTCCGTGGATGCGGAATGGGGCATCCCGCATTTCGAGAAGATGCTCTACGACAACGGCCCATTGCTGGCGCTGTACGCTCAATCCTGGACACTCACCGGCGACACCGTATATAAGCAGGTGGTTAAAGGCATCGCCGGCTGGGTTATGGGCGAGATGCAGTCGCCAGCCGGCGGTTATTACGCCAGCCTGGATGCGGATTCCGAAGGTCACGAAGGCAAGTATTACGTCTGGGAAAGGGAGGATATCCGTTCGCGTCTCACGCCACAGGAATACGCCGTATGCGCGCCGTATTACGGGCTCGATGGTGCGCCCAACTTCGAAGAGCACTGGCACCTGTGTGTGCGTCAATCCTTGTCCGATATGGCACGTGCCGCTAGCCTGACGGACGCGCAGGCGAGAGCCTTGCTGGAGTCCGCGCGTGCAAAATTGCTGGCTGTACGTGCGCAGCGTGTGCGCCCGGCTCTCGATGACAAAGTGCTCACCGCCTGGAACGGTCTCATGATCGGCGGCATGGCCAGAGCAGGTTGCTTGCTGGCTCGCGAAGACTGGATCGATTCGGCCGAACGCGCCGCACGATTCATCCATACGCGGCTGTGGCGTGAACAACATTTGCTGGCTAGCTGGCGCGCGGAGCGGGCCGACCTGCCCGCCTACCTAGACGATTACGCCTTCCTGCTGGATGGACTGTTGGAATTGCTGCAGGCGCGCTGGGATACAGAATGGTTCACTTGGGCGCAAGCACTGGCAGACACATTGCTCGTACATTTTGAAGATCCGGCACACGGCGGTTTCTGGTTCACGGCCAATGACTCGCCAATACCGTTGCAGCGTCCCAAGACCTTCGGTGATGAATCCATGCCAGCGGGAAATGCACTAGCCGCCCGCGCGCTCCTGGGTCTCGGCCACCTGTGCGCCGAACCCCGATATATCAATGCGGCTGAGCGCGCGCTAAAAGCCGTGATGCCTTCCGCGACCCGCTATCCCGACGGCCATCTCTCGACGTTCACAGCCTTGAGCGCTGCCTTGCAGCCACCCACCATGATTATCCTGCGTGGGAAAAAGCATAAGCTTGAGGAGTGGCAAGCCGTGCTGAATGAAAAACCTGATGCACATCGGAAGCTACTGGCCATCCCGAAAGATGCAACAGGTTTGACCGGGCTGCTGACTCAGTGTGCACCGCTGGGTGATATCTGCGCCTACGTGTGCCGTGGTACCACATGTTCTCTGCCGGCAACATCGTTGACCGAGCTGGCCCAGGCGCTGTCATCATGAAACAGGTATTGGTAGTGCGACATGCCGAAGCCGAAGACCCGTCGGACGCTCTGCTGGCCGGGCACAGCGACGCCCAACGCCGGCTGACCAGGGCAGGTGTGCATCAGATGCGCAGAGGCGCAACGGGGCTCGCCACACTGGTGGATGAGATCCAGGTGATCCTCTCGAGCCCCCTGGCCCGCGCAGTCCAGACTGCAGAAATTCTATTGAATGCCTTCCCGCAGGCGAAGTGGCAGCAGCATGTGCGACTGGCACCGGGTTTCGATCCCGGCAAATTGCTGTCGTGGATCTCACGCCAAACCGGGACCATCACGCTGGTGGGCCACGAGCCGGACCTGAGTCAATTGATCGGCTATATGACTACCGGCGTCGCACGCAGCCTGGTGCACATGAAGAAAGGCAATGTCTGCTGCCTAGAAATGCCGGATCATACGAGGCCGGGGGAAGCACGCATCGCCTGGTGTCTGACACTCAAGCAACTGGCGAGACTCGGCTGATGCACGCGTAGTGCATGCGCCGGAGCGACCCGCTGCAGATGCCGGCTGCAGCCGCGCCGCCTGCCTGATCCATCTACTCCAGTTCATCAGCATGCTTCCGCGTCACGTGTTAGGCACATAGGCAGTGCGCAGTTGCTGCTACTCCTGCTCGGGTGGTGTGGTAATCCCAAGGTTGTAGGCCAGAAATGCCCACACATCCGACCATTGGATGATGCGCTTGTCCGTGGGCATGTAGTTGTGGCTGGTCTGAGTCTCCACGCGGAGCAGTACCGGGTTTCTGCAGCCCTGGTCGTGCTGTAGGGTAGCAGCGAACTTATAGGAGTGGCTTGGCACCACCCGGTCATCGTGATCGGAAGTAGTGATGATGGTGGGTGGATAACAGTCGCCCGCTTTCAGGTTCTGCAGTGGCGAGTACTTGATGAGCCACTGGAAGGCTTTGGCATCGTCCGATGTACCGTATTCCGGCGCCCACAAGGCTCCACCGGAAAATTTCTGATAGCGCAGCATATCCATGACACCGGCACCGGCATACGCCGCACCGAAGAGCTCCGGGTGCTGGGTGATGGTGGCGCCAATCAAAAGACCACCGTTAGAATACCCCCAGATGGCGAGTTTCTTCGGTGACGTGTATTTCTGGGCGATCAGGTATTTGGCAGCCCAGACAAAATCATCGAACACGTTCTGTTTCTTGCCCAGCATGCCGGCCTGGTGCCAGGCTTCGCCGTATTCGCCGCCGCCGCGCAGGTTGGCCACCGCATAGATGCCGCCCATCTCCAGCCAGACCGGCACTAGGGGATTGAAACTGGGCGTGATGCTGATATCGAAGCCACCGTAGGCGTATAACAGCGTGGGATTCTTGCCATTCAGCTTGAGTCCCTTGCGATAGGTAATGAACATGGGAATACGCGTACCGTCCTTGGAATGATAAAACACCTGGCGGGTTTCATAACGCACCGGATCAAAAGTGAGTTGCGGCTTGAAAAACACCGCATGCTTGCCACTGGCGAGGTCGTAACGATAGATCGTGGTGGGATAGAGATACGATGTGAATCCGTAATACAGGTCCCTGGAGTCATTACGCCCACTGAGCCCAACCACTGAACCGATCCCTGGCAGGGACACGTGGCCTTCGGATTTACCGCTGCTGGAAAACAGTTGCACTTCGCTTTTAACATCCACCAGGTATTTGACCACGATCCGATGGTCTGCCATCAGGGAACTCTCGATCACATTGTGCGTCTCGGGAACTACGCTGTTCCATTGTTTGGGGGCAGCGATCTTGAATGACACGATTCTGTCGCGCGGTGCATCGCGGGTGGTCTGCAGAAATACCGTGTCTTCCAGATTTCCGATGGGGTAGTAAGCCGCATCGTTCTTGGTGAACAACGGTTTGATGGCGGCGCTGATATCCGGATGCCGTGGGTCGCCCAGGTCTGCGTAATAAAGTTCGTTATTGGGGGATGTGCCGTTAACCAGAACGATGAAGAGATAACGCCCGTCTTCCGAAACCTGCCCACCAACAATCCATTCCGGCAAATCGGGGCGCGCATAGATGAGCTGGTCGTCGCTCTGGGGTGTGCCGATGCGATGGTAATAGAGCGCCTGGTCGCGTACCCGGTCGCTGATGGCCTGGTCGGCTGGTGGTGCCGGATAACGGGAATAGAAGAAACCCTTGTCATCCTTGGTCCAGGAAATGCCGGAGAACTTCACATAGCGCACTTCGTCGCTTAGGGTTTTGCTGTCCGTCAGATCTAGCACATGCAGGGTTTCCCAGTCAGAACCGCCCTGGGACAGGGCATAAGCCAACAGCTTGCCGTTGTCAGAGGGTGCGTAATCCAGAAGCGCGATATCCCCATTGGGCGACAGAATGTTGGGGTCCAACAATTCCTTCGGCTTACGGCTGGGCCCGTCCTGCTCAAACACCACCGACTGATTCTGCAGCCCGGTATTCTTGCTGAAAAACAGCCGGCCGGCCTGCATCTGCGGCACGCCGACTTTTTCATAGTTCCATAACTGTTTGAGACGCTGATATACCGCATTGCGTTCTGGAATTCTGTCCAAATAAGAAAATGTGAGCTTGTTTTCCGCATCCACCCATTGCTTCACAGCCGGGCTGTCCAGATTCTCCATCCATTGGTAGGGCGCAGCAACCTTGGTGCCGAAATAATCGTTCACCACGTTATCGCGAGCAGCGGACGGATACACGAGTTTTGGAGTCGCCGGTTGAGCGACAGCGATAACTGGGCACATCAGAACCAAGCTCAATACTGCCATGAAAAACTTGTTCACGATATTCTCCTGATTTCTAGCGCTCAATATGATTTTTGGTACATTCATGGTTACTTGTTAAGTATTGCTGATCATTGGGTTTTGATTACACGCATACTACTACTCTAAAATAGATGATATAAACCCATCACGTAGAAACGCTCCGGGTTTGGACTGCGGCTGTGCCCTACAAATCTTTCCGCTGCCATCCCCGTAACGTATGTACCACTTCGTAGATCGGCCAATAACGCAGATCGAGTTTCAGAGTGATGATCTGCCGCATACCATCCCGGGTGCGCACACTCAGGCGCACGGTATCGCCATCGTGCTTGTCTTTCACCGCGGCGATGAAGCTGTCCATGTCCGGTGTGCTGCGACCATCCACGGCCAGGATGGTCTGACCGGGTGTCAAGCCGTAGCGGCTGGCGGGTGAGCCGAAATTGTAATAATCCACCAGCAGGCCGGCGGTCGGTACATCGCTCTGTGCCGCGGAATGTTGCGGTTTTTGCAAGAGTGCGCCGGCCCACATGAGGATGCGCTGGGTACCCTTGCCATTCAAGATCACGGTGGGCGCCGTCACAGTCATGATATGGCCGTTGCGCAAGAGTGTGAGCGTTACCTGTGACCGTTGGCTGGCTGCAGTGACTTCACGGTAGCCGATAGCGGGCTTACCCTCCACTGTCAGCAATAGATCCCCCGTCTGTAACAGATTTGCGGCCGGCGTGCCGGCCGTCAGCCGCCATACTGCCAATACCTGACGGCGCTGCTGTTCTGCGGCTTCCAGACGTTTGGCCCACTCCGCCGGCAGGCCCAGTTTGCGAGCCTGGGCAAGCGGTATCGGATACAGCTCCACATCCAGTGTACGTAACGGTTTATGGCCATCGCTTTCCACAGTGCGCAACATGTCCTGCACGATGTCAGCGGGGATGCCGCGCTGTACCTCGCGGGCATGTCCGCCTTCGTTGTATGCGAAACTCGCCCACAGGGCCGTAACGCGTCCGTCGCGGTCCGTGAGTACGCCGGTGATATTGGCGGGTGGATTTACCAGGCTCAGCACTTCCAGATTGGTATCGCGGAAACGGAAGCTGCGTGAGGGTGGGAACATCACCGGATCAAGGGAAGCCACCCGGGTCTCCTGACTGGCTAGCACCTGATTAGGCTGCAATCCCACGACCCAGCCGGTATCGCCGACGCGCGCTGCCCGGTTGCTAAAGCGGATTGCGCGCACCGGCGTCTTGCCGATAAGTCTGGTGTCGTACTGAATCACCGCCAGATCATGCAAAGGATCCACGTAGATGACCTTGGCAGGAATTTCCAGAGAACCTGCGAACGTCAAGCGCACATCACCCATGGCCACCGGTACCGTATCCCGGTCCACCACTACCAGGCCACGTACCGAGTCGACGATGACACCGGTACCGATGTAATGGCTTTCACTGACGCCGTCGATGGGGTAAGGCATGTCGAAATTCACAAATATCAGCGACGGTGCCAACCGCTGCATGCGCACGTCCTCGTAATGTGGAAAACTGACCGCCGCCGGCAGCAACGGCGGTGCTACCGGCGGCGGCGGCAGCAGCGTACATGGCCAATTGCCAGTAGCATCATCACGCCGGCAACGGTCTGCCGGGTACCAGCGCCGGTCGATGCTGATGATTCCCAGAATAGAATGGCTGGGGTCGGTGAGACTGAAATAACGGACGGGCACCTGGGCAAGGTCCGGCAATGTAGTCAGGACTTTCTGGAATTCATCCAAGTCCTTCACCGGAACGCCGTTGAAGTCCGTGATGACACTGCCACGCCCAATGCCGGCTGTGCTGAATACATAACCAGGATTGGCGACATACACGCCGCGCACTGGCACATTGAAGCTATGAGCCTGCTGATAGGAAAGATCGTTCAACACCGCAGCACCGAATTCCAGATAATCATCTGGCGTGATGCTGTCCAGGTTCTCTACGGTCACGTGCGCGGTCACCGGCACGCCGCCACGATCCAGTTCAAAAGACAGGGATTTACCGATGGAGTTGTCGAGGATTTCCTCCAACGGCATGAAACTGGAAATGCTATGGCCATTCACGCCCAGCAGTATATCGCCCGCCTGTAAAATACCATCCGCAGGTCCACCCGGTTGTACCTGATCCACTACCAGCAAGCCACTGGCTTGCGGATCTTGCTTGCGCAAACGTGTCTCCTCGGCGACCGGTAGACCCAGGCGTTCCAGTTCATCGTAATACTGAAAAACGAATACGGTCTGTAAGGTGCCGCGGGTTACAGGCTCGCCGGCCTGAATGAGCTTCAAGGCACGCTGCACCGGATCAAGCGGCAGGAAATAACTGGAAGCCGCATCGGCGCGCGCACCGGCATTCAGCGCGATCACATCCCCGTTGATGTCGATTACCGGCGAGCCAGAGGAACCGCCGCTGGTGCCGGACACCGCTTGCATATAAAAGGTGTTGAAATCGTTGTAGCCACCCGGGCCATATTCAGGCGCTGGCCGGTCAGTGCGTGCCAGCGTGCCGCTGAGAATGGACAACTGTTCGCCGGCATCATTGCCGATGACGCGGATCTCCTCGCCCACATGCGCGGACTGCGGCGCGAGCTTCAGTGCACTCGGATGCATGTACTTGAGCGCCTTGGGATCATAGCGATAGAAACCGAAATCATGTACCGGATCCCGATAGATGGGTGTCAGCGGCAAAACCTCATGATCCTGGAACACGGCTTCCGCGACCACCGGCCCGGAGGTGACCACATGGCGGTTGGTGAGAATAATGCCACGCCCTGCATCCACCACGAAACCCGTGGCCTGACCGCTGAGGTTCCATTCGGTATCGAAAGCGCGCGTGGCGTCCACGCGGATGGACACGATACCGGGGGACACGCGCGCGATGGTCTTCGTCCACTGCTGATCACTGCCGCTGTTGGTGGCGAACGCAGAAGCACTACAGAATAGCAGCAGCAGGACTGAAGCGCGGCGCGGAAATGGCATAGGTGGATCCGTCAGTGGGGAGTAACTGATATGTCTGGAGTGTTGTCCCAGCACACTATAATTTATAACCGAAGGTCTGTTCGAAGCGCTGCGCGAATTCCCCATGGCTGAAGTGATGGTTCTGGGTACCGCGTGACTCGATCTTGATGGAGCCCATGAGCGAGGCGATGTTGCCGGTGGTCTCCAGGTTCTTGTCATGCATGAGGCCGTAAATCAGCCCCGCCCGATAGGCATCACCGCAGCCGGTGGGATCACGTACTTCTTTGGTGGCCACCGCCGGTACGTCGATGCGGCGTTGTTTGCTGTAGATCACCGAGCCCTTGGCGCCCCAGGTGACGATCAAGGCCGCCACACGGTCAGCGATAGCGTAGGCGCTGAGACCGGTCTTCTGTTCCAGCATCTGGGATTCGTAGTCGTTGAGCGCCACCCAGGTCGCCATCTCGATGAATTCCTTGAGTTCCTTGCTGGAAAACAGTGGCAGGCCCTGGCCCGGATCGAACAGGAATGGGATGCCGGCATCGTAGAACTGGTGCGCATGTTGCAGCATGCCTAACTTGCCGTCCGGTGCGATGACGCCGAAATTCATACCTTTGTCGGTGGGCACCGTCAGCTCGTGGGCATGCTGCATGGCGCCCGGATGAAAAGCCGTGATCTGGTTGTTATCCGTGTCGGTGGTAATGAACGCCTGCGCGGTATAGGTGCCTGGCACTTCCCTGATGTATTCCCGGCTCACACCGTGTTTATCCATCCAGTCAGCGTAGGCTTTGAAATCCGTACCGACCGTGGCCATGGGGTAAGCGGCGCTTCCCAACAGCTTCAGGTTATAGGCGATATTGCCGGCAGTGCCGCCGAATTCACGGCGCAGTTCCGGCACCTCAAAACACACGTTCAGGATGTGGATCTTGTCCGGCAGGATGTGGTTCTTGAATGGCTGCGTGTACGCCATGATGGTGTCGTAAGCCATGGAACCGCAGATGAGTGCTGACATGCGCGTGGACTCCGATTCAGATCAGGACAAAACACCAGACCAGCACGGCGTTCAGCAGCGTGATCATCACGGCTGCCGAGCTGATATCCTTGGCCAAGCCGGAAAGTTCATGCCGTTCCTTGCCGATGCGGTCCACTGCGATCTCGATTCCGGAGTTGAGCAATTCGGTCACCAACACCAGCAACAGGCTGCTGATGAGCAGCGCGCGTCCTACGCCTGTGTGTCCCAACCAAATCGCCAGCGGAATACCAGGAATCAGGGCCAATATCTCCAGTCGCAAAGCTTCTTCATTTCGCAACCCCCAATGGAGCGCATTCAATCCGACGCGTGTGGCACGTAGCAACCGCCGTATGCCGGTGATTCCGTCTGTACTGCGGACCACGTCCATCGTTCGTGATTATCCACCGAGGGCTCGCAGAGCGGCTTGGTAATCCGGCTCGTTGGCGATTTCCGGGACCATCTGTGTATAGATAACTTTGTCGTTGGCATCCAGCACCACTACGGCGCGCGCTGTGATGCCGGCCATCGGGCCATCCTGGATGAGCACACCATAGTCCTGGGCGAATTTCTTGTCACGCATGAGCGACAGCGGCACCACGTTTTCCAGATGCTCGACGCCGCAGAAGCGCCCCATGGCGAAAGGCAGATCGGCGGAGATGATCAGGATCACGCTATCCGCGTGGGCCTTGGCATGCTCGTTGAATTTCTTGGTGGAGATGGCACATACCGGCGTGTCCAGGCTCGGCACAATGTTGAGCAGCTTCTTCTTGCCCTTGTAATCGGCAAGCGATACGTCTTTCAGGTCCTTGGCAGTCAGCTTGAAATCCGGCGCCTTGCTGCCGGTCTTCGGCAGCTCGCCGCTGGTGTGCACCGGGTTTCCGCGTAATGTGATCTTGGCCATGATGAATCTCCTTCAATTTTTAAAGTAATGCGGGGCGACTTAGCCCCTCACGCTACCCTCTTCCCCCCATCTCAGGGGCGAGGGGACAAGTAGTGCAGCCGATGTACAGGAAGTACAAGTGCGGCGCGAGGCAGGGGCACTCCTACAGGAGTACCGGTAGCCGCCGGACGGCTGCACTGGTTATTCGGATGACCCCTCACTCTACTCTCTCCCACAAGGGGAGAGAGGTCGGGGTGTACGTCCGGGCGGCCACATAATCATTCATATTCACTCACCGGTGGACAACCGCACATCAGGTTTTTGTCACCATATACGTTGTCGGCACGGCTCACAGGCGGCCAAAATTTATGCTTGCGCAAGGATGCCAGCGGATAGGCCGCCTGCTCACGCGGGTATTTGTGCGTCCAGGTGTCGGCCGTAACCATCTCGGCGGTGTGCGGCGCGTGCTTGAGCGGGTTGTCTTCGCGGTCCAATTTGCCTTCCTCGACCGCGCGGATTTCCTCACGGATGGCGATCATGGCCTCCACAAAACGATCCAGCTCCACCTTGGACTCCGATTCAGTGGGTTCCACCATGAGCGTGCCCGGCACCGGGAAACTCATGGTGGGTGCATGGAAGCCGTAATCCATGAGGCGTTTGGCCACATCCTCAACGCTGATGCCGCAGCTCTCCTTCAAAGTGCGCAGATCCAATATGCACTCATGCGCCACCAGCCCAGCCGGTCCGGAATACAGCACCGGATAATGGGGCGCGAGTTTCTTCGCCAGGTAGTTGGCATTCAAAATCGCCACTTCGCTGGCAGCGGTGAGCCCGGCTGCGCCCATCATGGCGATGTAAATCCAGGAGATCGGCAGGATCGAAGCCGAGCCATAAGGCGCGCCGGTGATGCCGCCGATGCCGTCGCGGCCGCGCTCGTAACCCACGGCCCGCAGGTTCGGCAGGAATTTCGCCAGATGCGCAGCCACCGCCACCGGACCCACGCCCGGTCCGCCGCCGCCATGCGGGATGCAGAAGGTCTTGTGCAAATTCAGGTGCGAGACATCGCCGCCGAACTGGCCGGGCGCCGCCAAACCCACCATGGCGTTGAGGTTGGCGCCATCCACGTACACCTGGCCTCCGTGCTGGTGCACGATCTCACACACCTGGCGCACCTCTGCCTCGAACACGCCGTGGGTCGAGGGATAGGTGATCATGATGGCAGCCAGATCGCGTTTGTACTCCTCGGCCTTGGCCTTGAGATCGGCGAGATCGATGTTACCGTGTTCATCGCAGGCCACCACCACCACCCGCATGCCCGCCATCATGGCAGACGCCGGATTGGTGCCATGGGCCGAGGATGGGATCAGGCACACGTTGCGCCGCGCATCACTGCGGGATGCATGGTAGGCCTTGATGATCAGCAGGCCGGCATATTCGCCTTGGGAACCGGCGTTGGGTTGCAGGGACACCGCCGCATAACCGGTCACTGCCACCAGCATCTGCTCCAGTTGCGCGATCATGGCGCGGTAGCCGGCGGTTTGTTCCATGGGTGCGAACGGATGCATGGCTCCGAACTCCGGCCAGGTGACCGGCAACATCTCGCTGGTGGCGTTCAGTTTCATGGTGCAGGAGCCCAGCGGGATCATGCAACGATCCAATGCCAGGTCCTTGTCGGCGAGGCCGCGCAGATAGCGCAGCATCTCGTGCTCCGAATGATATTGGTTGAATACCGGATGCGTTAGATAAGCACTGCTGCGCATCAGATTGTCGGGTATGCCTTTCGGCGCTGTGTTTTCTAATCCATCCAGGCCGCCAGACTCATCATCATTGCCCAGTGCTTCTGCGAATACCGACAACAGCATGCGCACATCTTCACGCGTAGTGGTTTCATCAAGTGATATGCCCGCATGCCTTTCGTCAACGACGCGCAGATTCATGCGGTTTCGGTGCGCTGCCGCATGCACCGCAGCCGTATGCTTGCTGGTCTGAATGGTCAGTGTATCGAAAAATGTTTCGTTCAGACGTGTGAACCCAAGCTGCTTCAAGCCGGTCGCCAGAATCGCAGTCAGGCGCTGCACGCGTTCCGCCATGATGCGCAGACCTTTGGGACCGTGATAAGCCGCATACATGCCTGCCATGATGGCCAGCAACGCCTGTGCGGTGCAGATATTGGATGTGGCTTTTTCGCGGCGAATGTGTTGCTCACGGGTTTGCAATGCGAGCCTGTAGGCTGGTTTGCCCTGGGAGTCCACGGTCACACCCACCAGACGCCCCGGCATGGAGCGCTTATAAGCGTCACGGGTGGCGAGATAGGCAGCGTGTGGTCCGCCGAAACCCATGGGCACACCGAAACGCTGGCTATTACCCACCGCCACATCCGCCCCCCACTCGCCCGGTGGCACGAGCAGCGTGAGCGCCAGAAGATCAGCGGCCACCACTACGCCCGCGGCTTTGGCGTGCATCTTTTCTGTGAGCGCGCGGTAATCGCGCAGCTCGCCGGTCACGCCCGGATACTGCAGCAGTACGCCGAAACAATCGGTGTTGGCCGCGTCACTGGCTTTGCCGATCTTCACAATGAAGCCCAACGATTTGGCGCGGGTCTGCACCACCTCGATGGTCTGGGGCAGCACATCGTCCGCTACGAAAAATACATCGGAGCCGGATTTGCCGGCGCGCTTCACCAACGTCATGGCCTCGGCGGCGGCGCTGGCCTCGTCCAGCAGGGAGGCATTGGCGATGTCGAGCGCCGTGAGATCGATAACCATCTGCTGGAAATTGATGAGCGCTTCGAGACGCCCCTGGGAGATTTCCGGCTGGTAAGGTGTGTAGGAGGTGTACCACGCCGGGTTTTCGAAAACGTTGCGCAGGATCACGCCGGGTGTAAAGGTGCCGTAATAGCCTTGGCCGATGAATGATCTGTACACCTGGTTCTTGTCGGCCAGTGCCCTAAGCTCCGCCAGCGCTTCCTGTTCGGATTTCGGCTGCGTGAAGTGGCCCAGCGACATGGCGCCCTGCAGACGGATGCTGACCGGCACCACTCCTTCCATGAGCGCCTTGCGGGTGGCGTAGCCCAACTCTTTCAGCATCAGCTGCTGTTCGGCGGCATCCGGACCGATATGCCGGCCGATGAACGCGCCATGCTGTTCCAGCTCGTCCAGGGAACTGTGGGAGATATTGGAAAGTTCAGTCACGGCATTCATGCCTGGAAAATCTCACAATAAAACCGTGACGCATCTCCGATAGTCGCGTCCACACGCTTGGAAACCAAGACCTGATTCATTGCTCTCAGGCCTCGTCCTTCAATACCTGTTCGTAAGCCTTGGCATCCAGCAGCGCTTTCACATCTGCCGGGTTCGAGGGTTTGACGCGCATGATCCAAGTGCCATAGGGGTCGGCGTTGATCTTCTCCGGCGCATCCGAAAGCCCGGCGTTGCCTTCAAGCACCTCACCCGCCACCGGGCTGTATATATCAGAGGCGGCCTTGACGGATTCCACCACCGCGCAGGCTTCACCGGCCGCCAGCTTGCGGCCTGGCTGCGGGACTTCCACAAACACGATGTCACCGAGCGCCTCCTGGGCGTGGTCGGTGATGCCGATGGTGACATTGCCGTCGCTGGCACTTTTGATCCATTCATGGCTCTTGGTGTATTTCAGATCCGCCGGAACTTTGCTCATGTTGCTCTCCTGAATTCTTGAGATTGTGGGAGCGGTCTCTAGTCGCGATTCTTAATCCGTCGCGGCGAATGTCGCCGCTCCTACCTCACCAATATCTTGCCATTGCGTACGAATGGCGGCTTCACCACCCGCGCTTTGCCGAGCTTGCCGCGTATGTCCACCTGCACAGAATCACCGGTACTCATCGGCACACGCGCCAGGGCGATGGAACGCTCCAGGGTGGGCGAGAACGTGCCACTGGTGATCTCGCCTGCGCCGCCGCCGTCCACCATCACTTTCTGGTGGCTGCGCATCACGCCCTTGTCTTCAAGTACTAGTCCGACAAATTTACCTTTGATGCCGGCATCGCGTTGGGCTTCGAGCGCGTAGCGGCCGATGAAAGCCCGACCAGCCGGCTCCCAGGCGATGGTCCAATCAAGACCAGATTCCAGTGGCGTCACGTTCTCATCCATGTCCTGGCCATAGAGGTTCATGGCGGCTTCCAGGCGCAGCGTGTCGCGCGCGCCGAGCCCGCAGGGCACCACGCCTTGTGCGATCAGCGTCTGCCAGAGGGCCGCAGCCTGCCCGGGCGGTAGCATGATCTCGAATCCATCCTCGCCGGTGTAGCCGGTACGCGCGATGAAGAAACCACCAAACTTGAGCGCCATAAATGGCTTGAGCGCCAGCGCTGCTGCGCGCGCATCCTCGGGCAATGCCTGCACGGCTTTCTCGCGCGCTTGCGGTCCCTGGACCGCGATCATGGCCAGATCCCGTTCGCTGATCTGCACGTCAAACGCCTGTGCCTGTTCGCCGATCCACGCCATATCCTTGTCGTGGGTGGCGGCGTTAACCACCATGCGGAACCAGTCATCGCGCAGAAAGTACACGATCAGGTCGTCGATGATGCCGCCCTCCTCGTTGAGCATGCAGCTGTACAGCGCCTTACCCGGCGTGCGCAGCTTAGCGACATCGTTAGCCAGCAGCATGCCGAGGAACTCGCGCGTCTTTGGGCCTTCCAGGTCCACCACCGTCATGTGTGACACATCGAACATGCCGGCATCGCGGCGCACCGCGTGGTGCTCCTCGATCTGCGAGCCGTAATTGACCGGCATGTCCCAGCCGCCGAAATCCACCATGCGGGCACCGGCAGCTACGTGCGTGTCATACAAAACTGTGTGCTTGCCCATGTGGACGAAACCCGAAGTGGCTGAAAACAAAAGGCGGCGGGTAATCCCACCGCCCGCGGACGCTTATCCGGTGAAAGGGCTGTTCCGCAGGCTAAATAGCATTTGCGGAACTGCAAAATGATACCGGAAAGCGCCGGTCTGCACCACGCAGGCAGTGCGCTTCAGCCATGTGCCGGTTCAGATTTGCCTGTCAGGCTGTCCTGGATCCACTGTTCCACCACTTTATTCAGGACTGTAAGCGGCAGGTTACCGTGTTCCAGGACCGCTGCATGGAAAGCCTTGATGTCAAACTTGGGACCCAGTGCTTGTTCCGCCTGTTTGCGCAGATTCTGGATATCGATCTCGCCGATCATGTAGGACAGAGCCTGTCCCGGCCAGGCGATGTAGCGGTCTACCTCGGTGTTGATGTTCTGCACGCTCAAGGCGGTATTGTCCTCGAAATATTTGACGGCCTGCGCGCGCGTCCAGCCTTCGGAATGCATGCCAGTGTCCACCACCAGGCGTACCGCACGCCACATCTGCCAATCCAGATAGCCAAACTTCGAGTAGGGATTATCATATAGCCCCATTTCGTTACACAGGCTCTCGGTATATAGCGCCCAACCCTCACCGTAGGAACTGTAATAATCGAAGCGGCGGAAGTCCGGCAGGTTCTTCAATTCCATAGCGATGGGAATCTGTAGCTGGTGACCCGGCCGGCCTTCATGACAGGTCAACACCTGGATATCGTATTTCGGCCGGCTATCAGGTTTGTATAAATTCACCGCCATGTAACCCGCCACACTGCCATCACCCGCGGGTGGCACCGAATAGGCCGGATAGGTATCGGGTGCTAGCGCCGCGGGGATGGGGCGCACCCCATAGGTAACGCGCGGCAGCAGCCATATGGGGAAATACTGCACCAGCAGCGGATCCACACGTTTGGCGGCGGCCCGGTATGCTTCCAACAAGTCCTGTGGATTCTTGTAATAGAAACGCGGGTTGGTACGCAGGTAGTGCAGAAAATCCTTGTAGCTGCCCTTGAAACCTACCTGCTTGAAAACTTTTTCCATCTCCGCATGAATCTGCGCCACCTTCTGCAACCCCAACTGATGGATCTGCTCCGGCGTCATGTCGGTGGTGGTGTAGCGCCGCACCTGAAAGACGTAATACGCCTTGCCATCGGGCAGGGCTTCGGCAGCGATGCTGGTGCGGCAATGGGGCAGATAATCTGCATCGTAGTATTTCTGAAGTTTGCGGTAAGCGGGCACCAACACATCCGTTATGGCGGCCTTGGCTGCGGCACGTAATCGTTCCTGCTCTGCTGCGGGAATGATCTCCGGCATCTTCTTGAAGGGTGTATAGAAAGCGCTGGCATCCGGCTTGGCAACGATATTGGCGGCGATCTGGTGCGGAATGCGCTTCATCACCACCTGTGGTTCCGTCATGCCGCGCTTGACGCCTTCCTGGAGCAAGGCAATGGTTTGATCCATATAAACATTGAGCGTTTGCAGGCGCTTGATGTAGTTCTCGTAATCCTGGGTGTTGTCGAAACGCAGGGTCTGGGTGAGTGTGCTCAGGGTCTGGATGCCGCTCAGCTGGTTCATGGGCATCAGGTAATCACCGAAGCCATATCCCCCGACCCGGTCCTCGTAACGGTACTTGAACAGGTCGTAACTGATCTGGTCCTCGCCTGCCAGTTGGCTACGGTCGATGGCTGCCAGATCCTTGAGCGTCTGGAGATTCTCAGCATGCTCTCTGGCGATGGCCGCCAGACTCACATCCGGCCATTCGCCGTCATATTCGTGAAAGCCGTCGGACGAGGCTTCCAGTGGATGCTCCCGCATCTCCCGCTGCCAAGCGGTTTTGAAGAGCTGGTGCAGGGCAATAGTCGCCTGATTGTCTGGCGATTGATCTGCCGCTGCCCAGATTGGACCCGAGATCAGCAAACAGAAAGATGATGCCGCAAGAACAGATAGGATGCGTTTCATTACATCACCTTGAAATATTTTAAAAGAATAAAATTTATGTAAACAGTTTTTATAAAGCTGGAATCTTAAGCATCCGCTCTAATGCAGTCTTCGCCTGTTTCGCATCGGTTTCCGGTACCTTGATCCGATTGACCACATCACCTTCGGACAGATTCTCCAATGTCCAGGCGAGATGCTGCGGGTCGATGCGGAACATGGTGGAGCACATGCATACCATGGGTGACATGAAATGCACGTTGATGCCCTTGCGCTTCACTTCCTCATGCAGACGATTGACGAGGTTGAGTTCCGTGCCTACCAGCCAGCGGGTGCCGGCGGCGGCGGCATGCACAGTCTTCTGGATGAATTCGGTGGAACCCACATAGTCGGACTTCAGGCATACCTCAAAAGTGCATTCCGGATGGCAGATGACTTTGGCGTCCGGGTATCTCTTCTTGAAGTTATCGATGTGTTCCGGTCGGAACATCTGGTGTACGGAACAAAACCCGTTCCATAAAAGTATCTTTGCTTTGCGGATCTGTTCTTTTGTGAGCCCGCCCATGGGCTGGTTGAAATCCCACACGGTCATCTCGTCCAGTGGCACGCCCAACTGGTAACCGCTCCAGCGGCCCAGATGCTGGTCCGGGAAGAACAGCACTTTTTGCCGCTGCCTGAACGCCCATTCCAGTATTCCGCGGGCATTGGTGCTGGTGCAGACGATACCGCCGTGGCGACCGCAGAAAGCCTTCAGGTCCGCGGCTGAATTGATATAGGTGATGGGTGTGATCTCTTCATCGGGCTCCAGCACGGTTGCCAGTTCGCGCCAGGCCTTCTCCACCTTGGCGAGATTGGCCATATCAGCCATTGAGCAGCCGGCAGCCAGATCCGGCAACACCACGGTTTGTTCGGCGCGCGAGAGGATATCCGCCACCTCCGCCATGAAATGCACGCCGCAGAACACGATAGTCTCGGCATCCACCTGGGAAGCGAGCCGCGATAGCTTGAGGGAATCGCCGGTGAGATCGGCGTGGCGATAGACTTCCTCGCGTTGGTAATGATGGCCGAGGATCACCACGCGTCCCTTGAGCTTTGCTTTGGCCGCGCGGATGCGCGCATCGCAGGTTTTGTCTTCCAGCGACGTATACAGATCAAATGCCAATGCGGGTACCGCCATATTTACCTCACGCGGATTACGAATCCGCGGATGACGTATATTTTACGCCTATGGGGGAAGAATGATTCAAAATTTAGGAACGAGCTTCAAAATTGCTTCTCGGTCAGTGCGGGAGCTGGCCTGCTGCGCAGCTTCGTCACGCGATAGCCAGCGGTATTCCATATGCTCCCTGGGATCCAGCCGGATGGCCATAGTAGCTGGCAACCATAATGAAAATACATATTCAGTATTTTCCTTCACATCCGGTGCGAACTTGGCACGCCAGGCGGGATGGATGGGATAGCGGTTAACCACGCCGCTATCTATAAGCCCTGTACTCGCTTCTAATCCCGTTTCCTCACGCACCTCACGCATGGCGGCTTGCAGCGCTGTCTCGCCACATTTCAGGCTACCGGTAACCGACTGCCAGAAATCCAGTGGATCGCAGCGACGCAAGCGCAACACCTCACCATGCTGGGTGTAAATAACTATCAGTACTGATTCGGGACGATTGAAATCAACCATACGTGCATTTTAACTTACCCGTTTTAAGCATGGCTGAAGTTTCTATCGAAGGGCTGCTGACGACCCGGTACGCACGCTCACCAAGTCTTATTTTATGGACTGCCCCGAATCTGGTATGGGAATGCTCACGGTGAGATTCAGGATTTCGGTGCCGGGGTTGGATGGACCGAAGAGAAACCAGTGCGAAATGTGATGATAGCTGAACCCGATCGAAGCGCCATCCTTGAAAACCCACAAGACATCGATTCCGCTTCGAAAGTCCAGCGGGCTGCCCAGCCGTTTCCCACCGCCATGAAAGTAGAGTGCAAGTGCTTCGCTCGGAGCTATGACCAGATGAGGGGTGAGATGAAGGCCGAGTTCCAGGCCGCCGAAACCATAGAGTGAACGGCGACCGGTCACACCGGCTCCAGCGAACGGTTTGAATCGCCATAGCAAGTAATGCCCCCACCGGTGCTGGTATTCGACATCGAGTGTCTGCTTTATACGATCGACACGATCGAAGGCGCCAATGGAGAAGATGTTCGCACCGTTGTCGATAGAGGTGGCGTCCGGATGGGTTGCCGCCCATCCGAGCAGCCCAGCCGTGGCCAATGTGATGTCGCGCATGGAGGGATTCGCCTCGGCGCGTGGTGAGGAGATGAACATAAAGACGGCCAGAGTGGCGAGCACTAAGAAATTAGAGACAAGTTTGATCATACCCTTATTGTGCCGTTGATCACCGAATCTGAAAATTAGAGTGACTTGTGGTCCGCATGTTTTGAAGCAGAACCAACTTCACAATGGTATGAAATTAAGGGCTAACGTCACGTGTTCCATAATATATTTTGCGATCGCACGCACGATATTCTTGTCGCTATGAAAATGGGATATGAAGATACAGGAACCGGCTCTCACACCTGCTTTAGCTGCGATTGCCTGCTGGTCACTCAGTAACGCGCGATTGCGTCCGGCCACTCATCACTCCTTCTGGAATTGCTCCAGCTATTTCCTGCACGCATCGTTTTGTTGACGTCTCCCACCAGGTGAGATGGCAGAGACGTTAACTGTCCTTCTGTACCGGCGGCAAATGCAGACGGATGTGCAATTCCTTGAGTTCCGCATCGCTGACATCCGCGGGCGCATCGGTCAGCGGATCCCAGGCCGTCTGGGTCTTGGGAAAAGCGATGACTTCGCGGATGTTGGGCGCCCCAGCCATGTGCATCACCAGCCGATCCATCCCCAGGGCGATACCGCCGTGGGGTGGGCAACCGGACTTGAGCGCGTCTAGCAGGAAGCCGAATTTCTTGCGCGCCTGTTCATCGCTGATGCCGAGCATGCGGAATACCGCAGACTGCATCTCCTGGTTATGGATACGGATGGAACCACCACCCAATTCGGTGCCGTTCAACACCAGGTCGTAGGCGCGCGAGCGGATACCGCCCGGGTCCTTCTCCATTTCCGAGACTTCAGTCACCTTCGGCGAAGTGAACGGATGATGCAGGAAGATCCAGCGTTTGACCTTCTCATCCCACTCGAACATCGGGAATTCGACCACCCACAGCGGCGCCCACTCGCCTTGCATCAGGCCACGATCCTGGCCGAGCTTCAGGCGCAGCGCGCCCATGGCGTCGTTGACGATGCGGGCCTTGTCGGCACCGAAGAAGATCACATCGTTGTTGGCCGCGCCGCAGCGCTTGAGAATGCCCTGCAGCGCATCGTCCGACAGGAACTTGATGATGGGTGACTGCAGGCCCTCGCGGCCCTTGGCGATATCGTTCACCTTTATATAGGCAAGCCCCTTGGCGCCGTAGCGTGCCACGTACGCGGTGCAATCATCGATCTCGCTGCGCGGCAGCTCTCCGCCCTTGGGCAAACGCAGGGCGGCGACCCTGCCGTCCTTGGCGTTCGCCGGCCCGGCAAACACCTTGAACTCGCAATCCTTTACCAGGTCCGCTACATCCACCAGTTCCAGCGGAATGCGCAGATCCGGCTTGTCGGAGCCATAACGGCTCATGGCTTCATCGTAAGGCATACGCGGAAATGGATTGGTCAGCTCGATACCCAGCACTTCCTTGAACGTGTGTCGGATCATGCCTTCAGTGATGTCCATGACCTGGCTCTCGCCCAGGAACGAGGTCTCGATGTCGAGCTGGGTGAATTCAGGCTGGCGGTCGGCGCGCAGGTCCTCGTCGCGGAAACAGCGTGCGATCTGATAGTAGCGGTCGAATCCCGACATCATCAGCAATTGCTTGAAAAGTTGTGGCGACTGCGGCAACGCGAAGAACTTGCCGGGATGGGTGCGGCTCGGCACCAGATAATCGCGCGCACCTTCCGGCGTGGGCTTGGTCAGGATCGGGGTCTCCACATCGATGAAGCCCTGCTGGTCCAGATAACGGCGCAGCGCGCTGATGATCCGATGGCGTAGACGCAGACGCTGCTGCATCAGCGGCCGGCGCAGATCGATATAGCGATACTGGAGACGGCGCTCCTCATTCACATCGTCTTCATCGAGCATGAAAGGCGGCGTCTCGGCGCGATTGAGTATCTCCATCACTTGCGCCAGTACTTCCACTTTGCCGCTGGGCAAGTTTGGGTTCTCCGTGCCCTTGGGACGGTGGCGGACTTTGCCTTTCACGCTCACTACAAACTCGTTGCGCAGGCGCTCGGCGTCAGCGAACAATTCGGCGCGCTCCGGATCGAACACCACCTGCACCAGACCTTCCCGGTCGCGTAAGTCAACGAAGATCACACCGCCATGGTCGCGGCGGCGATGCACCCAGCCGCCTAAGTGTATTTCCTTATCCAACAGCGATTCGTTGATCTGGCCGCAATAATGAGTACGCATGAAATATTCCTGAAATACTGTTGTGTTTAAACCGGCTTGTGACAAACCAAAAACACAAGTTTAAGACCGGGAGATACTAGGCTCCGGCGAGGCGCGGAATGTTACGGTCCATGCTTCTTATGTGCAAGGCCAGGCGTTGTTTTTAAGGATGCGATGCGTGGATAGGTTGGCACGATCACGCCCAGGGAAATGATCATCCTCAAAGCCTCGTCCACACTCATACCCAACTCGATGGTATCTTCCGGCGGCACCAAGATCAGAAAGCCGGAGGTGGGATTGGGCGTGGTGGGGATGAATACGCTGATGAGTTTACTGGGCGCTTTCACATTCAGCTCGCCCAAGGAATCGTTGGTGACGAACGCCAGGCTCCAGGTGTCCTTGTGCGGGTAGCGGATCAGAACCACTTTGCGGAACGACTTGCCCTTGTTGGAAAACATAGTGTCGGAGATCTGCTTGGCGGTCGAATACACCGAACGCACCAGCGGGATATGTTCGAGGATCTCCTCGCCCAGTTGCAGCAGTTGCTTGCCGAGGAAATTGCTGGCGATGAAGCCGGTAACGAACAGGATCACGAACGCCATGATGACCCCGAGCCCAGGGACGTGAATACCGATGAGATGGATTGGCTGCCACTTTTCCGGCAGCAGCAGCACCAGGTTATCCATGTAACCGACGAAAATACTCAGGACAATCAGCGTCGCCACGATCGGCAGCCATATGACGATGCCGGTGATCAGGTAGCGCCGGATTCGGCTGCGCACAGGTTTAGTTGGGGCGGTGGCCATCTACTCGGCTTTTATGGCTTTCGCCGGCTTGAGTTTACTCTCGGGCTTGCTCTCGGCCTTCTTGGCCGTGGTTTCCTTGAGTGGCTCCGCGGCCTTCTTGTCATTGCCGTCCTTCTTTTCCTTGGTCTCTACGGCGGGCTTATCGCCTTCGCCGATCAGATTGCGCTTATTGCCCGATTTGAAATCGGTCTCGTACCAGCCGCCGCCTTTGAGCCGGAACCCGGCGGCCGACATCTGCTTGTGCAGCGCCGGCTTGCCGCACTCCGGGCATTTCTTCAAGGCTGCGTCGCTGAGTTTCTGCAAAGCCTCCAGACGATGACCACAGGCTTCGCACTTATATTCATAGATGGGCATGCCGATTCGCCTTATTGAGAAACCCGATTGATTGCCCCATGTATGGGGCCTGACAAGCCGACCTCAAGTGCTGCTTCCCCGAAGCAGTGGACATTCGTGTCATTATAACCTTGCCGGTCGCTCCACCAGGAAATCCGATGCCTCCAGCGCTGAATCGTAGTAACACCCTCCGCTCGCTGCTGCCTTTCATATGGGAATTCCGCGGCCGTACCGTGCTAGCGCTCGCTTTCCTGGTGATCGCCAAGATCGCCACAGTGATGATCCCGGTGGCCCTCAAGCACCTGGTGGATGACCTGAACCCGGTGCACCACGCCGCGCTGGTGCTGCCGATCGCGCTGCTCATCGGCTATGGCGTGCTGCGTTTTGCCAGCACCCTGTTCGGGGAATTACGCGACCTGGTGTTCGAATTCGCCGCCCTGCGCGCGGTGCGGCGCATCGCACTGCGGGTCTTCCGGCACCTGCATGACCTGGACCTGGCCTTCCACCTGGAACGCCAGACCGGTGGGCTTTCCCGCGACATCGAGCGTGGCACCCGCGGCATCAGCTTCGTGCTGAGCTTCATGCTGTTCAACATTCTGCCGACGCTGCTGGAAATCGGACTGGTGCTGGGTATCTTCCTGTGGAATTTTTCCGCCTGGTTCGCGCTCATCATTGTGCTGTCGGTGGTGTTGTATATCGCTTTCTCCATCCTGGTCACTGAATGGCGCATCCAACATATGCGGCGCATGAACGAGCTGGATTCGAAAGCCAACACGCGCGCGGTAGACAGCCTGCTGAACTATGAAACCGTCAAATATTTCACCAACGAGGATTTCGAGGCCCAACGTTACGACAAAGAGATGGCTTCCTGGGAGAAGGAAGCCCTCAAGACCCAGTATTCCCTGTCCACCTTAAATAGCGGCCAGGCGCTGATCATCGCACTCGGTGTCATCGCGATGATGCTCTTGGCCGGCTACGAAGTGGTGCACGGCCGCATGACACTCGGCGACTTCGTCATGGTCAACGCCTACATCGTGCAACTGTTCATGCCGCTGAATTTCTTGGGCTTCGTGTATCGTGAGATGAAACGTTCGGTCGTCGACATGGAACGCATGTTTGCATTGCTGGATCGCAATACCCAGGTGGCGGACAAACCCGGCGCACCGGCACTCAAGATCAGCCAGGGTGAGATCCGTTATGAGAATATACGCTTCGGCTACAACCAGGACCGGGAGATCTTGCACGGCGTGAGTTTCGCGGTGCCGACCGGCTCGAAAGTGGCAGTGGTGGGACCCAGCGGGGCCGGCAAGTCCACGCTCGCACGCCTGCTGTTCCGTTTCTACGACGCTACCGACGGCCGTATCCTGATTGACGGCCAGGATATCCGCGACGTGACCCGCGACAGCCTACGGCGCAATATCGGCATCGTGCCCCAGGACACGGTGCTGTTCAACGACACTATCTATTACAACATCATCTATGGCCGGCCGGATGCGGACCGATCGGAAGTTGAACAGGCGGCGGCCATGGCGAATCTCACACAGTTCATCGAAGTGCTGCCGCAGGGCTATGAGACGCTAGTGGGTGAACGCGGCCTGAAACTATCCGGTGGCGAGAAGCAGCGCGTGGCTATCGCCCGTGCGATTCTCAAGAATCCGCCGATCCTGGTATTCGACGAAGCCACCTCCAGCCTGGATTCCAACGCCGAGCAGGCGATCCTCGTGGCCATGCGCCAACTTGCGGAGCACCGCACCAGTCTGGTGATCGCGCACCGTCTCTCCACCATTGTGGATGCGGACGAGATCGTGGTGCTCGATCAGGGTGCGGTGGCTGAACGCGGCACACACCGTGAACTGCTGCGCGTAGGTGGATTGTACGCACAGCTGTGGGCATTGCAGCAGCGCGAAGCGGAAGAGAAACAGAAGAAAGCCGCCGAGCAACCTGTCCCGCCAGAGTTTGCTCTCAATGGCTAGTCACTTCGATGTCCGATAAGCGCAGTGTTCTGATCACCGGCTGCTCCAGCGGCATTGGGCTGGCCACGGCACAGGTACTCAAAGCACGCGGCTGGGATGTCATCGCCAGTGCACGAATGACCGAAGACTTGCAGCGGCTCAAACAGATGGGCCTGCAGGCAGTCCGCCTCAATATCGCCGATCCTGTCTGCATCGAAGAGGCGCTGAACGAAACCCTTGCGCTCACGGGCGGCCGTCTGGATGCGCTGGTAAACAACGCAGGTATCGCTATCCCCGGTGCGGTGGAGGATCTATCCCGCGAGGTGCTGCAGCGCCAATTCGATACCAATTTCTTCGGCACCCTGGATCTCACCAATGCCGTGTTGCCCATCATGCGCCGCCAAGGTCATGGCCGAATCGTGATGATCAGTTCCATTCTTGGCCGTGTGGCCTTGTCCTGGCGCGGTGCTTACAGCGCCAGCAAATTCGCATTGGAAGGTATCACCGACAGTCTGCGCCTGGAATTACGCGGCACCCTTTTAAAGGTAAGCCTCATCTGCCCGGGTCCGGTAAAAAGCCACTTCCGGGACAACTCGCTCGCCAACTTCGACGCATATGTGGATGCGGCGTCCAGCTCCTACCGTGACAGTTACGAACGTCTCAAAGCCCAGACCGGAAAGGAGAAGGACAACACGCTGTTTACAGTACCGCCGGAAGCCGTAGCCAGGAAAATTGCCCGCGCACTGGAAAGTGCGCATCCAAAAGCGCGTTATTACGTCACCATCCCGGCCTACGCCCTTGCCTTCCTGCGCTGTGTACTGCCAACACGCTGGATGGATGCACTGCTCGCCAGGATTTAGGATCACATCGCGATTCCAACATTTGCGTGTGCAGATTTATGCAGGGTAAGCGCCGGCACCTGTTAATCCAACCGTTTCGTCGAGACCGTGCATAATGTTCATGTTCTGCACCGCCTGTCCCGCCATGCCCTTCACCAGATTATCCAGCGCAGTCATGATCACCACGTTTCCGTCTTTCTCATGCACGGCGATGTCGCAGAAATTACTCCCCACGACAGCAGCAATACGCGGTGTGTCTTCCACCAGCCGCACAAACGCCGCTTTCCGGTAGAAGTCTTCATATTTTTTCCCGAGTGTCTTCGTGTTCAATCCGAGCACAGCCGGTGGGTGCAATTGCACAGTGGCGAAGATGCCGCGCACCAACGGTGCCGAGTGCGGCACAAACGCCAGGTTGTAGCCACGGGTCTTTTCCGCGTCCAGCAAGCGTGTAACTTCCGCTTCGTGTTGATGATTCAGCACTTTATAAGCGCGAAAGTCATTGGCACGGGTGGGATGGTGTGTAGTCTCGGTGAATGTGGCGCCGGTACCGGAGGAACCGGTGGCCGCGCTCACAGCGATGAAGCCCAAGTCTTTCAGACCTGCCAACGGCAGCAAGGCGAGCTGGATGGCGGTGGCGAAACAGCCGGGGCTGGCGATGCGCCTGGCACCTTTTATCTTTCCCGCCCGCCACTCCGGCAAACCATAAACGAAGCTGCCAAGCGCCTGTGGATACGGATGTGGTTTACCGTAGGCGCGCTCGAAGGCATCAGCATCATCCAGCCGGAAATCGCCGGATAAATCGATAAGCGTGAGCCGCTCTGTCAGTTTGTGCTTCGACCAGTCCGCTTCGAGCTTCGCCAATTGCAGCGCCAATTCGAAATGCGGCATGGTGGAAAACACCACGGGAACTTCCGCTTGTGCGAATGTGGGCCAATCCGGCTGCGCTTCAAAGCTGCCGTTCACTACATTTCGCAGGTTGGGATGCACGTTCCAGAATGGTTGTCCCGCGTATTTGCGTGAGACAGCGCGGATGCCCTCCACCTGCGGATGCTGCGACAGCAGCCGCAGCAGTTCGCCACCGCCATAGCCAGAACCACCGAGGATATAAACCTGGATCTTATTCATTGCCGCCGGATGCCACGTTCCGTAAGCACAGCCAGCAAATGATCACCGAGTGCTTTCGCGTGAGTGAGTGCGTTAATGGCGGGTTTGCCTACAGCACGTTCCACAAAACGCACGCCCACGTTGTTGTCGGTGCACGGACCGGTGACCATATCCACGTCGATCGCATATTCGCTCTGCAGATGCTCGACGCCGCCGGCAACGCCCACCGGATCGTTAGCGCAGAATACGAAGGCCGCCGTCAACGCGCGTAGTTCCGCATCCGCGAGTATCGCCTGCACGCCGTACTCCCCCATGATGCCGTCACCGGTCTCCGCCACGATCACATCGAAGTGGCGTGTGGAGAGTTCCGCGAAGATGATCTTGGCCACCTGCGCCGCACTCTCCGGTCCGGTGCATACGATGCCTGCATCGGTGAAATCCAGCGTCACTTCGGCACCGTAGTCGCGCATGCTGAGCGTGTCGCGCATCAGGGAGACGCCGGTCAGCTTGGCACCGCCCACGCGGTAACCCGCCTGGCTAAGCCGCCGTACGACGGCGCAAGCGGCGGCGGTCTTGCCGGCGTTCATGCAGGTACCGGCCACATAAATGACTTTGCAATCAGGCGCCTTGCCATCCACTTTAAGCGCGCCCATGCGGATATTCGCGGGTTCCCCGAGCCGCGACTGGAACTCTGGGTACACCAGCACCTGGCCCAGCACCTCGAACTCGAATGGCTGGCCAACGTCGGGATTGTGAGATACGCATTCACCGATGACGCCACCCATATTGAGGATGTGCAGCTTCTGACCCGGCGCGACGCTCTTCGGCAACACACCCTCGTAGCCATGCAGGGCGTTGCGATGACCCAGGGCACCCACCACGATATCGTCGCCGTGCAGCACGTTCAGGCGGCCGTGCACGTCTTCCAACTGGTTATAACTGGACTTGTCGCCGAGGATGCGGCCTGCCAGCACCGCGCCATGTTCTGCGCGCACATCGTTCGACAGGGTGAGGATGCGATCCAGTTTCAGGTTGCGGGTGACGCTGGCAATCTTGTCGGCGCTGATCCTCATTTACTTTCTCCAGCACGCAGGGCAAGTATCTGCTGCACACCATAGAGTTTGGCGAAGCCAGCGGCTTCCGCACCACTCCATAAACGGTTGGCTTCGCCGTAACTCGCGACCTTGGCATCCATGAGTGAATGCGGCGAGCGCACACCATCCACGGCAAACGTGCGTGGATGGAGTGTGAGTTTCACATCGCCGGTAACCTGTTTCTGACTGGACTCCAGAAATGCTTCCAGATCCCGCGCCAGCGGGTCGAAGAAATGTCCTTCATGCAGCAACTGGCCGTAGAGATTGCCAAGCGTGTCCTTCCAGAATTGCTGCTTGCCGGTGAGGGTGAGCTTCTCCAGCTCACGGTGCGCACCGATCAGCAGATGCGCCGCCGGCGCTTCGAAACCCACGCGGCCCTTGATGCCCAGGATCGTATCACCCAGATGCACACCACGGCCGATGCCGTACTTTCGGCCGATGGCATTCAGTTCCGCGATGAGCGCCACCGCATCCAGCGGCTGGCCATCCACTACAACAGGCACACCCTGCCGGAAGCCTAACGTCAGCGGCCTAGGTGCGAGTTTCGCAGCGTCGATCGCTCCGCCGGGAAACGCCGATTCCGGCAATGTGCTCCAGGAATCCAGGGTCTCGCGTCCACCCACGGACGTTCCCCACATGCCCTCGTTCACGGAATAGTGCTCGGTCTTCTCTGGATATTCGAAGCCATGTTTCTTCAGGTATTCACGCTCCTCGGCTCGGCTCAAGGCCAGGGTGCGAATCGGGGTTATGAGCTCCAGTTCAGGGACCAAAGCACGGAACGCCACGTCGAAACGCACCTGGTCATTACCGGCGCCGGTAGAGCCGTGCGCCAGCGCAGTGGCGCCGATCTTTTTTGCCAGCGCCACAACTTCGGCGGCCTGGGCCACGCGCTCCGCCGACACACTCAATGGATAGAGATTGCCGCGCAGCACGTTGCCATAGATGAGATAGCGCAGATAGCGTTCGAAGAGTCCCGCGCGCGCATCGATGGTGTGATGGGCTTGCGCGCCCAGTTTCGGCGACAGGCTCTCGATGCGCCACAGTTCCTCGGCACTGAAACCGCCAGTGTTCACTGTGACGGTAGTGACCTGGTAGCCCTGCTCCCGCAGATGAATCACGCAGAAGGAGGTATCCAGTCCGCCGGAGAAAGCCAAGGCCACATGCTTTTTCATTCGTCACTTCTCAACTGCATGAACTCCTTCTCCCCTCGGCGGGAGAAGGTGGGGATGAGGGGCATCAATAAATATAACCCCCTCACCCCTTTCAGGCTACGCATTCCTGCTTCGCCTGAAAGTTCAGAACTGCCATCCGTTACAGCCCGCTCGCCGCTTCGCGGCTCACCCTCTCCCGCAAGGGAAGAGGGTGAAGTGCGGACATAAACTCGTGTTGATATTCTTGCTAAGCTCTCTGCCATACATTTTTTTCACAAGACGCAAGATGCGCACGTGTATGTTTAATCCATTCATCTACTTTCTGTAATTCCGAATCCATCAATTCCAGTCCCAAGTTGTCCACGCCACCCACATGGGTTGATTTGAGCGCGGTGCGGTCCGGCTTGAATGTCCCATTTTGCAACTGCTGCGCGACTCGCTGGTACGCATCGCGGAACGGCAAGCCCTGCTGCGCCAAACGCATGGCTTCGTGGGCGGCATACAGTTCATCACCGCAAGCGGCGCGTGCACGCTCGGCATCTACTATAAGACCCGGTACCAGGCGCGCGAGTACGGCCAGCAGCTCGTGCGCCGTATCCAGCGCCGCGAACAGCGGTTTCTTCGACAACTGGAAGTCGCGGTGGTAATTGGAGGGCAAGCCGCCGGCCAGCTCCTGCAGCATCGCCGCATGCCCGCGCAGCTCACGGCAGCGGGCGCGCGCCAGTTCCACCACGTCCGGGTTGCGTTTCTGCGGCATGATGGACGAGCCGGTGGTGAAGGACTCCGGCAAGTCCAGGAATCCGAACTCCGGCATCGTATACAGCGCTACATCCCAAAGGAATTTCTCCAGCACCAAACCGATGGATGCCAGCCCATTCACCAGCGCCAGTTCATGGCGGCCACGGGAATTCATCACATCGGCGGGACTGATCTGTACGCCGGAAAATCCCAACAGCCCGGCGAGATATTCGCGATCAAGAGGCAGGGGCACGCCAAAACCTGCAGCCGCCCCCAGCGGACAGCGGTCCAGGCGCGCATACACCGCCTGCAACGCTTGCAGTTCTTCTCCAAGTCCCGCCGCGAACGCGCCCGCCCATAATCCAAAACTGGAGGGCATGGCGCGGCGCAAATGCGTGTAACCCGGCATGCTCTCATGCGCATGTGCACGACCGAATTTGATAAATTCATCCGCCAGCTGTGTCGTCTGCATTGCGATACCCAGCAAAGCCTCGCGCATATACAAGCGCAGCGTCAGGATCACCTGGTCGTTGCGCGAACGGCCCAGATGAATGCGTTTGCCCACATCACCCAGTTGTTGCGTAAGTAATAGCTCGATGGCGGTGTGGCAGTCTTCCTGAGCTGGGTCTATGCCAAGTTCGTCGTGGCGTGCGTGTGCCGCGATGCCGGCCAGGGCATCCACCAGTGCCTGTGCATCTTTCGCCGGCATCAGACTGGTGTGCGCCAGCATGCGCGCATGCGCAGCACTGCCCAGCGCATCAAACGGCAACAAGCGCGTGTCCAGTTCTGGATCATCGCCGACGCTGAAGCGATGCATGGCGGCGTCCAGCGGCAGACCTTTTTCCCAGAGACGCGACGGACCTTTTGCGTCGTTCATGCGGCCTGCTCTTTGCTGCTATTCTCGCGCGCCACGATCATGGTGCCGCTGCCCTGGTTGGTGAAAACTTCTGTGAGTACTGCGTCCGGCTGGATGCCGCTCACCAGATGGGCGCTGTGCACACCGCCACTTATGGCGCGTCGCACCGCGGCCAGCTTGGGGCGCATGCCGCCGCTCACCTTGCCACTCTTCTCCAACTGCTCAGTACCCGCGAGCGTCGTATAGGGAACCAGGCTCGATGGCCGCGCCAGATCCTCCAACAGCCCTGGTACTTTGAGCAGGAAGAACAGTTTCTCTGCCTTAAGCGCCACCGCGATCTCGGCGGCCACGGTATCAGCGTTGGTGTTGAATACATCGCCCTTGTCGTTTGCCGAGAGTGGCGTAATCACCGGCACGTAACCACCGTCTAGCAGATGCGTGAGCAGCGCCGGATTCACCCGGTCGATGTCGCCCACCAGGCCAAAGTCCACGAACTCGATCTGGCCCGCATCATTTTTTATCTGCACCGGCTGGCGCTTGTGGGCGGAAAGGATATCGCCATCCACACCACTGACACCGCTCACCAGCAAGCCGGCAGCACGCAAGTCCGCCAGCAGATCGGTATGCACCGAACCGGCCAGCACCATCTTGGCGGCTTCCAATACCTGCTTGGTGGTCACGCGTCGGCCTGCGATCTTCTCCACCGGCAGATCCAGCGATTCACACAGGGCATCCAGGCCACTGCCGCCGCCGTGCACGATCGCCAGTTTGATGGAGAAGCTCCACAGCACGTTGAGTTCCTCGCACACCGCACGACGCGTGGCGGCATTCTCCAGCACCTCGCCGCCCAACTTGAACACGAAGATCTTGCCACGGAAGGCGCGCACGTACTGTGCCGCGGACCGCAGCGACGCATAGCTGTCAGGTGACATGGACATGGTCATTCTCCCTCATCAGTTCAACAGCTGGTGCAGCAGCACCCGCTGTACATGGAAACGGTTCTCGGCCTCATCGATGACGCGGCTGTGAGCGCCGTCCAACACATCGTCGGCCACTTCCACATTGCGCCGCACCGGCAGGCAATGCAGAAAGATCGCATCGCGGGCGGCTGCCGACATCATCTTATTGGTGATCATCCAGTCTTTATGGGCGGCGATCCGCGCTGTCGCTGCATTTGCTGCCACCTGTTTGGTCGCCGGACCCCAGGCCTTGGCATAAATGACCTGGCTACCGCTCACAGCGTGCTGCTGGTCCGCACTCACCGTCACCGAACCACCGCTTTGCCGTGCATAGGCCTGCGCCTCGACCAGCACCGCAGGATGCAGATCGAAGCCCGGCGGATGCGCGACCCGCACTTCGCAACCGGCAGCTGCGGCTGTGAGCAGGAACGAGTGCGGTACGGCTTTCGGCAGCGGCTTGATATGCGGGGCCCAGGTGAGCGTCACCGGCAGTTTTTTTGTGGTTCCGAAACATTCTCGCATTGTCAGCAGATCCGCCAACCCCTGACAGGGATGTTCGCGCGCCGACTCCATGCTGATAACCGGCACACCCGCCAGTTCTCGAAAGGCGTTCATCACCGGATCAGCCGCATCCGCATCATCATCCTGCAATGCGCCGAAAGTGCGCACCGCCAGCGCATCCATATAACGGCCAAGCACCGGGATAGCTTCGCGGATATGTTCCGGTCGATCACCATCCATCACCACGCCCGTGCGGTCTTCCAGTTTCCATACACCGCTGCCCACCTCCAGCACGATAGCATGGCCGCCGCCGCGCAACATGGCGGCTTCGAACGAAGCACGCGTGCGCAGCGAGGGATTGAAGAACACCATGCCGAGAATCATGTGGGACAGATGCGCGCCGGGTGCTTGCTTCTTCCAGGCCAGTGCTTCGTCCAGAACATCCGCGACGCCGGCCACGCCGAGATCGGCGATACGGGTGAAGTGGTTCATGCCGCAACACCTTCGGCCTGGAAAGCAATGATGCTGGCCAGCAATTGTTCCACTGCCGGGGTGCTGACGGTGAGCGGCGGCATGAGCCGCAACACGCTCGGATCGTCGGAGCCGCCCACCAGGATATGGTTCTTCAGCAAATGGGCTTTCAGCGCTTTGGCTTGCGTGCCCATATCCAGCCCCAACAATAAACCTTGGCCGCGCACCTCCTGTACGACTCCATTGGGCAGGTCGCTGCGGATGCGTTTGGCCAGTTTGTTGGCACGCTCCATCAGTTTCTCGTCGATGATTACCTTGAGTGTCGCGATCAGTGCTGCGCAGGCCAGTGGCCCTCCACCGAAAGTGCTGCCCAGATCGCCGGGCTTAAGCGCAGACGCCACCACAGAGTTCATGAGCACGCCGCCCATGGGCACGCCCGAGGCCATGCCCTTGGCGCAGGTGATGAGATCGGGTGCCACGCCATAAAGTTGTGCCGCGAAGGGTGTGCCCACACGCCCGATTCCGGTCTGCACCTCATCGAATATCAGCAGGGTCCCAGCGCGAGTGCATTTTTCCCGCAGCACAGCAAACCATCTGGCATTCGCGGTCTTCACGCCCGCCATGGACTGGATGGGCTCCACGATCACCGCCGCCACCTGCGAGAAATCAGCGGCTTCGAGTGTCGCAGAGTCTGCGAATGGCAGGAATTGGGCCGGCACCAATAATGACTGGTAATCCTTCCTCAAGGCCGGCGAATCGGTGACTGAAAGCGCCAACAAGGAACGTCCGTGAAATGCGCCATGAAACGCGACCAAGTGTTTACGCCCGGTGAGTTTGATGGCGACCTTGAGGGCGCTCTCATTGGCCTCGGCACCGGAATTGCAGAAGAACACCGAGGCCATGTCGGCGCCGGCGAATTCCACCAACGCTTGCGCTGCCTGATCGCGTACTGGCAACTGCGCGGCCGCGGAATAGAAGATCAGTTTGCGTACCTGATCGGCGATGGCCGCGGCTACCGATGGGTGGCAGTGACCGGTGCTGGCCACGCAATGGCCGCCATAAAAATCCAGGTAGGCCATGCCCTGGTCGTCGCAGACCCGGTCACCCTGCCCTGACACCAGCGGGAATGGATATGGCGTATAGGTGGGAAGTAACGGCGAAACAGCGGTTTTCACCGGGTTCCCCTCAATAAGTATGCATGCATGAATGAATAAACTGGCGAGAGGTCGTATATAATGCAGATATATACAAACTAATACAGAATAATGCAAGGGTTATTGATCAAGTATTCAGAACAAGGCCGGGGTTTTCACAACATGCGAATACCAGGATCGGAAAAAAATGACGCTCGATGAAGCCATCCTGCGGCTGGTGGAACAGCGGGAGATCACCGGTCAATCGGATTTCATGGACCTGCTGAAGCAAGCCGGCCATGCGATGACCCAACCGACCCTGTCCCGGCACCTCAAGAAACTGGGCATCCACAAAGTGACCGGACGTTACCAGCAGGTGGAACCGTTGCCGGAGAATCTGCCGGCTTTCTCCCTCACCCAGGTGCCACCCAACCTGGTCATCATCCGCACGCGCCCGGGCTATGCCCAACCGCTGGCTGTGAAGCTGGACCAGCAGAAGATCGCGGGCGTTGGCGGAACGCTGGCGGGTGATGACACTGTATTCATCGCCGTGGCCTCGCCGGCCAGGTTCGGGGCGGTGGCTGATGCAGTCGAAGTGTTACTGACCGGCAGAGATACGGCTTAACTGCAGATTGACGAAAATAATCACGTTCAGCGTACTGCGATCACCTGAACAGTCGCGCCTATCCCGGTGTGGTAAGTACCTTCGCTGATCTCACGCTCGACCTCTCGCCCGAGTATCAGGCGCAGCGGCGACAATTCGCTCCGCAACCCTTCAAGGGTCATCAGGCGAGCCGGGTCGCGCGGCCCACCGGTGCCGAATGCCGGTTGCCTGGGGGTGTAGGCTTCGAGCAGAAATATCCCGCCAGTGGTGAGCGCCTGCGGCACCCAGGTGTGGATGCGGCGGCGGACAGATTCCGGAACGTGCGCAAAGATCGAGACAATGCCCGCGAAGCCGTCTTCAGGCTCATAACTCGCCAGGTCGCTGTGGATGAGATTAAGTTTCACACCGCGCTGGCGCGCAAGGTTTTCGGCCTTACGCAGGCCTTGCCTGGAAAAATCCACGACTGTGACCTCATGCCCCAGGCCCGCCAGAAAAACGGCGTTTCTACCCTCGCCCTCGGCGAGGCACAAAACCCGGCCGTTCGGGATGCGGTGCGCTTCGACGCGCAGGAACTCATTGGGTTCCCGCCCATAAGCGTATTCCTCTGCAGCATAACGCTCATCCCAGTACTGGCTGTCCACCTTCAACGTCCTCTTTCTGGTCTCAGGCATCCAGTTCGGGATAGTAACGGAAAAGGCCGTCTTCATTGAAGGGAATACGCCGCCTCGAAGCAAGATAAGCTGCAATCGGTGACCGCCGCATCACCTGGTCGTGTAGCGCGATGATTTTTGGATATTCGGCCTGCACACGGGACAGGTGACGGGGGAAGGCATATCGCAGCCCCTCGATGACCTGGAATAACGATAAATCCGGATAGCTGAGCTTGGGACCGACCAGAAACCGATCGCCGGATGGGTTCTGCTTCAGCACCCGTTCAAAATAGCCCAGGTACTTGGGCAATCTATGTTTCAGGAACGAGGCAGTGCGCTTGTGCGCCTCCTGCTTTTGGTCCTGGTAGTACTCGGTGGGGCCCAGTGGGTGATGCGTATCGTGAATCTCCACGACCCAGTCGGCGATCGTGAGCTGTAGTTGATTTGTCCAAATACGGCCGGCTTCATCCGTTGGCGCAAGTCCATGATGGGCGCCCAGGTACATAAGGATGTTGGCGGTCTGTGAAATAAACAAATCACCGGCTTTCAGCAACGGCACTGCAAAGGACGGATGTGGTGTTTTCGCATCGCCGAGTACCGTCTGCAGCTTGCTGACGGCTTGTGCCTCTCCAGCGGAATCTTTCGCTATGTCCCGATAGGGCACACCAGCTTCTTCCAGTGCCAGCCGGATAAATTCACCACGGCCCTGGATACCAGGCCAGTAATAAAGTTCATAGGTCATTCGGCACCTGTCCTGTTACCTACGATTATCGTTCCAAACACGAGGCTGAGCTCGAGATATGCAATATGAGTATCGTTCACAGAGACGTAATGCTCCTGCCGTGCTTGCGCATGTCTATGAAACCATAAGTAATACCAGCGCAACGATGGCTGGAAGCGCCTGCACCAACAGAATTTTGCGGCTCACGCTATATCCACCGTATAGCCCAGCCGCTACCACGCACAACAGGAAAAACAGTTTCACATCCCGGCCGGCAGCTCCCAGCCACAATCTCCAGAGGAGACCTGCTGCGATAAACCCGTTATACAGGCCCTGGTTTGCCGCCAATATCTTTGAAGCCTTGGCGAATTCGGGCGTCAAATGAAAAATCTTGAGGCCGAATGGTTTGTCCCAGAGGAACATCTCGAGCACACACAAATAGGGGTATCCGGATTATCGTGTGGGTCGATGCGGCAAACTCACCAATCATGCAGCACGATGCCGAAGCCGATACGGACGCACCAACACGTCCGCCGGGAGTTTGAGGCCAGCGGAAAGCCTCCGTATCATCTCCAAAGTCAAAGCACGTTGCCGGTTAAGTACTTCGGCCACGCGTGCCCGAGTTCCGATAAAGGGTTCCAAGTCCTTGCGGGTCAATCCGCGTGCTTCCATTACGTGCTCCAGAAAAGCAATCGGATTGGGATCCGGCACGGGGTAGTGGCGGGACTCATAGTCTTGGATCAGGAGCACCCAGACCTCCAGTTGTTCAGCTTCTAGGCTGCCCTCGGGCGCGTCCCACAATCTTTCCACTTTCTGGAGTGCGTTACGGTAATCCGTCTCGGTGTGTAAAGGCTTGATGTTCATCTTGTCACCTCTCAAATCGACGTCACATCAATGCGGTTGTAATCGGCATGCCGGCCCACAAAACGCACGTATAGCAGGCCGTGTGTGTAATGCACCGCTGCCACGAGCCGATAATCATTGCCCTTGATGTTGAATACGACGCGATTATGAGCAACGAAACTCGCTGTCCGGTAGTCCGCCTTAATGTCGCCAGGCGTTTTCCAGTCCGCCCGACGGGCGACGGCGTACCAGGATCTGAGCGGTTCTTCGGCTTGGGGGTATTTTTGCCAGAACTCCCTCAGTGTCCGTACGGCGATGACGCGCATGGGCTACTGTAGCACGCTCCCATAGTGGGAGCAACACAGAGTCGGGGGACGAGCTGCCTAGGGCCGATCCACACGATAATCCGGATACCCGGAAATAGATATGCAGAACTGCGACTAACCCGATGATGCCACCGGCAATCAAACTCATAATCTCGCTCCTCGATTGCGACCGTAGCTTACCCTTTTTTCTGATTCCTGCTGTTGGCGGTTTTGAAAGAAGTACGTTTCAGGGTTTTGCGCTTGCGCTGATTGCTGCGATGGCCGCGTCGATCTTCCTTCTGCAGACGTTTTTGGTCGCCCTGGAACCATAAGTCTCGCTCCACTGGCCGTTTTTGAAGATGCTCTGATAACCGCCGGTGAGTATCTAAAAAGGTTTCTTCACCTTGCACATGTGATCGAAGATCACCGAACCGGGCTTGTGGAAATCTTCGAGGTACGAGGGATATACAAAATTGCTCATGGGGATGACGTTGACCTTGAAACTCTGCTCCTCCACCGGGTCGGCGCTCTCGTAGGCATACACGGTCTTCGGGTGCGGCCCGGTGGTGAGCAGGTTCAGGGCCGGATCCACCAGCATCTCCACCAGATCATGGGAAGCGGTCACGCTCACGCATGCATCATCCTGCAACGTGGTCCTGACGAGAACTTTGGAGAGCGGCAAACCGTCGGGTGTGAGGTCATGATAGGCCAAGGCCTCCGATGCATCTGTGACATCGAGGAATACCATGGCCCAATGGTTCTTCCTGAAGCCCTTGGTTCTGACCAGCTTCGCGGGCGAGCCCTACACGGGTGCCACGCATCGATCCATATATTTCTGCATGGCGGAGATCAAGGCTATCAGGTCCACGCCCAATGGGGTGTTGGCCTTGTTGAAGACTGCTATGGCGGGTGTCTCGCCCTGGTTGAATGTCCCAGCGACAGGTCTGATGGTGTGCATGGAAAAACCTCCTTGTTTCCCTAGCGATTGAGTATAAACCGGGATCTTAGAAACGCATAAAGCCCGCAAGCATGCGGGCATTCGGTATCTATGCATGCGCAAGGTCCGGTTCAGGCGTTTGCGGCTTTCGCTTTCCTGGGCTTCGCCTTGCTGAACTCGAAGCCAATATCCCGGGCATCTACCTTGATGGTATCGCCCGGCTCGAACTCGCCGGCGAGGATCTTCTGCGCCAGCTGATTTTCCAGCTGCTGCTGGATGGCGCGCTTGAGCGGCCGGGCGCCGTACACCGGATCGTAACCGGCGCGACCCAGCTTGTCCAATGCTACTTCACTTATCTCGAGACTGATATCGCGATCGCCCAGCCGTTTCCGCAACTGTTCCACCTGGATGCGCGCGATGGCGCGTATCTGGTCTTTGCCGAGCGGATGGAATACCACGGTCTCGTCCACCCGGTTGATGAACTCGGGGCGGAAGTGCTGGGCTACAATCTCCATGACCGCATCTTTCATCTTCTGGTAATTTTCCTCTCCGGCCATCTCCATGATGACCTGCGAACCGAGATTTGAGGTCATCACCACCACGGTGTTCTTGAAGTTCACGGTGCGACCCTGGCCATCCGTGAGACGGCCGTCGTCCAGCACCTGCAGGAGCACGTTGAACACATCTGGATGGGCTTTCTCGATCTCATCCAACAGAATCACGGAATAGGGCTTGCGGCGCACCGCTTCCGTGAGATAGCCGCCCTCCTCGTAACCCACATAACCCGGCGGCGCGCCGATGAGCCGCGCCACAGAATGCTTCTCCATGAATTCCGACATATCGATGCGCACCATGGCGTCTTCGGTATCGAACAGGAACCAGGCGAGGGCCTTGGTGAGTTCGGTCTTGCCGACGCCGGTAGGACCCAGGAACAGGAACGACCCAGACGGACGGTTGGGATCGGACAAACCGGCACGCGAGCGACGGATGGCGTTGGACACAGCGCGCACTGCTTCGTCCTGGCCGACGACACGTGTCTTGAGCGCGTCTTCCATGCGCAGCAGTTTTTCCTTCTCGCCCTCCAGCATCTTGGAAACCGGGATGCCGGTCCAGCGCGACACCACTTCCGCAATCTCTTCCTCGGTGACTTTGTTGCGCATCAGCTGCATCGGCCGGTCTTCGCTGGTGGTGGCCTGGGCGAGTTTCTTCTCCAGTTCCGGGATGCGGCCGTACTGCAATTCCGACATGCGCGACAGGTCGCCAGCGCGGCGCGCAGATTCTAGATCGGTGCGGGCCTTTTCCAGGGATTCCTTGATGTGTGCCGCATCCTGTACTGAGGCTTTCTCGGCTTTCCAGATCTCTTCCAGATCCGAGTATTCGCGTTCGAGTTTCTTGATGTCCGCTTCCAGGGTGGCGAGCCGCCGCTTGGAGGCTTCATCCTTCTCTTTCTTGAGGGCTTCACGCTCGATCTTGAGCTGGATCAGACGCCGGTCCAGTTTGTCCATCTCCTCCGGTTTGGAATCGATCTCCATGCGAATGCGTGAACCCGCCTCGTCGATCAGGTCGATGGCCTTGTCCGGCAATTGCCGGTCTGAAATGTAACGGTGTGAAAGGATGGCAGCAGCGACGATGGCTGGATCGGTAATTTCCACGCCGTGGTGCACTTCGTAGCGCTCCTTAAGGCCGCGCAGGATGGCGATGGTGTCTTCCACCGAAGGTTCGTCCACCAGCACTTTCTGGAAGCGGCGTTCCAGCGCCGCGTCCTTCTCGATGTACTGGCGGTATTCGTCGAGTGTGGTGGCGCCCACGCAATGCAATTCGCCGCGGGCCAGTGCCGGTTTCAGCATATTGCCCGCGTCCATGGAACCTTCAGCCTTGCCGGCACCCACCACCATATGGATCTCATCAATGAACAGGATGATGCGGCCTTCTTCCTTGCCGATGTCCTTGAGCACGGCTTTCAGGCGTTCCTCGAATTCGCCACGGAACTTGGCGCCGGCGATGAGTGCCCCCATGTCCAGGGTCAAGACGCGCTTGTTCTTCAGGCCTTCCGGCACTTCGCCGTTAATGATGCGCTGCGCCAGGCCTTCGACGATGGCGGTTTTGCCCACGCCCGGCTCGCCGATGAGCACCGGGTTGTTCTTGGTACGCCGCTGCAGCACCTGGATAGTGCGGCGGATCTCGTCGTCGCGGCCGATGACTGGATCAAGCTTGCCGGACTCAGCGCGCGCGGTGAGATCGATGGTGTATTTCTCCAGCGCCTGGCGCTGGTCTTCGGCACCGGCATCGTTCACGTTTTGGCCGCCGCGCATCTCCTCGATGGCCTTCTCGATTACTGCTTTGGTAGCACCTGCATCGCGCAAAGCATCGCCCAAGGCACCCTTGTCATCCATAGCCGCCAGTAAAAACAGTTCGCTGGAGATGAACTGGTCTTTGCGTTTCTGCGCCAGCTTGTCGGCGGCATTCAGCAGCCGGTTGAGATCGTTGGATATGTGCACATCACCGGACTCACCGCCATGGACTTCGGGCACGCGATCCAGTGCAGTCTCGATCTGGGAGCGCAGGCGGTTGAAATTGGCGCCGGCCTTGGCCAGCAAAGGGCGGATGCTGCCGCCCTCCTGATCCAGCAGCGCCAGCATCAGGTGCAGCGGCTCTATATATTGATGGTCGCGCCCCACGGCCAGCGACTGGGCGTCGGCCAGCGCCATCTGGAATTTACTGGTTAATTTGTCGAGTCGCATGTGAAAAATCCGTCGCTGACGTTAAATCTTACGCCTGAGATGGGGGAAAGTTGCAGCTTTTCAACTACCTATGACCTGTTGTACCACGTAATCAGGGCGATTCCGGAAGCGATCAGCAGCACCGTCACAACCGATAAGCGTGCGCCTTCATGGCGGTGCAGTCCTGGAATCAGGTCGGCCACGGCGATATAGATGAGGCTCGCGGCGGTGATGGCCAGTACATAGGGGATGAGTGCCCCGGCGTGGGCCAGGAACGCCCATGAAACGATCCCGCCCAGCACCATGGTGGCGCCGGACAGGGCCGAGAGCAAAAGCGCCCGGCCACGGCGGACACCCGCCACCAGCAACACCGAGATGTCGCCCACCTGCTGGGGAATCTGATGGGCGATGACCGCGATGGAAAGTACCACCCCGAGACGGATGTCCGTCAGGAAGCTGGCGCCCAAGAGGATGCCATCCAGGAAATTGTGCAACCCGGTGCCGATGACGATGCGTGTGCCTGCTGCCTTCTGGCGCAGATGGTCGGGATGCATGTCAGTTTTGACTTCACCGGTGCTGTGGCCGTGATGCCAGAAGGCCAGTTTCTCCAGCAGGAAGAATCCCAGCACCCCGAGCGCCAGTGCCAGACCGATACCTTGCACGCGCTCCGGTCCGGCCGCATACATGGCTTCCGGTAACAGATCCAGGAACGCAGCGCCCAACAATGCGCCGATGGAAAAACTCACCAGACGCGGCAGCAACGCGGTGCGTACCTTTTCTGGAAAGAGCAACATGATGGAAGCCACCAACGCACTCAGGATTCCGCCGATGAGCGTGAAAGGGATGATCCAGATTAAGATGTGCGCATGCATGTTTGAGTGGTACGACACCCTGGAAAAGCGGGAGGTCTCAATTCTTTCAGACTCGTACCGTCTTTCATAATCCGATGGATGCCTGTGATCACCCCTCGGCGTACAATCCCGCGCCCCGCGCTGATAATTGCCTCCGCAACAGGTAAAGCACACGACCATGATACGCATTGATTCACTTTCCCTACAACGCGGCGCCAAGGCACTGTTCTTACAGGCCAGTGTCATGCTCAACCCCGGCGAGAAGATCGGCTTGATTGGCGTGAACGGCGCGGGTAAATCCACGCTCTTCGGTCTGCTGCACGGTGTATTGCATGCGGACGGCGGTGAGGTGTCAGTGCCGCAGAATTGGCAGATCGCTTATGTGATGCAGGATATCCCAGTAGTGGAACGGTCGGCACTCGAGTATGCGCTGGATGGCAACACCCGACTGCGCAGCATCGAAAAGCGCATCGCTGACGCGCACAGCAGACACGATGGCGTGGCCGAAGCACAAGCGCATATCGAGTTTGCCGATGCCGATGGTTATACAGCGCCGGCACGTACCGAAGCACTGTTGCTGGGTCTAGGCTTCACGCTGGAGCAGACGCGTCAACCGGTAGCAAGTTTCTCCGGCGGCTGGCGCATGCGCCTGAACTTGGCACAGGCACTCATGTGCCCCTCGGACCTGCTGCTGCTGGATGAACCGACCAACCATCTGGATCTGGACGCCATCGTGTGGCTGGAAACCTGGCTGCAGCGCTATGCCGGCACACTCATCACCATCTCCCACGACCGCGAGTTCCTGGACGCCATCTGCGATGTCACACTGCACATCCATGATCGCAAACTGCAACGCTACAACGGCAACTACAGCCAGTTCGAGGTACAACGCGCCGCGCAATTGGTATTGCAACAGGTAGCGTTCGAGAAACAGCAGAAGCACATCGACCACCTACAAAGCTACATCGATCGCTTTCGTTACAAAGCCAGCAAATCACGCCAGGCCCAGAGCCGCATCAAGGCGTTGGAAAAGATGGAACGCATCGCGCCGGTGCATGCGGCATCCGAGTTCAGCTTCAGTTTCCGTGCACCACGGGCGGCACCTGATCCGATGCTGGTGCTGGAAGATGCGGCCTGTGGTTATCACATGAATAGCGGTAAGCGCACGGTACTCAGTGATGTGAACCTGTCCATCCAGAACGGCCAACGCATCGGATTGTTAGGCGCCAACGGCCAGGGCAAGTCCACCCTGGTCAAGACACTGGCCGGTGTGCTGGCGCCGCTCGCGGGCGAGGTACGTTCGGGCAAAGGCCTGCAGATCGGCTATTTCGCCCAGCACCAACTGGAGACCCTGCATCCGGAAGTTTCGCCGCTGCTGCATCTGCAACGCATCGCGCCCAAGGCACGCGAGCAGGAACTGCGCGATTTCCTCGGATCGTTCAATTTCCGCGGCGAGATTGCGATGTCACCGGTAGGTCTGTTCTCAGGGGGCGAGAAAGCGCGCCTGGCACTGGCGCTCATCATTTGGCGACAACCCAATCTGCTGCTGCTGGATGAGCCCACCAACAATCTGGATCTGGAGACACGCCATGCACTGACCCTGGCGCTCGCAGAATTCGAAGGCACCCTCATATTGGTATCCCACGACCGTTTCCTGCTACGTGCCACCGCCGAACAATTCATGCTGGTGGCGCATGGCGGGCTGCAAGCCTTTGATGGTGATCTGGATGATTATCGTGACTGGCTCGTCACCCAGGCCACAGAAAAACGCGCAGCAGCACAAGGCGCTAACGATGGAGACAAGCCCGATGCAAACCGCAAAGAACAGCGCCGTATCGAAGCAAAGCAACGCCAGCGTCTGGCAGAGTTGCGCAAGCCCCTGTTAAAGGAACTCGCGCGCCAGGAACAGGTGCTAGAGACACTGACTGCAGAAAAGACGCGATTGGATGCCGTACTCGCAGATGCAGATACCTATAGCGAGTCGAGCAGTGCAGTACTGTCTGAAAGCCTGAAAAGACATGCGCAGGTCGTGACCGAGCTTGGAGAGGTGGAGACACGCTGGATGCAAGCACAGGCACAACTGGAACAATTCAGATGATCGCCTGTTAACCGAAGCTTTTCTGATCTGTTCTGATAACCGGATCAGGAAACAAGCCAAATCATGGTCGCCATGCGGCCGCATTCGCCATCACGCCGGTAGGAAAAGAAGCGCTCACGCTCTGTGTAAGTGCAGAATCCGCCGCCGTAGATATGCCGGATACCCGCATGCCGCAGACGCTGGCTGGCAAGCAGGTACAGATCACACAGCCACTTGCCAGTGCTCGCGGGTTCGAAGGCCTGCTCCGCCAGGGGTTGTTCTTCCAAGAGTGCGGCACGCACTTCATCACCCACTTCATAGACTGATGGTCCGATGGCCGGACCCAGCCAGGCGAGGATATCCTCCGCAGGTGTGCGCATGGCCGCAACCGCGGCTTCCAGTACACCGGCAGCCATGCCACGCCAGCCCGCATGCGCGGCGGCCACCGTCTGACCGGTTCGGTCGCAGAATAATACCGGCAGGCAATCCGCGGTCATGATGACGCACACTTCATCGGGCGAATGGGTGATGGCAGCATCCCCCCTAAACAATTGGGGATCATGGCCATTCAAGTGTACAACCTTGGCACTGTGTGTCTGTACAAGCCAATGCGGTTGTTGATTAAGATCAAGCTCGGTACACAAGCGCCTCCGATTTTCATCTACGGATTCCGCCGCATCGCCTACATGCATGCCCAGATTCAGCGAAGCATACACGCCGGCACTCACGCCACCGGCGCGCGTGGTACTGACGGCGCGTACCCCCGGAGGGGCTAGCCAGTCGGGAATGATCCATTCAGCGCGCACGGCTGGTGTGCCGCTGCAAATCCTGAGCCAGCGCATGCAGCAGACGTTGCATATCATCAGGCAGCGGCGCTTCCCAATGCATGAATTCGCCGGTCACTGGATGCGCAAGCCCAAGCCGGCGCGCGTGCAAGGCCTGGCGTTTGAAGCCGCGCAATTCCTCGCTCAGGCTCACGGTCGCATCTGGGGGGATCATCAGCCGCTTTCCGTAGACCGGATCACCAACCAGCGGATGGTGGATATGGGTGAGATGCACACGGATCTGGTGAGTGCGCCCGGTCTCAAGCCGCACTGAAATATGCGTATGCGCACGGTAGCGCTTGATGACGCGATAGTGCGTCACGGCTGAACGGCCGCCATCGCGCACACTCATGCGCTTGCGGTCTACGCCGTGGCGTGCGATGGGAGCGTCGACGGTACCGCCGCCGGTCATGACGCCGTTCACCACGGCTTCGTATTCGCGTTCGAACTGGCGGGCTGCGAGCGCCGCCACCAGTTTGGTATGGGCTTCCAGGGTGCGCGCCACGGCCAGCAGTCCGGAGGTGTCCTTGTCAAGCCGATGCACCAGGCCGCAACGCGGCACATGCACCAGTTCCGCTGCATAGGCCAGCAGCGCATTCTGCAGCGTGCCGGCCGGGTTTCCGGCACCTGGATGCACCACCAGGCGCGCGGGTTTGTTGACGATGATGAGGGACGCATCCTCGGACACGATATCCAGCGGCAGATGCTCGGGTATGAGTTCCGTAAGCGTCTCGTCCACTGGCGTCAGGCGCACACGCTGACCGGCCATCACTGAATCCCGCGGCCTCGGCGCGCGCTCATCCAGCAGTACATGCCCGTCGCGCACCCAGCGCGTCAGTCGGCTGCGGGAATATTCCGGGAACAGGCGCGCCAGCGCCTGGTCGAAACGCTGTCCGGCCAGCTCGACAGGGATCAGGCATTCTTTGACCGCGCTACGGCTCATGGGGTGCCATATCAGAAGAGCATAGCCGCAGTTTACGTTATACTTGCCAGCTGTTGCGATTATCGTACCCGTCAGGATTGTCCCAGCATGCGATTCCGTCTCAGCCTGTTGACCTGTATGGCCGCCGCACTGCTGCTCGCGGGCTGCGCTTCCCCGTCATCCAAAGACCAGACCCTGGCTGCTGCCGCGTTCTACAAATCGATCCAGGCCAACCTAGCGGCCGGCAACTACAAAACTGCCATCAGCCGTCTGCAGACGCTGGAAGCGCGTTTCCCCTTCGATGTCTACGGTACTCAGGCGCAATTGGACCTGATTTATGCCAACTACATGAACGGAAACAACGACACTGCGGAAGACACTGCCGACCGGTTCATTCGCGAGCATCCACGCCATCAAGATGTGGATTACGCCTATTACATGAAAGGCGTGGCGTATTTCGATCCATCACCGGGGCCACTCTTGAAGCTGTTCGGCCGCGATAATTTCCAGCGCAACCCTGACAATGCTCAGAAATCATTCCAGGCATTCCAACTGCTGCTGCAGAAATTCCCGGATACCAAATATGCCGCGGATGCGCGTCAGCGCATGACATTTTTGCGCGACCGGCTGGCGAACTACGAATGGTCGGTGGCGGATTACTACATGCGCCGCGGCGCCTGGATTTCAGCTATACAGCGCGCCGACAACATCATCAACCATTATCAGCAGACGCCACGCGCTAAAGACGCCTTGCAGATCTTAGCCACGGCCTATAATAAATTGGGACTGACTGAATTGGCCGACAGCGCACAGAAAGTGCTGGAATTGAATTACCCAGGCGCATCGCCAGTCTACAAACCCCATGGACCTTCTTAAACGGCAGTCTACTTCGTCACCTCTCCCCTTGCGGAGTGAGGCGGTCAGCCGAAACATTGTTTCGGCCGCCGAACGGGTAATCATGGATAGCCGCTTTGGACTTTTGGGCGAAGCAGGGAAGCGCAACCCAAAAGCGAGGAGTAAGGGTTTCCAATAAGTTTTTTGGATCTTGCAGGTTAATTCCACTTACAGCATTCAGCGATGATAGCCTGAAGTGATCGGGTAACGCCGATCACGACTGAAGGCACGGCGGCTGATACGTACACCCGGCGGCGATTGGCGACGTTTGTATTCTGCATTCTGCACCGACTTCGCCACCTGCTTCACGATGCTGGCGTCGTAACCCATCGCCACGATCTCTGCAACGGTCTTATCGTCTTCCACGTAGGCTGTCAGGATCGAATCAAGCACCTCATAGGGCGGTAAGCTGTCCGCATCCTTCTGATCATGGGCAAGTTCTGCCGATGGCGCGCGTTCGATCACAGCTTCAGGTATCACCGGCGACAGGCGGTTACGGTAACGCGCCAGCCGGTACACCAGCGTCTTGGTCACGTCCTTTAGCGGTGCGAACCCTCCGGCCATATCGCCGTAGAGTGTTGCGTAACCCATGGCCAGCTCGCTTTTGTTGCCGGTAGTCAGCAGCAGGCGTCCGGTGCGGTTGGAAATGGCCATCAGCAGCACACACCGGCAACGCGCCTGGATATTCTGTTCCGTGATACCGACAGTACCCTGCTTGAGTACCGGTTTGAGTGATTGCTGAAAGGCTTCAAATGCCGGTTCTATTGAGACACTTTCACAATCCACTCCCAGGATGGCAGCTTGACGTTCGGCTTCTTTCACGCTCAAGGTCGAGGTATAACGCGAGGGCATCATCACTCCGGTGACGTTCTGCTTGCCGAGCGCGTCCACGGCAATCGCCAGCGTCAATGCCGAATCGATTCCACCGGACAGTCCCACCACCACCCCCTTGAAATTATTCTTGTTGGCGTAATCGCGCACACCCAGCACAATGGCACGGTACACACTTTCTTCTTCGCTGTGATCGACATGCACGCTACCGGATACCGCTGCCACGTGCTTGCCGGTGGTGCTGAAATCAACCGGATACAGGCCCGCCTCGAAGCTGGGGGCACGTACCGCCACACGGCCATCGGCATTCACGGCCAGTGAGCCGCCATCGAACACCAGTTCGTCCTGGCCACCCACATGGTTGACATACACGATCGGGATACCACTTGCGGCGACACGCTGACGCAATAGCTGTTCGCGTCGCTGCTGTTTACCGATCTCGAAAGGTGAAGCGTTGGGTATCAGCAGCAACTGTGCTCCTGCCACCACCGCCCGCTCGGGTGGTCCCGCATGCCAGATGTCCTCGCAGATGTTGATCCCCATGGAGACGCCAGCGATCTCGATCAAGGTGGCATCCCCGCCGGGCATGAAATAGCGTTTCTCGTCGAACACGCTGTAATTTGGAAGTTCCCATTTGCGATAAGTGGTATGCAGCCTACCGTCGCCGATCACGCTGGCAACGTTATAGATGTGGCCATCTTCATACAGCGGATAACCCACGAGTAAAGTGATGCCGTGGATATCATTCACCAGGCGCTGCACCCCCGCCTCCACCTCACGCCGCAGGCCGGAGTGCAGCAACAAGTCTTCGGGCGGGTAAGACGAGAGCGTGAGTTCCGGATACACCACCAGCTGGGCGCGCAACTCATCGCGACTGCGGTGGGCTGCGGCGATCACCTGATCGAGATTGCCCGCCACATCTCCCACCAGGAGATCCAGCTGGGCCATGACGATGCGCAGCGTGGCGCTCATACGGTTATTGTCTCATAACAAAAAATCCCCGCCTGCGGCAGGGATCTTCATGATGCTTGGGGAACCAACGGAGTTAGCGGCGCCCACGGCCTTTCTTCTTGCCGGATTTCTTTTTGACTGTTCTGGATACCGGTTTGGACCGCTTCTGTGGCTGTTTTCCGTGCCGCGTTGTGCGCGTGGATTTGGCGCGTTTGCCATTCAGCAACTTGGCCATAGCGCTGCCCAGTTGCGCGGGCGAACGCACGGTGGTCACCCCCGCGGCCTCCAGCGCCTCGAACTTGGCTTCGGCGGTGCCCTTGCCGCCGGATACGATGGCGCCGGCGTGGCCCATGCGTTTTCCGGCCGGCGCGGTCACACCGGCGATATACGCTACCACCGGCTTGCGCACATGCTGCTGGATGAATGCCGCGGCCGCTTCCTCGTCGGAACCGCCGATTTCGCCCACCATGAGGATACCTTCAGTCTGCGGATCCCTGGCGAACAGCTCGATCACATCAATGAAACTCATGCCATGCACCGGATCACCGCCGATGCCCACACAGGTTGACTGGCCGAGCCCCAGATTGGTGGTCTGGAACACCGCTTCATAGGTGAGCGTGCCGGAGCGCGACACGATGCCAACACGTCCGCGCTTGTGGATATGACCCGGCATGATGCCGATCTTGCATTCGCCGGGCGTGATGATGCCGGGACAGTTGGGGCCGATAAGACGACTATCGTTATCCTTGAGGGCGGCTTTTACGCGGATCATGTCGGTGACCGGGATGCCTTCGGTGATGCACACGATGATCTTGATGCCCGCATCCGCCGCTTCCAGGATGGCATCTGCCGCAAACGCCGCCGGCACATAGATCATACTGGCCTCAGCGCCGGTCTTTTTCACCGCGTCATTTACGGTGTTGAACACCGGCAGGCCAAGATGCTGCTCACCGCCACGCCCGGGCGTAACGCCACCGACCAGTTTGGTGCCGTAAGCAAGGGCTTGTTGGGAATGGAATGTACCCTGCTTCCCGGTAAAACCCTGGCAAATCACTTTCGTGTTTTTATTGACCAGAATGCTCATATATCTTTTCCCGAATATGTGTGGGCGTGTCACTCTGCCGCGATCAATATGGATCGCGGCCCGGAGGCCGCCCCTACAGTGTTATCCAATCGCCGCCACGACTTTCTTGGCCGCATCAGTCAGGTCGTTAGCCGGCGTGATGGCGAGGCCGCTGCTGGCCAATAATTTCTTGCCCTGCTCTACATTGGTACCTTCAAGTCGTACCACCACCGGCACACGCACACCCACATCTTTGACCGCGGCGATAATGCCTTCGGCGATCAGATCGCAGCGCACGATGCCGCCGAAGATATTCACCAGGATCGCCTTGACGCTGCGGTTGGAGAGGATCAGCTTGAATGCCGCGGTCACGCGCTCGCTGGTGGCACCGCCACCCACATCCAGGAAGTTTGCCGGTGTTCCTCCATACAGCTTGATGATGTCCATGGTGGCCATCGCCAGACCGGCACCGTTCACCATGCAGGCGATGTTGCCGTCCAGGGAAACATAATTGAGTTCGTGCTGCCTTGCTTCGTTTTCACGTGGATCCTCCTGGGAGGTGTCGCGCATGGCCGCCAGATCCGGGTGGCGGAACAGTGCGTTGTCATCCAGATTGAGCTTGGCATCCAGCGCCAACACCCGGCCATCGGTGGTGACGATGAGCGGATTCACTTCCACCAGGCTCGCATCCTTCTCCATGAACAGACGGTACAGGCCGTTCACGATCTTGCTGAAAGTCGCCAACTGGGTTCTTTCGGTAATGCCGAGAGCGAAGGCCAGTTCACGGATCTGGTAGGGCTGGATGCCGGCGGCCGGGTGCACATGCACCCGAAAGATTTTCTCCGGCGTGTTCGCGGCCACGACTTCGATCTCCATGCCGCCGGCACCCGATGCCATGAACACCAGTTGCTCACGGCTGCGGTCCACCAGCACCGAGAGGTACAGTTCGCGCGCGATATCGGAACCGGCTTCGATCAGCAGCATGTTGACTGGCAGTCCTTCGGGGCCGGTCTGGTGGGTCGCCAGGCGCTTACCGAGCATGTCGGCAGCCGCCGCGCGCACTTCCTCGGTGCTACGGCACAGCTTGACGCCGCCAGCCTTACCGCGGCCGCCAGCGTGCACCTGGGCTTTGACCACCCATAATGAGCCGCCCAGGGCTTGGGCCGCGCTCACGGCATCCGCCGGTAATTCCGCCGGACGGCCATTGGGAACCGGTATACCGTATGCTGCAAACAGTTGTTTCGCCTGATACTCGTGCAGGTTCATGGGCAGGGATTTTGGAATGGGGAAGAAAGGCGGTATTTTGAGGCAAAGGCGCCGCATTCGCAAAGGCAGGGATACAGTGTGAGCCAGTCATCGCTTATTAGTGCATTAAATCAGACCGCAGAGTCCGTGACGCTGCCGTCAACGTCCAGCCTGCCGTGGCGATTGCTGCGGCTGCTGAATGTATACCGGCTGCTGATCGGCCTGCTGGTGGTGTTGGTGTATGCCGGCGGCTCGTCACGGCTGTTGGGTACCGCCTACCCAAATCTGTTCCTGTGGACCGGCATCGTCTATCTAAGCTTCAGCGTACTCACCGGTTTCAGCCTGCACGCGCGGCGACCGGGTTTTGCCATACAGGCTCAGATCGAGCTGGTAGCCGACATCCTGGCGGTGACGTTGCTGATGCACGCCAGCGGCGGTCCCGCCAGCGGCCTGGGTGGTTTGCTGTTTGTGTTCCTGGTCACCGCCAGCGTGCTCATGCCCTGGCGCAGCAGCCTGGCATTTGCGGCTATTGCCACGCTGCTGATCCTCGCCGATCACACCTATCTGGTCCTGTTCGATTCCGCAACCCCGGAAGGTTATGTGCAAGTGGGTGTCCTGGGACTGATCCTGTTCATCGCAACTCTCTCAGGCGGCTATCTGGGGCGCCGCTTGCGGGAAAGCGAGGCGCTGGCGGTGCAGCGCGGCGTGGACCTGCAGAATCTGGCGCAGCTCAACGACTACATCATCCGCCGCATGCGTACCGGCGTGGTGGTGGTGGATCAGGAGGACAAGGTGCGTCTCATCAACGACGCGGCACTCGCCAATTTCAACAAACAAGGCAGACATGATCTCAAGGTCAGCGAACTCTCGCCGCGGCTTAAACAGAAACTGGATGCCTGGCGGCAGGACAACTATCAACACTCGGCCTCCTTCACTTCAGAAGATGGCAAGCCGGTGATCCCGCATTTCACCCAGCTGACGCCCGAGAGCAATGCCGGCACGCTCATATTCCTGGAGGATTCGGATCTGATGAGCGAACAGGTGCGGCAGATGAAGCTCGCCGCTTTGGGGCGACTGACAGGCAGCATCGCCCACGAGATCCGCAATCCTCTGGCCGCCATCAGCCACGCCAATCAGTTGCTGGCCGAATCCAGCGAGCTGCAGGGTAACGACCGCCGTTTCACGGAGATCATCGCCGAGCACGCACACCGCATGGAACGCATGGTGGAGACCATCCTGCAGTTGTCGCGCCGCGAAGCCACGCGCGCCGAGGAATTGGAACTCAATCTCTGGCTCAGGGATTTTGTCGCCGAGTTCCGCGACCGCCAGGGCCTCAATGGCCAGGCGCTGGCCGTGCGTGTGGAGACCCAAGAGGATGTGCGTGTGCGCGTGGATCCCGCGCACCTCTACCAGATCGCCTGGAACCTGTCGGAAAACGCCATGCGTTACGGCCAGCCCGCCGAGAGCGACAGCCTGCCGCTCATCGAATACCGCATCAGCCCGCTGCCGGCTCCCGGGGGCATCGAGCTGGCGATACTGGACCGGGGTGCGGGCGTGCCGCAAGATATCGCCGAGCACTTATTCGAGCCTTTTTACACCTCCAACCCCCGCGGCACCGGCCTAGGGCTTTTCATCGCCCGGGAACTCTGCGAATGTAACCGGGCACGGCTCATATATGAACGGCGCGCGGAAGGTGGCAGTTGCTTCCGCATCCAGTTTGGCACCACTGAAAGTTGGCTGACCTAGAACATGAACAGCAAATCTCTGGCCCTGATCGTTGACGACGAACCCGCTATCCGCGAACTGCTGCAGCTCACCCTGGAACGCATGGACGTAATCAGCACCACCGCCGGCACGCTCGCGGAAGCGCTGAAACTGATGCAATCGCGCCCGGTGGACCTGTGTCTGACCGATATGAAATTGCCGGATGGCAGCGGTCTGGAACTGGTGGCCTATATCCAGCAGCACATGGCGCAAGTGCCGGTGGCAGTGATCACCGCGCATGGCAATGTGGAAACTGCTGTCGAGGCGCTCAAGAGCGGTGCTTTTGATTTCGTATCCAAGCCGCTGGACATCACCTATCTGCGCAACATGGTGAACACCGCCCTCAAGTTGCGTGAGCATCGCGGACCGGCTGCGGCCCGCAGCATGACGCGCTTGTTTGGCAAATCCCCGGCCATCGAGGCTGTGCGCAACATGGCCGCCAAGCTGGCCCGCAGCCAGGCGCCGGTGCACATCAGTGGCGAATCGGGCACCGGCAAGGAACTGGTGGCGCGCCTGATCCACGAGAATGGCCCGCGTGCGGACCACGCGTTCGTGGCGGTGAACTGTGGCGCCATTCCCACGGAACTCATGGAGAGCGAATTCTTCGGCCACAAGAAAGGCAGCTTCACCGGTGCGGTAGCCGACAAGGAAGGTCTGTTCCAGGCGGCCCAGGGCGGCACGCTATTCCTGGACGAGGTGGCGGACCTGCCGCTGCACATGCAGGTGAAACTGCTGCGCGTCATCCAGGAGAAAGCCGTGCGCCCGGTGGGCGCCGCCAAGGAAATACCGGTGGACGTGCGTATCCTGTCCGCCACCCACCGTTCGCTGGCGGATCTGGTACACACCGGCAAGTTCCGCGAGGATTTGTATTACCGCATCAATGTCATCGAGCTGCATGTGCCGGCCCTGCGGGAACACAAGGATGACCTTGGCCTGCTGGCGGAGCATATACTGGAACGCCTGACACGCATCCACAAACGGGCTGCGTTACAACTGGCCCCCGATGCACTCAGCTTCCTGGAAAGTTATGCCTTTCCCGGCAATGTGCGGGAATTGGAAAACATCCTGGAAAGGGCCTTGACTCTGGCCGAGGATAACCTCATCCGCGCCCAAGACATCCATCTGCGCAAATCCGCGGAACCACCCGCAGCTCTCAGGTTTGCTGAAGCGGAACCAGATATGGACATGGATGACAAAACCGTGCCGCTGGGAAGTTACCTGGGCGATCTCGAAAAAGAAGCCATCCGCAAGGCCCTGGAACAAGCCCGCTACAACAAGACCGCGGCCGCCAAATTGCTGGGCATGAGTTTTCGGCAACTGCGTTATCGCATCAAGAAACTGGGGTTGGAATAACCTGTTTGGAATTTTTTGTTGTCGGACTGCTTGTGGCAACGGTCATAGGCAAAATTTAATGCCACCAGTGTGCGTAATTACAATGTGATCCCATGGTGCGCGGGTATTCAGCATGAAAGTCGCCATCGTACGTATCGGCAACTCGAAGGGCATCCGTCTACCCAGGCGGTACTGGAGCAGTGTGCCTTGGACGACGAGGCGGAGCCGGATGTCTGCAATGGTGAAATAATCATCCGCAGCGTGCATTAACCCCGTTTCGGTTGGGAAACCTCTTTTGCAGCCATGCGCAAAGCGGGTGACGACACTCTGTTGGACGTTGCCGCATTCGGCTAAACAGCCTGGGACCAATAGTGAGTGGCGCGGGTAATCGGGCGTTTTGATATATTCCTAGTCAATCTCGGCCCCACCCATGGATGTGAGATTCAGAAAACCCGCCCATGCGTGGTGATTTCCCCGGATGAGATGAATCACCATATCGACACCGTCATCGTGGCGCCCATGGCCACCCACGGCCGGAATTACCCTACCCGTGTGACCGTAACTTTCCGGCGCAAGCGTGGCCAAATCGTGCTGGATCAAATGCGTACCGTCGCAAGACACGCCTGGTGAAACATCTCGGCAAGCTCAATCAGTCAATCGCAGACCAGGTATTGGTTGCCCTTCAAAAACTGTTCGCACGCCAAGCCGGCAATTACGCCAGCGGATAAACGAACTGGGTTTGGAATAAGCCTGCTGCTCAACTTCATGGCAGCGGTAATATTTGCCGCAATCTTGGATCACAGACCCGGATTCCTGATCCATCGCGGCGAATATCGCCGCTCCCACCAACACCGCTCTGGTCGAGCGCTGACCTCCATGGTGGAGGGGCCTTGGGCCGCGATTCCAGAAAATCATTGCACCTGGATGGTGCACCCGCAGGTAGAGCCCCGTCGGTATACGTTGGCACGAAACCTGCTTCCTGTACTAACGAAGCCCATCCAATCGGGGATTATGTCGTGCGCAAAACAGAACAAGGATTCACGCTGATCGAGCTGATGATCGTCATCGCCATCATCGGTGTACTCGCGAGCATCGCCATCCCGCAATACCAGGACTATGTCACTCGAGCCAAAATCTCAGAGGGGTTGAGCCTGGCTGACCAGGCCAAAGTTGCCGTTGCGGGAAGTTACCAATCCCTGGGGCGCATGCCCACCGGGAACAATAGCTCCTTTGATCTACCCACGCCCACCAGCATCAGCGGTACCTACGTCGCCAGCGTTACCGTAACCGGTGGTTCGGGGCGAATCGTTATTGTTTATAACGGCAATGTCGGCGGCGGCGTCACCCTTGGCCAGCAACTGACGCTGACACCCGCAACCAGTCCTGAAGCCGCCATTGCCTGGGCCTGCGGTTATCGCAGTGTGACCATCAACGGCAATACGGTGGGCGGTCCTGCTGCTGGTACAAATGTGCCTGCCAGATACCTCCCGGTGAACTGCCGCGGCTGACACTAAATGTCCAAAACTGACAAAGTGTGTCAGTGTTTTCGCTCTCCAACGCTGGTATTCACCGTATTTTCCTTTAAAAATCCAATGACGGCCGCTTGGCACGCTGATTGCTTGGTTATATAGCGACAGCGCCCTTGTGCGCCATTTATAAATTCACTTTTTAAGGAGTCAAGGTTATGAACAAGGCACAGAAGGGTTTTACCCTTATCGAGTTGATGATCGTGATCGCGATCATCGGCATTCTGGCGGCTATCGCCATTCCCCAGTACCAGGACTATGTGACCCGTTCGAAGGTCACAGAAGGCTTGAATCTGGCAGCTGCGGCCAAGACCGCGGTGGCGGAAACCTTCCAGGCAAAAGGTTCGCTGCCGACTGGCTCCAATGTCAGTTACGGCTTGCCAACCGCCACCAGCATACAAGGTACATATGTATCAAGCGTTAGCGTAGCCGGCGGCACAGCACAAGGTGTGGGTGGTGTTATCACCATCACCTATGGCCCTGCGGACGCGCAGCTGAACACCAAGGTACTCACACTGGTTCCAATCACGACTGTAGGTGGCATCGCCTGGGAATGCGGTTATGGCACTGTCACAGTGGACGGCGTAACGCAGGGTGGACTAGCTGCTACAACCGTACCGGCGAAATACCTGCCGCAGAATTGCCGTCCGTAATTTCTATAGTTGATTTGGTATGATTCCTGCCCCGGCTCAAGCCGGGGCATTTTTTTGGCCGCAAAAGATTTCGATGAAACTCACAGATAAAAGAATTCAGCACATCCTTCTAGGGGCAGCTGTGGTCGTGATGCTGGCGGCCACAGTCGCCGCTTATTTTCCGGGTTTATACGGCCCGTTCCTGTTTGATGACATTCCCAATATCGTGAGCAACCAGGCTCTGCACATTACCAGTCTTTCGCCCACTGAATTATTGCGGGCGGTGTTTTCTTCCCGTTCCGGCATCCTCTACCGGCCCATCAGCATGCTGAGTTTCGCCTTCAACCTGTATTTCTTCGGCGATCAATCATTTTCCTTCAAGCTCACCAATCTCATCATCCATCTCATCAATGCGCTGCTGATTCTGTGGCTGACCCGGCGACTGTTGCTCAACTGCAGGCATCGTTACCAGTTTGACTGGCAGGATCTCAATATCAATTGGGCGAGCGTGCTGATCGCTGCCGCCTGGGCGCTGCATCCACTCAATCTCACGGCAGTGTTATTCATTGTGCAGCGCATGACCAGCCTGGCGGCCTTGTTCACCCTGGCGGGCATGCTGGCGTATGTCATTGGCCGCGAACGCATGTTGACGGGCAGAACCGGCTGGCCGCTGGTATGGCTGCTGACACCCGCATGCGGCGTGATCGGCCTGCTGTGTAAGGAAGATGCAGCGCTGCTGCCACTTTATCTGCTAGTGATCGAATGGCTGGTATTCGGATTTCGTAGCACACATCAGACTGTGGCAAAAAATATCCTGGTTTTCTATGTATGCGGCCTGGTGCTGCCGGGTATCCTCGGCCTGGTATTTTTATTCGCCCATCCGGGAGACTTTTTAGGCGGTTATGCAGGCCGTAATTTCACGCTGCTTGAACGGGTATTCACGGAATTTCGGGTGGTGGTTCTGTACATCAAATGGACCTTCATTCCCGATATCCGCCAGCTGGCGCTGTATCACGATGATATTGCGATTTCGACCGGTCTGCTGACACCACTTACCACACTGTGGAGCCTGCTGGCGCTCTTCGCTTTGCTGGCCATCGCCTGGTGGCAACGTAAAAACCGACCGCTCCTGAGCTTAGGCATTCTGTTTTTCTTCGCCGGACAAGCCATGGAATCCACCGTCCTGCCGCTGGAGATCGCCTTCGAACATCGCAATTACCTGCCGGATTATGGCCTGCTATTGGCGGCGTTCACTGTGTTGCTGTTACCGAGTCGAAGTTACAGCCGTTATGCGCGCATTTCCCTGCGCTGGTGCATCGCAGTGTTGATCATCCCGGTATTGTTCTCGGTCACATTGCTGCGCGCCAATGAATGGCACAGTTACCTGGATTTTGGCTACTACGAAGCGCTACACCACCCCCAGTCAGAGCGGGCCTTGTACGTGCTGGGCCAGGCCTATTCCAACCTTGCACTTTCGGGTGCAATGAAGGAGCCGGCGATTGCATTTCAGACCCTCGAAAAGGCTGCGGCACTCAGTACCAACATCATGCCGGATACAGCCATGATACTGGTGAGTGCAAAATTGAATCTGCCGGTAAATCCGGCCTGGCAGAAACATGCCGAAGCTATCCTGCTCACCCATCCAGTCACCCTGCAGGACACCAGTTCACTCGCGAGTTTGGTGGATTGCCTGCCTACGGATTGCAAGACGCTGACACCAACGGCTAACTCGATGCTCCAAACCGCATTTGATTCTACAAAACTACATGGACCAAACCCTGATTTATGGGCGATTTACGCCAACTATCTGACCTTCACCGGCCACCCCCTCAACGAAATAATCAATGCGATGCAACAGTCAGTCAATCTCGCGCCACAAGTTCCCCAATATCAGATCAATCTGGTAAAGGGTTATATCGCGATTGGGGATTTCCAGAAAGCCGAGAACCAAATCCAGGTATTATCACGCATGAACATATTCGGCAGTCTGGATTACGATATAAAGCAGCTTAACGACAGGCTGACAGCTGCGCGGGCTGACGTTGATAAACGGCGACACACAGTTAAATGAGCTGCCCGATCGCGATGAATGTCATCGCTCCTACAGGACATTGGGTCTTTGAGCCAAGATGAATGCTTGCCCCGGCAAAAGCCGGGGTTGGCGCACCTGCGAAGCGTCGCTCGGTCCGGTTGTTTTTGCGAGAATAGGTCAATCGCCACCCCAGCCCCTGACGGGAGCATCCCGGTCCCATGTCCAGATCCCAGATTTATCCCTGCGTCGCCCTACTGCTAGCGTTGATCCTGACGGTGCTCGCCTATCTTCCAGGCCTGCACGGCCCATTCGCATTCGATGACGTCACCAGCATTCTGCAGAACCGGGCACTTGCGATTCACAGTCTCGCATGGGATCAACTGGCGCAGGCGATGCTGTCTTCAGATACGGGGCCCATGAGGCGCCCGCTCAGCATGCTGACGTTCGCGTTGAACATCTATTTCAACGGCCTGGATCCCAGCGCCTTCAAGATAACCAATCTGGTCATCCATCTGCTGAATGGTGCGCTGGTCTTTGCACTGCTGCGCAAGATTGCCCGATATTGGCTGGATAAAGGCATCCTCGACTCATCGATTGCGGCATCCTGGTTGCCGTTGCTATGCGCATCCGCATGGCTGCTGCATCCACTTAATCTGACGTCAGTCCTGTATGTAGTACAGCGGGAAACCAGCCTGTGCTCGCTGTTCATTCTGGCGGGATGCGTTTGTTATGTGCATGCACGCCTGCGTATGCAGGCTGGCAAGCCGGGTTGGTGGTGGCTGTATATCGGCACGTTGGTTACCGGATTGCTGGCCATCTTCAGCAAGGAAACCGGCTTGCTGCTGCCGGTGTATCTGCTGGTGATCGAATTGAGCGTGTTCCAGTTCGATGGCGGTGCCAATTGGGTTCCGGAGCGCCGCGTCGAGTATCGCCGCTCCTACAAAATCGGTTTAGGCGTGTTTTTTGGATTATTTTTGTTGCTGCCCCTGTGTCTGGGCCTGGTGTGGATTTTCGGGATACATCATGGCGCGCAGTTGAGCTATGTAAGCCGCGATTTCACGCTCAGCGAACGGTTGCTGACAGAATCGCGGGTGGTCTGGGACTACATCCGCTGGACGCTGTTCCCGCGCCTGCCGGACCTGGGCCTGTATCACGATGATATCCCGCTCTCCACAGGTTTGCTGACGCCGCCCACTACGCTGCTGTCCATTCTGGGATTGGGTGCGCTGCTTGCTACGGCGGGACTCACCTGGAAGAAACGCCCCTGGATTGCATTCGGCATTCTTTGGTTCTTCACCGGCCAGTTGTTGGAATCCACTGTATGGCCACTGGAGATCGCGTTCGAGCACCGTAATTATCTGGCAGATATGGGCATACTGATCGCGGTATTCGGATTCATCCTCACCGAACGTTCCCGTTTACTGAGCATGCGCTACCGCGTGGGCATCGTGCTGGCACTGGTGCTCACCTATGGCGCGGTCACCGGTATGCGCGCTTACGTCTGGCGCAGCACCTTATCACTGGTACAGACCCAGGCGGCGAATCATCCGCGCTCACCGTATGCAACCTATGCCCTGGGGCAGGAACTCACCAACCTGGTGCTGGCGGGTGACAAGCAGTTACTGCCGGAAGCCGAAGCCGCCCTGGCGCATTCGGCTTCGCTACCCAACTCCGGCATCATCCCCGGCGCAGCCCTGGCGTTGTTGGAAAGCCAGACCACCGGTGACAATGATCCGGCGAATTTTGCACGCATGGCTCAACGTCTGCGCACCCACGCCATCAGTTCTTCCGACCAGCAGGGAATCACCAGCCTGGTGCAGTGCCAGGATGCCGACAATTGCCATTTCCCGGCGGGTGCACTGAAATCCCTGTTCGACGCAGCCCTTGCCAATCCCCGTATCCATGAAAACCCCGGTGTTTATGCCAATATCCTCACCGAGTACGGTAATTTTCTCAGCCAGGGATCAAACAGAAATCTGCACAAGAGTCGCGACCTCATGCAACAAGCGGCGGAGCTGGTGCCGCACGAACCCCAATACCGCATCAACGTGGTGACATTGGATCTTGCCCTGCATGACCCGGTACTGGCTAAACAGGACCTCCAGAAGTTGGCAGCTCTGAACCGGCTGGGAAATCTCAATCCGGTTATTGCAAGCCTCAAGAAGCAAATCGACGAAATCGAAGCAGAGCCTGCCCCGCAGCTCCATAAAAACCATTCATCACACGTAACCCCCGTATCTGCGACCCACCATTAAATGATGCTATATTGCCGGGCATTCAGCGACCGGAGCCATTCCCATGCCGGAGCAATCGCAGACACTCAGCATCATCCTGCCTGCCAAAAATGAAGCAGCGTCTCTGCCGGAGTTGCTGACGCGACTCCACAAACTATATCCCCAGGCCGAAATGCTGGTGGTAGACGATGGATCCTCGGATGACACAGCCAAAGTTGCGCAAGCGCATGGTGCGCGTGTTGTCCGGCATCCCTATTCGATGGGCAACGGCGCCGCCATCAAGTCTGGGGCGCGGAAAGCCACCGGCAATGTGTTGGTATTCATGGATGGCGATGGGCAGCATGACCCTAGCGATATCCGCGCATTGTTGGAAAAGCTTCAATCCGGTTATGACATGGTGGTGGGAGCGCGTAATAGCGAATCACAAGCTTCCATCGGCCGTGGTCTTGCTAACCGGGTGTATAACCAGTTGGCAAGCCTAATGGTGGGGCACCGCATACCGGATCTGACATCCGGTTTTCGTGCAGTCAAAGCGGATTATTTTCGGGAATTCCTGCATCTCCTTCCCAACGGTTTCTCCTATCCCACCACCATTACTATGGCTTTTTTCCGGGCAGGTTACAGCGTGGCCTATGTGCCGATCACGGCGAGTAAGCGTATCGGTAAAAGCCATATACATCCACTGCGTGATGGCGTGCGTTTTTTGCTGATCATCTTTAAGGTTGGCACCTTGTATTCCCCACTCAAGATATTCTTTCCCATCAGCGTGGTTTTCTTTCTGCTTGGTCTCGGTCGCTATCTGTATACTTTTACCACAACGCATCAATTTACAACTATGAGTGCCTTGATGTTCATCACAGCGATGCTCGTGTTCCTGATTGGCCTTGTATCCGAACAGATTACAAACCTGCTGTTCACTACCCGGCAGCAGCGTTGATGCATGGAAAATAGTACATGCTCCAATACCCATTAACTGATAAAACTAACATGAGATTACCCCATTGTCGCTAACGACGGCCGCAGCAAATGGTGATAACACTTCTGGCGAAATTGTGGTTTATGACGGTAACATCTATATCTCTGATCAATGCGGGTTACACAAATAGATTCATGCATGAGGCTCGCCAATGAAAGCAGTCATACTTGCCGGCGGTTTTGGGACGCGCATCAGTGAAGAAACCGCTACACGACCCAAACCCATGGTCGAGATCGGCGGCATGCCGGTATTGTGGCATCTGCTAAAAATCTACTCTCATCATGGGATAAACGACTTTATCATCTGCCTTGGCTATAAGGGCTATGTAATCAAGGAATACTTCGCCAACTATTTCCTGCATATGTCCGATGTCACCATTGATCTTTCCACGAATAAGCTTGAGGTACACCACAAGCACGCTGAACCATGGCGCATAACGCTCGTGGACACCGGCGATGAAACACAAACCGGTGGACGCTTGAAACGCGTTGCGGATTACCTTGACGGCGGATCCTTCTGCTTCACCTATGGTGATGGCCTTGCGGATATCGATATCACCGCGGAAGTCGCATTCCATAAGACCAAGGGCAATCTAGCGACCATGTGTGCGGTGCGACCACCAGGCCGCTTTGGCTCGATTGACATCAAAGATAATCGCATCATCCGCTTCGAGGAAAAACCATCCGGTGATGGCTCATGGATTAATGGCGGCTTCTTCGTTCTTGAACATGATGTGATTGGTTATATCAAAGACGATTCCACGATATGGGAACGTGCACCGCTGGAAAAGCTTGCAAGTGACGGCCAGATATCTGCCTACATCCATCAAGGGTTCTGGCAGCCCATGGACACGCTGCGTGACAAAATCAAACTGGAAGAGCTTTGGCACAGTGGCCACGCACCCTGGAAGGTATGGCCTTGAACGAATTGTTTGGAGGCGCCTATACCGGTCGCAAGGTACTGGTCACCGGTCATACCGGCTTCAAGGGTTCATGGCTGTGCCTGTGGCTGACCACTCTCGGCGCAAAGGTTACAGGGTTCGCGCTACCACCCGATACCGACCCTTCACACTGGAATTTGTTGGGCCTAAGGAAAGTACACGACCTGCATGGTGATTTGCGTAACGGCGAAGTGGTGCGCCAAACGCTTGAACAGATTCAGCCGGAAATCGTTTTCCACCTGGCCGCCCAACCGCTGGTGCGGCGCAGTTATCGCGAGCCAGTTCTCACCTTCGATACAAATATACTTGGATTGGTGCATCTGCTGGAAGCCGTTCGCAACGTGCATTCAGTACGAGCGCTGGTCAACGTCACGACGGATAAGGTTTACATTGAGCAGTCATCAGAAGCCGGTTACCGTGAAGATCAGCCGCTGGGAGGATATGACCCTTACAGCACTTCCAAAGCCTGCGCGGAACTGTTAACAGAGTGTTACCGTAAAAGTTTCCTCGGTGATGTAGGAACGCGCATGGCCACAGCGCGTGCCGGCAACGTCATCGGCGGCGGCGATTGGTCTGAAGATCGCCTGGTTCCGGATTTGGTGCGTGCCGCCTCTCGCGGCGAAGTCGCACAGATTCGCAACCCAGACGCCGTTCGTCCCTGGCAGCATGTCCTGGAGCCACTCTCGGGTTATCTGCGTCTCGGGCAAAAGCTGCTTGCAAATCATGAATTCGAAGGACCCTGGAATTTTGGACCCACGACCGATGCAACCATGTCGGTGCAAGAACTGGTAGCGCGGATGCAGGCTCACTGGCCGATATTACGCAGCACATATCATCAGGGGCCACATCCGCATGAAGCCATGACTTTGCGTCTGGATTGCTCCAAGTCTTCACAGAAGCTTGCATGGTGGCCCGTTTGGAAAGCCGATGAAACGCTACAGCGTACAGCCCAGTGGTACCGTGATTATTATGAGACTGGCCGGATACGGAGCAGTGAGGATCTGCAAGACTACGTGGGCACTGCGCACGCTGCCGGGCTGAAGTGGACTGCATGAAAATGTATCGCACGCCGCTGGCGGAGCTCATGCTCGTTGATACTGTGCCGACCAAGGACATACGCGGCAGTTTTGTTCGCATATTCTGCGAATCGGAATGTGCCAGCCTGCGACCAAACCTGCAATGGGCTCAGATCAACCTTTCCTGCACGTCGCAGCGAGGAACGATACGCGGTATGCACTTTCAATATCCGCCAGCAGCCGAAGCCAAGCTTATCCGATGCCTGCAGGGTCGCGTGTTCGACGTCGCCGTTGACCTGCGAGCCGGTTCACCAACTTTTATGCGCTGGCATGGTGTCGAATTGAACGATGACAACTCAATCCAGATTTTCATACCTGAGGGTTTTGCGCACGGGTTCCAGGCACTCACCAACGATGTAAAGTTGATATATCTGCATACCAACGCATGGAACCACACATATGAAAGCGGCGTTCGCTATAACGATCCTGCCCTAGCTATCAAATGGCCATTGCCTGTTACGCAAGTCTCGGACAAGGATCGTGTCTTGCCATTACTTTCCGAGACATTTGCCGGGATTACACTATGAATTGCCGCTTCTGCGGGGCGCCACTCGAGCATGTATTCCTGGACCTCGGTAGCGCGCCGCCCTCCAATGCATTTCTGACTGCCGATACGCTCAATGCGCCGGAAATCTGGTACCCACTGAAATTGTTCACCTGTGGAAAATGCCATCTCGTACAGATCGGTGAAGCACTGCCCCACGCGGCATTATTTAGCCCGGATTACGTTTACTACTCCTCAGTCTCGCAGACCTGGCTCGCCCATGTACAGAAATTCGTTACGGACGTCGTCGACTGCCTCGGCTTAGACCAGAGCAGCTTGGTGATGGAGATCGCATCCAATGATGGTTATCTTCTGCAATATGTGGCGGCACGTGGTATCCCATGTGTCGGTATCGAGCCGACTGCCGGCACCGCCAAGGTGGCGCTGGCTAAGGGTATCGAGACATTACAGCACTTCTTCGGCCGTGCATTTGCGGAAGAATTCGTCCAAAACCGCAGGCCAGCGGATCTGATTGTGGCCAACAACGTCCTGGCGCATGTGCCCGACATCAATGACTTTGTCACAGGTCTCAGCACTGCTCTGGCCGCACAAGGCACGATCACTGCCGAATTTCCCCACTTGATGGAATTGGTGTCAAAACGGCAGTTCGATACGGTCTACCACGAGCATTTTTCCTATTTTTCATTTCATACAATCCAGCAGATTTTTACCGCACATGGTTTGTGGATCTGGGATGTAGAACAGCTGCCGACACACGGAGGTTCACTGCGTATCTGGGCCGCGCACGATGACAGTCAACACAAACAAACCCCTGCAGTCGACGCATTGCTGGCGCTAGAAGCCGAAGCCGGCATGCATGACCTGATTTATTATCAGGGCTTCCAGGCACAGGCGGACGCAGTTAAAAATGATTGCCTGGAGTTCCTGCTTGAGCAACGGCGGGCTAGGCGTAAAGTCGCCGGCTACGGCGCCGCGGCCAAGGGCAACACACTGCTGAACTACGCCGGAGTGAGACCTGACCTGCTTCCATACGTGGTAGATGCATCAGTGCATAAACAGGGGCGCTGGCTGCCCGGTTCGCGTATCCCTGTCGTTGATGAATCCCGTTTCAGGTCAGATCAGCCTGATTTTGTTCTGATACTGCCATGGAACCTGAGTGAGGAAATCACCACACAGTTGGACTACATCCGCAAATGGGATGGTCAGTTTGTTGTAATCGTCCCAGAATTGGAAGTGATATAAATGAGGGTAGCTGTCACTGGCGCCTCAGGTTTTATTGGGCGCCACGTCGTTCGTGAGCTCATCTCTAAAGATGTTGATGTTATTATTACATCCCGTGCACCAGAATCGAGGTGCGCACCCATTGAAGGCGTAACTTATACCTCGCTGGATATGGGCGAAAATACAAACGATGCATTCCAACGAATGGGCCAACCGGATGTTTTAGTGCATCTTGCCTGGAGTGGACTTCCCAACTATCGGTCCGAGTCGCATTTGACAGCTGAATTCCCAAAACAATACGCATTCCTCGAGTCTTGCGTAAATTCTGGGTTGAAGCGCTTGGTCGTAACAGGAACTTGTCTTGAATATGGCATGCAGCCGGGAATGCTGCACGAAGAATTGCCGTCAAAACCATGCACGGCTTATGGCCAAGCCAAAGATCAACTCCGGCATTATCTGCAGGAACTTGCGCCTCGAAAAGGCTTGCAGCTTACATGGCTGAGATTATTCTATCTGTATGGCCCTGGACAAGCATCGACGTCGCTGTACTCGCAACTACGGACTGCCATTTCCGAGGGTCGCTCGGAATTCGAGATGTCGCCAGGTGACCAACAGCGCGATTTCATCCCCGTTGAATCCGCTGCAGATTACATCTGCAATATCGCGCTGCTGGATGAAGACATTGGTTTGATGAATATCTGCAGCGGTGTGCCTAAAAAAATTACCGATCTAGTTGAAGCATGGTTGCGTGACTGGAACGCCGACATTCATCTCAAGCTCGGGGTATACCCATACCCGGATTATGAGCCACATGCATTCTGGGGAAACAAACAAAAACTGGATTCAGTAATGGCCAAGATCAAAAATCGTCGTGACCATCGAGGCATAACATGAGTGACTTTCGAGAGGAATCGAAGCTCCGAGCACATGGTTTCCGCAGTAATGCACAACTCACGTCAGCTACTCGTGCTTTTGTACGATCGTCAAATGCAGCGAAGTACTCCTACAACTTTTTTTGGCAGGGAAGGCCGATTATCCAGTATCCACAGGACATGGTTGCAATACAGGAGCTCATCTGGGATGTTCGCCCGGATCTCATCATCGAAACCGGCATTGCTCATGGCGGGTCGCTGGTCCTGAGCGCATCATTATTGACGCTATTGGATTATTACGACGCGGTCTCAACAGGCGGTGTGCTTGACCCCCAGGTACCACGACGCAAAGTGCTGGGAGTGGATATAGATATACGTCCCCACAATCGCGCGGCTATCGAGGCACATCCCTTGTCGAATCGCATCGAAATGCTCCAGGGTTCCTCAGTGGCCCCTGAAATTATTGCGCAGGTTACCAGGACTGCATCTTTCAGCGGGCGTGTACTGGTATTACTGGATTCAAACCATACGCACGAACACGTGCTTGCAGAACTCGAGGCCTATGCACCATTGGTTTCACCAGGCAGTTTTTGTGTGGTATTTGATTCGGTGGTTGAGGATTTGCCCGCTGATTTTTACCCGGATCGCGATTGGGGGCCAGGAAATAATCCAAAAACCGCGTTGCACGAGTATCTTCGCCGGCTACGCGATGAAGGCAGGAGGGCCATCGATGGAAAACCGTTACACTTCATGATTGACAAGGAAATTGAAGATAAACTGCTGATCACGGTTGCTCCCGACGGTTATCTGCGACGCATCTGATCCCTGCCAATGCATTTACTGCGTACCAATATTCTCGCCAATTACGCCGGGCAGGTGTGGATGGCACTTATGGGTGTGGCTTTTGTGCCGCTCTATATCCATATGCTGGGAATGGAAGCATTCGGTCTGATTGGCCTGATGCTAAGCATCCAGGCGCTTTCGATGCTGCTTGATCTCGGCATGGGTGGCGCATTGAACCGGGAGTTGGCGCGTCGTTCCCATAACGCCGATGCGGCCGTCACCATCGGCGATCTTGTGCGTACGTTTGAGTGGCT
>Ga0307373_10000528_pt1 | contig 73180 bp, 62 predicted proteins | sample OX2MG_FD_202534 | JGI IMG/M metagenome (GOLD analysis project Ga0307373, IMG submission 202534) | Soil microbial communities from Risofladan, Vaasa, Finland - OX-2 | ecosystem: Environmental > Terrestrial > Soil > Coastal area > Acid sulfate soil | place: Finland: Risofladan, Vaasa | collected... | reverse complement strand
AATGCCGCATGAGTTTCGGATAGCAGGCCGGCGGGATGCGGCAACTATACTCCGTCAGGAACGACCGCTTGGGAATCACGTTCAGTCCGGCGAACAACGCCAGTCCTTCGTCGAGCACGGCGCTCATGACGTGCGTGTGCCGCTGGCTGCCGAACAGTTTCAAGGCCAGCAGACTGCGCAGCGCGTGGGCGGCGGGGACGCACTTCGTGCCGGGCAAGCCGCAGGGTTCGAGCGTTTGGTCGAAGGCCATTTCCGCCAGGGCGGGCAGGAACAGAAACAGTCCGCCGAACTTGGTGCGCAGGGTGCGCGGTTGGAGGTTCAACGTCCGCACATCGGCGCGGTCCGCCGCCGTGGGCTTGACGCCCGGTGGACGCTCGTCGTCGCCGCGTCGCGGCAACTTGGCAAATCCCTCCTGCCGCAAGGCCTGTCCCACGGCGACGGGGGTGCGTGGCAGGCATTCTTTCTTCAGGGCCTGGCTGATATCGTAGATGGACTGGTTTTGCTTGCGGAGTTCGACGATCCGTTGTCGGATGCAGTCCGCGGCTTTCGTTTTAAGTAAAGAAATCACCTATGGCAGTCTGTCAAAAAAGCCCAGGAATTAGCGGTGTCCCGCCCGCGAACCTTTAGCCGATAAGGGACAATGGGAATCCAGGCTAGGGGCGGCCACGTTCCACGCTGCGGCGAATCGCGGCCAACTCCGCCTCGCTCGGTGGGGCATTTGACACATTCCGCCCAGCCGGATTTACGCGGGAGCGGCCAAGAGGCAAGGACGGACTTGTCGTCGGCCGCGCCGTGCAGCCAGCGATATAGGCTGCACCAGGGCCACTCCTCGGCGCGAGGCACGAGGTCCGCGCGCAAGGCGTTCCGCATGCACTTCCAACAGGACAAAGACCAGCGGCTCTCGCCGCGGACCGCGCGCACCTAAATGCAGCTCGCCCGCAACTGGTCGGAAGCGGCATGGGGCTCCGAAAACGAGGGTCCAAGATGAGTGTCTTTCGCGGCACCGTGGATGGCCACCACATGACCAGCCTGAAAACCATGGGCATCGACGACGGGGACAAAGCCTGGCCGTCGGCAGAGTTCCGGGCCCGCTACGAGAAGGGAGAGTTCAAGTCGGATTGCCCAGGCGGTTGCTGCGACTGGGGTTCACAATTCGCCAGAAGCGGGAGAGGCCATGGACTCCTTCGCCGCTGCCGGCAGGGACGTACCGAGATTTTGGAACCTTTTGAAGTCCGCCCCGATCAGCGCGTAAGCGCCGGTTTCGTCCGCTTTTCGAGCACAGAACCGTGCAATTCGGTGCAGTCCAGTGCAGCGAAAACCGATGCGTGCCGATCGGTAAGCACCGACGAAAAAACCCCGGAAAACAAGGCGTTTTCTAGGGTTGTCGAGAGCGGATGGGGAGGGATTCGAACCCCCGTTAGACTCTCGCCTAAAGCAGTTTTCAAGACTGCCGCCTTCGACCACTCGGCCACCCATCCGTTGCAACTTTGCTTTGGGCAACTCTAACAACCAACCATAACGACTGTCAAACTCGAAGGTGGGTTCGCTCGATCGCCCCAGCTAAGATCTTGCTGCCGGCAAAGTACGTCGACAAAGACCACATGCTGGCACCAGCAGCCCGGCCGCATCGCCGCCAGCCACCGAACCTCATTACTTCTTCACCTTCTGCTCGACCGGCGGAGGCGGCAAGTCCAGCGGCGTCTGTTTGGCCCACAGGTCGATGTAATTGCGCAAATCGTCATGCACGAACTGAAACTCAGTCCGCTCGCTCAGCCCACGGAACTTCGCGTCCGCCGCCACGCGATCGAATTGTTGCAAAGCGGCTTTGAGCGAATCGAGACGCGGGGGACTGGTTCCCGAAAAAACCTCACTCGGCAACGCCAGGTACTGCCGCCAACGGTCATCGAGTAGCGCATAAAGCCGGGCGGCATGTTGCGATAGTTCGACACGCAGCCCATCTGCCTGCGTCGGCACCTGGACGCCGGCGGCGCCGACACCGGGGAGCGGAAGTTGGATTGGAACGTCCTTTCCACCCGTCAGCGAAGTCACCTCCGCGAGCAGACGCACGGCCGACTCGGGCACGGCTGCGGGCAGCAGGTTCGGCGGCGACCCGTAAAACAACTGGTGCGATTGCCCGTCAATTTCGATGGCCGAGCCGTCGATGGCGACACCGGCGAACACGCCTCGGCCGCGCGAGTAGGAGAGCACTTCCGCCTGCAAGCGCGGATCGGTGGCGGCTTCTGCACTTCGGCCCACCGGACCGGCGGCCAGCGACGCACCGACGCCTAGCGTGCATGTGCCGTTCAACAGTCCCTCGATGCTCTGGCTGGTCCGAAAGACCAGAATCACGTCGGTGGCCTGGACGCCGGCCTGCCAGCCGACGCTGCCTCCCGTGAGAATCACGAATTGCGGAAGGCCCCAGTCGCCCTCACGATCGCGGACCATCACCACGCCGCGTCCGCGACGAATGCCGCCCACGAAACCGACCTTGATCACGCCGGGAACGATCGCGATTCCCTGAGCTTCGGAGAGCAGGTTTTCGGGGATCTGCCGAATGGGGATGGTCATGATGTCGTGCAGCACCTGCGTGGCCAGCTCGACGGTCCGTTCAGGACCGCGATTCGCAAAGGCATCTGGCACGAAGACGCCGACGGTCAACAAAACGGCGAAGAGATGCACTCGCAGCATGGAAGGAACTCCCTTTTTCTGAAATCGGGTCGAGAAAAACCGCCCGCACGCTGCCGTTCTACCGGTGCGGGCCGCTCGGCGGCAAGATCGTTTTTTCGGTCGCTACCGCAGTCATGCCTGCGGAGTACAATATGCCGAAGCATGCGGCCGCTCGCATGCGCCCGTAGCTCAATCGGATAGAGCAGCGGATTTCTAATCCGCAGGTTACAGGTTCGAGTCCTGTCGGGCGTGCTCAAAGAGGCAAACCGGGCAACTTGCAAGTTTCCGTCATGGTTGCTTCGTCCGGCATATTCGCCAGCAGCGGTCACGGCGGCCACAAAGTTTGCGAATTCTTCCTGGACAACCTCCGCGGTTTTGCCGATAACGGGGAATAGGGAACGAGATCGCCGATTCTCCCGCCCGAAGGTGATTCGATGAAACGTTTAGCACTGGCTCTGGCAGTGGTCGTGGCCGCTTGCACCTCGCACGCGGACGCGGGTTTTCCGGGCAACGGCTACTGGAGTGTCGGGCCCAACCGGCCGCGCCGCCAGACGACGCAATTCGCCAGCAATGGGCCGCGACGCTCGGCGCCGCTCGATATCTATCCGCCGAGCAGCCCGCACTTCGACCATGCTCTTTTCGGACGCGGCTTGACGGGCAGCAGCGGCAGCGCCTACGACAACAACGAATACCGAGGCCGCGCCGCCACGCTTTCCTATGGCTACTGGGACGGCGGGTTCAATCCGGGCCTGTATGGCTTCTCGATGTATCCGCACTTCGACCGCCCCGGCTTCACCTACTGGCAAGGCGGCCAATAGGCATCTTCCGCGCGTAACATGGCCCGACGGGGGGCAAGCCCTCGCTCCGTCACCTCCCTCCCTCCCCCCCTCGCCTACAGGCCGCTGGCATTCGCGCTAGCGCTAGGGTACAAATGAGCTTTCGCGATTTGTGGCAACTGCTTTTGAAGGGGGGGTAGCCGGCAAAGAACCGAGGCCGCTCTGAGGAACAGGGCATGAACACGCGGGAATTCATCGCGAGCATGGCGGAGCAGAACCTGCTCCCCATGGAAGAGCTGGCGAAGATGCAGCGGCATCTGACGCCGGAGCAGCTCGAAAGCACGCCCAACACCTTGGCCCGCGAGCTGATCCGCCGCGGCAAGATCACTCGTTTTCAGGCCGTGCAGATCATCCAGGGCCACAGTCGCTCGCTCACGTTTGGCGAGTACCTCGTGCTGGATAAAATCGGCGAAGGCGCCATGGGGCAAGTCTACAAGGCCGAACACCGCCGCATGAAGCGGATTGTGGCGCTCAAGGTTTTGCCCAGCCAGGCCACCAGCTCCGAGGTGCATGTCAACCGGTTTTATAAGGAAGTGGAGTTGGCCGCTCGGCTTGCGCACCCCAACATCGTCACGGCCTATGACGCGGGCGAATCGCGCGGCCTGCATTATCTGGTCATGGAGTACGTCGAAGGCGGCACTCTCTCGGACCACATCAAGGCCCACGGCCCGCTGACCGTCGACCAGGCCATGAACTGCGTCCTGCAGGCCGCCCGTGGACTCGACTATGCCCACGGCGAAGGAATCATCCACCGCGACATCAAGCCCGCCAACCTGATGGTCAACCCACGCGGGGTGGTCAAGATTCTCGACCTGGGGCTGGCCCGCGTCGAGCATTCGCTGTCGGTGCCGCTGGCGGCCGGATGCACCGAGCTGACCACCTCCGGCCAGGTGCTGGGCACGGTGGATTACATGGCGCCGGAGCAAAGCTACGACAGCCGCACGGCCGATCACCGCTCCGACATCTACAGCCTCGGTTGCACGCTCTATCGCCTGCTGATCGGGCACTCGCCTTACGCCGGCGAAACCATGATGCAGAAGATGATCGCCCATCGCGAGCAGCCGGTTCCCGCTTTACGCGCCCAGCGCGGCGACGTTCCGCCCGCGCTCGACCTGTTCTATCAGCGGATGATCGCCAAGCTGCCCGACCATCGGCCGCAATCGATGCGCGAGGTCGTCCACGCGCTCGAATCGTTGATGGCCGGCACATCGGAAGCGGAATCGACGGTCACGCACATCGAAATTCCGGCCCCGGACGACGACGGCCTGGACAGCTTTTTGCAGCGGATCGCGGGCAGTTCGGGCATTGGGAAGGCGGCGAGCAACACGGAAACGGTGATGTCGGGCGGCTCGAACACCTTCCGTTCCCCGCCCAGTTCCATCACGGTGGCCCGCCTGCGCCGCAAGAGAACGCAGGCCGCGGCCGGCTGGCTGATTGCGGCGGCCGCCGGCGCCGCAATCATGCTGGGTCTCGGCTCCTGGTTGTCGGGCCGCGCTCAGCGCGATGCGGAGAAGACGCCCGTCGAGACCAAATCGGCCCAAAAGAAGACGCCGAAGTCACCCGCGCGGGCGGTCAAGCGCCGGCGTCCCATCGGCGGTTGACCAGAGAAACACATTTCCGAGAACTTGATGCCCGCGTCTCGATCGAGCACAATCAAGTCGCGATCAAGCTAATCGCCTTATCTCACGTTCAGGAACATCCCATGACCCGCACACCGCTTTCCATCGGCCGACCGAACTTGATTGGCCTTGCTCTGCCCCTGCTAGCGTTGGCTTTTGCACAGACTGCCGGGGCCGGGCAGCAAGACAAGCACTTCGAAAAAGAAATCACGATCACGGTCAAGCTCAACTATCTGTTGTTCTTGCCCGCAGGCTACGACAAAAGCGACAAGCAGTGGCCGCTGATTCTGTTTCTGCACGGAGCGGGCGAGTCGGGCAAAGACCTGGAAAAGGTCAAGATTCACGGACCGCCCAAGATCGTCGAGAACCAACCCGACTTTCCCTTCATTGTGGTTTCGCCGCAGAGCCGGCGCCGGGGCTGGAACCCCGACGCGCTCAAGGCCCTGCTCGACGAGGTGCTGGCCGACTATCGCGTCGACCGCGACCGCGTTTACTTGACGGGGCTGAGCATGGGCGGTTTCGGCACCTGGATGCTGGCCGCCGAGCATCCCGACTATTTCGCGGCCATCGTGCCGATCTGCGGCGGCGGCGACCCGGAAGACGCACCGAAGCTCAAACAACTGCCGATCTGGGTCTTTCACGGCGCCAAGGACGAATCCGTAAAGCTAGAACGCTCTCAGGAAATGGTCGACGCACTGAAAAAAGCCGGCGCGGACGTGAAGTTCACCGTCTATCCCGAAGCCGCCCACGACTCGTGGACCCAGACGTATGAGAATCCGGAGCTTTATGAGTGGCTGCTGAGCCACAAACGCGGATGAGGAATGAGGGATCAGGGGTGAGAGATGAGGGATGAGGTTGAACTTATGAAAGGCTGGTCTGCAAAATCCCTCATCCCGTATCTCTCATCTCTCATCCTGCTGACGCTGGCGCTTGGTTGTGGAAGCGTTGACGAAGAAGCACCGGCTACGACGCCCGCGACAAATCAGGTGCGCTTGTTCTTGAACTGGTATCCGGAGGCGGAACACGGCGGCTATTACGCGGCCTTGCGCGAAGGCTACTATCGCGATGCGGGACTCGATGTGGAAATCGTCAAGGGCGGGCCGTCCGCGCCGGTCCTGCCGCAAGTCGACCGCGGAGAGATGGAGTTCGGCATCACCAACGCCGACGGCCTGCTCTTGGCACGGGCGGAAGAGGTCGAGGCAGTGGCGCTGATGGCGCCGCTGCAAATCAGCCCGCGGTGCATCATGGTCCATCTCGCCTCAGACATCAACGACTTCGGCGATCTGAAGAACATGACGATCGCCATGAACCCGCAGCCGTTTTCGTCGTTCTTAGAGCGGCATGTGCCGTTGGAGGGGGTGACGATTGTGCCCTATCAAGGAAGCGTCGCGGCGTTTCTCAATGACAAGAACTTCGCCCAGCAAGCCTATCTGTTCAGCGAGCCGTTTGTGGCCGAACAGCAGGGAGGCGATCCCAAGTCGCTGCTGGTCGCCGACCTGGGCTTTAACCCCTACACCAGCGTGCTCGTTACGAGCGAAACGTACTTGCGACAGCACGAGGAGATCGTCGCCAAAATGGTCGCCGCCAGCATCCGCGGCTGGCAACACTATATTGACCACCCTGAAAAGACCAACGACTACATCCACGAAATCAACGCCGAGATGGATCTCGCCGCACTGGCCTACGGCGTCAAGGCATTGCGGCCCCTGGTGCTCGACGACGCCGCCAACGAGCACGGCATCGGCAGCATGTCGCTCGATCGCTGGCAGAAGCTGGCTCAGCAGTTGGAAGAACTCGAACTCCTCAAACCCGGCGCGGTCGATGCCGAGAAGGCATTCACCACGAAGTTTCTGAGGCGTGTTGAGGAAGCACCGTAGCGTGGGACCAGCGAGCTTGCGAGCGCCGGCCCACCGTTGGTGACGTCGATTACGGTGGGCCGGCGCTCGCAAGCTCGCTGGTCCCACCCTACCTACACGACTTCGGCCATCGGCTGCGTGCCGTTATCCACCAGATACTGTGGCCGCCCGTGGGTGTCGAGCGCGGTGACGGTGTTCACGTCGATGCCGATGTTGCGGTAGAGCGTGGCGAACACTTCCTGGAACGTGACCGGGCGCGCGGCGGCGTACTCGCCCAGTCGGTTGGTGCGGCCGATCACCTGGCCGGTCCGCATGCCGCCGCCGGCCATGATGGCGCACGACACCTGCGGCCAGTGGTCGCGGCTGGCCATCTTGTTGATCCGCGGCGTGCGGCCGAACTCGCCCCAGCAGACCACCGACACGTCGCGGTCCAGCCCGCGCTCGTGGAGATCGCCGACTAGCGCCGAAAGCGCCTGGTCCAAGAGCGGCATATCGACGCGGCCTTGCACGTAATTCATCCCATCGGGGCCGTGCCAGTCCCAGCGGCTGAAGTTCATCGACACGACCCGCGCCCCGGCCTCGACCAGCCGCCGGGCAATACAAAAATTCTCCACCATTCGCGGTGCGCCGTCGCGCTGGTAGGTCGGATCGTTCTGGCCATAGCGTTCGACGATGCGCGGATCCTCCTTCGACAGGTCGAGCGCGTCGGCCAGGCCCGACGAAGTGAGAATGCCCATCGCCTGCCGTGCGTAGGTGTCCATGCCCTCCATCACTCCGGTCGTGTCGGCCTGGCGGCGGAAGTGGTCGAAAGCGCCGAGCAGCGACGTGCGGTCGCGGAGCCGGTCGAGCGTGATGCCGCCCAGCACCATATCGCCGGCCATCTTTTGCCCGCCGTCGCCCACCAAGCGGAAGGGAGCATGCGCCGCCCCCAGGAAGCCGCCATTGCCAGGGTTTCCCCAGCCGCTGGCCCCGGTCTTCCACATCAGCGACAGGTGCGGCGGAACGCCGGGCTGGGTCGGCCCCTGCACTTTCGAGACCCAGGCGCCCATGGCGGGCCAGCCGCCGCCGGGCGGATTGTTCGGCACGCGGCCGGTCATGCACTGATAGCCGTCGTGACCGCCGAAGGCGCCGACGATCGTGCGGATGGGAATGAACTTGTCCATCATGCCGGCGATGCGTGGAAACATCTCGCTGATTTCGATGCCCGGCACGTTGGTCGGGATGGCGGAGAACTCGCCGCGAATCTCGGCCGGGGCTTCGGTTTTGATGTCCCACATATCGAGATGTGGCGGGCCGCCTGGCAGAAAGATATTGATGATCGCCTTGTGCGAGCGGCCGGCGCCCGCCTTGGCCTCGGCGGCCAACAACTGCGCGAGCGACAACCCGCCGAGTGCCATGCCGCCGATCTTGAGAAAACTGCGGCGGCTCAATCCATCGCAAAAACCTGCGGTCTCTTGGCCGAGAATGGTCAGCATGGTGTTTTTCCCATCGGTTTGGCGGGCATGATGGCAGGCAGGAACGAACGCCGGACGCATCAACGTCCGTCGATTCATCTGGCCGCATCATAAACGAGGGCCGGCAAGAGGGCAAGTTGGAGGGTGCAGCCTACTGCCGCCTAAGTCGGAGGACCGGCCCGAATACCTGCCGCATCCTTGAGACCAACCTCTTCCCCACTTACCCACGTCGATCAACTTCCGGAATCTCGGCAAACAGCCGCGCCCAATATCGCTCGGCTTGGTCGTACTCCGTTGCCTCGGTCAGAAAGGTTGGAAAGAGGTGCGTCATGGCGTTTTTTCTCGTAGTGCGGCTCTGGCACAAACGCCAGGGTCGACGCGACACGTGTGTCGCGTCCGCGCCTGCCGCTGCAAGGCACGGGCCGCCGCGTTCCCGCCGCGCGCGGCGGCGAGTTTTACGGTCGTCCGCCGCGCGCGGCGGAGCGCAACGAGATCCCCCTTTTGTTTCGGCAGCGATGCTAGCCGAAACCGTTTATACACAAGCACTTGCGCCGCCTGGCACCCGCCCGTTTCAACGCGATCTGACGGCGCCGAGCCATCGACGCGCGGCGACAAGGCGTCGACTTCGGAGTTCGAAGGCTGCCAACCAATTTCGAAGGCTGCCAAGTCCCCACGGCAGCGCTCGTGCCGCACCTGACGTAGCGTCGGCGTCTCGCCGGCGGAGACCACCAGCGCGCCGGTGATCTTCGGTCCCCGGCAACTCATTTTGTTCGCAGTTGGCCATCTTGGCACATCTTGTGGTTGTCGTTGTGAGAACCACAACATGTTGTGGTCGATTCGAAGGCTGCCAACCAATTTCGAAGGCTGCCAAGTTCCCACAGCCGCGCTCGTGCCGCACTGCGCCTGACGTAGCGTCGGCGTCTCTCCAGCGGAGATCACCAGCGCGCTGGTGATCTTCGGTTCGCGGCAACTCATTTTGTTCGCAGTTGGCCATCTTGGCACATCTTGTGGTTGTCGTTGTGAGAACCACAACATGTTGTGGTCGATTCAAAGGCTGCCAACCAATTTCGAAGGCAGCCAAGCAGCCCAAACTATCCAAAAAAATCCGGCGGCCTGCCTGCCATTTTGGCGGTTACTAGCCATACGGTATTGTTTCAGCTACTTTTGTGCCGTAGGTGAACATTTTATCAGACTCGGTCCCCGCAGTCTCTCGCCTCCAGCAGCCTTGCGGATGCGTCACCCTCCACGACTGATGATCGGGCGCGACCGCCACCATTCAAACGGTAGCGCTGGCGGGCGAGCGGTTCGTGATCCTGCCCGGGGCCGATTTCCTGCGATTGGCGGGCGAGCCGCGCGGGCCGGAGCTGCCGCCGGCCCTGATGGCCCGCAAGCTGATCCGCTCGCGGCAGGCGCTGGGCTGGTCGCAAGTCGAGTTGGCCCGCCGGGCGGGGGTGCGTCCCGAAACGAATCAACCGCATCGAGCAAGCGCGCCGATCGCCCAGCCTGGCCACGTTCGACAAGCTCTACCGGGCATTGGATGAGGGCCAAGCGGAAGCGGCCCGCGGCAAGGCGGCCGCTGGCAAACGCAACGCCCGCAAGTAAACTCCACGCGCAAATCGGCTGTCTGGCGTAGTTGCTCGATGCGGCTGGCGTAGCCCGTTGGCCGATGTTGCCTTGGGGTGGTGATCGCCGCTTGGTCGCGCACGAACGTGGCATCCGCCGAGGGGTGCTTTTGTGCTGACGAGCCAGTCTGCCGCGCCGGACAGGGCTGCCAACACGCGCCGTCGCGAAACGGTCGTGGCAATTCATGGAGGAACTCCGCCTGACGCGGCAAACGCACGAGTACGCCGGCCTTGACCGCCGGCAAGCCGAATTGTATTATAATACAAACACGCCAAGAAAGGTTTATGGGCCAGGTCGTTTTTATCTGGGATCTGGAAGACGACCCGGAGGGGAACTATTGGCACATCACGGCTTATGAAGTCCCGCCGCCCGGTCCGAGAAAGAAGAGCAAGAAACGATGAAGGAAAATACGAACCATAAGAACAACGACGCCAAGGCTCGGGCGCCGGTCGAGTGGACTGCCGAAGACCGTGCGCGGCACCGGGCCATCCGAGCGATGTTCCGCAACTGGCATCCGTCGCCCGAAGAGTTGATCGCCAGCGGCGAGGGGGCGAATTTCGATCTGCAGGGCGAATATCGCGAGTTGCGCCCGTTCGTCGATGAGATCAAGCGGGCCCGGGAAGCGGCGGGACTCACGCTGGCTGAGGTGTCGCGGCGCTGTGGTATCGACCAGCCGGCCCTCTCACGCCTGGAAAACGGCCACAACAAGAACCCGACGCTCGGCACACTCTGGCGTTACGCGGCCGCCGTCGGGCGGCGGCTCATCCTCTCCACCGAAGCGGTCGCTGACACGCGCCCGCGGCGCAGCAAAGCCAAGCGAGTCGCCGCGGCGCGAAAAACGTGAGCCGCTCACGCCACTGGCGAATTTGCCAAACCGATCAAACGACCTCGCGTTTTCAGTGACGCAAAAGGCTGGGTGGTTTGTTTCCCCCCCGCGGAAAAGAGTCGCAACTGCTGAACCCTGAACCCTTGCCAGGTGGTGATCGCCGCTTTGTCACGCACGAACATGGCATCCGCCGAGGGGTGCCTTTGTGCTGGCGAGCCACCCTGCCGCGCCGGACAGGGCTGCGAACAAGCGCCATCGTGAGGCGGTTCCGGCAATCATGGAGAAACCCCGCCGGTGGGTTGGCGCCCCGTTGGCCGCAATCAGGAAAAAAAGCGAATGATTGGATCTGGTCTAGTGCCCCGTCCAGACTAAATTTTCGGGTTGCCAAGGCCGTCGATTTTGGGGAACCTCCGCGTCAACAAGGAGGTTCAGATGAACAAAAAGTATATCGTGCGGCTCACGGACGAAGAACGGGCGATTTGCGAAGCGACCATCAAGAAGGAACGGGCAAGTCGGAGAAACTGCGGCGGGCGACGATCTTGCTCAAGGCCGACGCCAACGGGCCAGCATGGGATGACGCGAAGATCAGCGAGGCGGTCGGTTGCCGGACGCGGACGGTCGAGAACGTGCGGCAAGCATTCGTCCTGGACGGCTTCCAGGGGGCGCTGGTTCGGAAGAGCCGCGCAACGCCGCCGACGCCGAAATTGCTCGACGGCGACGGCGAGGCGAAATTGATCGCCATGCGGTTGGGCAAGCCACCCGCCGGCTACGGCCATTGGACGCTACGGCTGCTGGCGGATCAAGTGGTGGAACTGGAGGTCGTTGAATCGATCAGCCCGGAGACGGTTCGTCAGACGCTAAAAAAAACGGCATGACCAAGCGGAAAATCCAGTATTGGGTGATTCCTCCCGACGCCAATGGCGAGTTCGTCGCCAGCATGGAGGAGGTGCTGGAGACTTACGAAAAAGCCTACAACCCCGACCGCCCGGTCGTGTGCATGGACGAGCAGCCGGTGCAACTCATCGGCGAGACTCGCGTGCCGATTCCGGCGACCAAGAACCATCCCGAGCGGGTCGATTATGAATACGAACGGAAGGGGACGGCCAGCATCTTCATGTTTGCCGAACCGCTCTCCGGCTTCCGCCAAACGACGGCCCGGCCGCGCCGCACCAAGGACGATTGGGCTCAAGAAGTCGCCCATTTGCTCGATACTCGCTACGCCGGTGTCGATCGGATCACGTTGGTCTGCGACAACTTGAACACGCACACCAAGGGGGCGTTCTACGAAGCGTTCCCGCCCGAGAAGGCCCGCGACTACGTGCGGCGGATCGACTTCGTTTACATCCCCAAGCACGGCAGTTGGCTCAACGTAGCGGAATGCGAGTTGAGTTGCATGACCAGCCAATGCCTGTCGGACCGACGGATCGGCGACCTCGCGACGCTGCAATCCGAAATTGCCGCATGGTCAACCCGCGTCAACGAGAAACAACGGGCCGTCGATTGGCAATTCACGATCGACAAAGCAAGGGTTAAATTGAAGCGGCTCTACCCGAAAATTCAGTCTGGACGGGGCACTAGTCAACGCTGCGACAGCCGAGTGATGAGGCCTCATCCAGCTTGCCTGGATGGTGAATAAGATTGTTCTCGGCGACGGTAGCAGGGCAATCTCCTTCACCATCCGGGCAAGCCGGATGGGGTCGAAGAAGGCGTTGGTGCGAGGGCGCCGTCTAGCTCACCATCTGCTTCACCATCGAGGCGAGCTCGATGGGGTCGAACGCAGCGTCGGCAAGACCAACTCAACTTTAAGACACTTCCAGCCCCCGCGTCGCCCACCTAGGCGGATATCGCCACGGCGTGCTCGTGCTTGCCCGCGGCCGAGACACGGCCTATCCCGCGGTCGTCGACGCGGAGGCCTTTCGACCAACGGTGCTGGCAAGCGTGCGCGAGTTTATCGAAGCTTGGGCGTCACCAAGAAACCCGTCAATCTCGTCTCGCGACCTCTGCTCGGCGTCTCAATAATTAAATCAACGAGACCATCTTTGGAATAAAACTTTGGGGCAGCGCTCACGTAACAGTCTTGGCTTCCGGCAAGCCCACCAAAATCAATCTTGGCTGGGAACTGGTCAGGCTGAACTTTCATGTCATGATTCTCCGTTTGACTTGAAGGATGTGGAACGCACAGTTAAACGATGCGTGCCCGCCCCGAAATCTTTTGGCGCTAACCGCCCGCGAGATCGACCGTACGGTCCGCACGCCGCGACGCAACGACTGCGCAGGCGGCGATCGAATTCTCGCGTGTCGCTTGTTCACATGGCTCGCCGGCCACCTCGCGGCAGATACGGCCGCGCCAGTCGATACGAGAACGCACCGACGTCCCGCTCCAGGTCGAGCACTTCGCAACGGTCGCCTTCAAGTGCCAAGAGGTCAGGCGCCAACCACTCCGGGAAACCGATCAATGCGATGCTGCCCCCAGCATCGACAATCTGAGCGAGAGTCGCGGCGTGGAAGTGGTCGTGCGATAGAAGCGTTATGTGCTGTGGCCGGCCGGCGGCCTGCTTTATTAGAGCCGCGTCAAGGCGGTCCTTGATGTAGTTGTCAACGGGGTCTTCATTCGCGATGGAACGTCCTGTTGGTGGAACGGCCTTGAAGTCATAGCCCATGTATGTCATCGCCCTGAAGAATGGGTATGCCTTTTCGGTGAAGTGGTCTCCGTTCATGGCGAAAACCGGCTTTCCAGTCGACGGAAGGAACCGCTTGACGCGATTGTGCCCGGCGAGCGGTGATTGACTGGCTAAAGGGCGGCCGGGCCCGAGCCCCACGCCCCGGCCGAGCTTGCCTCGGTCGAGCACATGACTTGGCAGGCTGACGACTCGTGCTTGCCACCGGGATGAACCCGGCGGAGAAGATCGGGTCGCGGTGCGCGGCGTGTTAGCCGGTCAATCGTGCCGGCCACGGGGACGAGCCCCGCGGAGCGGCGGCCTTGTGGTGCAGGCGTCCCGCCTGCGCGGTCTTGCGAGCCGCGCACAACATCACGCGCGGTCCGCCCCGTCCGGGCCTTGTGTCCGGCGAGCGCTGATTGACTGGCTAAAGCGCGAGCATCTCTCAACTCTCGCCCCGACCGAGCTTGCCTCGGTCGAGCGCGTGACCTAGCAGCCACGCAGTCGTGCTTTCCATCGGGATGAACCCGGCGGAGAAGATGTATTGGCGGCGGAGCGAACGCGGCTGCGCGACAAACGCGTTAGGCTGGGCTGTAACGTGTGATCCAAGGGACGCGATCAAAGTCGGCGTCGTGACTGGCGATCGACGCTAACCCGAACTGTTGCATGATGGCCACGATTAGCGCGTCGCCGCTCAGCAGGCCGTATTGCTGACTGACGGCTGTGGCGGCAGTGTTAATCGACGCTGGGGGCACAACGATTCGGACGCCGAACTGGTTTACGTCGTCGATCGCCTTTCGAAAGAGGGAGAGCCGCATGATTTCGGCCGGGTGTTTGCGAAGACGCTGCGCGATTCCCGCGACCGGCCATCCGAGTTTCGCCACCGCTTCGGTTGTCATGACACGATGCGCCACATCGTTTAAGACGTGCGTCGAAGTGGCGGCGAACAGCTCGCCGCGTTTGATTCTCGCGAGCAAGTTCGCACACGCGATGCCCAGGGTTGGATGCGGCATGAAGTGATAGACAAACGTATTGGCGTCGATAAAGAGCGACGCGCTGGCGGGGATGTCGCTGAAAGTCACGGCGATTCCTCAACGCCAAACTCAGCGTCGAGGGCCAGGCGCTCGGCTGTCTCGGCGTCGCCCGTCCATCCCAACATCCCATAGCTCGCGCGAACTGGATCGTCGGTGCTCTCGACAAAGGGCTGCCGCGGAGCGGGATGAATAGAAACCTGCACTCGCTCGTGTTCGGCAAGCGGCAACGGTTGCTCCGGCCTAAGAACGCCGTTTTCGTAGACTGCTTGGATCAACAGGGATTGCATACGAAACTCCATAATAGTTGCCCACCAATTATAGTCGGCGGCGGAGCGGCTGGGGAATACCGCCGTGCTGCGCGTGACAAAGATCGGTCCGACCGGTTTTCCAGGTGGATCAAGAGCGACGTGAGCAGCACGGTCTTGCCGGAGTTCGGCAGCCCGACGATTGCCACGCGGCGCAGGTGGTTAATCAGTGCGGGAAGGGTTGCGGCCATTTCGGAATGGTTTTCTTACGTCGCGCGTGGCTTCGTCATCTCGACGACAACGACGGGCTTTGGCCAGCGTGGCAAACCATAATCTAGGTGGTTCGCTGCCGGCCTGCAAATCCTTTCTTGTGGAACAAAGGCGCGCAACCAAATGCCGCCGGTTTCGCTCCGCCATCTTGTCAGCATGACGGCAAAGGGCGATAATCACCGAAGTGGCGTTTGACAAAGGAGGCCATTCGGGATGGTGCGGTGATGACGCAGGCATTTGACCCTTATCACAAGTGGCTTGGCATTCCGCCGGCCGAGCAGCCCGCCAATCATTACCGCCTGCTCGGTCTGACGATGTTTGAAGGCGACGTCGACGCCATCGGGAGCGCCGCCGACCAGCGGATGGCCCATGTCCGCACGTTTCAACTGAGCCAGCACGCGGAGGTCTCGCAGCGCCTTTTGAACGAGCTGGCCGCCGCGCGCGTGTGCCTGCTGAAACCGGGCGAAAAGATCGGCTACGACCGAAAGTTGCGACATCATCTCGCGATGACGGCACGCGAGGATGATGATGCGCGCGCGTGGGAGCGACGTTCAGTCGAAGCCGGCACGATGAATGCCGCGCCGTCCGGGCCGCGGGAAATTCAAGCGGGGTCGCCTCAAGCCGTTAGCGTTACGGTGCCACCTCGCCTCGCGACCGCTGTACCGTTGGTGCCCCTTCCAGTTGCGTCGGTCGCGCCCGTCACTGCCGTGCAGGTTCCGGTTCAAGGGGAACCGGTGGCCACGGCTCGCTGGCTGGCAAATGAACGGAGCAAGATCGCTTTTTATCGGCTTCTTGGTCGCTCGTTTTGGACTCTGGTCGGCGCAATTCCCCTATGCCTGACAGCGTATGTGGCCGTCAGGCAGTACCGTGCCAACCAGTTCGGCGCGATGGCCGCGCGCGACGATCGCCATCAATTCGCGGAACCAGCGCCTAATGCTCTACCTCCCGACGTTCGCACGCGCGTCGCCATGACGGGCGGTGCCTCGCCCTCCGCCTCGCCGCCAACGAAGCCCAGTTCGCAGAGTACGGCGCCGGAAGGGCGAGTCGATTTTAATGCTGTCGCCGCGCGCCAGCGGTCAATGGCGGGGGCGCCGCGTGTAACATCGAGCGCCGCACCGCGTTTCCCGCTGAACACCGACCGCTTTTATCCACTAGACCGCGTATGGTTCCTGGGCTTGGTCGATTCGCGCTGGACCGACATCCGAGATCGCTTTGAAGCACGTCAATACGACGACAGCATGGCGATCAAATGCCAAGGCGAAAACGGAGACCGCATCGGTCTAAGACGGATGATTTTTCATGAGGAAGATCCCGCGGAAACAAAAATGGTGGCGCGGTTTCGCGTCGAGCGCGGCTCAATTTCATTTGGTTTTCAGTCCCGCGATCTTTCCAATGTCGGCGAGACCGTGACTCAGGAATTGACCGCCGGCCACGCTTGCATCGCTGAAAGCTGGCTCGACGCGGCCGCGCGCCAAGGCGTGGCACGTATCGTTGGCGCGCCTCAAAGCGGCGTGGTCGCCAGTGCTGTTCCGTTAGATTCATACTTTGCGATCACGCTCAGTGGCGACTCGCTGCTTAGCCTCTACGAATTGAGGTTTGTTCCGCAAACGAAACGTTCGTTTCCGACAACCGCGGCGCAAAACCTGCCTCCGCAAGGCATCCCAGCGCCGCCTGAGCTGCCCGAGGCAACCGTTGACGTACGCGATTCAGAGGCGCCGGACGACGAACCGCAAGCCGATGCACACCCGGTTGCCGAGGAAGATTGCGACGCTGAAATATATACAAGCGTCAATCGAAACGTGGGGCGCCGACATCGCGCGGCTCGAGGCAGAACGCGGCAAGGTTGAGTCGGAGATCCAAAGCATTGAGCGCAAACTTCCAAGCCTGAACAAGGCGATTAGCAACACACGTAGTTCCAAGTCTGCCGAGCGAGCGATGATCGCGATCCAGCAAGCGAAGAATGAAATTAAAAAGGCGCGAACACGACTAAGACGGCTTGACGACCAGATCGACGCGAATGAGCGACACATTGAGTTGGCGCGTGCGCGACTCGGAAAACTGCGGCCGGCGGCGCGCGAAGCCGCGCCGGCGTCGAAAGCTGATTAACGATGGCGAGCTTTATGCCGCAGCGGACGGAACAAGGCAGCCATAGTTTAAAACGCGCGTGGTGCGGTCGACGATGCTTGGCGACTAAGACCGCCCTCGTCCTGCCCTCGAACCTCGACCTGAACTATCGGTGTCCTCGCTTGCTTCTGAAAGGAACGGCGTTTTTGAAGCTACGCGTCCGCTTCCAATACTTCATCGGCTAGCTCCTCAATTTCAGCCTGGACTTGCTCGGGAGCTGGAAGCGCCACCTTCTCTCGCTTCTTCGTAATTGTTAGGCAGACCTCATCGAGTTCGCCGTGCGCAAAAGTACGGCGTGCGGCGTCAGGATCGGCGCCTTTGCCGGCTTGATACATCGAACGCAGCCACGCGGGGTCAACCTTCGTCTTCACGTTTTCGATTAGTTCCTTTATCTCGGCCTCGCATAGCAGATAGTCGATTGCGAGTTCCTCGACTACTTCGTGGACGAACCGCAACATCCGCTTCGCATCGTCCTCGGCTAGTCGGTCCAACACGACTTTTGCCCCTGCCGAGCCGAGCCAGCCGCAGGCGACCGCGCCCACAATGCCACCGACGACGCCACCGGCAGCGGTTCCTATCGCGGGCACGACGCTGCCAAGCGCGGCACCCGCCGCGGCGCCGCCCATCCATCCTCCCACGCCGGTGGCGACGCCGCTCGCGGCGGCCACGAGGTTCTTGGAGAACTGCCGCCAAGAGATGTTGCGGGCGATCGCCGCACGGTAAAAGTCCGGCGTCGAGGTCAGCGCGACGACGATTGTCGACGTAATGACGTTGCTCCGCAATAGCTTCGCGACGTGGTTAACGGCCGCGGCACCGTACACCGCACGGCCAAGGGATGCCTGGGCGACGGACTGAATCGCTTTCCGCCCGACGGTCGTCGAAGCGACGACCCGCATCCCATGTCTGGCGTGTACGGCACCGAGGGCTGCTATGCGCGTCCGCAGGACCTGCGCGGCCACGATCCCTGTAATCGTGCTGGAAGCTCCAGAGATGATCCCACTTGCCACCGCCGACCTCACCGCCTCCGGCGTTCTCTCACCGCTCCATTTGCAGCGCGCGAACTGTATGCCGAAGCTGATCGCGAAGACATACGAGCTTGTCACAGCTTGCGTTTTGGCGTCGAAAAGCAGCGAGTCGACCGTTCCCGACCGAGCAATAGTTGCGAGCCTGCTTGTAGGTCACCTCGCCCTTCCCGACCAGGCGCTCGGCTTCCCGCGGATCCATAATACCGGGAACACGGCCGTTGAGGATTTTCTGTTTCATCAGGCGCACGCATTCGTCGTACTGGTCGCTAGGCACCTCCAGTGATTGCCCGCGATAGCGGTACAACCCTGTCTGCGTGTCGAAAGCGTCTCCGATTGTTAGTCGCGGCGTCTGACAGTATTTCGTCTGAATTTGCACGCCGTCGACAATACGGTCAGGCCCGTTGGCGGCGTGATTGGCGCCGACCATGTTGACTTTTCGGCCAACCGCGCGGTCGGCAAGCGCGTTTGCTTCTTCGGCCGCGAACCCGTGACCGCCCTTGGTGTGAAACCGGCTGATTTGGGTGTTTTCGAGAGCGTTCGCCACTGCCGCGGCAATAAATGCGTCCGGGTCATTCCGGTCTTGGGTCATGTGTATGGTTCTCAGAAAGTCGCGTAAGGAAAATGCAGGGGGGAATGCGTGACCGCAACTTCAAGTCTTGGCGAATCGTCAGGTTCGTCGGCCATAGGTTCTCGGCGCTGTGGGACCGGCAAATTAAACTGACACAACCATTGTTCATTTTGTGGTTCGCTCCTCGCCCGCAAATCTTTGCTGGTTTCTCGGTTCAGCGCCGCGTTCCGCGCCGGCAGTTGCTCCCGCATCAGCGAGCTGCGGCGCCTCCGCTGGGATTCACCGGAGATCTCGGTGGCGGCGGCGATGGTATCGCGAACCCGCCCCCGCCCGGGCCTCCTCGGCTGTTGACGGCAATAATATAGACCAGGGCCGGAATGAGCTTCTTCCACTCGGCCTGCGTCAGCTTCCATGCGCCCCAGAGCCCGGCGGCCAACCATCCCGCGGGACCGATGATGAACGCGATCGTGCTGGTCATGCCGGTGTAGACCGCAAACGGCAGGGTTATGCCAACAGCATGCGTGAGAAAGCCGAGAGCGGTTGTCGATGCGACGTATACACTGAAGCCCGACGCCTGAGCGGCGCCGAGCAAGGCGAGCGTCCTCGTTGGCCCGCGAAGGCCGGGCCCTTTGATCTCGGCATCGCCGACGATTGCCGACGCGTCCACTTGCTGCTCGAAGAACTTCTGCCGCTCCCTCGGCTTCATTCGTTGAAGGGCCGGCTCAAAGCAAGACGCCCAGCCATTTGGGCCGGCGGGCGATCAGCGGTCGTTTGATCGGCTCTACAAGGAAGCGGGCGCACACGCGCAAAGAGCGTGCGCAAGATAGCCGGTCGCGCAATCGGTACGCGACCGGCTAAGAAAAAGCGAGCGCCGCGCGCGGCATCGCCCCAACGGCACGCTGCTTGGGGCGGTGCGGCGTTCAGGTGAAGGCGGGCCGGTTAGATCGGCGCGCATCGCGCTGCCCCAACAGCGGTCCCATTCAGGGCCACGAAGCTCGCGCCGTCTAACCGCCGCTGACGCTCGACCAGTCGAAGGCGGCGTCTTTGGTGCGACGGTAGTTGGCGTCGAGCTGTGGCTGCAAAAGGAGGATGGCGGCGATGCGGCGGGCCATGTTCATCACTTCGCGGGCCTCTTCGGGCTTCAAGTCGCGCCCCAAAATCTCCCGCTCGCGACAACTGAGCCATTTCTTCATCACCTGATAGCCGCCGATCGTGTACTCCCAGACGTTGATCGGGACGTTCCGCCAATAAGCGCGGTCGTTGAGAAACACGTCGCAAGTCGTCGCGCCTAGCAATCCTCGCAGATCGTCGAGCGACGTTTCACGTGCCGCAGCCTGGGCGGCCATCGCCTCCCGCTCGGCGTCGTCGTAGGCCGGTGTTTCCATGCGGCCCTTGGCGGGCATCGTCACGCCCTCTTGCCCGTGATGCGCCCAGCCGGCGGTCACCGCCAGGTCGCCCCGCGCCGGGTCGAGCGAGCCGCCGCCGGCTTTCGTCGTCAGCCCGATGGTTTTCAACACCGGCGCGAGCTTACCCGACGTGACGCCGGCCACGCCGGCCTCGGTATCCAACAGTGCGGCGAGCTGCTCGCCTAGCGCCGCCGACGCCTCCAGCGATGCGCGGTCGGCCGGCAACGGAATGCGTGGCCACCCCTGGCGCAGCGCCGCCGCGTTTTCGCCTCGAAAAAGCGGGGAGTGCATGATCGCGACCACATGGAAAAAAACCAATTCGCCATGATCGGCGTCGCACCGCTCTAGGTATTGCTGGGCGGCCTCGGATAGGTTCAGCATTCGTACTGCTTTCGTCGAAGCGTCGAACAGGTCCCCGTTGCCTGTTTGCAACCGGTGCAGGTACAGGGGAAAGAAATTACTGAAGCCGTTGCCGAAATTGTCGGCGAGAATAGACGTAACCGTGCCCCGCGCCCATGTCGTGACCGACTCGCGGCGGCGCGCTTCGACAAAGAAGTTGCGGTCGCCGACCTGGGGGAAGAAATCCGGGCTCTTTCGGCCAAGTAGCACAAGTTGGCTGAAGAGGTGTGCGCGAGCCGGCGCGAGAAGAGCGAAATGGCCGTGCCGACCTGCATTCCTTCGCGGCGAAACGGTGTGGAAAACACGCTTGGATCCGGTTGCCCGTCGGGCGTAAGCTTTCCGATCCGATACTTGTCGCCGTTGAGCGAGTCGATCCAGATTCCATCGAACACATCGAGCAGCCGCTCCCGCATGCCATTGTGGCTGCGGCCGTCGAGCCAGGAGAATGAGACGTTTTGCCGCGAGGAAAAGCGGTGGCTGGGGCAGAGCTTGGCCAGATAGCGGGTGGCGCGCATCGACAGCTTGGAGGCCAAGCGACGCCCCGGTGCTCCAACCGGGGCATCGCCTGGCCGCCGAGATGAACGAAGTGCCAGCCTCCACCCGGCCAGGCTCTGCCCCAGCCACCGCCAATGTCTCTTTCCCGGCCGCGTGAAGTTAGCGCCTTATCGCAGCATGCGATTCGTCGGTTTCTTGGCGTTTTGCGCTTTCGGTTCGGGCATGTCGTCGTAGGCGGTCCACACCTTGGTCTTCATTTTTTCGAAGAAGGCGGTGATCGCCTTGTTTCGGGCATCCATACCCCGCTGCTCCGTGATTTTGACTTTGATTCCCGCCTGCGCATCGCGAAAGCTGGTGGCACCCGCCTCGGTGCGCTGCACCACGCGCACGATCGTAAAGCCGCGGCCGTCGTCAATCGGATTGCTCAGCACGCCGACGGGCAGCGAGAACAGCGCCGCATCCAACTCTTTGCACTTCAGGCTTCCCTTGCTGGTCCAATCGTGCAACCCGCCCTGGTCGGCCTTGGCGCCCTCCGAGTGGACCTTGGCGATTTCGGCCATCGGCGCGCCGGAGTACACCTGATAGCCGAGCCGGCGGGCCAGCTCCCAGGCCTCTTGCCGGCCGCGACGGCGCCCGTAATTCACGTGAATCTGCTCGAAGCGGACCTTGGCCGGAAACTCGTACTCGCGGTGGTGCTCGTGATAAAAAGCCAGCATCTGTTCGTGGCTCACGTGCTCGTCGAACTTGGCGTCTTTTCGCATCCACTCCTGAACGAGGATCATCTCGACAAAGGATTTCCTTTGCTCCTTGAGCGAGGTGCCATACTCTTTCAGCTTGGCGTCGACCTCGCTTTCCGTCGTGACGCCCAACTTTTTTTTCATCTCCGGCAGCCGTTCTTTCTCGAAGTGCTGCAGAATCTGCTTCTCCATTTCCGGAAACTTTCCTTCCGGCACGTTCTTTTTCATCTCCTGCACCACCAACTTCGTCTGCAGGAGCGATTTCACGTGCTTGGCCATGACCATCTGAAAAAACTGATCGTGCTGCTCGGGCGGCACCTGTCTCGCCAAATGCTTAAACTCTTCTTGGACCGCCGGCAACACGTCGGCGGCCAGGATCACCTCATTGCCAAACTTGGCCACCACCTTGGCGCTTGGGATCGGAACCGGCCGCGTCACTTCCAAGGCCCCGGCACCGCTGGGATCGATCTGGAGCTGGGTGAAGGGGGTCTGCCGTGCGCGGCTGGGCTGGCCGGGCGGCGCCGCGGGCGGCTTGCCGGTCGGCGGCAGCCGTTGAGGCGCGGGTCGTCCGCGGTAGACCGCGCCGTTCGGCGGCGGCGCCGCGTTGCCGTCGGCGGGAGTCTGAGCCTGGGCCGCGGCCGTCTCCACCAGGGCGGTCAGCCAGTGCATCGGCAGACCGTGCCGCACCCAGAGCGTCGCCGCCAGGGCCGCTGTGACGCTGAACAAGGTTGGATAAAACAGACGCGACACAGAGGAAGGGGTTTGGGGTTTGGGGTCTGGGGTTGGGTAGATTGCAAATTGCAAATTGCCTGACGCCTATCGCCTTTCGCCTATCGCCTATCGCGCGCGGAGTATAGCTGCCCGTTTAGTCCCCTTGCAACACGGATTTGACCAGTTCATAAAGTTCGTCGGGTGGCGGAACTTGTTTGCCAATCGGTAGATAGGCACTCCGCGCGTCAACCACGCGCAACCGGCCCCCCTGGTGCCGGGCCAACTCCTCGATCCGCGCACGGTTCTTGTAGCTGAACACCACGTAGCCGTCTTCCAAGTGCAGGCAGTCGATTTGCCAACCCTGAGCCAGAATTGCCACCTCGGTCCGCACCAGCAGCCGCTCGGCCATCTCCGGCCGCGGACCAAACCGGTCGCTCAACTCGGCCGCAAAATCCGCCAACTCGGCCAGCGTGGTGACGCGCGCCAGCCGCCGATAAAGGTCGATCTTCAACCGCATGTCGGGCACATAGCGCCGCGGCAGGTACGCTTCGCCCGGCAGGTCCACATTGACCTCAATCGTCATCTTCGGCGCAAGATGTTTGAGGCTGCGGACCGCTTTTTCGAGCAGCTCGCAATACAGCTCATACCCAACCGCCGCAATATGCCCGCTTTGCTCAGTCCCCAGAATGTTGCCGGCCCCGCGAATTTCCAGGTCGCGCATGGCGATGGCGAATCCGGCCCCCATGTCGCTGAACTCGGCGATGGCCGCCAGCCGCTTGGTGGCCGTCGAGGTGAGCGAGTGGTTCGGATCGACTACCAGGTAGCAATAGGCCCGGTGCTTGTAGCGGCCCACGCGGCCCCGCAACTGGTGCATGTCGGCCAGCCCATATTGATCGGCGTCGTCGATGAAAATCGTGTTGGCGTTGGGGATGTCGAGGCCGCTTTCGATGATCGTGGTGGCCAACAGCAGGTCGTATTTGTGGTCGATGAAATCGAGCATCACCTGTTCGAGCTGGCCTTCCGACATCTGCCCGTGGCCGATGGCGATGCGCGCTTCGGGCACGATCTGCTGCAATTGCCGGGCCACGTTCTCAATGTCGTATACGCGGTTGTGGACGAAGAAGATCTGCCCGTTGCGGTTCAACTCGCGCATGGCGGCATGCCGCACCAAGTCGGCGTCGAAGCGGACCACGCGGGTCTCGATCGGCAGCCGGTCGGCTGGCGGCGTTTCCAGATTGCTGATGTCGCGCAGACCCAAGAGCGACATGTGCAGCGTGCGTGGAATCGGGGTGGCGGTGAGCGTCATCACGTCGACCATCTGCCGGCAGGCCTTGAGCCGCTCTTTGACGGCCACGCCGAACCGCTGCTCTTCGTCGATGATCACCAGCCCCAGGTTGTGAAACCGCACGTCGGCCTGCGCCAGCCGGTGCGTGCCGATGACCACGTCGAGCGAACCGCCGGCCAGCCGCTCCAGGATCTTCTTCTGCTCCCGCGCGGTGCAGAAGCGGCTGAGCACGGCGATCTCGAAGGGAAACTCGGCCATGCGGCTGCGGAACGTGCGGCCGTGCTGCTCGGCCAGCACGGTGGTGGGCACGAGCACGGCCACCTGATAGCCGGCGTCGATGGCCTTGAAGGCCGCCCGCATCGCCAGCTCGGTTTTGCCATAGCCCACGTCGCCGCAGATCAGCCGGTCCATGGGACGCGGTTCGTGCATGTCTCGCTTGATGGCCGCGACGCCGACAAGCTGGTCGGGCGTTTCGAGGTAGGGAAACGAGGCATCGAACTCGCGCTGCCACTCGCTGTCGAGCGGAAAACTGATGCCGCTGCGTGAGGCCCGCGCGGCCTGCAAGTCGAGCATGTCGGCGGCCATGTCGTTGACGGCGGCCTCGGCGGCCTTCTTTTGCCGGACCCAGGTTTGCCCGCCGATGCGGGCCAGATTCGGCCGGCTTTTCGCCCCGCCTACATATTTCTGCACCAGCTCGATCTTGGAACAAGGCACGTAGACCTTGGTGCCGCCGTGGAACTCGATCTCCAGATGCTCTTCGCCGCCCTCTTGCTCGCCCAGCAGCTTCAGGCCGCGATAACGGCCGATGCCGTGGGCCAGGTGGACCACGTAATCGCCGTCGCGCAGCTCCAGAAAACTGTCGATCACGCGGCCCAGCCGGCGCCGCGAGGGCCGGCTCAGATCGGCCCGATGAAACAGCTCGCTGCCACTGACCAGCACGATGCGATCGATCACCAGGCGGAAACCGGCCCGCAGCCGGCCGAGTGGAAAGTGCAGCTTGCCTTGCGCGGCCAGACGCGTGCTCTCGAAAATTTCCGCCAAGCGTTTGCCTTCGGCGTCGTTCTGGCAGACGACGAACACCTCCTGGCCTTCGCCGGCGGTCTCCAGCTCATTGCGGACCTTGCCGATGTCGCCGCTGAACCGCTCGACCGACTCGATTTTCAGCCGGCAGGTGGTTTCCATCGAGCCGATCGAGATGCTGCTGGCCGTGACCGATGGGAACTGGTAAATACCCTCCAACACCTGCTTGAGCGTGTGGGCCTCGGCCGCGTCGTCCAAGCGTCCCAGGTAATGCCGGCCTTCGTCTTCGAGCTGCGTTGGCTCGACCAGCAGAAACCAGCTTCGTTGCGGCAAGTACGTCGTAAAGAATTCACGGTCGGCCGTCGTGGGCTTCAGCACCGTCAGTTCCACCGCCTCGACGACGCCCAGGCTCCGCTGGCTGGCGACCTCGAACCGGCGGATCGACTCGATCTGGTCGCCGAACAGCTCCACCCGCACGGGGTCGTACCAATCGGCCCCGAACAGATCGAGGATGCCGCCACGGAACGAGAACTCGCCGGGCAACTGCACGGCACTGGTATTGTGAAAGCCCTGATCGACCAGCCAGCGGGAAAGTTGCTCGACGTCGATCGTGTTGCCCGTCGCCAGCCGCCGCGTTTGGCGGCCGATCGACGGTTTGTCGGGCACCGGCTGCAACAGGCCCTGGATGCTGGCCACGACCAGTTTGGGCGGCCCGGCGCCGTCGAGCATTTTCAGCAGCCGCAGCCGGTCGCCGAACACGTCGTCGGCGACGCTCTGTTCGGTGGGCGTCGTCTCCCAGGCCGGCCAGCGTTCGGGCCTGATTTCGCTGAAGACGGCCAAATCGTCACAAAAATCGTCGATGTCGCTGGTTTGCGGGCACACGACGACGAGCGAAGCGGGGGCGTGGCGAAGGAGCGTGGCGGCGACGAGCGCGCAGGATGAGCCCCAGACTCCGTCGAGCGTGGCGCCATGCCCGGATTGCAGGCTGGCCACAACTTCGGCGAAGCCGTCGGTCGATTCCAAGCGGTCGGCGAGCTGCCACAACCGCTCGGCGGCGGTGATTGCAATTTCCGCAGACGCCATTGAAGTTGGCGGAATTATACGGGCCTGGCCATGCCGGGCCTAGGTCGGATTGGCCAGCTTCGCAGCATTGTTTTGGGCGGCGAGTGGTCAGAGTGGGATGATTTCTACCGCACCACCCGGCGCCACTTCAATCCGCAGCACATTGCCTGCGAGTAGCCGCATGCCCAGACGTGTCTCTTCGCCAACCTCCGAAATCAGCACGGGGCACCAGAAACCGTGCCATTCGACCTCTGCAGCGTAGATGCCGAACCGCCGAAGCGATCCATCGGCAAGCACTGCTCCACTACGCGACCGATATTCGAGGCCTAACGTGGCTATCTCAGCCGCTGGCAATGTCAGCGAAGCACTGAAGCCCGAATCGACGACAGCATCCACAGTTAGTTCGATGTGCGACGGGCCGCGTACGCGCAGCCGCATAACCGCCTCGTTCCGCGCGTTAACGACGCCGCGCATCACCTCACCGCCCTCATGCGATACGCGGCAGGTTCGCCGACCCGGCCGAGCCAAACGTCCGCTCTCGGTCTGCGGTCGCGCAATCGCATGATTGCCGTGTAGTCGTCCTCGTCGAGCTCATAATCGCCCGACCCGATGTCGATGGCCACGAACTTGCCGTGGTCTTCGGGCCGGAGCGATGGCCGCACCCCGCGGTCAAAGACCTCAGGCCCCAGTCGGTCAACTTCTTCGGGGCTGCGATGCGGCTCAGTTGTAGACATAATGCGTTCTCCGATCTATGGTGCGACGTCAAACACCGGACAATACCTATTCTAAAGCACGTCGGCTGCGGCGTCGATTGCGGCGATGTCCAGGTCACATTGCTGAACAATCCGCCGCCGGCTGCTAAAATGATCGTACCATGCGACCCTCCGTGCCTCTCCTCTTGCTTGTCTTGTCGTTTCTGCCGCGCCACGCGGCGGCCGGTTCCGCTGACACCGCGGCACAAGTAGCGCGAAAGGTGAGCTATCGGCTCGAAGTCGTGCCGGTTCTGACGAGGGCGGGTTGCAATTCGGGCAGGTGCCACGGCTCGCCCAGCGGCAAGGGCGGCTTTGCCCTCTCGCTGCGCGGATTCGACTGGCAGAACGACCATCAACGGCTCACCCGCGAGGTCGCCAGCCGGCGGATCGACCTCCTGAATCCTCAGCAGAGCCTGTTGCTCGCCAAACCGACGCTGCGGCTGCCGCACGGCGGCGGGCGACGCTTCAAAGCCGACGATCCGCTGGCCAAGCTTCTCATCGACTGGATTGCCGACGGCGCGCCGAACGACCCCACCGACCCGGCGGCGGTCCGGCTCGTAGTCAGCCCCGCCGAAAGTTGGCTGGAAGCGTCGGCCGAAACACAGCAGCTTCGCGTCGTCGCCCGCTTCTCCGACGGCTCGTCGCGCGACGTTACGCACCTCACGCATTTTTCGGTCAGCCCGGAAGGCAACGCGGACGTCTCGCCCGATGGGCTGGTGCGGCGATCAGCTCACGGCGAGGTGGTTGTCGCGGCGAGTTACGGAGAACAATTCGCCACCAGCCGCCTGGCGTTCCTGCGGCCGGCAGAAGGTTTTGTGTGGACGGATCCCCTCGAAAACAATCAGATCGATCACCTGGTGTTCGACCGCTTGCGGCGACTGCGAATGGCACCCTCGGACCGCTGCGACGATGCGGCGTTCTTGCGACGGGCCTGGCTCGACCTGTGCGGGCTGCTGCCGTCGACCGAGGACGTGCGGCGCTTCGCGGCAGATGCATCGCCCGACAAGCGCGACAGGTTGATCGACGCGCTGCTCGACCGCAAGGAGTACGCCGACTTTTGGGCCATGAAATGGGCCGACCGGCTGGGCTGCAATCAGCGGTTCGTCGGCAAGACCGGGGCGATCAAGTACCACGCCTGGATTCGGCATCAGATCGCGGCCAACGTGCCCGAAGACGAGTTCGCGCGGAAGCTGCTGACGGCCTCCGGCGGCAACTACGGCAATCCGCCGGCCGGTTTTTACCGTTTGCCGCGCACGCCCGAAGACCGGGCCGAGCACGTGGCCCAGGTGTTTCTGGGCGTGCGCATCGGCTGCGCTCGCTGCCACAACCATCCGGGCGAACGCTGGACGCAAGACGATTACTACGGGCTGGCGGCGTTTTTCGCGCGGCTGCGTTACCGCAACGGGCCGTTTTTCAACCACGTCTACGACAAGGAAGAAACAATCGTCCCCTTGCGGTCGGGCGAGCTCATCCACGCTCGCACCGGCGCGGTGATGCAGCCGAAGCCGCTCGGTGGCGTGAGCGAAGCTCTGCCGGCCGAGACCGACCGGCGCGAAGGCCTGGCCGCCTGGCTGACGAAGGCCGACAACCCGTTTTTCGCGCGTGCGGCGGTGAACCGGATATGGGGCCAGCTTTTTGGCCGCGGCATCGCGGAACCGGTCGACGATTTCCGCAGCTCGAATCCGCCCGCTCATCCCGAGCTGCTCGACTGGCTGGCGGCCGACTTCGCCGCCCACGGCTTCGACCGCAAGTATCTGCTGCGCCAGATCATGCGGTCGCGGGTCTATCAGCTTGCGGCGACCACGAACGAAACGAACGCCGACGATGATCGTTATTTCTCGCACGCCTACGCGCGGCTGTTGTGCGCCGAGCAGTTGCTCGACGCGATCGGTCAGGCGACGGGCGTGCCGGAGAAGTTCGCCGGTTTTCCGCTCGGATTGCGGGCGGTGGAACTGCCCGACGGCGAGTACCAGAACCGCTTTTTGACGGCCTTCGGCCGGCCCGCGCGGGCCTTGGCTTGTGCCTGCGAGCGCGACGGCGACTCGAACCTCGGCCAGGCGCTGGAGCTGATCGGCGGCGAAGCGATCGAAGCCCAGCTTCGCTCGCCGCATGGCCGCGTCGCGCGGCTGGTGAACGGCAGGGCGAACAGCGCGGCCGTCATCGACGACCTGTTCTTATCGACGCTCAGCCGTTTTCCCAGCGAGGCCGAGCGCGCCGAACTTGTCGAGCGGCTCGATCGGGCCGCCGACCGCCGCGCGGCGACCGAAGACCTATTGTGGGCGCTCCTGAATCACCCGGAGTTCTTGTTCCAGCACTGACGCCACCCTACTTGCCGGCCATCATGGGGAACATCTCGCGGACCATGGTGATGGCCGCGGGGCCGACCAACACCACGAAAATGCCGGGAAAAATGAAGATCACCAAGGGAAAGATCAGCTTGACGGCCGTCTTGGCCGCCTTTTCTTCGGCAAGCTGACGGCGGCGGGTGCGCATCGAGTCGCTTTGCACGCGCAGCGCCTGAGCGATGCTCGATCCGAACTTGTCGGCCTGAATCAAAATGGCCGCCAACGATCGCAAGTCGTCGACCCCGCTGCGCATGCCCAGCTCGTGCAACACCTCCGCTTTGTTCCGCCCCATCTGAAGCTGAAAGTTCGCCAGACCGAATTCCTGAGAAATGACCGGAAAGCTCCGCTTCATTTCATCGGCCACTTTGCGCATGGCCTGGTCCAGGCCCAGGCCGGCCTCGACGCACACCACCATCAAATCGAGCGCGTCGGGCAAACCGAGAAAGATCGCCTGGCGCCGCCGTTTGCCGATGAAATAGAGCACGAATTCGGGCAAATAGAACAATCCGCCCGCCAGACTCACGGCATACATCATCGACTGCTGATTGAAACTGGAAATGGCGGCGATGGTGATGCCGCTGAAGAACAGCCCCGCCATCAAACCGGTGAATTTCATTCCCAGAAAAATCGACGCGGCCGCTTCGCCCCGGAACCCGGCGACGGCCAGCTTGGCCTTCAAGCGGCTGGCTTCCAACTCGTTGGTGGGTTGCAGCGGCTTGGCCAGCGCGGGAGTGGCCTTCTTGAGCACGCGCGTCATGGCGGCTTGCTTCTTGACGACGCCCTCGCTCTCTTCCTGCTTGCGGCGGCGAAGGCTGGGGTCTCTGATTTCGTCGAGGCGCTCGACCGCCCGGCTCCGATTGCGGGCCAGATACTCCAGCAGCCACCAAGCGCCGGCGGCGAACATGCCGAACACCGCCAGCGACACCATTTGCTCGGGTTGAAGAAGGTTGCCCATGTTGAGGTCGGCTTACACTTTGATATTGATGATTTTCCGGATCGCCAGCGCCCCCATGACCTGCAACCCAATGGCCCCCATGAGCATCTGTTTGCCCATGGGGTCGGTGAACAGCATCATGATGTAGTCGTGGTTCATGCGATACACGGCCAAAAACAAGGCCGGGGGCAGAGCGAGCAGGACCGCGCCCGACAGCCGTCCTTCGCCGGTCAGCGCTTGCACCTGGCCATAGATTTTGAACCGTTCGCGTATGATGTACCCGATCTTGTCGAGGATTTCGGCCAGATCGCCGCCCGTCTGACGTTGCAGGATGACCGCGGTGGCGAAAAACCGCAGGTCGAGGTTCGGCACGCGTTCGGTGAGCGAGTTCAAGGCGTCTTCCATCGGAATGCCGAGGTTCGTTTCCTCGAACACGCGGCCAAACTCGCGGCCGACCGGCGCGGCCATTTCGTCCTGCACCAGATTGAAGCCCGCCGCCAGGCTATGGCCGGCACGAAGGGCGCGGGCGATCAATTCCATCGCGTCGGGCAACTGTGCGCCAAACTTCTTCAGTCGCTTCTTTCGTCGAAAGACGAGCCACATCAGCGGCAGGCTGGCAGCCGCTCCTGCCGCCGCGGGAGCGATCGCCAGGTTCAATCCGGCGTAGGCCGATGCGGCAAAAGCGGCACAGCCCAAGGCCGCCGAAACGGCGAAGAACTGCGTTGGCCTCAACGCGGTGTCCGCTTGATCGAAGAGCAGCCGCACGCGGCCGAAACGGGTCAGCACGAAGTCGAACATACCCGGCACGGCGTCGAGCGGGCGGTGCAGCACGCTGGCCGCGGAGCGTGCCTCGGCTTGGGCAGCGCTTCGGCTGTTGATCAACAAGTCGAGGCGGTCTTCGACGCGGTTTTCGGTATCGGCCTTGAACAGCGTCAACAGGCCGGCCACCAGCGCCGAGACGCCGAGGAAGGCCGCGATCGAGATCAGAAGGATTGGGTCCATAGGCATCCAAACTTAGTCAACGAGCATCACCCTCTGCCGGAAGGCGCTGGCGGGCAAACGAACGCCCGCCTGCTCCAGGCGCTCCATGAACGTGGGCCGCACGCCGGTCGCCTCGAAGCGTCCGTAAGCACGGCCGCGCTCGTCGATGCCTTCCTGCGCATAATGGTAGATGTCTTGCATCACAATCGTGTCTTGCTCCATGCCCACCACCTCGGTGATGTGCGTGATCTTGCGCGGCCCGCCTTGCAAACGGTTGGCCTGAATGATCAGGTCCACCGCGCTGGCGATCTGCTGCCGCATCGCCTTGAGCGGCAGATCGAAGCCGGCCATCATGATCATCGTTTCGATGCGGGCCACGCCGTCGCGCGGCGAGTTGGCGTGGATCGTGGTCAGCGATCCCTCGTGGCCCGTGTTCATGGCCTGCAGCATGTCGAGCGTTTCGGGTCCGCGGCACTCGCCGATGATGATTCGCTCCGGCCGCATACGCAGCGCGTTGCGCACCAGGTCGGTGGCCGTGATGGCGCCTTTGCCCTCGATGTTCGCCGGCCGAGTTTCCAGCCGCACGATGTGGTCTTGCTGCAACTGAAGTTCGGCCGCGTCTTCGATCGTCACGATACGGTCGCTGTTCGAAATGAAGCTCGACAGCGTGTTGAGCAGCGTCGTTTTGCCGGAGCCGGTGCCGCCCGAAATCACGATGTTCAGCCGGGCCTTGATCGCCCCTTCCAACAGCATCACCATTTCCGGCGTGAAGGCCTTGTAGTTCAGCAGGTCTTCCAGCTTGAGCGGATTGGCCCCGAAGCGGCGAATGGAGACCGCCGCGCCGTCCAAGGCCAGCGGTGGAATGATGGCGTTCACGCGCGAGCCGTCGGGCAGGCGGGCATCGACCATCGGGCAGACCTCGTCCACGCGACGGCCGACGCGCGAGACGATGCGGTCGATGATCTGCAGCAGGTGCGCGTTGTCGCGAAACGTCACCGGGGTCTTTTCCATCTTGCCGCGGCGCTCGCAATAAATGTTCTTCGGGCCGTTGATCAGGATGTCGCTGATGGTCGGGTCTTTGAGCAGCAGCTCCAACGGACCGAGACCGAACGTTTCGTCGAGCACTTCTTCGACCAGCCGCTCGCGCTCGTTGCGGTTGAGCAGCGTTTCTTCGGCGTCGCAGAGGTGTTCGATCACCAGGCGGATTTCGCGACGCAGGACTTCGCCGTCGAGATCGCCGACCTTCGACAGGTCGAGCTTGTCGACGAGCTTGCCGTGGATTTTCCGTTTCAGTTCTTCGAAGTTCGATTCGGAAGTGCGTTCGCCGGGACGGACGGGGGGAGCGATGGTCTTTGCCATAGGTCGAGGGAGGTCGTTCGGAGGTTGAGAGTTCGACTTGCGCGGACGGCGCGCAATGGTCCTAGCCGACAAAAGAATAGCTTACGGCTGGGCGCAGAGAGGCGACGCATAGGGTGGAACTACTCCGGGCGTGCCGGGACGAGCGCGATTTTGGATTTTGGATTCCGAGCCAATCCAAAATCCAAAATCGAAAATCGCGGCGATGGTGGGCCGGCGCTCGCAAGCTCGCTGGTCCCACCCTACGCTCTTTGGCGGTCGCAGCGGTTGCGCCGGATCTAACGGCGCAGCACCTGAAGCTGGTCGACGCCGATCACCTGATTCAGGTTGCCGGAGCGAAAGCCCTCCAGGTCGAGCGTCACGTATTTGAATCCGAGGCGACGGAGATGGGCCACCAATGACTCGCGCAGCTCCGGCTCGGCGAGCCGAGGCAGCTCGTCCAGCGGCACTTCGATACGGGCCATGTCGTCGCCGTGATACCGCACCCGCAATTCGCGAAAGCCCGCCTCGCGCAAGAACTGCTCGGCCCGATCGATCATGGCCACGCGCTCGGGCGTGACGTTTTGTCCGTAAGCAATGCGACTGCTGAGACAGGGGCTGGCGGGCTTGTCCCACACGGGCAGGCCCCAATGCGCCGCCAATTGCCGCACTTCGGCTTTGCTCAACTCGCATTCGACGAGCGGGCTATGCACCCCGTGCTGCCGGGCCGCGATCATGCCCGGCCGATAGTCGCCGCGGTCGTCGAGGTTCGCCCCGTTGACCACAACTTGCACGCCCAATTCTTCGGTCAGGCCTTCCAGTTGGGTGTAAAGCTCGGTCTTGCAGTGAAAGCAACGGTCGGGCGCGTTGCGGAGATAGTCGACATTGTCGAACTCCTCGGTTTCGATCACCTGATGCCGGATGCCGATCTGGTGGGCAAGCTCGCGGGCAGCATCCAGCTCGCCTTCGGCCAAACTGGCGCTCTTGGCCGTCACGGCAACGGCGCGATCGCCCAAAGCGAGTTGGGCGGCCTTTGCCACGACCGCGCTATCGACGCCGCCCGAAAACGCCACCGCGCAACTGCCGCACCTGCCGAGCAACTCGACCAGGCGATCTCGCTTGACGGCCAACTCGGCCGGTAGCTCGCCTGGTGAGGTTTCCGCCCGCCCAAGCTGCGTCATGACTTCGCCTCACGATCGCTCGTCTGTAGCCACGGACCACGGACCACGGACCACCCGCAACGGACCAATAAAAAAATCCTCCACCGAAATGCCGTGGCGACGCGGTTTTCGAGAGCCCGCAGAGTTAAAGTGGGTGCCTAGTATCCCGTGTTGTGTGATCCGGCCGCTTGATCCGGGACCCGAGGGTTCCGGGCGTCGGCTATACACGCTTACGGGACGTTGCTTTGGCACCCAGCGGACTTTCTTATCGGCTCCCCAAAATAGGACGTCGACAGCACGAACATGGCAGAGGATTGCTGTTATCTTACGCGGTTGTCGCTGCCGGGGCAAGCACGGGTTCAGGGTTCAGGATTCAGGGTTCAGGATTCAGATGAGGGATGAGGGAGGGCGCGACGAAGCGGCTTTCGCCAAGCGCGGCCCCACACTTCCTGAACCCTGAACCCTGAACCCTGAACCCTCTACTCGTTGCTGGTATCGCGCAGCAACGGCTCCATGGCCTTGGTATTGCGTTCCACGGCCAGCACGATCGTGCGTTGCTCGAAGCCATCGTGACTGGCGGCCACGGCGGGAATCACCTGGCGGCAGTTCGGCAGGCTGAAACGCATGGTGAATGTGCCGTCGGGCCGCAGCTTCACGGGCTCGCCTTGCAACGTCACGTGGGCGTTGGGCTCGGTCGAACCGAACACGAGCAGCTCGGCATCAAGCTCGAAGTGAAAGCCCCGCTTGCGGAGCAACATGTCGGCGATGCCCGCTCCGTACTGCGTCACCATGGGCGAGCCCATGGGTCGCCGCAGACGTTCCTCGAACAGTTGCTGCAGCTCGCCGGCGGTGTGCGGTTCGTAGCCGCCGCTCATGGCGAAAATCTTGTCGAAATTCTCCGCCACTTCCGACCAGTTCTCGTCGATCGCGTCGCTGGCGCCGGCCTTGGGGGTGGTCACCGTGTTGCTCCGCGCCAATACAAAGAACTTGCCGCCGGGCGCGAGATATCCGACATCGACGCGATAGCTTTGCGGCGGGTTTTTGACGTCGATGTACCAATCGTTGACGCCGCCGTGGACTTCGATGTCGCGCACCGGTCGCTCGGCCGAGCTGGTGGTCGTGCCGACGGTCACTTCATAGAGCCGCAGCACCGGCCGGGCGGCGTGCCATTCCTGGCCCAGGGCCGCTTGAGCGCGAGTCACGCTGTGGCGGCAGACCTGCCAGCAGGCGTGCAGCCAAAACGGCCCGCGCACCATGACCACCAGCCGGTCTTTGACGGCGCCGTTGCCGTTCGCCTCGTCCGACAGGTCTTTGTCGTTCATCAGCTTGGCCTTGGCTTCGGCCAGCTTGCGCGCGATCTGCGGGTTGCGCGGCTTGGGCCGCGCCGCGTGGGAGCGGCCGTTGGACTTCGCCACCGCGATGGCCACGGGCGAGCGACGCACGGCCGGCTTGGAATGTCCGTTCTTGGCTTGTGCGGCTCCGTTGCGGGCCGCTCGGGCGGCTAATCGCACCAGGGCCTTCACAAGCTGCTCTTTGCGCATCGTGTGCCAGCCGTGAATGCCCCGCCGTTTGGCCATTTGGGCCAGATCCTTGACGCTCTTGTTGCTCAGTGTCTCTGCCGTCATCGCTTACCGAATCTCCCCGAGTTGAAGCTATTGCTGCTGCACGTTCATTACCCTCGATCCGGCTGTCCCTGGCCGCGTTGGGCAGCCCGAACAGGCGGTCCGCCGTCCGGGAGCTGCGGCGCGCACGTCCGACGCGCCGGCGAATTGCCAACCACGGCCCCGACGATTTCCGGAGAAGAGCCGCAATTCCAGCCATTTTGAGTGTAACCAGCATCGTAGCCAACCGCAAGTGGCGGCCCGCTCCCGTAAGGCGGGACAAGCGAGCTTGCGAGCGCCGGCCACCACCGGCCCGACGTCATTTACGGTGGGCCGGCGCTCGCACGCGCGCTGGTTCCACCTTACACAAGTCCTTGCGACCAGACTGTTTGTGAAATGACTCGCTACTTCGTGAAAAAAAGCACGAATTCACACTCGCGCCCCGTTGACACCCCAAATTGCCTCAATTAGATTACCAACCTTACATGAATCAAGGCGGATTTGCCGCGAACGTTCTTCGCTCTGGTGGTTCGCCGGTGAAATCTTCCTCCAACGAGCCGTCACCCGTCGCCGAGGCGATGACCTGGGTATCGCGCGTGCTGGCGGTCGTGGCGATGATGGTGCTGCCGGGTTTGGCGGGCCAGTGGCTCGACAAGCGTTGGGGAACCGGCTTTCTGGGCTTGATCGGGTTCGCAGTGGGACTGGTGTCGGGCATGGGTTATTTATTGGCGATGACGAAGCTTCCGCCGCGTGGGCGGTCGGGCGACGGTTCGTCGGATGACGGTTTGTCGGATGACGGTGTACGCGGTGCGAAAAAGGACTGACGCCATGCGCAACCAACTCAATTATCGAAGCGGTCTTGGCCTGCCGGCGGCATGCATCGTGTTGGCCCTGTGCGTGGGAGCGGCCGGTGGTCTGGCCAGTTTCGTGGCGCACGGCCGGCATGGCGCCGTCTCGGCAGTGGCCGTCGGAGTGGCTGCCCTGACGTGCTGGTTGTCGGCGACGGCGGCCCTGTTGTTGGCGGGCCGGTTGGCGGCGACGCGGTGGTGCATTCAAGGAATTATGGCGGCCGGCTTCGTACGGTTTTCACTGCCTCTGATGGTTGTGGCCGCGTCGGCTCTGGTGCAAGGGCCGCTATCGCGTGCCGGGTTGTTCGGATACATGGTTGTTTTTTTCTTGCTGACGATGGGCGTTGAGACGTTGCTCTTAGTCGGCGTCATCCGCGCGTCGAGCGTTCAGAGCCGTGCGGCCTGGAGGGGGTTGTAGGGCATGGCCGAGCCTATTTTGCACATTAAGGACGGTTACTTCTTCGAAGTGCCGAAAGTCCTTTGGCGATATCACTTTGAGAGCATCGACGACGTGAAGGAGCAGTACCCGTTTCTCGTCAAGGCGCACCCCGCTGCGACGGTTGCTGACTTCAACCGAGGGCTGTCCGGCAAAATCATCATCCCACAGCCCTTTGCCACGCTTGAGAATCTGCACGACAAGGCGTCAGGCTTCGCGATCTCCAAGTTCATGATCTTGGAAGTCGTGATCGGACTCGTTCTCGTGTTCGTTTTTTCCTGGCTGGCCCAGCGGATTGCGACCGGTGGGCCGCCGCGCGGAAAGCTATGGAACCTGTTCGAGTCGGCGTTGCTGTTCGTTCGCGATGAAGTGGCGCTGCCCGCCATGGGCAAGCACGACGCGGAACGGTTCACGCCCCTGCTGTGGACCATGTTTTTCTTCGTTCTGTTTTGCAACTTGTTTGGCCTCTTGCCGTGGCTGGGCGCGCCGACCGGTGCGTTTGCCGTCACGTTCGGCCTGGCGTGCGTCACCTTTGCCACCACACTGGTTTCGGGAATCAAGCAATTCGGCTTTGTCGGTTTCTGGCTCAATCTTGTGCCGCACATGGAGCTTCCCTGGTGGCTTGTACCGCTGAAGATGCCTATCTTCGCGATCGAACTCCTAAGTCTGGTGATCAAGCACATCATCCTTAGCGTTCGTCTTTTGGCCAACATGGTGGCCGGGCATTTGGTGCTGCTGGGAATCTTGGGGCTGATTGCGGTAGCCGCTGACCGTCCGAGCACGGCCCACTGGCTGATGGTCGCGGGCATTAGCGTGACGAGCTCGACTTTGTTCAGCTTCCTGGAGCTTTTTGTTGCATTTTTACAGGCCTATGTGTTTACCTTTTTGTCCGCTCTATTCATCGGCGCGGCGGTCCACCATCACTAGCCAACGCTAGAGCGGTGAGCCGGCCGCCGACCCACTTTGACGCGAAGGAGATTGAAACCGTGGTAAGATTTGTTCGTGTTCCGGCACTCGTCATGATGCTGATGACGCTGGGATTGGCGGCGCCCGCGTTGGCGCAAGAAGAGAACCAAGGCGCTGGCGCGGCGGCCGCGGGGGTTGCCGCCGGTCGGGCACTCATCAATTTGAGCGGCGCCATCGGTTGCGGCCTGGTCGTGATCGGGGCCGGATATGGCATTGGCCGGCTGGCTGGATCGGCTCTGGAGAGCATGGCACGCCAGCCCGAGGTGGCCGGCAATATCCAGGTGGCGATGATCATCGCCGCGGCGTTGATCGAAGGTTTCACCTTTTACGCGCTGTTTATTTGTTCGCAAGAGAACCCGTTTAAGTGATCGCGACGACAGTTATCGCCCAGCGACTCGCAGGTGGAATTGCCATGATCGTATGCCGTCTTTTCTTGGTGGCCGCCGCCCTAGGTTGGTTAAGCGCCGTGCCCGCACTGAGCACGGCCAACGCAGCACAGCACGGTGAAGCGGCCCACGGGGGCGGCGAGGCCCGACACGGGGCCCACTTTGGCCAGGAGGACGTCGATCTCGATCCCTCGGAGCTCAAAGGCGATCTGGCGATCTTTACCTTCATCGTGTTTCTGTTGCTGGTCGGCATTCTGTGGAAATTCGCCTGGGGGCCGATCTCGCAGGGGCTGGAAAAACGCGAGCAGCATATCGCCGAGCAGATCGCGGCGGCGGAACGGGCCAACGCTGAAGCCAAGCAGTTGCTGACCGACTACGAGCACAAGCTGGCCAGCGCGCAAGACGAGGTGCGGGCCATCATCGAGGAAGCGCGTCGCGATGCCACCCACACGCAGCAGGGACTCCTGGCGCAGGCGCGGGCCGATGCCGCCGCCGAAATGGACCGCGCCAAACGCGAAATCGAAACGGCCAAGGATCAGGCCCTGCGCGAGCTGGCCGAGACCAGCGCCAACCTGGCCGTCGAGTTGGCCGGCAAGGTCATTCGCACCCAGCTCGACGCCCATCAACACGCCCAGTTGGTGACCGAAGCGCTGTCGCGATTCCCTGCTGCCAGCCCGAGTCGGAATTGAGTAGCGAATTCAACGAGTGAGCAAGCGTCAGCGGGACGGCCTAGGAAGGCCATCCTCCTGAACCCTGAACCCCGAACCCTGAACCCTTTCATGGCTGAAGACCCCTACCTCGCTTCCTCGCTGGTCGACCACGACATCGACGTGGGCGCTTACCACATCGGCATGGTCTACGGCAAGGCGCTCTTGGCCGCCACGGAAAAGGCCGGCAACACCGAAGAGGTGCTCGCCGAACTCGACCAGCTCATCGAGCTGCTGGCCAGGCAGCCGAAGATCGACAACGTGATGGCTTCGGGCATGATCGCCAGCGACCAAAAGGTGGCCATGGTCGAACGCGTGTTCGCCGGACGGGTGACGCCGACTTTCCTCAATTTCCTCAAAGTGGTCGTCGACCACGGCCGCGGCGGTTTTTTGAGGGCCATGCGCCGGGCGGTGCGCGACCTGCGCGACCAGCAACAGGGCCGCGTGCGCGTGCAGGTCACCACGGCCACGCCGCTCGACGGCGAGCTGACCGAGCGAATCCACAATCAACTCAAGAGCATGCTGGGCGGCGAGCCCGTGCTGACGAAAAAGGTCGATCCCGACCTGATCGGCGGCCTGGTCTTCCGCGTCGGCGACACCGTTTACGACGGCTCGGTGGTCACACGCCTGACCCGGGTCCGCAGTCAAATGATCGACAGGAGCATTCATGAAATTCAACGCCGACGAGATCGCGTCAGTCCTCCAGCAGGAAATTGAGCAGTACGAGTCGCAGATCGACGTCCGCGACGTCGGACGCGTGCTGGAAGTGGGCGACGGCATCGCGCGCGTCTACGGCCTGTCGGGCGTGATGTCGGGCGAAATGGTCGAGTTTCCCAGCGGCGTCAACGGGCTGGCCTTCAACCTCGAAGAACACTCCGTCGGCGTCATCATTCTGGGCGACTTCCTCTCGATCCACGAGGGCGACGAAGTCAAGAGCACCGGCCGGCTGTTGAGCGTGCCCGTGGGCGACGCGGTGATCGGCCGCGTCGTCGATCCGCTGGGCAACCCGCTCGACGGCAAAGGAGCGATCGTCACGTCCGAGCGCCGCCCGGTCGAGTTCATGGCGCCCGGCATCGCCGGTCGGCAGCCGGTGCGCGAGCCGTTGCAGACCGGCATCAAGGCCATCGACGCCATGACGCCCATCGGCCGCGGGCAGCGCGAGCTGATCATCGGCGACCGCAAGACGGGCAAGACCGCCATCGGCATCGACGCCATCATCAACCAGCGGCACTCCGGCGTGAAGTGCTTTTACGTGGCCATCGGCCAGAAAGAGTCGACCGTGGCCGGCGTGGTGGAAGCCTTGCGAAAGCACGACGCCATGGACTACACGACCGTCGTCATGGCCGGCGCCAGCGACCCCGCCCCCTTGCAATACGTGGCCGCTTACGCCGGCACGGCGATGGCCGAATTCTTCATGTACAACGGCCAGCATGCGCTGATTATTTACGACGACCTTTCGAAACAGGCCGTGGCCTATCGGCAGCTTTCGTTGCTGATGCGGCGGCCGCCGGGACGCGAGGCCTATCCCGGCGACGTGTTCTATTGCCACAGCCGCTTGCTGGAGCGCTCGGCCAAGCTCAGCGACGCCCTGGGCGGCGGCTCGCTCACCTCGCTGCCGATCATCGAAACCCTGGAAGGCGAAGTATCGGCCTACATTCCAACGAACGTGATCTCGATCACCGACGGACAGATTTACTTGCAGCCCGACCTGTTCTTCGCCGGTCAGCGGCCGGCCATGAACGCCGGCATTTCGGTTTCTCGCGTCGGCGGCGCGGCCCAGATTCCGGCCATGAAAAAGGTGGCGGGCGGCCTGCGTCTCGACCTGGCGTCTTTCCGCGAATTGGAGGCCTTCGCCCAGCTCGGCACCGATCTCGACGCGGCCACGCAGGCCCGGCTCGACCGCGGCTATCGCATGATCGAGTTGTTGAAGCAGGGGCAATATCAACCGATGGACGTGATCGACGAGGTGTTGAGCATCTACGCCGGCACTCGCGGGCATTTGGACAAGATTCCCCGCGAGCAGGTTGCCGAGTGGGAGCGGGGCTTCCTCTTATATATCCACGATCAGAGGTCCGAAATCCGCAAGAAGATCGCCGACACAAAAAAGCTCGACGACGATACCGCGGCGGCCTTGGAAGCGGCCATCGCCGAATTTCAAAGGCAGTTTTCCGGCAAGAAACAGGAGGTGGCAGCGAAAGTGTAATAAGCCAACACCGATTAGGGCGGCCATGACGGGATCAGGTGTCTGGCGACAATTCCAGCACCACGTAAAGGCGAGATTACCGAAATGGACGAGCAGACAAATCCGTATGGTGCGCCCCAGGCCGCCGTCGAGCCAACAGCTACTTCGGCGTTACCCGACAAAGATGTGAGGATGTGGGCGATGTTGTGCCATCTGTCGGCGTTGTCGCTGTACTTTACCGGACTGGGGTTCATTCTTGGGCCGCTGATTGTTTGGCTGGTCAAGAAAGACGATCATCCATTGATCGACGACCAGGGGAAAGAGTCACTCAACTTCGAGATCTCAATGCTGATTTACTACGTCATTGCGGGTCTTTCGATTTTCTGTTTCATCGGGATAGCATTGTTACCCTTACTGCACATCCTGCATATTGTTTTCATCATCGTGGCGTCGGTGAGGGCGAACAACGGAGACGCGTACCGATACCCATTGACGATCCGACTCATTAAGTAACGCCCCACTCAGCGACAGCATGGCCAAAGCCCGAGCACTCGATAAACGCCGCAAGTCGATCAAGAACATCCGCAAGATCACGCGGACGATGGAACTGATCGCGACCGCGCGCTTCAAGAAGGCGATGGACCGCGCCGCCGCGGCCACCGCCTATACGAAACGCATCACGGCGTTGGTCGCCGACCTGGCCCGCACCGGGCTAGAAGTCAGCCACCCCTTGCTCGAAGCCCGCGAGGAAACGAAGCACGCCGTGCTGCTCGTGCTCACGGGCAACCGCGGCCTGTGCGGCGGCTACAACTCCAACGTGCAGCGCGTCGGCATGCTGCGCTACCATGAGTTGAAAGCGGCCGTCCCTCGCGTCACGCTCGAAGTATCGGGCAAGCGCGGCATCTCGGCGTTTCGTTTTCGCGAGGTCACGCCCGACCGCACTTACACGCACTTCGAAGACAAGCCCAGCTTCGACGAAGTCGACGTTTTGGCGAACCGTTATCTGGAGGAATACGCGACCGGTCAATTTGATCGGCTCGTCGTGGCCTACACGCGCTTCGACGGCATTGCCCGGCAGGTGGCCACCGTCGAAACGCTGTTGCCGCTCGGCTCGTTGACGGGCGCCGAGGATCAACGCGACGAACAGCGCAGCCACGTGCAATACGAGTTTCTGCCCTCCGCGGAAAGCATTTTGGAAGAAGTGGTGCCCACGAGCTTCAAGGTGAAGCTTTTCAAGTGCTTCCTCGATGCGGCGGTGAGCGAGCAGGTGGCCCGCATGGTGGCCATGAAGGCCGCTACCGAGAACGCCGACAAGCTGATCAAACAACTATCGATGACCTACAACCGTGCCCGGCAAAGCCAGATTACTGGCGAGATCATGGAAGTGCTCGGCGGGGTTGAAGCGTTGAAATAGTGGTTAGTGATTAGTGGTTAGTGATTAGCCCAAGCCCCAAGACCTCCTGAACCCTGAACCCTGAACCCTGAACCTTGAACCCTTTTAATGTCTAGCGCAACGCTCCACAGTCCAAAGCATGAAACCAACGGCCACAACGTGGGCCGCGTAACGCAAATCATCGGCTCGACGTTCGACGTGGAGTTCCCCGTCGATCGGCTGCCGTCCATCTACAACGCCGTCAAGATTTCGTCGGAGCACAAGGGCATCAAAGTCGCGTTGACCGGCGAAGTGCAGCAGCACTTGGGCGGCGGCCGAGTGCGGTGCGTCGCCTTGGGCAGCACCGACGGCATGATCCGCGGCCAGGAGTGCCTCGATACCGGCAAGCCCGTTACCGTGCCCGTCGGAAAGGCCACGCTGGGCCGCGTGTTTAACCTGCTGGGCGATCCGATCGACGGCCGCGGCGAAGTGCAGGCCGACGAACGCTGGAGCATTCACCGCGACGCGCCGCCCGTGACCGACCTTTCGACCAAGACCGAGCTGTTCGAGACGGGCATCAAGGTCATCGACCTGTTGACGCCGTTCGTCCGCGGCGGCAAGGCGGGCCTGTTCGGCGGTGCCGGGCTGGGCAAGACCGTGATCCTCACCGAGTTGATTGCCCGTATCGCCAGCGCGCACGGCGGCTACTCGGTATTCGCCGGCGTGGGCGAGCGGACCCGCGAAGGGACCGACCTGTGGCTGGAAATGCAGGAAGCCAAGATCGGCGATACGGGCCGCAGCGTCATCGAGCAGACGTGCATGGTGTTCGGCCAGATGAACGAGCCGCCCGGCGCCCGGTTGCGCGTGGCCTTGTCGGCGCTGACGATGGCCGAATACTTCCGCGACACAACGGGGGCCGATACGCTGCTGTTCGTCGACAACATCTTCCGTTTCTCGCAGGCCGGCAGCGAAGTCTCCGCCTTGTTGGGCCGCATGCCGTCGGCCGTCGGTTATCAGCCCACCTTGGCCACCGAAATGGGCGCCTTGCAGGAACGCATTGCCTCGACGAACAAAGGGGCGATCACGTCGGTGCAAGCCGTGTACGTGCCGGCCGACGATCCGACCGACCCGGCCCCGGCCACGGCCTTCGGCAACCTCGACGCCTTTCTCTACTTGGAGCGTTCGATCAGCGAGAAGGGCATTTACCCGGCGGTCGATCCGCTGGCGTCGTCGAGCCGCATTCTGGATCCGCAGTACGTGGGCGAGCGGCACTACGCCGTGGCCCGCCGCGTGCAGCGCACCTTGCAGCGTTACCGCGAGTTGCAAGACATCATCGCCATCTTGGGCATCGACGAGTTGAGCGAGCAGGACAAGCTGGTGGTGCATCGTGCCCGGCGTATGGAGCGGTTCCTTTCGCAGCCGTTCTTGGTGGCGGAAGTCTTCACCGGCAAGCCGGGCGAAATCACCAATCTGGACGACACGATCCGCAGCTTCGAGGAAATCGCCGAGGGCAAATGGGACCATTTGCCGGAGAACGCTTTCATGTACGTCGGCCCGATCGAGCAAGCGGAAGAGCAGGCCAAGAAGATGGCCAAAAAGTGATTTTGGATTTTCGATTTTGGATTGGCTGGGCCGCACGTCGTAAGGTGCGGCCAGCGAGCTTGCGAACGCCGGCCCACCGCAAATGGCGTTCATTGATTCTGAACCCTGAACCCTGAACCCTTAAATGGACCCGCACGAGAGCACTCGCTCGCACATTTTACAATTGGTCGTCGTCACGCCCGAAGCGACGGTGCTCGACGAGACGGCGGAGTTCGTGGCGTTGCCGCTGTTTGACGGCGAGATCGGCATTGCGCCCCTTCACAGCCCGATGATCGGCCGGCTCGGTTATGGAGAGATGCGGGTGACGCATGGCGGTCGCGTTGCGCGCTATTATCTCGACGGCGGTTTCGTGCAAGTCGTGGATGACGTGGTCAGCGTCTTAACCGGGCGCGCCTTGCCGGCCGGCACTCTCGACGCCGAAGTGGCGGTGGAGCAACTCAACGAGGCCCGTCGCCGCCCCTCGAACACGCTGGAACTGATGGGCCTTCGCGACCGGGCCGAACTTCAGGCCCGGGCGCAACTTCGCGTGGCCCGACATGCGGGGGCAGCAGTTCACTCGGCAAACCACTGAATGCCGCTCGGTTTGAGCAGAATCATCGACGAGCCGGCTTGGATTGTCTGCCGCCAGCTTAAGTGCTGATCCGGTGGACTTCGCTGCGGAGACTTCATTCCTGAGCGACTTTAGCCCTTGTCGGTGGCGGGTTTCGTTTTGGGGGGGCCGAAAGTCTTAAAGTCATCCCCAGTCTTGGAAATATGTCAGCAATGACATAGAATGCCGTGATGGTGACCGTGGATAAGCCGCTGGTTTGGCTGCACGGCGAGGTGAAAACGCCTCCATATTTCCGCTACCGCGCGACGCGAAGCCGGATTCTTGTTGCGACAGTTGCAACTCGGAGGGTCGCTGTCGTTGCCGCATTCGCGGCCGATGCCGTCGATTGGCTTAGCCGTTCATGAACTTCGTATCAAGGATGCCGGCCACGAATGGAGGGTGATTTATCGTATTGATGCCGATGCGATCGTCATTGCCGAGGTTTTCGCAAAGCGCTCGCGTACGACTCCGCAGATGGTTATCGAGCGTTGCCAAAAGAGATACCAGCAGTACGATTCCTTTGCAAAGTGAGCGACTTAGATGGATGCCAAGAAGCGACATCGCCTTGAACAGGCGGGATGGAAAGTGGGAACGGTGCAGGAGTTCCTGCAGTTGTCGGATGCCGATGCCGCGTACATCGACATCAAAGCAAAGCTGGCTGCCTCGCTTGCTGCGCGGCGATCGGCTAAACGGTACACTCAGGAGCAGGTAGCCAAACTGCTCGGTTCGAGCCAATCTCGCGTGGCCAAAATGGAAATCGCCGACGGCTCGGTATCACTCGACCTGCTTGTCAGGTCGTTGCTGGCGTTAGGCGCGAAGCCGAGCGAAATCGCGCAAGCGATTCGTCAACCACGGCGCGCGCTTGCAGGAGAAGACAAGGATCTGTAGGTGTTGTGCCCGTGGGCAAGGGCTAAAGCCACGGTCGAAAAGCCCGGCTAAAGCCGGCTCAAAAATTCTCGAATGTGGGCGTCAACCACCAGCTAAAGCTCGTGGCAAACAAGTAACAGAATCCAAAATCCAAAATCGCGATGTCTCTCGATCCTGAAGCCCGAATCCTCGCCCAGGCCGCGGTCGGCGCTGCGCCAATGCACCTGCAAACGCCGGCTGAGGCTCGGGCGGCGATGCTGGCACAAACGGCCGGCCTCGGAACGCCGGAGCAGGTCGCAAGGATCGAAGACCTTTCGGTGCCCGGCAAACATGGCGGCATTCCCGTTCGCGTCTACACTCCGGAAGGACAGGGGCCGTTCACGGGCCTGGTCTACTTTCATGGCGGCGGCTGGGTGATCGGCAGCATCGACACGCACGACGCCCTTTGCCGCTCGATCGCCAACGCGGCCGGCTGCGTCGTCGTCTCCGTCGAGTATCGCCTCGCTCCCGAGCACCCCTATCCGGCGGCCAGCGAAGACGCCTACTCGGCCACCTGCTGGGTGGCCGAGCATGCGGGGCGGCTGGGCATCGATCCCCTGCGTCTGGCGGTCGGAGGCGACAGTGCCGGCGGCAACCTGGCCGCGGTCGTCAGCCTGATGGCACGCGACCGGTCGGGTCCGCGGCTGGCGTTGCAACTGCTCCTGTATCCGATCACCGATTACGACCTCGACACCGCTTCTTATCTGCGCTACGCCGACGGCTATTTATTGACGCGCGACGCCATGGCCTGGTTCTGGCGGCAGTATTTGCCCGACGGCGTTTCGCCCGACGGTCCTTATATTTCGCCGCTGCGCGTCGCCGATCTCTCCGGCCTGCCGCCGGCCTTGGTGATCACGGCGGAGTGCGATCCGCTGTGCGACGAGGGGCTGGCCTACGCAGAGCGGCTGAAGGCGGCCGGCGTCGAAGTCGCCGCGACTTGTTATCGCGGCATGATCCACGGCTTTATCCGCCGCCACCGCCTGCTCCGCCAAGGCCGCAAGGGGCTGGAGGAATTGGCGTCGTGTTTACGCTTGCTATGCCCGTGACCGCAGCCACCACCAAAGGCAGCTTGCCCATTTGTCGCTCTCCGTAGAATAGGAATAGACGCTTCAATCGTGTCGTTCCGCCTCTTTTGACTTGGCTGCCGGATTGCGAAGATCGCCGGCTTCGTCAGGACTGGATCGACCGCTTCGGCCGCTATGAATGGGAAAACTTTCTAAAGAACAGCCCCGGTCTGAATCGAAACTACCTTTCGGAAGGCTTAGAGCGCGACGGACACGCCGCACCGGATTGTCCGCCGCCGCCGCGAGCCGCAGGGGGGAACCTGCCCGCAAGGCCAGGCCTTGAACGTGCTCGGCTGCCGACCTTTCTTCGGCCGCACGAGCAGGTTGGCCGGCACTCTCTCCTGCCTCGGCTTTGCGAGGCGTGTTATCGGGACGTGAGCGAATCTCCGGAGCGGTCTGGTTAGCCGACGACTTCTCCATATTACGGATTTTCACTGACTTCCGAGCGCCCTTTTGCCGATGAGCCTAGTAGGGCCGGATCAGAGGGATCTGACCATCGCCATGAAAAAAGAGAACGTATCAACCCCGACCCAGGTGTTTGCGGTGGCTGGTTGCTCACCCACAGCCGGCAAGAAGGAGCGCGCGACAGCCGCTGCTGCCGCAGACAAAAGGGGTAAGAGCTCGCCTCGCGGCCGCGTGCCGACGGCGAGTCATTCCAAACCAACGCGATAGTAAAATCGGAGAGCCTGCGATGAAGGTTTTCACAACTGGACAGGTCGCCAAGATCTGTAAGGTGGCCCCGCGCACCGTCAGCAAATGGTTCGATTCCGGCCGGCTGAAGGGTTACCGCATACCGGGATCCCAGGACCGTCGCATCCCCCGCGAATACCTGATTCGGTTCCTCAAGGAACATGGTATGCCGCTGGGCGATCTGGAAGACGAAGCGATGGCCAAAGTGCTCGTGGTCGGTCAAGACCAGGTGCTGCTGGAGAATCTGAAGCGAGAATTGCCGCTGGACAGATCGTTCAAGCTGGCGGTGGCCGCCAGCGGGTTCGAGGCGGGCATTCAAGCCGAAAGCTTCCACCCCGACTGCATCATTGTCGATTTCTCGATCGGCCGCATCGAAGCCTTGCAGATTTGCCAGAATCTGCGGCGCAACAGCGAATACTCGGACACGATCCTGATTGCCTTGTTGCCCGACGACGGCAACTCCAACAGCTTCGATCGTTCGACGATCAACGAGACGTTCAAGAAGCCGTTCGACGTGGCCTTGCTGGCCGAGCGGTTGCGGACGCTGATTGGCGCCCGCAAAGAACTGGTCCGCTAAGGGCCTCCGGCGTCTTGGCCTGGGCAACGACGCACGACTATCGCCGCCTGTAAAAAACCAACCCGTCGCGGATGACCCCCGCGACGGTTTTTTTTTGCGCCGGCATGGGCGTCGTGGGCGGCCGTAGGGTGGGACCAGCGAGCTTGCGAGCGCCGGCCCACCGTGAACGGCGTCGCTATCGGTGGGCCGGCTCTGGGCGTCCACTGCGGCCTGCATTATGATGGACTGCGGTGTTGAAAACTACCGAGCAGGCCTGAAACGCATGTCCGCCACATCCGATCTCACGAGCGATTTTTCTCCGCGAGCGTGGAAAAACTTCCTGGTGAACATTTTGCCGCCGCAGGGCGCGTGGACCGAGGAACAATACCTGGCGTTCACCGACCATACAAACCGACTGATCGAATTCACTGATGGCCGTTTGGAACCACTCCCCATGCCCACCGACCGCCATCAGTGTATTTTGGCCTATTTGTTCAAGGCTTTCGACAAGTTTATCGAGCCTCGTGCCGGCAAGGTTCACTTTTCTGGATTGCGGTTGCGGATCCGGGTGGAGAAGTTTCGCGAGCCGGACCTGTTGCTGCTCCTGTCGGCGAAAGACCCGCGCCGCCAGAACCGTTTTTGGACCGGCGCCGACTTGGCGTTGGAAGTCGTCAGTCGCGACAAGCCCAGCCGCGACCTGATCGATAAACGGGGCGATTACGCCGAAGGCGGCGTGCCGGAATATTGGATCGTGAACCCGGAGGACGAAAGCATCCTCGTGCTCCGGATCGAGGGCGGGATGTATGCCGAGGCGGGCACGTTTAAGCGTGGCGAATCGGCGGCGTCGGTGTTGCTGTCGGGGTTCGCGGTGGATGTGGACGCCGTGTTTGACGCGGATTGAATAATGAACGCTGAGTTGGTGTCCAACGGAGGTAAGGTGGGGCAAGCGAGCTTGCGAGCGCTGGCCCACCTTACGCCTTTGCGTGAGAATCATTCGGGCCGGCATCCTGTTGCATTATGGTGGCGACCGGCTTACGCTCACGTAGAAAGTCCAGCCCCGAAACCGTCGCTCTCCTCGTTGATGTCTCTTTTTCTTTGTCTTGCTATCGTTGTCGTCGCTCAGATCCATGCCAGCGACCCTCCCGCGCGTGTCGAAGAGCGGCGTGAAGCTGACCCAATCAAGAGCCCCCTCGAACCAGCCGAAAGCCTTTCTCACTTCCGGCTGGCGCCCGGCGTCAAGATCGCGCTGGTCGCGGCGGAGCCGGAAGTGGTCGACCCGGTGGCCATTCGCTTCGATGAAGCGGGCCGCTTGTGGGTCGTCGAGATGCGCGACTATCCCAATGGCCCCGCCGCCGGCCAAAAGCCGCTCTCGCGCATCAAACTGTTGGAAGACGCCGACGGCGATGGACGCTACGAGACGGCCCATCTCTTTGCCGATCAACTCCTCTTCGCCACCGGCGTGCAGCCCTGGCACGGCGGCGTGATCGTCACCTTCTCCGGCCGGATCGAGTGGATGAAGGACACCGACGGCGACGGCAAGGCCGACCTGCGCGAGACCTGGTTCACCGGCTTCGCCGAAGAAAACCCGCAGCTCCGCGCCAATCACCCTCGCTTCTCGCTCGACAACTTCGTGTATGTGGCCAACGGCCTTCGCGGAGGCGTGGTGACCAGCAACTGGTCCCGTGCCGGCAATGTGGGCGCTCACCGACAACGCGAACTGCCCATCAGCGGCCGCGATTTCCGCTTTGAACCGTTGCGCGGCGAAGCCAGCGCCGTGTCGGGCAACGGACAGTTCGGCATGACCTTCGACGACTACGGCAACCGCTTTATCTGCAGCAACCGCAACCCGCTGATGCACGTCGTGCTGGAAGAGCGTTACCTGGCCCGCAACCCGCTGCTGGCGGTGCCGGCCGTCGTGAGCGACGTGGCCGCGTCGGGCGACAACTCGCACGTCTATCCGCTCAGCCAGGCCTGGACCACCTCGATCTTGCACGCCGGTCAATTCACGGCGGCCTGCGGAGCCGAAGTCTATCGCGGCGACGCCCTCGGCGAGCATTTTCACGGTTGCGGCTTCACCTGCGAGCCGACCGGCAATTTGGTGCATTGCGAAACGATCGAACCCGCCGGCGCCACCTTCGTCGGGCATCCCGAACGCGAGGGCGTGGAATTCCTCGCCTCGCCCGACACCTGGTTTCGCCCGGTGAATCTGGAAACCGGCCCGGACGGCGCCTTGTACGTGGTCGACATGTATCGGGCGGTGATCGAACATCCGCAGTTCGTGCCCGACGAATTGAAAGACCGGCCCGACCTGCGATACGGGGACGACCGCGGTCGCATCTATCGGCTGGTGGCGGAGGGCAAGCGGTCGCCGACGGCGCCGCCAAACCTGGCGCACGCCGGCCCTGACAAAGTGGCGCCGCTCTTGGCCCACGAAAATCCCTGGTATCGCAGCACGGCCGCGCGGCTGCTGTATGTCCATCAGTGGCGGCAGGCGAAGCCGGTGGTCGAACGCATTCTGAGCGAGGCCAAACAGCCGGCTGCCCGCGTGCAGGCCCTTTGGACGCTGCAAGGCTGGCGCGATCTCTCGCCGGAGCTGCTCGAACGGGCGCTCGGCGATCCGCACCCGCGCGTGCGCGAGGCGGCCGTGCTGCTGGCCGAGCCGCTGCTGGCCGATCGTGCCGAGCTGCGCAAGCGTGTCATGGCGCTGTCGGGCGATCGCGACGCGCGGCTGCGGTTTCAGGTGGCGCTCAGTCTGGGCGCGGCGCCGGGCGAAGAGGTGTTGCAGCCGTTGGCAAACATCGCCCTGGCCGGAGCCGATGACGTTTGGACGCGGCGGGCGGTGCTGACCGCGGTGCTCGATCTGCCTCACCAATTCCTGGCCAGGCTGCTGGATCAACTTCCCGGCGTGGGCGATTCGGCGGGTCATGCGCAGGCGGGACGCGCGCTCCACGGACAGGGAATCATGGAACTGCTGGCCGAAACGGCCCGGTTGGTTGGGGCACGTCGTCAAACCGAGGAAGTGGCAGGTGTACTAAACAAGCTGGCCTCGGTCATTCAGTTATCGCACAAGCTGGCGATCGTGACGGGCATGGCGCGCGGCATGCAAAGCCGCGGGCTGAGCTGGGCGACGATGGTTGCCCGGTTCGATAAAGACGCGGCGGCACGCAGAGCGGCCGACGCGATTCTTCGGCAGGCCGCCGAATTGGCGCAGGACTCCGACGCCGAGCTCGCGCAGCGCGAGCAGGCGTGTGCCTTGCTTCAGTTCGGCAGCGATGAGCTGGCCGTGCCCGTGCTGGCGGAAATCATCGACCGCGAGACGAACCAGTCCTTCAAGCAGCAGGCTGTCGCTTCGCTGGCCGCGCATGCCAGCCCACGGGCGACCGACCTGCTCATCGCGCAACTCAATCAGCAGACGCCAGCCATTCGTCGGGCGATGCTCAACGCGCTCTTGGCCCGGCCCGACCGTGTCGGCCGTTTGCTCGACGAGATTGCCGCTGGCCGGCTGAAAGCCTCGGAGCTCGATCCCTTGCAAGCCAACCGCTTGCGGCAGCACGCCGACGCGCAGTTGCGCGCCCGTGCCGTCGAGTTGCTGGCGGCGGCCGAGCCGGCCGAGCGGGCGGAAGTGATGAAGCGGTATCGAGCGGCGCTCGACCTGAAGGCCGACCCGCGGCACGGCCGCGAGGTGTTCCAGAAAAACTGCACCACCTGCCATCGCATCGGCCCGCTGGGCATCGACGTGGCGCCGAGCATTGCCGACTCGCGCACGAAGTCCCAGGAGCAGCTCTTGCTCGACATCCTGGAGCCGAACCGGGCGATCGACAACAACTACGTCAGCTACTCGCTGACCACGGCCGACGGCCAATCGCTGGTGGGCGTGATTTCGGCCGAGACGGCTTCGTCGATCACCTTGAAGCAGCCCGAAGGCAAGGTGCTCACGCTGGCCCGCGGCGACATCGACGAGATTCATTCCAACGGCATTTCGCTGATGCCGGTAGGGTTGGAAAAGAACATCTCGCTGGAGGACATGGCCGACCTGATTTCGTTCATCAAGAACTGGCGCTACCTGGAGGCCGACCTGCCCGCGCGGGCCGGGAAATAGAGTACGTAGGGTGGGACCAGCGAGCTTGCAAGCGCCGGCCCACCGCTGCAAAAGGCGGAAGGCAGAAGGTGAGGGCAGAATAAAGGATTTGTGCCTTCATCCTTCTACGCTACTCCGGTGGTGGGCGTCGAGGTGGCGGACGACGGCTGCGGCGGCCGCAACACCTTCACCGAGCGTGCCCGCCAATGGCGTTGACCGGGGTTTATCGCGGGATACAATCGTTAGTTGGGCGTAGGACTGGGAAGTTCGCTCTTCGATCCGGTGATATGAGCACAGCGCCCCCGACAAGCGGCTACACACCGACATTCGACCATGTCGGGCGAGCAATGCAACTCACTGATTCTGAGATCCGCGAGCGTAACCTGGTTGCGCTCGCGGCGCTTGACGCCGTCGAACAGATCGGAGATGCCGGCGAACAGCGGGAGACTCTCGACTACCTAAGGCAGGCCGTTGACGACGACCGGTTGTCGGCGCGGCCGCGCTTCGGGTCATGAGGCTCGTCGTCGTCGACACTGGGACGCTGGGATTGTTGACTCATCCTCGAGCCCAGCCGACCGCCCGCGCCTGTTGGCAGTGGGCTCAATCGTTACTGGCAGCAGGCGTGCGGATCATCGTGCCCGGCATTGCAGTCTACGAATTGCGGCGCGAGTTGATCCGGGCAGGAAAGGCATTGGGGTTGCAGCGGCTCGACGCAATTCGGGCCGGCTTTGAATTTGATCCGGTAACTCAGACATCGCTCGACGAGGCTGCGAGGTTATGGGCGGTCGTCCGGAATGCCGGATTGACGACAGCTCATCCAGCGGCATTGGATGGGGACGCTATCCTCGCGGCCCAAACCATGCTTGCGACCTCGGCTGGCGATACTGCCACAATTGCGACGGACAATCAACGTCATCTCTCGCGTTTTCCTGGAATTGATGCGCGACGCTGGCAGAGCATCATTTGTTGAGCGGGAACCCGCCTGCTCCGCCGAAAACAACGCTGACAGCAAGTTCTGCTCGGCATGCGTTTTCCGCGACGAGCGGCATCGATGCGACACGCGTGTCGCATCGGTCGCAGACGGCGCTCTTGCGCGCCATCCGCGGCGTGGTGTTTACAAACGGGAGGACCGATGAAGCGAACGGCAGCATCGCGGTGATTACTCCCGCGGTCAGCCAGCGAGCTTGCAGCCGGCCGAGGCAGACCAGCGCGGCGGCGGCGCCGACCAGGGCCATGAACATGTCCCATTGCGCGTCCCAGGGATCGCCCTGCATCCCCAGCCACTCGGGGCCTTGGTCGGGATAAAAGGCCAGCACCCAGCCCCATTCCACAATCTCGTACAAAGCGCTGAACGCCAGCGGCACCGCCGCGCTCAACAGGAGCACGAGCCATGCGCGACGCACTTCGCCCACGCGCACCAGCACCTCGCGCGCGATCAAGGCGGGCGTGAAGCCCTGCGCGAAATGCCCGACGCGGTCGAACGGGTTGCGGTCGAGGCCCAAGGCGTCTCGCAGCCAGTTGCCGGGCGGCGCCTCGGCGTAGCTGTATTTGGCGCCGATCGCCAGAATGACGAAGTGGGCCGCCGCCGTCAGATAGACCATCGGCGTGAAGCGGAACCGCGGTGCCACGGCCGCCAGCACGCCGATGCCCACGCCGCCGATCGACAGTTCGAAGAACCAAGTGCCATAGTCGCGCGTCCCGACCGCCGACCACGCCGTGGCAACGAGCGCCACGGCCAGCATGGTCCACAGCGGCATGTCGGCACGGCGATACGTCATAGCGAGGCGTTAGGGCCTGGCTCAGATGGTGCTGCCCTTCTGATAGAAGTCGGGCAAGGCCGCCGCGGTGCCGGCGGCCGGCGCCGGAGGATTGTTCGCGTACTCCGGCAAGTTCGTGATCTCCTGCTCGATCGTGCGGTCGGTGGCGCCGGCCTTCATCTGGTCCACATATTGCGTGGTTTCCGCGGCGGTCGGTGCGCGGAACAAGTACTCCTGGAACCAACCCGCCACGTCGTTGCCATAAGCCTCCGGGCTGTCGAAGAAGCCGAGCGCGATTTCGTACCGTATCGTGCCCGGGTCAACCCCCGCCGCCGCCTGCTGGTTATAAAAGTTCGTCCAGAACGTCTGACCAGCCGGGTCCGGCGTGCGGTTGAGAATGCGTTGGTAAAGCGCCGTGAGCCACGACTGGGGCGACCCGCCCGCCGAACTGTAGAATTCAGGGCTGTCCGCAAAGCCGGCCTTGATCTGCTCCGGCCCGCCGGTAGCGTGCCAGACGCTCTTCCAATACGCCAGACCGCCCGCATCGAGCGGGCGCAGCAGATATTGTTCATAGTAGTTGCCGAGCACCTTGTCGAGCAGCTCGTCGCTCTCGAAGAAGCCAAATGCGATGTCGCCGGTTTTGCCGCCGTTGTTGAAATCGCCGGTCCAGTATTGCAGGCCAGACGGATCGGGCGTGCGGTTGAGCACCGATTCGTAGAACTTCCAGACCACGGCCGCGTGCTGCGAGAGCACGGTGACGGTGGCCGTGGTTTGATCGCCTGAGGTGTCGGTCACCGTGAACTGGGCGCTGTCGTAGCCGGGGAAGTTGGTTCCCGGCGTATAGGTGAACGAACCGTCGGCCTTGATCGCGAAGCTGCCGCCCTGCGCGCCGGCCACGGTGCCGGCAGTGACGCTGAGCGGAGTGGGGGCCGTATCGCCGCTGAGCAATCCGTCGGCCGCCGAGACGGTCGCCGTGCCCGAACCGATCACGTAGGTCTGGTCGGTCGCCACGATCGACGTGCTCACGGGCTTAAAGAGATCGGCCAGGTCGTTTGTGCCCGCCGTGTTCGCGTCGCCCAAGAATCCTCCGCCCGGAGCCGGCACGTTAAACAACTCCTGCATCGTCTTCAGGTCGGAAGAGTGCGTGAAAGGCTGCGTGCTGTCGTAGGCGTTCCCCTTGGCCAGCGGCGAGATCACGATCTCGGGTATCGTATATTGAGACGTGCTTCCACCTTCGCTTTCGTCGAACCAGATGACAATCGCGCCGTTATTCTTGTAGGCCTGCGAAGCCTCGATCATGGGGATGATCTGCGAAAGGAAGTTGTCGCCCTCTGCGATCGCCTCTTGATCGGTACCGTCGTTCTTGTTGGCATCGTCATAGGTAACGCCGTTGTACGTAAACGTCGTGCTCTTGTCCGCCGGCAGCGAATTGTGCATGTCGTTGTACAGGTCGGGAGTAATCAGGTTGTACCGTCCGACCGCGTTTTGATTCAGGTCGGTTTGCAACTGTTGCAGGGGATCGTAGTGCGACACCTCGGGGTTCGAGGGTAAAAGGTCGGGCGCCGAGCTGGTGCTGCCGTTGGTGGCCGTGAAAAACAGTTGCCCGTCGTGCTTGGCCGCGAAACCATAATAGTTGTTGTGGTTGTAAGGATTGGTGTACGCCGTCGAACTACCGATGACGCTCTGTAGCGGAACGGTCCACTGGTTCTGCGGCAGTGGCTGGTAGGTCAACTGACCGCTGCCGTTGGTACTCAGGTCGATGTCTTCCTGATACGATTTCCAGGAGATGCCGGCAGTCTGCAACAATGCGCTGAGGTTGGGGGCGTTGACGATGTTGCTGGGGTAGGGATCGCTGTCGTTGAGCGGCCCGTGGGTGCCCGACTCCTGCCAGATGTAGTTCGGCTCGGAGGGGTGCGTGCTGTCGGCGTTGTAGTAATTGCTGGCGTACGAGGTTTGCGCGGCGTTGGCATTGCCCGGCGTCATGAGGCTGTTCAGGTAGGGGGCGGCCGGATTGCCCATGAGTTGCTCCGGCGAGCCGCTGAGGCCGGAGGGTTGCGTGAGGTTGTGGTTCTCCATGTCGATGTAGAAGACGTCGCCGACATTGGCCATCTGGGAGCCCGAGAGCATCGCGCGGGATTCGAGTCCCTCGATGAGCGACCGGCGACGGCGTTGGCCGGTCTTGTGGCGGCGGCGAAGAGAAAACAGGCTGGCCCGCGGAGAGACGATGTTTCGCATGAGATGAGATCCAGGGTGTGGTAGACGGGCGGCCCAACCCCCAGGCAAAGTACCCAAACGTTGGGTCAAAAGTAACGGGCAGACAGCCGCCACCTTAGCCTTCCGCAAGGGCGTTTGCAAGGGGCGGGAAGCTTTTGGTAGTGATTCCTTTGAGAATAGGTAAAGGGATTTCTGTCGGGCGGTAGAATCAGGGTTGTTCCTGAACCGCTTGCACGCCGGCCCGGACGGCCTATCATGGCGGTGGCGAATGTTCCGCCATCCTCGTTCAACCCCTTTTAACGGAGGCGATTTCGATGCGAAGCCTGACTCTTGCCGCGGCGACTCTGGCGATTACGGCCACTTGTCTTGCCGGTCTCTCGCGGGCCGACGACAGCACCGATCCGACCGGCACCTGGAAATGGTCGGTGACGTTCAACAACCAGACCCGCGATCTCACGCTCAAGCTCAAACTCGAAGGCGACAAGCTCACCGGTGCCATGCTCGGACGGAACAATCGGGAAATCGCCATCGAGAACGCCAGCTATAAGGACGGCGAAGTCGCGTTCACGGTCACCCGCGAGCGGAACGGGCAAAAGTTCACCTCCAAGTACAAAGGCAAGGTGAGCGGCGACACGATCAAAGGCACCATCGAGAACGAACGCGACGGACAAACGCGGTCGCGCGACTGGGAAGCCAAACGCGAGAAAGCCTAAATGCGGAAACTGATTGAAGGCATCGTCAATTTTCGAGAGCAAGTGCTGCCGCAGTACGAGGAGCACTTTCGGCGCTTGTCGCAGGGGCAAACGCCCGACGCGCTGTTCATCACCTGTTCGGACAGCCGCGTCGTGCCCGACCTCTTGATGTCGACCGATCCGGGCGACCTGTTCGTGATGCGCAACGTCGGCAACCTGATTCCCCCGGCCACGATCGAAGGCAGCTCGACCGGCGACTTGTCGGAAGCCAGCGCCATCGAGTTCTCGGTGCTGGTGCTGGGGGTGCAGAGCATCGTCGTCTGCGGCCATTCCGAGTGCGGCGCCATGAAGGCGGCCATGGAGCGCAAGCCGACCTCGGAGACGCCGAACCTCAACAAGTGGCTCCATCACTGCAACACCGCCCTGTTCCGGCTCGATCAGGAAGGACCGTTGAACCGAGCGCTGCCGGCTCACGACCAGCTCTCGCAGATCAATGTGCTCGTGCAGCTCGAACATTTGATGTCGTACCCCATCGTCCGACAGCGCGTGCATGCGGGCGCCTTGCAGCTTGGCGGCTGGTGGTTCGACATCGCCCAGGCGCGAATGCTCTCTTATGAGCGCGAGACGCGGGCCTTCGAGCCGATCGATCGCCGGGCGGCCGAGCGGCTGATGCAGCGGCTTGCCCCGGCCGGCACCCAGGAAGCGTGAGGTGAGAACATGATCGTAAAAATCGTCGTCGTCGGCATCGGTGATAACGGCGCCGAGAGCCTCTCGCGCGAAGCTCTGCGACGGGTGTCGGAAGCCGAACTGCTGCTGGGCGGCGAGCGGCACCTGGGGTTCTTCGCCGATCACCAGGCCGAAAAGCTGGCGATACGCGACAATCTGAAAGAGATCGCCGCCCGGCTGCAAGTCGAAACGCGGCGCGTGGTCGTGCTCGCATCGGGCGATCCGCTGTTTTATGGCATCGCCGGCTATCTGGCCACGAAGGTCGGCCGCGACCGGCTGGAGGTGCTGCCGAACATTTCGTCGATGCAGCTCGCCTTCGCCCGACTGAAAGAATCGTGGCACGACGCGGCCCTGGTAAGCTGCCACGCCAAGCCGATCGAAGACGCGATGGACGTCATTCGCGACGCCAAGAAGGTTGGCATTTTCACCGACGACGAGAACACGCCCGGCCGGATCGCCCGCGAGCTATTGAAGGCCGGCATCGGCGGATTCCGCGCCCACGTGTGCGAGAACCTGGGCGGCAGCGACGAGCGGGTCACATCGTGTGACCTGGCGGAGCTGGCCGAGCGCTCGTTTGCGCCGCTCAACGTGCTGGTGCTCATCAAGCAGGCTCAAACGCCGGCGATCCATCGCCGCGACTGGACGTTCGGCATTCCAGAAGAGGCTTTTTATCAGCGGCAGCCGCTGAAGGGACTGATCACCAAGACGGAAGTCCGCGTGCTCAGCCTGGCGAAGCTGCGGCTGCGGCCGGGCAACCTCGTGTGGGACATCGGGGCCGGATCCGGCTCGGTATCGATCGAGGCGGCCCTACTGGGAGCCAAGGTGTGGGCCATCGAGAAGAACAAGGAAGATTGCGAGATCATCCGCCGCAACATCGAGAAATTCGAGACGCCGCAGGTCACGGTCGTGCATGGCATCGCTCCCGCGGCGCTGACGGATTTGCCCGACCCCGATGCGGTGTTCATTGGCGGCAGCGGCGGCGAAATGGCGGAGCTGGTGCGCCTCTGCCGCGAGCGTCTGACCGCCGGCGGGCGGCTGGCGATCAACGTGGCCACGCTGGAAAACCTGGGCGAAGTGCCGGCCGACGACGTGACGCTCGTGCAGATCAGCCGCACTCGGCCGATTCTGAACCTGCACCGGTTGGAGGCACTCAACCCCGTGTTTGTCGCTTGCTGGGAGAAGCAATGACGTTGCCATTTTGGATTTTGGATTTTCGATTTTGGATTCGTTCAATCCAAAATCGACAATCCAGAATCCAAAATCAATCAAGTGGCCCGCTGGCTTTCAAGCAGGCGCGTGGTGCTCAGGCCCGGCACGAGCGGCAAGGTGACCACTTTGCCGCCGCGGCCGATCACGAAATCGGCCCCCGCGATTTGCGCAGCCGTGTAATCGTCGCCCTTCACTAAAATGTCGGGAGCCAGATGCCGCACCAACTGTTCCGGCCGCTCTTCGTCGAAAATGACCACGGCATCGACACACGCCAGGCCGGCCAAGAGCGCGGCGCGGTGGTCGTGCGAGATCACCGGCCGCGTGGGGCCTTTGTTGGCCTTCACCGAACTGTCGGAATTCAGCCCCACCACCAGCACCTCGCCGAGCTGCCGCGAACGCTCCAGGCACGAGAGGTGTCCCGCGTGCAGAAGATCGAAGCAGCCGTTGGTGAACACCACCCGCTTGCCGTGCTGCTGGGCCGCCTGCACCAGCTTCTTGGCGCCGGCCCAGTCGAGCACCTTCGGCGACAGCCCGCGGTAGACCGCGTCGAGCTCGGCCGCGTGGACGACATAGGTGCCCGGCTTGCCGACCGCGATGCCCGCCGCCAGCACCGACAATCGGCAGGCCGATTCCATCTCCCATCCCGCGGCCAGGCAGGCCGCCAAGACCGCCACGACCGTGTCGCCCGCACCCGTGACGTCGGCCACTTCGCGGGCCTCGGCGGGAATATGCGCGACGCCATGTTCGGAGGCGACCGTCATGCCGTCGGGGCCGCGCGTGACCACCATGGTATCGAGCGCGAGCCGCTCGCGCAATTCGGCGGCGGCGGCGGCGAAGTCGTCGTCGCCTTGGATGCGCCGGCTGAGGGCCCGTTCGGCTTCCATTTGGTTGGGGGCCAACAAGGTCGCGCCGGCATAGGACGCGAAATCGTGCTTTTTGCCGTCGACCAGGCAGGGTACTCCGGTGTCGCGGCAATGCCCGATCAGTCGCCGCAGCAAGCCGTCGTCGAGGGTGCCCTTGTCATAGTCGGCCAACACCACCACGCCATGATTGGCAACTTCAGACAACAGCCGCGGGGCGATTTCGGCAGCGGCCGCAGTCAAGGCTTCGCGGGATCCTTCGCGGTCGAGCCTGACGAGCTGCTGAAAGGCGCCGGCGATGATGCGGGTCTTGGAGATGGTGGTGGCCAGCGGGGCCGCATACAGCTCGTCGGTCAGCAGGGCGTTCTGAGAAAGGATCTCGCGCAGCGTTTGGCCATCGGCGTCGACACCGATCACGCCGGCCAACGTCGCCCGGCAGCCCAGGCCGGCCAGCGATGCCGCCACGTGTCCGGCGCCGCCGGCGCAGCAATGTTCCTGTCGCACATTGACCACGGGCACGGGCGCTTCGGGCGAAATGCGATCGACGTGGCCGGCGATGCGGCGGTCGAGCATTACGTCACCGACGACCAAGGCGGATACTTGCCCCTCGAACTCGCGGACTGATTGCATGGAAAAGCGTGAGCCGGATTGCCCACCCCGGAGAGGATGCGAATCCTCAAGTTTATTTGCGGCCACGCCGGTTGCCAAGCCGCCCGGCTGCGATCTAAGATCCGCAAAAACCCGCGGAAACGGCCGGTCCTAAAATTTTCAAGATAGGTACTTGCAATCCTCGCAGTTCCGATTATCATTACGGCCAGCGTTACTTTCCTATTTTGCCAGCCAGCGCGTGGCGGCAAAATCTTCCGCCCCACGCGGGGCCATTTCCAGTGGGGTACTGCGGCAGCCGTGGAAGGCTGCTGGGTCTAGCCCATGGAAGGCAACGGTATGCCCGCCAGAAACCGGCACGAACACCGGTGGAGTTTTTTTCTGCTTCGAACGTTAACTGACTAACACCTTATTTTCGCACCCGGAGGAACCAATCATGCAGACATGGCCCCGCAACCCGCTACGGAAGAAAAAGAGCAGCAAGTCAAACACAAAAAGCAGCAGCAACCGCCGCCGGCTTAGTTTTCAGGGGCGAGCCGAATCCCTGGAAACGAGGTTGATGTTGTCGATCACCGCGGTGACGCCCCAGGCGATCTCCGTAGCCGAAGGCACGGTGGCCACCGAAACGGCCACCTTCACGGCCTCGGATACCGGACCTTTTACCGCGACCATTGCTTGGGGCGACGGCAGCGTTAGCGCCGGCGCCGTCAGCGGCGCGGCGAGCCCTTTCACCGTCACGGGCACGCACACCTATCTGGACGAACTGGCCGGCACGGCCACCGTCACGGTCAGCGACACCTTCGATTCGACCTCGAATTCCGGGACTGCCGCGGCCACCATAAGCGAGGCCGACACGCTGACGATCAAGAGCACGCCCACGATCGGCGCCACCGAAGGAACGGCCTTCAGCAGCACCGCGCTGGCCACGTTCACCACCAGCTACGCCGCCAACCCGACCAGCGACTTCTCGGCCACGATCGACTGGGGCGACGGCAGCAGCGCAACGGCGGGCACCGTCACTGGCTCCGCCGGCACGCTGACCGTCGGCGGCACTCACCTCTATACCGATGAACTGGCGGCGGGAACCACCGCCACGGTCCTCTTGAGCGACGACTCGCCGGGTACGGCCACCGCCGTCGCCACCGGCACCGCCGCCGTGTCCGAAGCCGATACGCTGACGGCCCTGACGACGCCGGCCATCAGCGCCACCGAAGGCACGACCTTTACCAGCGCTGCCTTGGCCACGTTCAGCAGCAGCTATGCCAGCAACGCGGCCAGCGACTTCACGGCCACGATCGCCTGGGGCGATGGCTCGATGAGCGCGGGCACCGTCACCGGCACGGGCGCCGCGCTCACCGTCGGCGGCACTCACCTCTATACCGACGAAATGTCGGCGGGAACCACCGCCACGGTCCTCTTGAGTGACGGCTCGCCGGGTACGGCCACCGCCGTCGCCACCGGCACCGCCGCCGTGTCCGAAGCCGATACGCTGACGGCCGCCGCCACGGCGGTCACGGCCACCGCCACGGCGAACAGCACCTTCACGGGCCACGTGGCCACGTTTACCACCAGCTACACCGCCAACCCGACCAGCGACTTCTCGGCCGTGATCAACTGGGGCGACGGCGCGTCGAGCACCGTCACCGGCGCCGGCGGCTCGATCACGGGGTCGGGCGGCACGCTGAGCGTGACGGGGAGCCATGTTTACACCACTGCGGGTCCGGAAACGGCGACCGTCGTGCTGCACGACGAAGCGCCGGGCACCGCCTCGGCCACGACCACCGCCACGATCACGGTCAGTGCGCCGGCCGCCGCCACGATCACGCCCGTGACCACACCCACCATCAGCGCCACCGAAGGCACGGCCTTCAGCAGCACGGCCGTGGCCACGTTCAGCGACACCGACCACACCGCGGTGGCCAGCGACTTTACGGCCGCCATCAACTGGGGCGACGGCAGCAGCGCAACGGCGGGCACGGTCACCGGCTCGGCGGGCACGTTCACCGTCGGCGGCAGTCACCTCTACTCGGATGAACTGGCGACAGGCACCGCCACGGTCACCTTGACCGAGACCACGCCCAACACCGCCACAGGCGTGGCCACCGGCACGGCCAGCGCGGCCGAGGCCGATACGCTAACGGCCGTTAGCGCTCCGCCGATTTCCACGACCGAGGGCGCGACCGCCACGGCGACGGCCGTCTTTGCCGCCACCGGCTACTTGGGCAACGCGCCCAGCGATTTCTCGGCCACCATCAACTGGGGCGACGGCAGCTCGCTGAGCACCGTCACGCCGGGTGGCACCCTGGCGGCCATGACCGTCAGCGGCACTCACGTCTACAAAGATGAAGGCGCTTTCACGGTCACCATTACCGCGACCGATGACGCGCCCGGCACGGCCATGGCCTCGCTCACCGCCAATGCAACTGTGGCCGAGGGCGACGCGCTGACCGCCGGCCCTTCGGCTACATACACCGTCGCGACCGCTTCGCCCTTCAGCGGCACGGTGGCCACCTTCAGCAACACCGGCTATCCCGCCAACCCGGCCAGCGACTTTACGGCCGAGATCCACTGGGGCGACGGCAACAGCAGCGCGGGTGCGGTGAGTCTCTCGGGAGGCACGCTGACCGTTCAAGGGACCCACACTTACGCCGCGACGGGCACCGACACCGCAACCGTCGTCATCTCCGACGACTCGCCGGGCACGGCCAGCGCCACGGCTACCGCGACGTTCACCGTGGCCAGCACGGCCGTCCCGGTAATTACGGCCGTGAGTGGGCCCACCATCACCGCCACCGAAGGTACGACCTTCAGCAGCACGGCCGTGGCCACCTTCAGCGACACGGATGGCAGCGCCGTGGCCAGTGACTTTACGGCCACGATCAACTGGGGCGATGGCAGCAGCGCAACGGCGGGCACGGTCACCGGCTCGGCGGGCAGCTTCACGGTCGGCGGCAGCCACCTCTACGCCGATGAAGTGTCGGCCGGTGCTGCCTCGGTCGTCTTGACCCAGACCACGCCGAGCACTGCCACGGGCACCGCTACCGGCACGGCCGGCGCGGCCGAGGCCGATGTGCTGGCGGCAGGCACGGCGGTCACGGCTACCGCCACGGAAAACGGCACCTTCAGCGGTACGGTGGCTACGTTCACCAACACCGGCTATCCCACCAACCCGGCAAGTGACTTTACGGCCACGATCAACTGGGGCGACAGCACCAGCAGCACGGGTACGGTGAGTCTGGCCAGCGGCACGCTCACCGTGGCGGGAAGCCATGTTTACAGCACGACTGGTACGGAAACGGTCACTATCGTCCTGAAAGACGACGCGCCGGGCACGGCCAGTGCGACGGCCACGGCAACCATCACCGTGTCCGCCCCCGCCCCGGCCCCTGTGCTGACGATCGCCAAGACCGGCACGCCGGCGACGATCGCCGCCGGCGGCACCGAGACGTATACCGTTACGATCTCCAACACCGGCAACCTCGCGGCCACGACCACGGCGTTTACCGACACGCTGCCGGCCGGCGAGACGTTTGTTTCGGCGACGGACTCGCTGGGCGGGACGGTGACCAACACCAACGGCACGCTCAGCGAAGCCATTGGCTCATTGGCCGCCTCAGCCACGGACACCATCACGATCGTGGTCACGGTCGGCAGCTCCTTGGCCGGGACAACCGTGACCAACACTGCCAGCGTCTCCGCCACGAATTTCAACGGCGGCGTGGCGATCACCTCCGCGTTCCCGATCACCGTCAGCACGACCACCGTCGTCACCGGCGTCGGGTTCTTGTCCGGCGTGCCGGGCGACGGAACGGAGCAGACGTTCGTGCGGAACCTCTATCGCGAGTTGTTGGGCCGCGAGCCCGACTCCTCCGGCGAGGCCTTCTGGCTCTCTTACCTCAGCGCGCACGACAACGCCGCGGGTCGGCAGCAGGTGATTCAGGCCTTCATGAACTCGCCCGAGTATGCGATCCACTACATCACGACCGCATACAACGTCATTCTGCACCGCGCGCCGGATGCCGGCGGTTTGGCCTTCTGGACCGGCAAGATGGGTCAGCCGGGCACGCCGGGGCAGAACGCCGGCAGCGCCGATGAAAAGTTCATCATCGCCGCGCTGTACGGTTCGGACGAGTTCTACCTCGACTCGGGCAGCACGCCCCAAGGCTGGATCAACGCCCTTTATATGGACATCTTGGGACGCCCGGCTGACGGCGGCGGCCTGACGTTCTGGACGAACGAGCTCAAGACCCGCGGTGCCGGCGACCGCGACGGCATCGTCCGCGATTTGCTGACCACGAAAGAAGCCGCGCACGACCTGCTCGACAGCTTCTATCCGGCGGCGGGCGGCACGGCCAGCACGCCGTTGACCGCGCCGGGCACGACGGCCGGCACTGGAATGACCGAGCTGGCGCTGCTCACCGGCGCCGGTTGGGAAAACCTCTATCTGGAGGGAGCGTATGGCAGCTCGCCGCAGGGCAACGACGGCTTCTTCGCTTCGCTGGCGGGCAACGGAAACTGGGACGACATCCAGTTGCTGATCCTCGAAAGCGGCCAGTTCTACAGCAACGCCAACCGGCCCGTCACGTCGTAGCGCGTGCCGAGCAGTGTTGGAGAGGTAATTCGAGCAACGCCCGCGGGCCGCTCATGGTGGCCCGCGGGCGGTTTTATGCGCTCGCGCTTTGTCAGCGGTCTACCGCTTGAGGATTTGTTGCACCACCGCCGCCAGCCGTCGACCGCCCAGGGCCGCTTGGCGGTGGGCGACGTCGCGGGCCGTGGCCGCATAACCGGCCGGTAAGACGGGCACCTCATGCACGTCCACTTCTTTGCGTTCGACCAGGCGGTAATCGACGATCGGCAACCGGCCGTTGAGATAGGCGAATTCCACCGCCGCCTGATAGCTCTCATCGGCCCACGATTGCACCGTCTCGTGGCTGCGGAAGCGGGCGGCCAGGTCGCGGTCCGATTCCGCGCCGGCTTCGATGCGCTTGGCCAGCTCTTCCAAAGCCCGCGCGTGCGTATTGGTGCCCAATAAGTGGTCCCAGAACGTGTGCAGCGGCTCGGCGCGCTTGTGCGGATTGATCGCCACAAGATTGCCCCCCTCGTCTCCCTTGGGCGGCGGAAAGCGCCGCGAAACCAGACTGGCGCAGTGCAGCGGTTGGTGAATGTCGCCCACCAAGTGCAGCACCCAGCAGAAGTGGATCGCCTGCTCCTGCGGACCGCCTTCACCGCTGTTCAGCGATTCCCAGGCCTCGTTCAAGGCGGTGATCACGTTGGGCGCCTCCGGCCGCAAATCGGCCGCGGCAAACTCGCGGGCTTGCTCCGGCGCCACGAAAGGAAGATTGATGTAATGCCAGTTCGCATGATGATACGCGGCCAAATCGCGCTCGTGGTGTTCGCGGCTCTCGCGGACCCAGTCGGGCCAGGTCGCCGCCCGCAGAAAGGCCCACTCGTCGATCGGCACATCGTCGGGCCGCTGCTGCGTGAGATACCGCGCATAGTGTGGATGGGCGGCGAGTAATCGGTGGGCGGCCTGCCGTTGCGCCGGGTCGAGCCGCTTCCAAGCCAGCAAGGCGACGGCCATGTGGCCGGTGCTGTTCCAGCCTGAGGCCGGAGCGGCACACGCACAAACCATGAAAAGCAACAGGGCGATTCGAGCGAGCTTCATAAGGCGTACCTGAGGGTTTGTTTATTGAACGAGGCCGGCATTTTAGCGATGGGAGCCAATTCGGGATGCGCCGACCGACTGGCCTGTTTTTTGCACGAAAGTGAGGCCGGGCGTGCGGGTGGTTATCTTTTTAAGGGAGGTGCAGCGGCATGGGAACTCGATTTGGGATTCAGGCGGCGGTCCGGCGGACTTCTCTGGTCGCCGCGATTTCTGTGTTCGCGGCGGCGTCGGCCCTCGGTCAGGCGGACCGTGGTCCCAGCGACTTTTTTGACCGCGACCAGTATGGCCATCGCTATCGCGACCAGGTGTTCGACGACGACCGCAGTTACAGCGAGGCCTATCCCTATGTGCCGGAGACGCGGCGGCGGTCTGGGCCGCCGCGCGAAGAGGCGCCGCCGCCGCGTGCGCGGCGCCGGCCCCGATATCGTGACGACGGGGTCATTCGCAACGACTATGCCGGCGCGCCGGTCTACCGGCATTACTACGGCGGCGTTGACCGGTACGATTCGCCCGGCTACCTCGACCAGGCCGGCCGGGCCAGCGCCTTGGCGAACGGCTATTCGCGCCGCGGCGTAGAAGAATTCCACGATGGGTACGGCCGCGGCGTTCGGACCAACGACGTCTATCCGTTGCAGCGCGACGTCGATCCGCGCCGCTATCGCGGTCGCGACCTGAACGGTTCGATCTCGGCCGACGACGTAGATTCGTCGGGTGCTAGCGACATCGAAGACTTCGTCCGCTCGGAGCTCTCGGTGCGTCCCGGCGCGAACCTGCGCGTGTCGAGCACGGGCACGTACACCTTCAGGAACTATCTGGACCAAGGCAACCAGGTTCACGCCCGGTTCCGGCAGCCGATTCACAAACGTTGGGAATACGGGCGCGGCCCTTGATGGGGAACTTGGACGTAAGGTTGGCCGGCGAGCTTGCCCCACCTTACGCCTTGCAGCTACGGCTTACGGATCAGCAGGTAGAGCGTGGGCTGCAGGAAGCCGCGATGGAGATCCGCGCAGAGCTCGGCGAGAAAGCGCTCGAACCGGCAGTCGCGTGACAGCCTCCATTGCAGCCGCAGGGCCAAGTCGCGCTGGCGATAGAAGAGCGGCATGCTGCTGACGACATTCAGATTTCGTGAAGGTCCCAGTGCCAGATCGAATTCGTGAAAGCTCACTCCCCGGCCCGCCCGACAGAGCGCCAACGGCCGGTTTTCCGCGCCGCCGATTTGTTCTCGGACGTCGTCACGGGGACTGAAGCGCACATAGTCGGCCGCCAGCTCGTCGGAGAGCCAGAGGAAGAAGTTCAGGTGGGCCGTGTGGTGGTCGTAATACCAGAGACGGTTAGGCGTCTCGATCACGCCCCACAGCCCGCCGGGCGGCAACATTTGCCAAGTTCGGGCCATCGCCGCCATCCGCTCCGGGTGCGTCATGTGCTCCAGCGAGGCGAAAAAAAGGATGAAATCGAAGCGCTGTTCCGCGATCGGTCCGCTCAGTTCGGCGGCATTGGCGGCGAAGAACGTCGCCTCGACGCCATACAGGCGGCAGCGCTCTTCGGCGACGCGGATGGCCCGCGGGTCGAGATCGACCGCCGTCACCCGCGCACCTTGCTCGGCGAGCGCGACGGTGGCGCTGCCCGTGCCGCAGCCGATCTCCAGCACGGCCGCACCATCCAGCGATCGGGCGGCGTCGAGCCACGGAACCACTTGCCGTCGGTTATCGTCGAGCCGGCGAAAGAGATGGTTTTGCAGGTCTTCATCGTCCGCGGCAGCGCCGCCGACGGCTTCCTGCCGGAATTCGAGCAGCCGTTGCCGGAACTTCTCGGTTGCCTCAAGCGAAATGTGGCGTAAGCGGCTGTTCAGATGGGCTGGAATTCGGAAACGAGTGAGGTCACGCGCGGCGCGGAGCGATCGAAAAAACCAGCCCTGGCGACTCAAGGTCGGTGAACCTCACTGCAGAGCTAGCGCGGCCTTGAGGCAGTCGTCGACTGCTTGCATCGTTGCGGGAGACACTTTTCCAAGTGTGCGAGTGACCCGACGCTGGTTCACAGTGAAAAGGTTCTCACATGTAATCGCTGAGACCATCGCAAGGCCGGTTGTCTGACCGTCAGCGGTCTTGGGGTCGATGAGGAGTTGTGTCGGTTCTGACGCCGCTTTGTGCGTGCGGCGCGTGATCATCGCGACCACAGTATTGGCAATGCGCCCGTTGTTATGATCCGACTGCACGACCACCGCTGGGCGAATCTTCGAACCGGTACCATTGGCAAAGGGAAAATCGACAAGCACAACATCTCCCCGTTGAACAGTCATTCTTTCGGCTCGCGAAACTGGTTGTAAATGTCCATTTCGGGATCATCCCAGCCCTCGCTTCGTGCCACCTCGTCCATCAGGGGGTACGCCTCGGAAATGTCAAAGTCATCGTCGTCCAACAGGGCACGCACTTTTTCGTACTGTTCTGCGGACAGCAAGACAAATGCCGCACTTGTCTTAGGATCGACAAGGCGAACGGGCGTCTCCAGAGCGGTCACTTCGCTCAATTGGTCGATGGAGTATGAGGTCATAAGCTTTACTCGCTGCGCACCGTTGCAACGCCGTTAAATTACCCTGATTCGGTCAGAGAGAATCGTCTTTCATCATATCTTCTCGATCAGCTCCAGACAAATCTCGCGCACGCGGCCGGGATTGACGTTCGGGTTCTTTTTCTTGGCCTGGCCGACGAAGGCGCCTGCCGCCTGCAGCTTGCCGGCCTTCACGTCGGCCACCAGCTTGGGATTTGCCGCCACCAACTCACGACATAATTCAACGAGCGTTCCGTCGTCAACAGCTTCGATGCCTTGGCTCTTGATAAGTTCGACGATCGCCTGCCCCGACAGCACGGCCCCACCTTTTGCCGCTGCTTCCACACCCATGGCCAAAACCTCGCGAGCTCGACTCGTATTCAATTCTCCGGCAGCCACTTTTTTAATCAGTTCGGCTAGCCCCGCGGGTTGAGCGATGCGTTGTCGGTACTCTTCGAGACCGATGTTGCGGTCTTTAAGTTCGCGCAGCACATCTTGCGTCACCCAGTTGGCCGCCAGCTTGCCGTCGCCGCACAATTCGGCCAACTCCAGATAATACTCGACCAGCGGCCGGCCCTTGTTCACGATCACGTCGCTGTCGTAGGGCGTGATGTTATACGTCAGCTCCAGCCGGTGCCGCAGGTCGGCGGGCAACTCACCCAGACCCTCGCGCACCGCCTCAATCTGCTCCTCAGTCACCGTCACGGGCACCAAGTCGGGGTCGGGAAAGTAGCGATAATCGCTCGATTCTTCCTTGTGCCGCTGAGCGCGGGTGATGTTTTCCACGTCGTCCCAACCGCGGGTCTGCTTCGGCACTTGCCCCAATCGCTGGCCCGTCTGCTGAAACACCTCATACTGCCGCTCGGCCTCGTAGGCCAACGCCCGCTCCACCGCCCGAAAGCTGTTCATGTTCTTGACTTCGACGATCGGCGTGGGGATGCGGTGACCGTCGGGCTGATGTACGTGAAGGTTCACGTTGGCGTCGACGCGCAGGCTCCCCTCCTGCATGTTGCAGTCGCTCACGCCCAGATAGGTGAGCAGCAGTTTCAGCTCGTCGAGATAGGCGGCGGCCTCCAGCGGCGACCGCATGTCGGGCTGCGACACGATTTCCAACAGCGGCGTGCCCGCCCGGTTCAGGTCGATCTTGCTGTCGGCCTCGCCCGACTTCTCGTCGTGCATGCTCTTGCCGGCGTCTTCTTCGAGGTGGGCGCGGATGATGCCCACGCGTTTTCGCTCGAAGCGGCACTTGGAATCGCCGATCTCCAGATATCCATCGGAGCTGAAGGGCAGATCGTATTGGCTGATCTGATAGCCCTTCGGCAGATCGGGATAGTAATACTGCTTGCGGTCCCACTTGGTGTACTTGGCGATCTGGCAGTTCAGCGCCACGGCCGTGCGCAGGCCCAGCTCGAAGGCCCGGCGGTTCATCACGGGCAGCGTGCCCGGCATGCCGGTGCAGACGGGACAGGTCTGCGTATTGGCCGGCGCCCCGAAGCGCGTGCTGCACCCGCAGAACAGCTTGCTCTGGGTGAGAAGCTGCACGTGGACTTCAAGGCCGATGATGGTGGTGTAGGGCTGGGATTGGCTCACTGGATAAGTCCCGGTAGACGGTAGACGGTAGACGGTAGACGGGGCACCGCAGTTCGATCCAATGCTTCGCGACCCCCGTCTACCGTCTACTGTCTACCGTCTACCTTTTATTCGCTCCGGGTTGACCATCTAATCTTTATCATTGAGCGCGGGCCTGCGTGTGTGCCACTCCGTCGCCTGCTGATACATGTGACACGCCCGCAACAGGCGTACTTCTTCGAACGGCGGCCCTTGCAACTGCAGGCCGATCGGCAGGCCGCCGGCGCTGAAGCCGCAGGGAAAGGCGATGCCGCCGATGCCCGCCAGGTTCGCGGTCACCGTGTAGAGATCGACCAGGTACATCGACAACGGGTCGTTCACCTTTTCGCCGATCTTGAAAGCGGGACTGGTGGTGACCGGGCCGACAATCAGGTCGACTTCCTGGAAGGCGCGGTCGAAATCCTGGCGGATCAGCCGCCGGACCTTGAGGGCCTTGAGATAAAACTTGTCGGCGTAGCCCGCGCTCAGCGCGTAGGTGCCCAGGATGATGCGGCGTTTGACCTCGGCGCCAAACCCTTCGGCCCGGCTGCGGCGATAGAGCCGGACCAGCGGCGTGTCCATGTCGTCGAGTCCACGCTGGTCGCCGGCGGCTTGCAGTCGGCCTCGCTCCGCAGCCATTTCGGCCTGCATGGCCTTTTCGTCAGTGCGATAGCCGTAGTGGACGCCGTCGTAGCGGGCCAGATTGCTCGAGGCTTCGCTGGGAGCGATGATGTAGTAGGCGGCCACGCCATATTTGCTGTGCGGCAGCGAAATCTCTTTCACCTTCGCTCCCAGCGACTGATAGACCTTCACCGCCTCGCGCACCGCCGCCTCGACTTCGCTCTCCAGCCCTTCGCCGAAATGCTCGCGCACCAGGCCCAGCGTCAGCCCCGTGAGCGGCTGCGTGACAGTCTGGCTGTAGGCCGGCACGGGCCGATCGACGGAGGTCGAATCATAGGGGTCGTGGCCGGCGATCACTTCCAGCAAGAGGGCCGCGTCCTGGGCCGTGCGGGCCAAGGGGCCGATCTGGTCGAGGCTGCTGGCGAACGCCACCAGGCCGAACCGACTCACGCGCCCGTAGGTCGGCTTCATTCCCGTCACGCCGCAGAGTGCCGCGGGTTGCCGGATGGAGCCGCCGGTATCCGTGCCGATCGACAAGGGCGCCATGGACGCGGCCACACAGGCCGCCGCGCCCCCGCTGGATCCGCCCGGAGTGCGCTGTGGATCCCAGGGATTGCGGGTCATCTGGAAGGCCGAGTTCTCCGTCGAGCCGCCCATGGCGAACTCGTCGAGGTTCGTGCGGCCGATCAGCACCGCATCGGCCGCCTTCAACTTGGCGACCGCCGTGGCGTCGTAGGGGGCCACGAAGTTCTCCAAGATGCGCGAGGCGCAAGTTGTCTTCTCGCCGCGGCTGCACAGCAAATCTTTCACGGCCACGGGCAAGCCGGCCAAGCGGCCCAGCCGTTCGCCGTTGCGTCGCCGCTGGTCGATATGTCGGGCCTGTTCGAGAGCCGCGATGGAATTGAACCGCAGGAAGGCGCCCACCATTTTGTCGTGGGCTTCGATGCGGTCCACGAACGCTTGCGTGGCCTCGGCCGAAGTGACGCGGCCCGCCGTAAGTTCGGCCAGCAGTTCCGTGGCGGTGAGTTCGGTCAGGTTCGACATGCGCGGGGCTGGTCCTTCTATTCCCCCAGCACGGCCGGCACCAAATAAAACTCGCCATCGGTGTGCGGGGCGCGGGCCAACATGGTCAACCGCTCATAACTGGGGCGCACTTCGTCGGGCCGGAACACGTTGGCGATTTCGACGGCGTGGGCCATCGGTTCCACGTCTTCGGTATCCAGCTCGGCCAGCAAGTCCATGTAGCCGAGCACCTGGCCGAGTTGCTCGGTCATGGCGGTCAGCTCGGCCTCGGTAAGCTGCAGCCGGGCCAGAAGCGAGACCCTTTCGACTTCGGCGCGCGACAGGCTCATGATTTGGCAGCGGCCTTCTTACCCTTCGACGGCGTTTTGGCGGCTTTCTTCTCGGTCTTGCCGGCTTTGGCGGCGTCGGTCGGCAGCTTGAAGGGAGCCGCCCGGACCAGCTTCACGACCGAGCCGCTGCGGATGCACTGGGTGCAGACCCGCATCGACTTGTTCGTGCCGCCCACGGTGACGCGGATGCGCTGCAAGTTGGGCTTGAATTCTCGGCGGCTGATGCCGGTGATCTTGGTGCCGACGCCGCCGAGATACTTGGCCTTGCCGCGGGTGGTGATCGAATTGCCTCTTTGCGGAGACTTGCCGCAAACTTCGCAGGCCTGGGCCATGAAAAAACTCCGATAACGTCTTCGTGCAGCGAAAAACTGGAAACTCACAGTATATCGCTTCGCTGGCTGGCTGCAACCGCGTTCGGGCAAAGGGGCGAATAACCGTAAAACTCAGTCGGTTTCGTGGCGGTGCTTGGAAAGTGGGCGGGTAAAGGCATCTCGCGTCGTCGTAGCACGGTGGCCCCATTTTAACGTGTGCAGACGCACGGCTAGAATAGGGCGCGGCTGGTTGGTGTTTTCCGCGTCGCGTCGATGGTGCCGCGGTTCTTCTGCCGCTCCGGAGTTACCAATGCAAATCCTGCTTGCGCTGGGCGGAATCGTCCTGATCGTGCTGGTGCTGGTCGACGCCTTCGAGGCGGTGGTGCTGCCGCGGCGGGTGACGCGCAAGTTTCGGCCGGCGCGGCTCTTTTATCGCCTGGCCTGGAGCGTGTGGCGAGCGGCGGCGCTCGGCCTGCCGCGTGGCAAGCGCCGCCAGGACTTTTTGAGCGTGTTTGGGCCGTTCTCGCTGCTGGCCCTGTTCGCCGTCTGGGCCACCGTGCTCATCATCGGCTTCGCCCTGGTGCATTGGGCGCTGGCCACGCCGCTGTGCCTGGCGAACGACGATCGCCAGCGAGGTTTCGGTCTCTATCTCTATATGAGCGGCGTCACCTTCTTCACGCTGGGCTATGGCGACGTGGCTCCGTCCGCCGCGCTGGGGCGGTTGCTGGCCGTGGTCGAGGCGGGCACCGGCTTCGGCTTTCTGGCGGTCATCATCGGCTATCTGCCCAGCTTCTCGCAGGCCTCGTCGCAGCGCGAGATCACCATCTCGCTGCTCGACGCCCGTGCCGGCTCGCCGCCGACCGCGGCCGAAGGCATTTTGCGGGCGGCGCGATCGGGCCGCGTTTCGAGCCTAGTGCCTTTCTTCGCGGAATGGGAGCGTTGGGCGGCGCAGCTTTTGGAGAGCCATCTCTCCTATCCGATGTTGGTCTATTACCGCTCGCAACACGACAACCAGTCGTGGCTGGCGGCGCTGACGGCCGTGCTCGACGGCAGCGCTCTGATGATCGCCGGCATCACGGACGTCGACTGTTATCAGGCACAATTGACGTTCGCCATGGCGCGGCACGCCGTCGTCGATCTGTCGTTGGTGCTCAAGGTGCCGCCGCGCGCTCCTGCGGCGGACCGTTTGCCGCCCGAAGAGTTTGAGCGATTGCGGCGGTTGTTCGCCGAGGCCGGCGTCCATTTCCACGAGTCGGGCAAGACCGAGCAGAGGGTCGCCGAATTGCGGGCCATGTACGAGCCGTTCGCGGCCGCGTTGTCGGACTGGCTGTTGTTCCCGCTGCCGCCGATCGTGTCGGCGACCGAGCCGGTCGACAATTGGCAAACGAGTCCCTGGACGCGCCGCACGCCCGGCATCGGCGCCTTGCCGGGCGCGGAGGTCGAGAACGAGCACTTTCAATAGCGGCCCTACTCCACGCGGCCGAGAATGCGACGTTTTGCCGCGAGGATAACTGGTGGCTGGGGCAGAGCTTGGCCAGATAGCGGCTGGCGCCCTTCAACAGCGTGGCGGCCAAGCGATGCCCCGGTGCGTCCAACCGGGGCATCG
>Ga0307373_10000523_pt1 | contig 73495 bp, 77 predicted proteins | sample OX2MG_FD_202534 | JGI IMG/M metagenome (GOLD analysis project Ga0307373, IMG submission 202534) | Soil microbial communities from Risofladan, Vaasa, Finland - OX-2 | ecosystem: Environmental > Terrestrial > Soil > Coastal area > Acid sulfate soil | place: Finland: Risofladan, Vaasa | collected... | reverse complement strand
CCACCTTGAAAGGGTGGTGGAACGACGCCACCGGGTCCAATCCTCGAGGAGGTTTCTTCGCTATTTCGCCGGGTCAGAAAGTCCCTGATCAAAGTCACCATCTGAGCGAACGTAGTCGAGTCGACGTTGATCACGCAAGTGGGCAATTGGGAATTTCGAAGGGATCACAACGCACTACGCAATGAACCTGATGAGACGCCACGGTACTCCTCGACACCTCGCAAGTTATGGAAGAGTTATGGAAGACTCCGAACAATCCGGTCCGCCCCAGAACCCACTGACGTGGCGCTGCGAGTGGCTCGCGCCTTTCGTGAGTCGATTGCGCGGATCTCGCAGGTCGACACGATCGTTCTCAGGCCGGCCAGAGACCGCCCCTGGTGAACTCGTCAATCGACACTCACCCCGAAGGTTTGGCTTTCGAAAGCCCGGCCTTCTCGCCGGCCCAATCTTTGGCCTTCTCGATAATGGCTCCATAGGTGTCTTGACTCCCTGGAATGAATCCGCCTGAGTGGTGAAGTGGGGCTCGATACCGTCCAACCCCATGACCTGGATGCCGATGGAGGTTGGATCGATGGAATATCCAACCGATTTGGCGGGTTCTGCTCATGTCACTACCAATGCACTCTCGTGCCAACATGGAGGAGTCGATGATGGCCAGTTTGAGTCAGCGGTTGAAGGAGCAGAACTCGTCAGGTAGGGCGCGCCTTGGGCCCGACGTGTTGTCGGTGATCGACGAGGCGACCGCACACCTCGCCTCATCGGGACTCGTTGAGGCGAGTCTCAACGTCGGTGCGATGGCGCCAGACTTCTCGCTCCCGGTGGCGACTGGGGCCATGATCTCGCTCTCCTCACTTCTGATCAAGGGACCAGTCGTTCTCACGTTCTACCGAGGCGGCTGGTGCCCCTACTGCTCCACGGAGCTACGTGCGTTGCAGGCCAAGCTCCCGGAGATCACTGCGGCGGGAGCCACGCTCGTCGCCATATCGCCCCAGACTCCGGACAATTCGATCTCCACCGCAGAGAAGTTCGAGCTCGCATTCCCGGTTCTCTCCGACCAGGGCAACGCCGTGGCTGAGTCATTCGGGCTCGTGTTCAGTCTGCCCGAATCGCTGCGCGAGCTCTATCGGGGCTTCGGGTACGACCTACCGGCAGTGAACGGCGACTCCACCTTTCGACTCCCCTTGGCAGCGACGTACGTCATCGACTCCGATGGTGTCATCGCGTGGCGTTTCGCCGACGCCGACTACACGAAGCGAGCTGAACCCGACGACGTGATCGCAATTCTTGAGGCGCTACGATGACGCCAAATCTCGTCGCAGACGTCTTGGGCGACGTTCGCGAGAGCGAGGGAGCGTGCAACGGAGGATGATCAGCATTCGGCTGAAAGGACGTAACCGTTGGCCGACGCTCGGCCAAACACTGCCCTCGGCGGCGTCGCGCTGGTGATGAGCGTACCGCGACTCCACAGTGTCGTCTTCGACGTCAACGAGACGCTCGTAAACCTGTCTGATCTTCGGCAGGCCTTTGACGATCTAGAGTTGCCTGCCCATAGCCTCGAATGGTGGTTTGCCGCGTTGCTGCGAGACGGCATGGCCCTGGCAGCGAGCGGAGAGTACGGTTCCTTCGCCGCACTGGCCGGCGCGGCGCTCGACGAGATCACGGCATCGAGTGGCCGACGCGCTTCACCCGGGGCAGTCACATCGTTGCTGGGCGCCTTCGCCGAACTGCCACTGCACGCCGACGTCGCATCGGCATTCGAGCGCCTCGCGGCGTTGCACGTGCCAATCCTCGCCCTGACCAATGGCAGTGCCGCGACGACCCGGGGATTCTTCGAACGTGCCGGTCTTGACTCGTTGGTCGTCGTGCATTCGGTCGAAGCAGTCCAGTTGTGGAAGCCCCGCCCCGAGGCCTACCGCTACCTCGCCCAGGAAGTGGGCGTCGAGCCGCGACGCCTCGCCATGGTGGCCGCGCACCCGTGGGACCTGCACGGCGCATCGAAGGTGGGCTACTCGACGGCGTGGGTTAACCGCGACCGACGACTCTTTCCGGATGTCTTTCACCCTCCGGACGTGGAAGCGAACTCCCTTGGCGACGTCGTCGAACGACTGGTCGAGTATCTCGGATGAACGCTCCTTCCATCCAACCTTGCAGTCGGGCGACATTCCAGATGATGCCAATGGGGCGAGCGACTCGCTTAGATTCGAGACCGACGAGAGAAGAGACATTGAATGAGCGAATCCTACGACCCTGACGCACACAAGTGGCTTCGCCGCAAGTCGGTGACGGCGCAGAATCCCGCCAGTATGCGAACACTCGTCGAGTACGGCGAATACGGCGTTGCGGTCCTGGACGAACCGGTGAGCGCCGGTGGATCAGGCGAGGGACCGTCGCCGTTGCAGTCGGTACTCGGTGCGTTGTGCGGGTGTGAATCCGTGACCTTCCGTCGCACGGCTACCGACATGGACCTCGCTTACGAGTCCATCCGATTCGACGCTGCGTTCACCATCGACATTCGTGGTCGACTCGGCGATCGCAGCGTGCGACCCCACTTTCAGAGCGTGCGCGTGCGCGCCATCGTCACGACGGATGCGTCCTTGGCCGACCTCGATTCGGTCATCACCGAGACGGAGGCCCGCTGTCCAGTGATGAACCTGCTCCTCGACGCCAACGTCGACCTCGAGATCGACTGGATTTCTGAGAGTGACGACGGTCTCGTCAGCGTGCCGCGCGCATCGCAGTTACGAGACCAGCCGTAGTTATCAATCGGCGGTGCCCGACAACCTCGAGGATTCGAGTTCGTCTGAGGTCGCCGCCGCGTCGTGCCCCTGCGTCGATCACTCCGGTGCCGGGATCGCGCGCGCGTTACGGATCGCCTTCAGCGCGAAGTAGACCAAAACATTGACTCCGTCGATGGCCCAGCTCAGAGCAGCGCGGCCCGAGCCCTCGGCGAGAAAGCTCAACAGGATGAATAGGACGATCAGGAACCACTGCGTCACCTCGAGGGGTCCACGGCGCGTTTGCGACGTCGCACCTGGCGACACGTCGCGAAGAAACGTCCGTGTCGGGTCCTGGCGACGAATCTCATCGAGCACCGACTTGACCGGCGGGTCGACCATCACGGTCGAGCCGATCGTCACCGTCGGGACGGTCTCGTTGCCGTGGGCGACCAGGCGTACGGCGTTGGCGGCTCGTTCGTCTTGCCAGATGTTGATCTCGTCCGTCTCGACCCCGGCGGCGACGAGTCCGCGGCGCAGCCGCTCGCACGAGGTACAGCCTGGGCGCCAGTACACGGTGATCGGGAGGGTCTCTTTGTACATACCTTGGCAACCCATCTCGTCGTCGGATATTCCACGTTGACCCATCGACTCTGGGGCAACCTAGACGGAGCCGCGCTGGCCCGGTGGCACCTACAGTGGATGTAGCCACCGGCTGATGCGGTCGAGGCGGAAGGACACGATGTCGGCACACCACCTCCATCTGCGCCGATCAACTCGTCCGACAGTTGAGAAGTCACTCGATGAATCAGACTGCGCGATGGGTCCCACCGGCCTGCCTGACTGCGCCACCGGTCCGGGAGGTCGGCTTGCGTGGACGATCAAGGAACTGGTGAACATCGTTCGTAGGCGGAGCTAACCCGGGAACGACGCGCCTTTTCGACGCCTGAACAATTCGCATGGCGTCGCCACCACGAACGCGAGCGGTCCCGTCTCGTGCGGGGAGGATTCGCACGAGACGGGACCGACTTCGCAGAATCAGCGCACGGGCATGGCGCTATCGAGCGAGCGACGTTCGTAGGCGAGGGCGAAGCCCATGCCGACCACCAGCCCGAACAACAGGTGCGAAATGAAGAAGGCTATTTGGGGAACGAAGCCCATCAGGGGATTGGTCGACGGCAGGAGGCCGAAGCGCATCACCAGATAGACCACGGTCCCGCCGATGACGCCAGCGCCTACGAACATCATGCGAGTACGCAGCGCCTGCGGAGCCATCCAGGCGAATGCGCCGAGGATTGCGAAGAAGGCCAGTCCGAGGAACATCGAGAAGGCGAAGTGCAGCACCAGGCCGACAGCCATGTGACCGGCGTTAAGGGGCATCGCCGACATCACTGCGGCCCGGGCCGACGGCGTCATCGACGACATCAGTGAAGTCACCGTGGCGTTGGTGGCGTGACCGGTCATGATCATTCCCATCATCTGCACCTTGGCCATGGGCACGTGCATCGAGCTCAGCATCGTGCCCAGTTGATTGGCCATGGCCGAACTTATATGGCCGCTGTGGATCGCCATCGTGAGTTGGGCCATGGCCGACGAGGGCAGATTGATTCCCATGCCGAGCATCAGGCTCGGCAGCATCTGCAACGGTGGTGTGATCGTGAAGACGAAGGCGGGCATGCCGATGTTGATTGCGCTGGCGAAGCCCATGTGGGCCGCTCCCATGACGATCATCATTGTCAGTGCCAACACCATGCCGCCCATGGCGCCCCAGAGGGCGCCGGGCACGGCAAGGGCGCGTACCACGAGCGATGCATTGCCGGATCGACTCGCGGGATTGATTGCTCGACTGGCGGTCTGGGTACTCATAGAACCTCTATCTCTCTTGATGAACGACGCGTCGCGTCGGTTCCGCTCGTGTTGAGAGGCGAACGCCTCACCTGTAGAACCCCGACGGGCGCCGCATATTCCATGCATTCGCTGACCAGTCGTCGCCACCGGTGTGGTCAGGCCGTGCGCGGCGCCACGTAACCACGTGATCGAGAGATTGGAATAGACCACCTACGAATTGGGTTGCTTGATGCGCGCCGCGGGTGGCGCCATGCGTACGTGGTGGGACCCGCCCTTCGCGCTACGAGTCTCGAGACAGGGGAACATCGATGGGCAAGAGTCGAAGGTCAACGCCGACACGTCGCGGGCCCGGTCCGTCGAAGGCCCCCGCGTCCGCGCCACGGCCGAACACGACCAAGGACCGCTCGCCGTCAAATGCCGCGCGGGCCCGGCGGCGCCGTTCGATCCAACGGATAATCGCGAGCGCGCTCGGTGCCATTGCGCTCGTTGCAGCGATTTCGCTCACCTTCTTCCACACTTCGTCGAGCGCGCAGTACCGCACGACCACCGAGGGATGGCGTCTTCCCCGACTTGGCGCGTCGGGCCAGGTCTCGCTCGCTTCGTTCAAGGGACACCCCGTGATCGTGAATTTCTTCGCCTCGTGGTGCACCGTGTGCGCCGGCGAACTCCCCGTCTTCGCCTCCGACGCCGTCGCGCTGAAGGGCAAGGTCGCCGTTGTCGAGGTCAACGCCCTCGAGACCGGTAACGGCTCGTCCTTCGCCCAGCAGTACCAGCTCGCCTCGCACGTCAGCGCAGTCGCGAGCGATGTCGGTGGAGGGCAGGGTGACGGTCTCTACCAGGCGTTGGGCGGGACTGGTTCCATGCCGATGACCGCGTTCTACGACGCGCGGGGACACTTGATCACGACCCACGTGGGCGGATTCGACAGCACGTCCCTGGCCAGCACCGTGCGCCAGATCTATGGCGTCACGCTGCCGGCCTGAGCCGTGTCACTATCCAACGTCAGTCTCCTCGCCGCATTCGCCGGTGGCGTGGCGTCGTTCTCGTCGCCGTGCGTACTGCCGCTGGTGCCGGCTTATCTCTCGATCGTGGCCGGTCTCGACGCCACCCGGACCGCCGGAGCCACGGGTGCGACGGGGTCGGCCGCCGCGACCTCGACGACGACCAAGCGTCACCTCGGGCGCGTCACGCGAGACACCGCCTTGTTCGTCCTGGGCTTTGGCACAGTCTTCGTGCTTCTCGGGCTCTCGGCCAGTGCACTCGGCCGTTCGGTGGTGCATCAGCAGACCCTATTGACCAGGGTATCGGGGCTCGTCATCGTCTTGATGAGCCTGTTCATGTTTGCCACGCTGCTATCGAATTCGCCCGGTCTCTACCGTGAATGGCGCGCCCACCCGCGCCTGGGGCGCCTGGGGCCCTTCGCCGTCCCCGTCGCCGGCGCGGCCTTCGCCTTCGGTTGGACGCCCTGCGTCGGCCCGATCCTCGCCTCGGTCCTTGCGCTCTCGACTCAACAGGACCGCGTTGGGTCGGCTGCGGTGCTACTCAGCGTCTATTCGCTAGGACTCGGCGCGCCATTCCTCGCCGTCGCACTGTTCTTCGACCGGCTCCGCTCGCCGCTCGCCTGGCTGCGCCACCACGGGCGCGCGGTCACCGTGCTCAGCGCGTCGGTGCTCATGGTTCTGGGTTACCTGCTCATCCTCGACCGGTTGTCCCTCGTCACCTCGATCGCGCAGCGTTGGATTTGATGGGTTCGGCCAAGGACTCCGAGCGGCGACCCGTGCCGACGTGGAATTCGCCCTTCGAGGGCCTGATTCTCATCCTTCGTGGCTACACCTTGCGCACGGCCGCCGCCGTGTCGGCCGTGGTGGGGACTCTCTTGTCGGGCGTGAACCAGGGCTCGGTGATCATCTCAGGACACGTCAACGCCGCGGCGTGGATCCGCATCTTCACCAACTACGTCGTGCCGTTCTTCGTGTCGAGTATTGGCTACCTCGCCCCGTCGCGTCGACGTCGCGCGAAGCGCTAACTGCGTCTCAGTTCACCAGGTGTGTCAAGCGCGAACGGATCGCCTCGCCCAGGGCGTGCGCCGACCCCGCACACGATGCGATGTCCTCGCGCTCGAGCACGACCTCGACGCGGGCGCTGGTGCGCACGAGGACAACGGGCAGTGCGAAGCACCCGAGCGCGCGCACGTCACGGGGTTGGTCGTTGCGGTGAAAAGTCACGAACGGTGCGGGTAACGTGGCCGCCACTGCTTGCCAGTCCTCGCGGGGACCGCGTGGCACGTGGGTCACGTGACAGAGCGAGCACTGGTCTCTCCCGAGGCGCGACCGCACCCAGTACGCCAACTCACCGGCGAATGATGACGCCGCGTCGTACACCCCGATGATCTCGAGGAACTCCGGTGCGGGCGTGGCGCGCTCGAGGTGGGTCGACACGCCCTAGTCGTCCACTCGCTCGATTGCAACAGACTCGTCGCGCGGCCCGAGCAGGGCCCGCGACCCCACGCGCAGCAGCGGCGAGGAGGTGATCCCGGCGCGGAGCCTCGACGACATCATCGGCACGAGCAGGCCCGCAACGATCGAGGCGACAGCGGCGAAGAAGTCCCATCGATACGGCCCAGTCGGCAGGGGGACGAAAGTCTCCTTCGCCACGTACCCGAGCACCAGCACACCGACGCTGAGGATCGCGCCTCGATACCACGGCATCCTCGTGCGGATCACCAGGACCAGCGCGGCCACCACGGCGAGGAAGTACGCCGCGATGATCAGGTCGGCGCCGTAGGTGAGGATCACCGCGACCGCAGTAGTCGCCTGGGGCTCCCACAGGAAGCTGAAGAGGAGGACGAAGCTCACGATCGCGACCAGACCAATGGCTCCGGTCGGCGCGCCAGTGGCGGCGCTCGTGCGCTTCAAGACCCGCGGTCCGAACCCGTCGCGACCCAGGGCGAAGATCATCCGGCTGGCCCCCACCATCAGCGCGAGCGCCGCACCGAAGGAGCTCAGTACCGCGCCCCAGTTGATGAGGTCGCCGAACCATGGAGTGACGAACCGATTGGTCACGCTCACCAATGGCACGGCCGACATCGACAGCGCCTTCACGCTGGGAAAGGCGTTCTGAATCACTGCCGAGACGAGCACCTCATAGGCCGCCACCGCGACGAGCGAGATCCAGATAGCGCGAGGGATATTGCGCCTCGGCTGGTGCGCTTCCTCGCCGAGCGTGGCGGCCCCCTCGAAGCCTGAGAAGACCGAGAAGGCGTACACCGTACCGAGGCCAAGGGCCGTACCCGACAGGCCCGTCGCGCGGAAGGGGGTCGCGCTGAAGGCGTGGTGGTGGTAGCCGCCCTTCGCGGTGATGATCACCGCGGCGACGACGACGAGAAGGATCGAGATCCCTTCAACGCCGAGGATGATCGCCGACGAGACCTTGATGTCCAGCAGGGCCAGCATCGTCACGAGGACGAACACGATGACCGCATAGACCTGCCACGGCCAGTGCACTCCGAGCGACGCGAAGGCGGGCTGAGCCTCGTCGGCCGTGCTGGCGTAGACGCCGCCGGCGAAGTTCACGTAGACGAGGGTGAGCGCCCACACCGAAAGGAAGCCGAATCGCGGTCCGACGACTGCTCCCGTGAAGCCGTACACCGAACCTGCGCTGTTGAACGTGCGCGTGAAGATGATGAAGGCGTAGGCGACGAATCCCATGGCGATCGCCGCGATCACCTGCACGAGGGCGGTGCCGCCGCCCACGATGCCGGCCAGGATGGCCGCCGTGATCACCACGCCGCCGGTCGGTCCCTGGATGCCGACCGACTCGGCGATCACCCGCAAGAAACGCAGGCGGCTCGTTCGCAGACGGCCCGCGTCGAGGTCATTCGCGTAGGCGCGCTGCACGTCGTCAGACTTACGAGGCCCCGAGGTCGCCTCGTGGTCGAGATGGAGGTCGCTCATCCCTTGACGCTCTGCCGTGTGGTCGGTCTGGTCAACTCGACTCTCCGTATTCGCCGAGCCGCGCTCATCGGCGCACCACCGTGATCCGCCGCAGCGGGATGGCGATGGTGGAGCCAATCCAGCGCGCGGCCAGCCGCTCGCCGCGCTCGAGGGTCGAGTCCGTCACCCCCGGCAGGTAGAGCGAGCGTACGAACAGAGCACTGCGCTCGATCGAGGTGAGGGGGAAGTCGAACCTGGTACGCACGTCCTCGACCACATCGAAGCCGTGCTCCGCGAAGAGCGCGGGCACGTGCGATAGGGCCCTCATGTTCGGGTAGCTCAAATTGTGTCGACCGAGCCGGCTGACGAGGCGCGCGTAGCGCACGACGTCACGCACACGAAGCGGCCGACGCCCGGGCATCGTGACGACGAAGAGACCACCGCGGGTAAGCACCCGGTGCACCTCGGTCAAGGCACGCTCGAGGGGTTGGATCAGCATCAGAGCCATCGAACAGACGACTGCATCGAACGAACCGTCGGCGAAGGGGAGGGACGTCGCGTCGCCGTCGAGCACGTTGTGGGTCCCTGAGCGCCGTGCTCGCGACAGTTCACTGGCCGAGTGGTCCAGCCCAATCCAGGGTTCCTGGGGCCTCAGTCGTAAGTTCGGACCGCTGCCGCAGGCCAAGTCCAGCGTGCGCGCGCCGAAGGGGATCGGAGCTGTGATCCAGAAGTAGGGGGTGATCCCCTGAGCTGAGCGCGACGCCGACAGTACGTCTTCGGTGATGCCCGGGCGCTCGCGGTGGAACGTCGAAAGGTACTCCCTCCAAGCTGAGTCGCGCAACCGGGTCACCGTGTCCTCACGCCGCTCTCGCCGGATCGCTCCGGGTCTCGTGAACCAATCCGGGCGTTCTACGTAGCGCCCGGCGAACCCCATCGACCCGCTGGAGCGCGGTGACGAACACCATGGCGGCGAAGGCCCACTCCACCCACGTGGCCCTAGAGGGCACGACCAGAATCACGACGTAGGCCACCATCGTCTCGAGCCCTTCGGCCAGGCCTCCGAGGAAGTTGATCGAGCGATCGTCGCCGCGAGCGACGTCGCGCCGGTCGAGCAGCGCCGACCCCGCGAGCAGCGCCGTGCCCGAGAGGTAGTAGCTGAAGAGCAGCACCACCGCGGCGGCGCGGGTTGTCGGCTCGGCGAGCGCGAGCGCGACGACAAAGCCGGCGTAGATGCTGAAGTCGGCCAGCAAGTCCAGGTAGCCGCCTAGGTCGGTCGCGCCACGACGTCGTGCCAGTGCGCCATCGAGTCCGTCGATCACCCGATTCGCCAGCCACGCGACCAGCGCGATCATCCACTGGCGCTGACTGACGGCCACGCAGGCGCCGACTCCGACCAGCCAGCCCACCCCGGTCAGCGCGTTCGCCCGAGCTCCGAGGTGCGCCAGCCGACCACCCGCGCCGTCGAGGACCGGTCGCCACAGTTCACGGGCTCGACGATCGAACATCTCAGCTTCCCACCGTGATACCAGTCGCGCGGCGGCGTGGAATCGGCAACAACGCGGCTAGCGTAGAGTTCTCCTCTGGGTCGAGTACCCCGTGCTGCACGCACGCCGGTACCAATTGTCCCGTTTCGGGGTGGGCCATGGCGTAGGAACACGCAAGCAGTCGTTCTTGAGTCTCGAGGATCCGCGGATCGGCACTCATCACTCCGCGCCCGAGTAGCTCCCAGGCGGGCTTCACGTCGGCGGCGTGCATGAAGCGGTGCATGACGAAGGTCACCGGAACCGGGTGCTGCCGGATCAGCCGTATGAATCCACCGCTGCGGCGCACCGCACGACACAGCCACCCGACGGTCGTGGGGATCAGCGAGGGATAGCGAAGTGCGAGGCGACCGAGGCGAAGCACCAGTAAGTGCGCGGGGGCGTTGAAGTGCACGCCGCCCAGGTGGGCCAGCAGGGCGTCGCGCGCTCGAAGGTCCTTCGGGTCCTCTTCGTTGAAGAAACTGAACCACTGGTTCCCCACGTAGAAGCCCCACGCTGTGCGGTTGCAGCGAGTGTCGCCGACCTGGAGGACTTCGTAGGGCAGGCGCGTGCCGGCCCCCTCTTCGATCTTGCCCCACACCCGATCGGGTTCGAGGCTCGCGTAGTCGTCTCGCCAGCGCCGGTCGTCGCCGACGTAGGCGGCCGGCTGGAACGAGAACATTCCGAAACCCAGCCGATGGGCATCGCGGATGACCCCGGGTATCTGGTCGACGTTCGCGGGGGTCACGGTCACGTTATGGGCCAGGAACGACCGAACGCCATGCTCGGCGCGCAGTCGGCGAAACATCGCAGCGACCAACTGACGGTAGGGGTCGAGTGCCGCCTCGTCAGGGGCTCGGCGCATACCTCGCCGGCCCTTCATCGTGGAATCGATGTGCACCGCGAAGGACAGCTTCTTGAATCGGCGACGGCCGTGCTCGTCGACTGCAACACGTTCCAAGTACTCGTAGTCGAAGTCGCCATGACTGAAGCTCATGGGTTCGCGACCGTGTCGACGCATCACCTCGATCGCGGCGGCGTGGTCCTCGGCACTGAGCTGCGACACTTCTCCGCCGATCAGCTGCGCGTGGGCGTGGGGGCCGCGCGTGTGTTCGAGGAACGACATCTGAGACTCGATCTCGGCCAGCGTGTGGGCTCCGTCAACGCGAACCTTGTTGGCGTCGGAGGAGTGGTAACAGGGAGTGCAGGCAAAGTCGCACTTGGGGAACACGCCGTGGGTGCCTTCGCAACCGATACCGAAGCGCCCGAGAACCTGACCCGGTGTGCGCACGTGCTCGGGCAACTCGCTCCAGCGCTGAGCGAGTGCACGACGGGTCGCGGGCGCGACTGGTCGAGTCAGTTCGTCGAGCCCGCGCCACCAGCGTCGGGTCGCCACCTCGTCGCGGGCGCCATGCGGGCTCATCGCTCGTCTCGCTCGTCATCGTTGCGCGCGCCCTGCTCGCCCGCCAATTCGTGGGCGAAGTGGCGAAGTCGCGCGAGCGTGACTTCGTCGTTGATCAGCGCTGGCGACTGTTCAACGGTGTCGTGCAGCGCCGAGACGATCTTCGTGTAAGTGTCAAATTCCAAGCCGCAGCGTAAGCAGGTCCTCAGGTGGTCCTCGACCTGCTCGGTACGTGGCTCATCTAACTCACCGTCCAGATAGTCCTGCAGCCACTGGCCCACCTCGTGGCAGGTCCGCATCTCTCGAAGGTTGTCGCGCATGCCTCGTAGCATCCTCATCGTGTACTCGCTTTCCCTAGAACCAGACCGCTCGCGATGAGCTGTTCCTTGATGTGGCGTCGCCCCCGGTGCAGGCGACTCATGACCGTGCCGATCGGAATGTCGAGCGCCATCGCCACCTCGGCGTAGGTGCACATTTCGAGATCGACCAGTTCGACTACGACACGCATCTTGTCGGGGAGCGCCGCCAGTGCGACGATGACCGCTTCGCGAAAGGCGACTTGCTCGGCCAACTCCGCCGGATCTGACCGACGGGTCTCGGGGACCAATTCGGCGTCGTGGGGGTCGTCGAAGATGTCAGGACGTTGACGACGGGCACGGTTAATATTGGTGTTGCGCAAGATGGTGAAGAGCCACGCGCGCGGATGAGCTCCGTCGAAACCTGAGATCGCCTTGAAAGCGCGAACAATCGTGTCCTGTACGAGGTCCTCGGCGTCGTGAGAGTTTCGTGTGAGTGAGTTCGCTACGCGCAGCAGCGCCGGTAACTCGGGCACCACATAGCGCTCGAAGGCCTCATGGTCGGCGGCGTTCGAGCGCCCTTCGATATTTGGTTCGGAGCCCATCAGGTACGTAACACCCTTGGTCGCGTCACTATTCCACCGATCCCGCTGGTCGGGCCCGTCGGCCACCGAAGTCGCCGAAAAACTGGGCGGCGGTGATTTGAACCGCCATTGACCAAGTGGGATATGCATGGGTCGACGTAGCGAGACGGGCACTGAATAGGCCTGCGCGCATGGCCAGAACGATTTCGTGGAGCATCTCGCCAGCGCGCGGCGCCACGATCGTGGCGCCGAGAATCGAGCCACCGGCCAGGTTCCCGGTGAGTCGACGTGGTCCCACGATGATCTTGACGAAGCCCCGCGCGTCACCCGACATCGTGGCCCGATCGAACTCGGACATCGGCAGGTACGCGACGCGCGCGCCCTTGCCTGCGGAAACCTCGGTAACTCCGACGCGGGCTACCTCTAGATCGGTGTAGGTCACCATAGGAATCCATTCCGGATGGAAGCGGCGCAGCGCCATTCGCGAGAGAGCGTTACCCGCGGCGATTCTTCCGGTCTCGTCGGCCACGTGGGTGAACTGCAAGGGCTGGGACACGTCACCCGCAGCCCAGATGTGCCTGATATTGGTCCGAAGTTTGGCGTCGACGATTACGAAGCCGCGAGGATCGAGCGCCACGCCGATCTGATCAAGTCCGAAACCGTCACTCGAGGGACGTCGGCCGACAGCCACCACCAGCGCGTCACACTCGATCGGCGGACTCACGTCGAAGTGAAGACGCGTGCTCGACGTTGCGTGCTCAACCCTGACGCACGTGGTCGCCACCAGCACCCGCACCCCGAGCGCCACGAGGAAGTCCTTGATCACCGCACTGGCCTCGGGCTCCTCGCGCGGCAGCAGGCGTGCCGCGGCCTCGACGAGCGTCACGTGACTCCCGAGGCGGGCAAAGGCTTCGGCCATCTCCACCCCGATGGGACCGCCGCCGAGGATGGTCAGGCGAGCGGGCAGCGTGCGCTGCGCGAAGATTTCCTCGTTGGTCAGCACCTGGCGTCGGTCGAGCCCGGGGATCGGCGGAACCAACGGGCCGGCGCCCGTGGCGATGATGAACCGCTTCGAGCGCACGCTCACCCCGTCGACGTCGAGGGTGAAGGGGGTCACGAAGGTTGCGCGTCCGCTCACCACGTTCACGCCCTCGGCGCGCAGCACTTCGTCGTTCTCGCTGCGGGCTATCGCCGTGACCACCGACGAGACATTTGCCATGGCCGCATTGAACGACAGGCCCTTACGCGAACCGGCGAGCAGGGTCTTGGACGGCACACAGCCGCTGAACGTGCAGTCACCACCGAGAGGGCCGTCACTGATCAGGGTCACGCTCGCATCGCGCCGACGCGCGCCGCGCGCCGCGCCGAGGCCGGCCGCACCGCCGCCGATGACGACCAGATCAGAGTCCACGACCTCAGTAACCCCGCATTGGCAGACTCTATTCCCTGACTAGTTCGACCAATGTCTCAAGGTCCGGACTCGGTACCGGCGATGAATCTACGTAGCGACGACGCGGGAATAGGTCAGCCGTGCCGGGGTTTCTCACGGCGAGACCATGATGAACAACACCGACACGACAGGGGAGCCGCTCAGCGCCGTCGTGCTGTCGGGCGGCGCTAGTCTCGGCGCCGCCCAGGTGGGCATGCTGCGGGCGCTCGTGGAAGCTCGCACCCCGATCGACCTGTTGGTAGGCACCAGCGTGGGCGCGTTTAACGCAGCCTGGATGGCCGGGCACCCGGGCCCCGGCGGGGTCGACGGCCTCATTGAGGTCTGGTCTTCGCTGCGGCGCCGCGATGTCTTCCCGATGAATCCCTGGCGCAGCGCCTGGGCCATCGGCGGGCGTCGATCTTCACTCGCCTCGGACGTTGGCATGCGTAAATTGCTCGAACGCCACTTGACCTTTGAGCGAATCGAAGAGGCCGCGATTACGTTGCACGTGGTGGCTGTCGACGTCCAATCCGGCCAGGACCTCCTGCTCTCGCGCGGGCCTGCCGTCGAGGCGGTCATGGCCAGCGCAGCGATTCCGGGCTTTCTACCCCCGGTCTCGATTGGCGAACGCTGGTTCATGGATGGCGGCGTCGTCAACAACACCCCGATCTCCTACGCCGTGGACCTGGGGGCGACCACGGTGTGGGTGCTCCCCGCGGGATACCCCTGCGCCCTATCGCACCCGCCCCCTTCGGCGCTGGCCATCGCGATGCAAGGGTTGTCCATCCTGGTACAGCATCGACTCGCCCAAGACGCCATGCGGTGGCATCATGGTGTTGAGTTGCGGGTCGTTCCGCCACTTTGTCCCATTGAGGTGTCACCGATCGACTTCTCGCACTCGGGAGAGCTGATCGAGTTCGCCTATCGCTCGACCTCTGCGTGGCTGGCTGCCGGTTGTCCCGATCTCAGCTCGTCGCTCTACCCGCACGAACATGATTCGTCCGGTCGTCGAAGGGTCCTGACTCCGTGACGCGAACGCTGCCCGCACTCCCCCGGCGATCCCGTGTCACTTATCGCTGGCTCGCCCTCGTCACCGCCGTCGCAGTTCTCACGACGATTACCGTCGCCGACCCCTCGGGAGGGACCACCATCGCCCAGAGCGAGGCTGAGATCGCCGCACTATCGTCTCGGCTGGCGCACCTCTCCCAGTTAAGTGAGACGACGGCCAACGCCTACGACAACGCGACCGCAGAGCTGGCCGCGACCGACCGGCGGATCAACGTGTTGCAAGGGCAACAACGCTCGTCGCGCTCGGCACTCGCACGCGCGTCACACGACCTCGCCACGGCGGTCATCCGCTACTACGTCATGGGCTCCGTGACGGAACGGTTGCCACCCGTATTCAATCAGAGTGCCACCCAGCAGGTGGCGAGAGCGCTCTATGAGCGATTGTCGCTCGCACGCATGAGTCGCCTGCGCTCCAACTACGAACGCGATCGCTCATCCCTCGAAGTGACCGTCGGCGAGGTCCAACGCCAGCGCAATCAGCTGCGGCAACGGTCGATCCAGATTCGCGCGCTGCTCGTGCAGAACAACCGCAGCGTGGTTGAGTCCCGTGCCACCCTGGCCACCATCACCCACTCATTGGCCGCCAAGATCATCGCCTACGAGATCCAACGTGGCGTGCAGGCAGCGAAGCGCCACGATACGGTTGGCGAGATCCAGGCGGTGACCACGGCGTCGTCGGTCGGGGGCCAGAGTGCCGCCAACACGGTCACGGTGGCCATACAGTCGGCCGCTTCGGCGGTTGTGGTAACCCAGATCGCACCCTCGGCCCAAGGTCTGGCCGCCGTGCACTACGCCGAGAGCCAGATCGGCGTCCCCTACGTCTGGGGTGGTGAGAGCCCGGGTGTCGGATTCGACTGTTCGGGACTGGTGCAGTGGGCGTGGGGCAAGGTCGGAGTCGCGATTCCGCGCACTACCGAGACTCAGTGGCCGGTGCTCAACCACGTCTCGCTGCTCTCGCTACAGCCCGGGGACCTGCTGTACTACTTCAACCTGGACGGCGACCATCTCGTCGACCACCTCGTGATGTACGTGGGCTCGGGTCCTTACGGTGTCAACACGGTGATCGCGGCGGCCCACTCGGGCACGACCGTCAGCTACGCACCGCTGTTCACCGCTGGTCTCATTGGCGCGGCGCGGCCCTAGGACCCGATCAGACCAGTTTGATGGTCGCGTCAGACCCGCAGTCGTCGACGAGACGCACGATCGACGTCTCAGCGAACAGGTCGGGCACATCGAGCCGCGCGATCTGATAGGCAACGCGCGGGATTGAGATGTCGGCGAGGAAGAGGTCGCCGGTGATCGCCGGCGCGCGCAGCAGACCGGTCTTCGCCAAGGCGAGGGTCATCGTCGCATCGGCGTGTACGCAGTGACGTGTCGCTAGTCCCGTCGTGGCGTCCAGACCGCTCGGCACGTCGAGTGATACGACGTGACCGGCTTGATCGTGCGTCCAGTCGATCAATTGCGCGACGCGACCGCGAGGTTCGCCGTCGAGCGAGTAGCCGAGCAATGCGTCAATAACCAGTGACGACGTCACCGGCACGTCGCTGATGGTGACGCCGATGGCCCGGGCCACCATGAGCTGGCGGTTGGTGGTGGCGCTGAGCCCTTCGCTGCGTGCGGGCACCACCGTCACCTCCACCCCGCGGTTGAAGAGGTGTCGCGCCGCTACGAGCCCGCCGCCGCCGTTGTGGCCAGGCCCCACCAGCACGGTTACCGACGAGACTTGGTACTGGTCGATGACGAGTTCGGCGAGACTGCGTCCGGCGTTCTCCATCATCTGGGCGAGCGTGATATCGAAGGTGCCAACGACTAGATCGTCAATCTCGCGCATCTGACGTGCAGAGACGCTCGGTGCGATGTTCGAGCTGATCGAGCGCACGCGGTCACCTGTCACGAGACGGGTGAATCACGACGCATCGACGGCGCTCGCCAGCCCCAGGTCGCCTTCGATGACGCGTGCCCGCTTCGCCCCCACCGTGGCCGCCACCCACTCACCCGATTTGAAGAGTGCAATCGTCGGAATGCTCTGCACTCCGTACTCGGCCGCGATGTCGCCGTTCGCGTCGACGTCGACCTTCACGATGCGAAGGTCTTCGCCGTACGCACTGGCTAGAAGCTCGAGTTCGGGTGCGACAACCTTGCACGGTCCGCACCAAGCGGCCCAGAAGTCGACGACCACCGGAACCTTCGAGTCGAGGACCTCACTCTGGAACGAGGAGCGGTTACTGATATTGATGATTTTTCCCATGCCTAGGAAACGCCGCGGCCGCCAGAATATTCCAACGAGACCCTGCGTCGAGCACCACGGTCGACCCGGGTCCAACCGAAGTGAGTCCACTTCCATACCAAGCCGCAAATCTTGAGCCGTCACCAACGCGGCGAGGTCAAAGGGAATAGAAGCCCCAATCAGCGGGTTTCTATGGACATGAACAACATCACTCACGCCAACGACCGCTCCACCTTCGAACACGAAGTCCTCGAGGCTGAAATCCCCGTCATTGTCGACTTCTGGGCCGCCTGGTGCGGCTCGTGCACTGCAGTCGCGCCGGAACTACAACGTCTCGCCGACGAACACGGTGGCACCCTCAAGGTTGTCAAGGTGGACGTCGACCTGAACCAGGAGATCGCCGCCGAGTACGGGATCCAAAGCATTCCCACCATCGCCCTCTTTCGTCAGGGTGAGTGGGTCGCCGCCACCACGGGGGCGAAGACCTCTCGGACCATTGAACGAGAACTGGGCCTTGAAGGCTCTCAACTGTGAGCACGTCGCCGAAGGTACAGCTCCTCTATTTCAAAGACTGCCCGAACTGGCGCGCCACTGCCGAAACGCTCGCATCCCTGATGTCCGAGACCGCGTTCGAACTTGAATTGCTCGAGGTCAAGACGGACGAGGAGGCTCAGGCGGTCGCATTTCGAGGTTCGCCGACGGTGTTGATTGACGGAACCGATCCCTTTGCGTCGCCAGGTGCACCAATCGGCCTCTCGTGCCGTCTATACCAAGGTCCTCAGGGACTTGGCGGCGCTCCAACGACGGAACAACTGAGGGACGCCCTTGCGGCAGCGGCGAAATGAATAGCGACCAAGTTCCGCTCCCCAGTGCATCGACGACGATTGTGCTGGGCGAAGGGGTTGAAGCGTTCGTGGCCCCGCGCGGCGGTGTAGTCAATCTGAGCCGACGCAGTTCGAGATGTTGCTCGGGAACGTTGGTCTTTCTCGACGCCGACATTTCCACTAGCGACCCTGCGCCCGCGCTGCGGTCATGGAGTGTCGGGGCGATTGAGGTACGACTGGTCACGCCGATGGTGAAGCTGCCCTCGGAGATCGCGATTGAGATGCGTGGGCGACGGCGGCCCAAACTCGTCGCCTTTCAAGACGGGTGCGCCTACCGCCTCTAGTGGCTTCTCAGCGTGAGCTTCGAGAGGACCGGCACCGATGGCGAACTTGTCTGGCACGTGAACCTCGCAGCAACTGATTTAGTACACGTAGGAGTATTTCAACTCGATTCTCCCGCTGATTGGCTCGTCATCTGGCACCCGGGAAGATGACGATGGACCGAAAAGTTATGGCAGTGGCAGTTGGGCCGTCGACTGAAGCGACCGAAGACCGCGCTAATGAGCAAAAATTCGTCGCACCCCCAACGGGATTCGAACCCGTGCCGCCACCTTGAAAGGGTGGTGTCCTAGGCCGCTAGACGATGGGGGCCTATGTTTCATTCACCTGCGCACAGCGTGGTGGTCGGGCTGCCGGGATTTGAACCCGGGACCTCTGCGTCCCGAACGCAGCGCGCTACCAAGCTGCGCTACAGCCCGCGGCGAGTTCCCCCGCAGCCCGATAATCCTACTCGTTGGCTCACCACGCCAACAACGGTTACAGCGTGCTCGGAACCTCGGGCTCAATCGGCGGATGGAACTCGATGACGAGTTCACTGATCCGGCGCTTCTCTACCGACTGCACGCGAAAGGTCCAATCGCCGTACCCGTAGGTCGTGCCCGCAACGGGAATCTCGCCGGCGACGTCGAGGACGAAGCCGGCGATCGTGACGTACTCGCCCTCTGGAATCTCGAGTCCTAACTCCTCTTCGACGCGGTCCACGTGGGTCTGGCCGTCGACCAGCCAGCGGTCTTGTCGGATCCGTACGATGGTCGGTTCGTCGTCCTCGTCGAACTCGTCGTTGAGGTCGCCGACGAGCTGCTCGAGGATGTCGCGGATCGACACGACTCCCGCCACGCCACCGTGCTCATCGAGGACCAGCGCGAAGGTTCGATGCTGCTTACGCATCTCGCTCAAGCTCTCGAGCAAGTCAAACGTCTCGGGCAACATGAGGGGGCGTCGAATCTTGCGAGCAATCTCGTCGGCCGTTGGAAGTGAGACGCCGATCGCGCGTTTGAGGGTGGAGCTTCGAAAGAGGTCGTTGACGAAGAGCACGCCAATGACGTCGTCGAGGTCATCGCTGACGACGGGAAAGCACGAGTGGCCGGTGTCGCGCACGGCTTCGGCGATGGCTTCGGGCGTGACGGGGAGGGTGAGAAAGGCCACGTCCACTCGCGGGGTCATCACGTCACGGAGCTCGAGTTCACTCAACTGATCGACGCGAGCGTGGATTGCTTCCGCCTCGGGTGAGGGGGGTCGAGTGCTCTCGCGCCCCGACAGTCGCGCGCGGAACCGCGCGAGGCCCGACGGGGGAGGCTTCGAGTCGCTCATTGAGCGTCGGTACTGCCGACGCGGACGGTTGCAGGTCGCAACGAATCGTCCTCGTAACTCTCCCCACGAAGGAGCGCGCGCACGGCACTGCGGAGACGTTGGGGGTCGAGCGGCTTTACGACGAAGCCTTCGGCACCCGAGCGCCGTGCGAGGAACACGTCCGGACGGCGATCGAGCAGCATCAGGACCGCGACGGGATCGGCCCCGCCGTAGGACTCCAGGTTTCGCAACTCCATGGTGATCGCCATGGCGCCCATGGCACCGATCTGTAGGTCCACGACGACGAGGTCGACGCCGCCCTCTACGACCCGTGCAATGGTGTCGGGCCCGCTCGACGCTTCCTCGATGTCGATGCCGGGACCGGACAACATGGTCTCGAGTTCGCGACGAAGGGAGGCCAGATCGCTGGCGAGAAGGACGGTAGCCACGAGATTCAGCGTAGCCGGACCGGGATTTGTCGAATTTGGGGATGCCGTCCCCGATTCCAAAAGTTCTCTTGTGTCAAGAGGTCGCCGGTGGTTAGTCTGCGAGTCAGGGCAATACGGGGGGGCGGATATGGCGACGACGTCGTTGGACTGGTCGAGCGCCGCGGCATGTCGAGGAAGCGAGGGCTCGCTCTTTTACTCCGCCGATAGTGCCGAACGCAAAGAGGACCGTGTGGAGCGCGAACTCCTCGCGAAGCGGATCTGTGCGGGCTGTGCCGTGCGCGAAGAGTGCCTGCGCGCCGCTCTGGATCGCCACGAGACGTACGGCATCTGGGGCGGCCTCAACGAGTTTGAACGTCGGGCCCTAACGCGCGTGGTCTAGCCCAGCCGAGTTGGGCCGGGCTGACGAGGGTGAGCACGATCAAGAGCGCAAAGGTCGTCACGTGCACCGCCGTGCAGTAGAGACAGATGCTCTTGATGATGATGAGTTCGGCGTAGACCAGCCACAACACGAAGCACATCGAGACCATCGAGAGCACGAAGCGCCCCACGTGCAACCAGCGCGCTTTCGCGTGCCAGGCCCAGGGTGAATTGATCACGGTCATGACCGCGTAGGTCCCCAGGCCCAAAAAGGCGACGGGAACGTGCAAAAAGTACGACTGGGGTGAGGTCGTCACCTTGGCGCAGTTCACGAAGCCGGTGCCTGAGCACACGAGGAGTTGTGTCGCGAAGTGCGTGATCGTGAGGTAGATCGAGAGGCCGAGTCCGAGCAGACTCAGCAGAAAGGTCGTGACCTCGGCCCAGCGCGGAACACGAAGTTCCGCTTCGATCACTTGAGACCCATCGCCTTGTCCGCCGCCTTCACGCCCGGACTCGCACAGACGTTGCCCGGCTGCTGGCCCGTTATCGAGCAGATGACGGCCGTCTGGTAGTTCGCCGACGCGATGATGGCCTGCGTGACGGGGCTGCTGGCGTTGCTGAGTCCGGCGGCGATGTTGCTACGCGTCAAACCGGTGAGTGCTGTCGGCGAGAAACTCGCGCCTGAGACGAGGAACTTGTTACTGAAAGTGATGAAGGGAATTGATCCGATCTGCGAGGTCGTCATCCCCTTGACGTACTTGGGGGTGTCGTACTTGGAGATCAGCGCCGTCTCTTGGGTGGTGGGCTTTTGCAACGTGGTGTAGAAACTCGTCGCCGCGTCGGGGATGTTCGTGTACTCCTCCACGCCCTTGAAGACCAAGTACGACGACGTGAACTTCGCCTTCACGAGGGTGAAGGTGGGCGTGTTCGGGGCGTAGTCCGTCGATGAACTCGACATGTTGCCCAGTCCCGTCCACGTACCGAAGCGGCTCAGGGCAACGATCGTGGCCCAGCGTTGCGCGGCACAGAAGGGGCAGTACTCCGCCCCGATGTAGAGGATTTCTGGGACCTTCTTACCCGACGCGTTCGTAGCGGTGAGTGCCGGCTGACCTTTGAGGACCTGCGGCGGCTTGACGGGCGCGGCCGGTGACGACGTGGCCACCGTGTTGAAAACTGACGCCGGGACGTTCGTGAGCTCGGTGACGGTCGTGGCGTCGGTGGGCTGGAACGCCGAGGAGTTCGAGTTATTCGGGGACCCGCCGCTCGCGACTTTGATGATGACAAGAGCGGCCACGACGACGACGACGAGTCCAACGGCGAGCCACGTGAAGAGACCGGCGGGCCGTCCACCTCTCGCGGGTGGCCTCGGCGCCGGGGGGCGTCTCTTTGATGACGAGGTCTTGGCCACGTTGCTCCTTATAGAAGTAAGACTCTCAAACTTAGTGGACGAAGCACGCGTGAAACATAGAGGGGGTGGACTCGGTAAGTTGACAGCCGTGGCCGAAACGCTGATTCCTCGCCCCGCGGCGACCGTTCTCACCTTGCGCGATTCATTGAATGGTTATGAGATTCTTATGCTCCGTAGAAATATTCTCAGCGACTTCGTCGGTGGGGCGCACGTCTTTCCCGGCGGCGCCGTCGACGAGTCCGACGCCAACGCCGAGCGTCTGGTCTACGGGTTGGATGACGAAGTCGCTTCGCGTCGACTCGGACTCGACCACGGCGGTCTCGCCTTCTACGTCGCGTGTCTGCGCGAGCTCTTCGAAGAGGCGGGTCTGCTCATCGCCTGCGACCGCGCGGGGGCGGCCGTGAACTATTCGGACCCCGACGACGAGACGAGATTGGCCGCGCGTCGTCGGGCCGTGAACGACGGAGCGTTGGACTTCCTCTCGATGATGGACGACGAGGGCCTGCTCTTGGATCTTCGCGGTCTCGAGTACGTCGCGCACTGGATCACGCCCGTAGGGCCGCCTCGGCGCTACGACACGCGATTCTTCGTCGCGCTCGCGCCCAGTGGTCAGCGCGCCACGCACGACGCGGGCGAGACCGTCGCTGACCTCTGGGTGCGTCCCCGCGAGGCGCTCGGGGCCCACGCCCGTGGCGAGTTCGAGATGATGTTCCCCACCGTTCGCAATCTTCAAGCGATCGCGCACTTTTCGAGCACCGAGCAAGTACTCGACTACGCCCGCTCACTGGGTCCCATCGATCCCGTAGAACCTCAAATTGCCGAACGCCATGGTGAGCGGGTCATCCTGACCCCCGGTGACGAGGGATATACGGTCGGGGACCCTTAGATTGCGGTCAAAAGTGCGGTGCCCATTCGGCTAATCCTTCGCTACCATGGATGTAAGCATTTCTAAAGGAGCTGAGTCGAAATGACCACCACCAACGTGAACTTGACCGCCAAGGTCACCGAACCCATCACGCTGACCGCTACCGCGATCACGAAAGTCGCCGAGCTCATCACCGCGGCCGATACCGACGAGCCCTTAGCGCTGCGCGTGGCCGTGAAATCGGGCGGCTGCTCGGGCTTCAACTACGACATGTACTTCGACTCCGAGATCGCCGACGACGACGTCGTCAGTGAGTTCGGCGACGTCAAGGTCGTCGTCGACCCGGCGAGCGCGGAGCTGTTGAACGGCGCGTCGCTCGACTTCACCGACGGTCTTCAGGGCGCGGGATTTCACATCACGAATCCGAACGCGACTCGTACCTGCGGGTGCGGCAACTCCTTTAGCTAAGTCACGTGGCTCCGAAGCGTCCCTACTCACTCTGGCGACGCGCGGGCGACTTCGTCATCATCTCTGGTCAGCTGGGCGTGCTGCCCGATCACGAGACGACGACGTTCGCCGAGGGCGGTACCGCCGCCGAGCTGCGCCAAGCCCTCGCCAACGCCAAGAACGTCCTCGCCGAGGCCGGAGCGACCCTGGCGGACGTCGTGAAGGCCTCACTCTTCATCCTCGACATGAACGACTGGGCGGCGTGCAACGAAGTGTGGCTCGAGACCTTCACTGACCCGTTGCCCACGCGCACGGCGGTCGCGGTTTCACAACTGCCCCTGGGCGCCAAGGCCGAAGTCGAACTCTGGGCCTACGCGCCCGAGGTTTAGACCCCGTACTCGTTCGACGTTCCGAACTTGTAGCCCACCGAGCGCACCGTCTGAATCAGGTGCGCGTACTCCTCGCCCAACTTCGCCCGTAGACGCCGCACGTGCACGTCGACGGTGCGCGCGCCGCCGTAGTACTCGTAGCCCCACACGCGACTGAGTAACGTCGCGCGCGTGAAGACGCGGTTGGGATTGGTCGCGAGGAACCGCAGGAGTTCGTACTCCATGTACGTGAGGTCCATCACGCGCCCGGCGATGGACGCCTGGTAGGTCTCTAAGTTCATCGAGAGCTCGGCGTGCTCGACGCGCGGCGCCACGTTCTCGTTGCCCGCGCGGCGCAGCCGATGGCGAAGACGCGTCGCGAGTTCGCTGACGTCGTAGGGGCCCACGACGAAGTCGTCGAAGAGGTCCTCTCGAAACGTGAGGTCGTCGAGTTGGTAGTGGTCGAGCAGCAAGATGATGGGTCCGACGCCGCGCTCGCGCTGGCGCAGCTGGCGACAGAGGCTCATGGCCTCCGTGAAGGGGAGGGCCGTCGCGTTGATGACCGCGCCGGAGAAGCCGTCGGTCGGCTCGAGGGCGGTGATCTCGTTGAGTCGCGCCGTGGCGGCGATGGCCGGGGTGACCCCGGTGACGTCGAAGGCTTTGCGCACGGGCCCTTCGCACGAGGGAACACAGAGCACGACGTCGATACTCACAGGAGCGGGAGGTATCTCTCGAGTTCGAAGGCCGTGACTTGGACCCGGTACGCGTCCCACTCGGCGCGCTTGTTGCGAAGGAACCACTCCACGAGGTGACTGCCGAGCGTCTCGTGCATGAGCGACGAACACTCCATGAGATCGACGGCTTCGGCCAGCGATTGGGGCAAGGCGGCGGTGCGCTGGCCCTCGCGGGGCAACTCATAGTTGCCCGTCACGCCGCGCAGCCCCGCCGCCAAGATGACGGCGAAGGCGAGGTAGGGATTGGCCGCGGAGTCCGGCGAGCGGTACTCGATTCGCGTGGAGTCGATACGACCGGGCTTCACGGACGGCACGCGCACCAACGCCGCCGCGTCGTAGTGCGCCCACTCGGCCCCGACGGGGGCTTCGGCGCCGGGTACCAAGCGCTTGTACGAGTTCACCCACTGATTCGTGACGGCCGTGATCTCGGGCGCGTGACGCACGAGACCGGCGATGAACTTCGCGGCGAGGTCGCTCAATCCGTACGTGTGCTCGCCGATGAAGGCGTTCTTCTCGTCGCGCCACAATGAGAGATGGGTGTGCATACCCGATCCCTGCACGTTCGCGAGCGGTTTGGGCATGAAACTCGCCGCGACCCCGGACTGGCGCGCGAGTTCCTTGACGACGTGGCGCAACGACATCACGGTGTCGGCCATGGTCAGCGCGTCGGTGTAGCGCAAGTCGATCTCGTGTTGACCAGGAGCGTCCTCGTGCTGCGCGTGCTCGACGCCGATGCCCATCTCTTCGAGCGTGAGGACCGTTTGACGGCGCAACTGGCTCGCCGTGTCATCGGACAAGAGATCGAAGTAGCTGCCCCGGTCGATGGGCACGGGCTGCGCGTAAGGGTTCAGATCGTTGAAGTAGAAGTACTCGATCTCGGGCGCCACGAAGAACGTGAAACCCTGCGCGCGGGCGTTGTCGAGGACCCGGCGCAACTGCTGGCGCGGGCATCCCTCGAAGGCCGTTCCGTCGATGTTGACGATGTCACAGAAGACCCGCGCGATCCCCGCGCCCTGCTCGTACCAGGGCAGCAGTTGAAACGTGGTGAGATCGGGCCGGGCGAGCAGGTCCGACTCCGTCGTCCGCGAGAACCCGTCGATAGCGCTTCCGTCAAAGGTCATGCCCTGGTCGAGGGCGTCTTCGAGTTCGGCCGGCGTGACGTGAAAGGCCTTGTGTCGACCGAGGACGTCGGTGAACCAGAGTTGGACGAACCGTACGCCCCTCTCCTCCACGGTCCTAAGAACGTACTGGGCCTGACTTTGCATGTGGGACATTCTCGCACCTTCTCTCTACGACCGCGATTCGAAGGAAAACCAAGAGGCCCGCCGCTACAGAGCGGCGGGCCTCTTGGTTTCTCGGGGTATTAACGCCGCTTCGACACCTTCTTGGCGGGGGCTTTCTTCGCCGCGCTCTTCTTGGCGGGAGCTTTCTTCACGGCCTTCTTCTTCGCCAGCGGCTTCGCGGCACCGCAGATCGTCTCGACGATGATGGCGGACACGACGTACGGGTCGATGTTGGCGTTCGGTCGACGGTCTTCGAGGTAGCCCTTCTTCTCGCGCGCGACGGCCGCCGGGATCCGCACCGACGCCCCGCGGTCCGACACGCCGTAGGAGAACTTCGAATACGGCGCCGTTTCGTGCTCGCCCGTCAGGCGTTCTTCGATGCCCGCGCCGTACGCGGCGATGTGCTCCTTGAGCCGAGTGCCGAGGGCCTCGGCACCGGCGACGATCGCCGCGAGGCCACCGTTCGCGCGCATCTGGTTCGTGGAGAAGTTCGTGTGCGCGCCCGCGCCGTTCCAGTCGCCCTTGATGGGCTTCGCGTCGAAACTCACGTCGACGTCGAACTCCTCGGCGATGCGCTCGAGCAACCAGCGCGCGGTCCACAGCTGGTCACCGATGGCGACGGGTCCGAGCACGCCGACCTGGAACTCCCACTGTCCCATCATCACCTCGGCGTTCGTGCCTTCGATGGCGATGCCGGCGCGTTGACAAGCCAGCGTGTGCGCTTCGACAATGTCACGACCCGGCATCTTGGCGCCACCGACGCCGCAGTAGTAGGGACCCTGCGGTGCGGGGAACCCTTCTTCGGGCCAACCGTAGGGGCGTCCGTCTTGGAAGAAGGTGTACTCCTGTTCGATGCCGAACATCGGCCCGAAACTGGCGTACTTCTTCGCGATCGCCACAGCGTGCGCTCGTGCGTTGGTCGGGTGCGGGGTCATGTCGGCGTTGAGGACCTCGCACATCACCAACACGTCCTTGGGGCCACGCAGTGGATCGGGGCAGACGTACACGGGCTCTAAGACGCAGTCCGAGAATTTGCCCGTGGCCTGATTCGTGCTGGAACCGTCGAAGCCCCACTGCGGCGGCTTCTTGCCGTCGGCGACGATCTTGGTCTTGCTGCGAAGCTTGTGCGTCGGCTCCGTCCCGTCTATCCAGATGTACTCAGCCTGATACGACAACGCTGCTCCTTCGTAGTGTCATCGCGTGCTCACGCGACCACGACCAGTCTTATGGTTCGCACCCCCCTTCTACCCCGTGTTCTGTTAATGGAGTGTGAAACATTTCCCCCGAGGAGCGAGAACGCGCGCCATTAGGCTCACGGCGTGGCTACGCTTCGACTCGCCCTGGCCCAGATGAACGCGGTGGTGGGCGGATTCTCACAGAACGTCGAGACGCTCGGGCGCTTTCGCGCGCAGGCCGCTCTCGTGGGGGCTGATCTCGTCGTCACGCCCGAACTCTCGCTGATGGGCTACCCACCCGAGGATCTCTTGCTCAAGGAGGGCTTCATCGAGGCTAGCGCCCAAGCGCTCGCCGACCTCGCGAAGTCCGACAACCTTCCGCCGATCTTGGTGGGAACGGTCGCCGAGGACGGCGCGAGCGGCGTGACGTTGGCGCCCGCCAGCGACGGTCGCGACGCGACACGGGGCTTTGAAGATGGTCGCCCGACGCACATCGCCAACGTCCTCGTGGCGCTCGGCGACGAGGGTGTCGTCGCGACGGCCACCAAACGACTGCTGCCCAACTACGACGTCTTCGACGAACGTCGCTACTTCCATCCCGGACTGGGACCCCAGGCCATCGTGAACGTGAGTGGCGTGGCGGTGGGTCTGTTGGTCTGTGAGGACGTGTGGACCAGTGACGGGCCCGCGGCCGCGTTGGCGAAGGAGGGCGCGACCTTACTCGTGGTCGCGAACGCGTCACCGTACGCGAGGGGACGGCGTGAAGAGCGCGAGGCGATGTTGCGCGAACGAGCGCTCGAAACGAACTGCGCGATCGCGTACGTCAACTTGGTCGGTGGCCAGGACGAACTGGTCTTCGACGGCCAGAGCATGGTCGTGAACGAGAAGGGCGAGGTCATCGCGCGCGCGAGCGCCTTCAGGGAGGAGCTCTTGATCTGCGAGATCGAGGCGCGTGCCGCGCCGGCGGGCGCCGTCCTCGAGTCGTTCTACGCTCGCGACGAGTCGCGCGCTCGCGCCGTGCACCTCAATCACGTCGAAGAGCCCCTCGGTGACGTCGAGGAGGTCTACGAAGCGCTGGTGATGGGTACGCGCGACTACCTGAGGAAGAACGGCTTTCGCGAGGCGATCGTGGCGTTGTCGGGCGGCGTCGACTCGTCGCTGGTGGCGTCCATCGCCGTCGACGCCGTTGGCGCGCGGGCCGTACGGGGCATCGCGATGCCGAGTCGCTACTCATCGGAACACTCGCTCACCGACGCCCTCGAACTCGCCAGTCGACTCGACATCGACATCGCCACGCTGCCCATCGAAGAAGAACACGCCATGTTCTCCTTCTCGTTGGTGGACGTGCTCGGCAGTGCGCCGTCGGATCTCACGGACGAGAATCTGCAGTCACGGATTCGCGCCGTGCTCATGATGGCCATCTCGAACGCGACGGGCGCGATCGTGCTCACGACCGGCAACAAGTCCGAGATGGCCGTGGGCTACTCGACGCTCTACGGAGACTCCGCGGGCGGCTTCGCCGTCATCAAGGACGTGCCCAAGATGCTCGTCTACGAACTCTGTCGCTACCGAAACCAACGAGCTCGCCTCGACGGCGACCCCGAGCCCATTCCCGAATCCGTCTTGACCAAGCCCCCGTCAGCGGAACTGCGTCCCGATCAGCGCGACGATCAGTCGTTGCCCCCCTACGAGGTGCTCGATCCCCTGCTCGAGCTCTACGTCGAAGAAGACGCCACGGCCGAGGAGATCATCGCGCTCGGATACGACCGCTCATTGGTGACGCGCATCACGCGTCTCGTCGATCGCAGTGAGTACAAACGTCGTCAGATGCCCCCGGGGGTGCGCATCTCGAAGAAGGCCTTCGGTCGAGACCGACGCATGCCGATCACGAACGCCTTTCGCCCCGAGGACTGATGGATTCACGCAACACCATGGAGCATCTCTTCGCGTGCTTTGACACGATGTACGCGGCGTACGGTGAGGCCGCGCCCACCTTCACGAACGACGCGTACGTCGTACGCGCGTACGAGTCGGGACGGGCCTTTGGTGGCGTCGCGTTGGCCTTTCGCGAGTACTTAGGCGACGCACCGAACGAGACCGTTACCTCCCTCGAGGAAGCCCTTCGTCACGCGCGAGACGATGACGACACGGGCGCGATGATGCTCTTCGCACTGGCGATGGTGGTCGGGCCGAGGGTCCTCGTCTCGCTTCGCGACGCCCGCGAGCTGGTCGAACTCGACGACGCCGCGGCGGCGCTAGTGAATCTCGCCTCGCGGGTGCTGGTCCGAGAGATTTTAGAGGTGGGCGAGGTGTCGAAAGACCAAGCGCCCATTGAGGATCAGCGCTGGCAAGAGGAGGCCCACGAGCTCTCGCGTCGTCTCGACGCGAGCGGAAACGCTGAAAGTTTCGGCATTTCCCGGTAGGTTGCGTACCTCCGTATAACTAGAGGTAGCGGAGTTCCCGGTGAACCCGACCCAGCAAAAGAGGAACTATGGCCAAAGACCGTATAGATCGTGACGATGAGGACCTCGTACGTCTCTACCTCTCCGACATTGGTCAATACACCCTTCTGACCAAGGACGACGAGGTCCATCTGGCCCAGACCATCGAGGAAGGCCGTGAGGCGAAGGCCGAACTCGACGCGTCCGAGACCGATAAGAAGATCAAGATCACCCCGAGTCGCAAGCTGGCGCTCAAGCGCGCCGCGCACCGCGGTGACCAGGCCGAACGCGACTTCGTGCAGTCCAACCTGCGTCTCGTGGTCTCGATTGCGAAGAAGTACCAGGCGTCGGGTCTCCCGCTGCTCGACCTCATCCAGGAGGGCAACCTCGGACTGATGCACGCCGTCGAGAAGTTCGACTGGCGCAAGGGCTTTAAGTTCTCGACCTACGCCACGTGGTGGATCCGTCAAGCCATCACGCGCGGCATCGCGAACACCGGACGAACGATTCGTCTCCCGGTACACGCCGGTGACACGTTGGCGCGCGTACAAAAGGCGCAGTCGCGCCTCGAGCTCAAGTTCGGGCGACCCCCCACCATCAAGGAGCTCTGCGAAGAGTGCGAGATGCCCGAGGACAAGCTCATCGAGGCGCTGCGATTCCGTTCCGAGCCGATCTCGCTCTCCGAGCCACTGCGTGAGGACGGCGACGCCGAGCTGGGTGACGTCGTCGAGGACCGTTCGGCCGAGTCACCCTTTGACGTGGCTGCGGTGAAGATGATGCCCGCGGCGATCGAGAAGTTGCTCCAACCCCTCGACGAACGAGAGCAGAAGATCCTTCGCATGCGCTTTGGTCTCGACGGGGCTGGAGAGATCCGCACACTCGAAGACGTGGGCGCGGAGATGAACTTGACCCGCGAGCGTATTCGCCAGATTGAGGCGCGCGCAATGAGTAAGTTGCGTCACCCCTCGTCCGACACGGGCGCGCGCGACCTCCTCACTCTCTAGCGTCGCTGGAACCGAGCGCCACCGAGTCCGAGCACGGCCGCGAAGCCGACGATAAGTGCACTTAAGAGGAAGGGCGTGTGCGACTTCGATCGACTGAGCGCGGTGACGGGGTGAGTGAACGTGAGGAGTGGCCACTGCTTCTCGTGGGCGATCTTCTCGAGCTGGCGGTCCGCGTTCACGGCGAAGGGGTGTCCCACCGCTTCCAACATGGGCACGTCGGTCTCGGAGTCGGAGTAGGCGAAGGACTCACTGAGATCGATGCCGCGCCGTTGGGCTAGTTCGCGCATGGCGAGGGCCTTGTTCTCACCTTGCGCGAAGAACGTCATCTCCCCCGTGAACTTTCCGTCGTTGTCGATGAGGGCCTGTGACGAGATGGCGCCCGTGAGGCCGAGGAGTTCCGCGAAGGGCTCCACGATCTCCGCGGGCGCGCTCGAGACGAGGTAGACCTCCTCCCCTTCGGCGAGGTGGTGATCGATCAGTTCGAGCGCCTCGGCGTAGATCAGGGGCTCGATCACGTCGCTGAGCGTCTCTTTGACGAGAAGGCGCACCTCTTCGCGGTCCCACCCCCTCGTGATCTTGAGCACCGTTTCGCGAACCTTCTCGAGCCGCTTCTCGTCGGCCCCGAATCGCTGGAACCAGAGCTGCGCCACGCCCGCTCGAATGAGGGTGCGTCGATGAAGGAGTCCTCGAGCGTGGAGTTCAGGCCCGAGCGCGACGAGCGACGACTTGACGATGACCGTCTTATCCAGGTCGAAAAAGGCGGCGCGCACGATTTCATGCTACGTCGAGTTCTCGACGAGGTTGTGTCGCGGTTAACCGATGAAGGCGGCGGCGCAGTCCTGCGTGGCGTCGACGCGTGCCATCAAGACGACGTGGTCCTGCTCGAGGAAGTGCATCGAGGACGTGGGTACCAAGGGCTGTTCGTTGCGTACGACGGCGACGACGCGCAACGAGTCGGGTAGACGAAGTTCGTCCAGCGTGAGATTCTGCACGACGGCCGGTGCTTTCTCGTCGAGCGTGACTTCGATGAGGCGCATGCGACCGTGCGCCAGGGTCATCAGTTGAATGATGGCCCCCACCTCCACGGCCTCGTCGACGAGTGACGTGATCAACGCCGGCGTCGAGACCGAGACGTCGACCCCCCAACTCTCGTTGAAGAGCCACTCATTACGGGCGTTGTTGATGCGGCTGATGGTGCGCGGAACGCCGAACTCTTGTTTCGACAGCCAGCTGATCACGAGATTGTCCTCGTCGTCACCGGTGGCGGCGATCATGACGTCGGCGCTTCGTACGTCGGCGGCCGAGAGGCTCGCGAACTCGCAGGCGTCGGCCGCCATCACGGTGACGCCCGGCAACATTGTCTTCAGGCGTTCAGCGGTGTCGGCGACCTGCTCCATCAACGTGACGTCGTGGTGACGATCGATGAGGTCGAGGGCGATCGAGGTCCCTACGGATCCGCCGCCGGCGATGACGACTCTCACGTCGCGCTCGTCCCGAGCAGGTTGTGCAAGTCGCGCAGACCATCGTTGTTGACGAGGAACTCCAGGACGTCGTCTTCTTGCGCGAAGAGACCCTCAACGTTGACGCGAGCCTGACCGGCTCGTATCAGACCGACGAGGCGTACGTTCTCACCAACGTGAAAGCTGGCGACGGGTTTGCCGGCCAGGGCGTCGGGCACGATGCGCTCCACCAGGTGCATGGTATTGGCCGAGTCGGTCCACTCGATCGAATCGTCCGACGGCAACATCCAACGCTTCACCTGCTGGGTCGTCCACAGCGACGTCGCGACCGTGGGGATGCCGAGTTTCATGTAGATATCGGCCCTCGCGGGGTCGTAGATGCGCGCGACGACGTTCTTGATGTTGTAGTGATCACGCGCGATGCGAGCACAGAGAATGTTGGTGTTGTCGCCGCTCGTTACGGCGGCGAGCGCGTCGGCACTCGCGGCCTCGGCCTGGAACAGTACGTCGCGGTCGAAGCCGGAGCCGACGATCGTCTTGCCGTGGAAGTGGGTGAGACGGCGAAGGCTGTCGCGCTTCTTTTCGATCACTACGACGGAGTGGCCTTCTTCGGAGAGTTCCATGGCGAGTTCTGAACCAACCCGGCCACAGCCGACCACAATGATGTGCACACTCTCATCTGACCACACCACGGCTTTTACCCGCAACTTCTCGTAAAAGGAGTGGTGGTGGAGAGTTGTCGATGAAGGGGAGTGGCTTAGTATCGTCTTCGTGCCCGAAGAGGAGAAGCCAGCGTCAACGCGCGCTCCCGTCCTCACGTCACACGCCAATTTGGCGAAGTTCTACCCCGAGACGTGGGACTACCGGCTCAAGCGACTCTTCCTTGGCAAGCCACTGGTCACCGAACAACTAAGTGGCGAGCGGCTGAGACGCCCCATCGCCCTGGGCGTCTTGGCGCCGGACTGTATCTCCTCGTCGGCCTACGGGACCGAACAGATCCTCACGCAGATGACGCCCGCCATTGGACTCGCGGCTTTCTCGCTCGTCGTGCCGATCATGTTCGTCATCATTGGCGTGCTGCTGTTCGTCACGCTGTCGTACCTCGACGTCATCAAGTACTACACGACGGCGGGCGGCTCGTACGTCGTGGCGCGCGACAACTTCGGCCCGAAGATCGCCCAGATCGCCGCCGTCGCCTTGTTGATCGACTACACCGTCACCGTCGCGGTTCAGTGCTCGGCCGGTACGGCCGCGCTCACGACGGCGTTTCCCCCGTTGACGCGCTACACCCTCTACATCACGGTCGGGGTCGTGCTCGTCTTGATCTTCGGTAACTTGCGCGGTCTGCGAGAGGCGGGGTCGTACTTCGCGATCCCGACCTACTTCTACGTCGTCATGCTGTCGGCGACGATCATCATTGGCTACTACAAGGAGTTCGTGGGCACCTTGCACGTGATTCCCCAGCCCGCACTCACCAGTTTGGTCGGAGGGAAGCTCGGCGTCTCCGGTCACGGACTCCTCATGGGACTCGCCTTTCTCTCCTTGCTGCGCGCCTACGCGAACGGGGGATCGTCGCTCACCGGTCTCGAAGCGATCTCGAACGGCGTCGGGAGTTTCCGTCGACCCGAGTCGAAGAACGCGCGCGCCACGCTCGTCGTGATGTCCTCGGTGCTGGCCTTCTTGCTCGTGGGTACCACCTTGCTCGCGTCGTGGACCCACGCGCTGCCCTACGCCGTCGGTTCGCCAACGGTGGTCGGCCAGGAGGTGTCCGATGTCTTTGGCGCGCACGGGTTCGGTCACTTCATCTTCTTGGTGGTGCAGTTCGCGACGGTCTTGATTCTCTACACCGGCGGCAACACCTCGTTCAACGGCTTTCCGTTCCTCGCCAACTACGTCGCCACTGACCGCTACCTCCCGCGCCAACTCACCAAACGGGGCCACCGTCTCGCGTTCTCCAACGGCATTCTCGTGCTCGGGGTCGTGTCGCTCGCCCTGATCCTCGTCTTCGACGCGAGGGTCAACGCCCTGATTGCGCTCTACGCGATTGGCGTCTTCACGGGTTTCACGTTGGCCGGCGCGGGTATGGTGGCACGACACCTGCGAGAGAAGAGTGGCCGCTGGCGTCGAGGGGTGTTCGTCAACGCGCTCTCGGCGAGCGTGACCGCGGTGGTGGTGATCGTCTTCGCGATCGCGAAGTTCACCGAAGGCGCCTGGATCATCGTGATCGTGGGGCCGATCATGTACGTGGGTCTGATGCGATTCCACAAGCAGTACTTGCGTGAGGAGAAAGCCTTCGAGGCCAACAGCGCGAAGTCGTCGATACACATTCGCATGAACCGCGTCATAGTCTTCGTCGACAACTACGACCTACCGACCGAGCGCGCACTGCTGTACTGCAACTCGCTGAACCCCTACTCCGTTCGCGCCGTGCACTTTGACATCGACCCCCTCGTCACCAGGCGACTCCAACAGCGCTGGGGCGCCGCCAACACCGCCTCGGCAAGCATCAGCCTCGAGATCGTCGACTGCGAAGACCGTCGAGTCGACCGCGCGGCGCTCGAGTTGGTCGCCGACGCCGTGCGCGACCCCGACGTGTTCTGCATGGTGATCTTGCCGCGGCGCGGCTTCGTCTCTCGACTGCAGCGACTGCTGCACGACCGCACGGCCGACAACATGGCGAGCGCGGTGATGCACGTGCCGAGAACCGCGGCGACGATCATTCCGTACCGCGCGTTGCGCCGTCGCATCCCCGAAGGGGAGCTGACCGAAGAGCCGGTGAGCGACGAGGTGCTGCGCGGGGGGCTGCGAGAAGACGCCCACCTCGAAGCCGACGCCAAGTTGAGGGCGCGGTCGAGTGACTCGGCACCGATCGGCGGGTTGACGGAGCGACAGTTCGTGGAGATCGCCGGACGCGTTCGCTCGATGGCGATCGGTAACGAAAGTGGCGTGCACGAACTCCGCTGCGTCATCACCGACAACACCGGATCCATCACGCTGGTCTTCCAGGGTCGAACGGACGTCCCGGGTATCGAACGCGGCACGAGGCTCTTGGTGAAGGGAACGGTGACGTCACTTCGCCGTGAAGCCGTCATCCTCAATCCGCAGTACGAAATCGTCGCCGCGCCCCAGGGCGGGAGCTAGATTCCTTCGTTTCACTCCACTTCCGCCGCCGCCTCGCGATTCGTCGACCGTTGGGCTCGGACCCGCGACCATGACCTTCGAAGAGTCCAGTACCTGCCTATCTTGTGTAGCGACAGTTCAAGGTGGCGATAGTGTGTCACGCCGTGAGATACCTGAGAGGTGGTGAGCGTGGCTAGAGCACTCGTCATCGTTGAGTCCGTAGCCAAGGCGACACGTATCCAAGGCATGCTCGGGCCGGACTACATCGTCAAGCCCTCGATCGGCCATATTCGCGATCTGCCCCAAAGTGCGGCCGATATCCCCGCGTCGGTGAAGGGTGAGAAGTGGGCGCGCCTGGGAATAAACGTCAACGATCACTTCAAACCGGTCTACGTCGTCTCGAACGATCGTAAGAAGATCGTCGCCGAATTGAAGGCCGCCCTCAAAGAGGTCGACGAGCTCTACCTCGCCACCGACGAGGACCGCGAAGGAGAGGCGATCGCGTGGCACCTCCAAGAAGTACTGAACCCGAAGGTTCCCGTGAAACGGATGGTCTTTCACGAGATCACCCCGGCGGCGATCACCAAGGCCGTCTCGCAGACACGCGACCTCGACCTGCGCCTCGTCGACGCCCAAGAGGGGCGGCGATTCCTCGATCGCCTGGTCGGCTACGAGGTCTCGCCGGTGCTGTGGCGAGCCGTCGACAAGGCCCGATCGGCCGGGCGAGTCCAGTCGGTAGCGATTCGACTGGTCTGCGAACGTGAACGAGAGCGTATGGCCTTTCGTTCCGCTTCGTGGTTCGACGTGACCGCGACCCTGCGAGCCGAGAGCACGACGTTCGAAGCCACGTTGGAGACGGTGAACGGCACCGCACTCGCGACGGGCAAGAACTTCGACGCCGCCGGCCGTCTCGAGTCCGGGGCCCCGATTGAGGCCTTGAGTGAAGCCACGGCGACGTCGATCGCCCACGAACTCGGGGGAAAACGTCTCCGCGTGGACGCCGTCACCTCGACGCCGCGCACGCAACGCCCCCAGCCGCCCTTCATGACGTCGTCGCTGCAGATTGAAGCCAGTCGCAAACTCCGATTCGATCCCGAGCGAACGATGCGCGCCGCCCAGCGACTCTACGAACAGGGGTGGATCACCTACATGCGCACGGACTCCACGACGCTCTCCGACGAGGCGATCAACGCCGCTCGCGCCCAGGCCGGATCGATGTTCGGCGACGACTACGTGGCCGAACAGCCGCGTCGCTACGACCGCAAGGTCAAGAACGCCCAGGAAGCGCACGAGGCGATCCGCCCGGCCGGGGATTCGTTCCGCACGCTCGACGAAGCGCAGGGGCAACTGAGCGGTGACGAACGCGCGGTCTACGACCTGATTTGGAAGCGCACCATCGCTTCGCAGATGGTCGACGCGCGACTCACGCAGGACCGGGTCCGCCTCTCGGGCGCGCTCACCAACGTCGCCGAACGCGCGGGGGAGGTCTCGGTCGGGCTCATCGCGAGTGGACTGCGCATCGAATTCGCCGGCTTTCGTCGCGCCTACGTCGAGGGCACCGACGACCCCGAGGCCGAACTCGCCGATCAGGAGCGACTGTTGCCGGTCCTGAGCGAAGGCAGTGACGTACCCGTCGAAAGTGCGGAAGCCAAGTCGCACGACACGCAGCCGCCGGATCGCTACTCCGAAGCCACCCTGATCAAGAAGCTCGAGGATCTCGGCATCGGCCGTCCCTCGACGTACGCCTCGGTCATGAAGACCATCGATCGCCGAGGTTACGTGTGGAAGAAGGGCAAGTCCCTCGTGCCGACGTTTCGAGCCTTCGCCGTGGTGAACCTCCTCGAGTTCTACTTCGCCGATCTCGTCGACTACCAGTTCACGGCCGCGATGGAAGACCAGCTCGACGAGATCGCCCAGGGTCGACAAGACCTCGAGCCCTGGTTGAGGAAGTTCTACTTCGGAGACGGGTCGGCGACGAGTGAGTTCGCGCGTCTCGGGCTCCAACACGTGACCCACGAACCCCACGAGTTCGACTTCGCGGCGATCAACTCCCTGCCCCTGGGCGACGCCCCCGACGGTCTCAGCGTCTCGGTACGATCCGGGCGCTACGGCCCCTACCTCGTACACGGCGACGATCGCGTGTCGATCCCCGAAGCGACCGAACCCGACGCGCTCACCATTGACTACGCGCTCGAGCTGTTGGCGGCGCCGAGCAACGACCGCGCGCTCGGACTCGACGACGCGGGCGAGACGGTCTACCTCAAGGCCGGTCGCTACGGTCCTTACGTCCAGGTCGGCGAGATGACCGACCCGAAGGACAAGCCCAAGACCGCCTCGCTCCTTTCGACCATGTCGCCCGAGAGCGTGTCGATCGACGACGCGAAGTTGCTCCTTTCACTCCCGCGTACGGTCGGCGAACACCCCGAGGGCGGCGAGATCCTCGCCCAGAACGGACGGTACGGTCCGTACCTCACCTGGGGTAAGGAGACTCGATCGCTCGAGGATGAATCGCAGATCTTCAGTGTCGACCTCGCGCGCGCCGTGACGCTCTTGGCCGAACCCAAGCAGCGCGGCCGTCGCGCCGCGGCGGGACCGCTGGCGGAGCTGGGCGAAGACCCGGTCACCAAGCGCAACGTCGTCGTTCGCAGCGGCCGCTTCGGCCTCTACGTGAGCGACGGCGAGACCAACGCCACACTTCGTCTCGGCGACACGCCCGAGACAATGACGATGGACCGCGCGAGCGAACTGCTCGCCGAGCGCCGAAACGCCGAGCCCTCGACACGGCCTCGTAAGGCGGCGAAGACGACGAAGAAGGCGCCCGCGAAGGCGGCCGCGAAGAAGGCGTCCAAGAGAACGGCGAAGAAGGTGACGAAATCGACGGGCGCGGCGAAACGAGCAGCGGTCGCCCAAGGGGCCGAGTTCAACGCGGCGTTGCTGAAGAGTGTTCGTCACGAGGACGAGGCGTGAGCCCACGGGGCACGTTTGTCGTCTTTGAGGGGATTGACGTCAGCGGCAAGAGCACGCAGGCCCGACGGGTGGCCGCGCGCCACGACGCACTCTTCACCTTCGAACCCGGTGACTCGCCACTCGGTGTCGAGTTGCGTCACTGGGTGCTCGACGCCGCCACGCCCATGGACCCGGCGACCGAAGCGCTGTTGATGCTCTCCGATCGATCACATCACGTGCGCAGCGTCATCGAGCCGGCGCTCGCCGCCGGACGAAGCGTCGTGAGCGACCGTTTCTACGCCTCGACCCTCGCGTACCAGGGCTACGGCCGAGGGGTCGACCTCACACTGCTTCGCGCGGCGAGCGAGCTCGCCATTGGCTCGTGTCGACCCGATGAGACGATCCTGTTGGACCTTCCCCTCGAGGTCGTGAACGAGCGGCGCGCGCACGACGCCAAGGATCGCTTCGAATCGGCGGATCTGGCCTTTCACCAACGCGTACGCGAAGGCTACTTGGTGCTCGCCGCGGAGCACGGGTGGTTCGTCGTCGACGGTTCGTTGAGCGAGTCCGAGGTCGCGAACGTGATCGACGAGCGAGTAGCGGGCCTACCCTGGTGACATGACGGACGTCTTCGAGCGCCTGGTGGGCCAGGACCGTGCGGTGGCCGCGCTTCGCCAGTACGCCTTGAACCCCGTGCACGCGTATCTCTTCAGTGGGCCGGCGGGCGCGAGCGTGCACGACTCCGTCGTCGCCTTCGCCGCGGCGTTGCAGTGTCCGCGGCACGGCTGTGGAACGTGCGACGTCTGTCGACTCGTGCTCGCCGACCAGGACCCCGACGTGTACGTCGCCGATCGTTCGGGAGTGTCGTGGCGCCTGGAGGAGATTCGCGAGGCCGAGCGCGTCTCGAGGCGACGGCCCCTCGGGCCGGGCTACCAGATCGTCGTCATCGAGGACGTCGAGTTGACGACGACGGGCGCCACGCCCAGCGCGCCGGCGTTGCTGAAATCGCTCGAGGAGCCACCGAGTCGCACCATCTTTCTTCTCAGCGCCGAAGAGCTGCCCTCGTCGCTCGACACGATCATCTCGAGGTGTCTCGACGTCAGGCTGCGCGCCCTCAGTGACGCGGACCTCGAGTCGATACTGGTCGGCGAGGGGGCGGAGCCGGCGGCGGCGCGCAGTGCCGCGGCCGCGGCGAACGGGAACCTGCGTCGCGCGCGCGTCTTGGTGCGTGACGCCGACCTCTCGTCACGCGTCGCGCAGTGGCGAAGCGTCCCCGAACGCTTGACGGGTACGCCCGCCGCCTCGGCCCTCGTCGCCCAGAGCCTCGCGGCCTCGCTCGATGAGGCCATCACGCCGCTGCAGCAACTCCAAGACGAGGAGTTGGCTCGCCGGGCCAGCGACGCTCGCGAGATGGGACTGCGTGCCGTGATGAATCGAAAGGACGTCGAGGCCCAGTTCAAACGAGAGCAGCGCCGTTTCCGACTCGACGAACTGCGCTTTGGCTTTAGCGCGTTGACCGGTGTCTACCGCGAGCGACTCATGGAGAATTTGGAGTCGAGCACCGACGGTGACGCGCGCAGCGCGTATCGTGTCGGCGCGTCGCTGCGCGCCATCGACGCCCTCGCCGAAGCGAACCGCCGGCTCGCCACGAACATCGACGAGTCGCTGTTGTTGCACGATCTCATGTTCTCGCTGATGGAGTTTTGAACCGAGCTCGAGCATCGCCGCCAGCTTGGACTATTCTTTCTCTCTGCGCCTGGGTAGCTCAGTCGGTAGAGCAACGCATTCGTAATGCGTAGGTCAGGAGTTCGAATCTCCTCCCAGGCTCCATTGAAGGGCGACGACGTCGTGGTCGCTCGCGTCGTCACCACGCTCGTGGTTCACAACGCGTTATCGCCCGCCGGCCAAAGGACGCCCGGGTCGTGAGGCGCGTTCGCTGCGCGCTCCTCGTTCTCGACGCCGACGTCGTCCACTAGCAACGTAGGCGACTCCGGCTCGACGCGCAAGGACTATCGGTGACTCGGCGCGCCGGCGGGTGATTCGACGAAGGCTGGTAGTTTGACTTGCATTGCTATCGCAGAGGGAGCTTTTCGTTGGTGTCTGCCGGATTGCCGCGCTCGATGAGTGGAACGTTTTCCGCGAACGATGACTTCGCGGAAAAGGCGCGCCACGAGAACTTTCGGGTGGCTTCTCGCGTCCTTTCGCGTGACGAGCGTTCGAACCTCATGGCAATCTACGGCTTCGCTCGACTCACCGACGACGTGGGTGACGAGGCGCCGGGTGATCGTCTTAAGCTCCTCGACGAACTCGAAGCACAACTCGAACTCGCCGCGAGCGGTGACGCGACGCACCCGACGTTCCAGAGGCTCTCGCCGGTCATCAACGACCTGCGTCTAAGCCTCGATCCCTTTCGACGACTCATTGAAGCGAACCGGATGGATCAGCGGGTCAGTCGTTATCGGACGTTCGACGACTTGGTCGCGTACTGCATGTTGTCGGCGGCGCCGGTGGGCGAGTTGGTACTGGCCGTCTTCGGCCTCACCAGCCCGGAGCGGATCAAGCTGTCGGACAAGGTCTGTATCGCGCTGCAACTCGTCGAGCACCTCCAAGACGTTCGAGAGGACGCGCAGCGCGGTCGCGTCTACCTGCCACTCGAGGACATGAAGAGCGTCGGGTGCGTGGAAAGCGATCTCTTACTGACGAGCGCGACGTTCGGGGTGCGGGCCCTCGTCGCCTTGGAGGTCGAGCGCTCGCGTGAACTCCTGAACGCGGGGGTCGCACTCGCCGCGACGCTTCCCCTACGTCCGCGCGTCGCGGTGGCGGGCTTCACGGCGGGTGGCGTCGCCGCGCTCGACTCGATCGAACGGGCGAAGCACGACGTTCTCGGCGTCCAGTGTCGCCCGAGCAAGCTTCGATTGGCTCGACACCTGGTGCGCTACTTCGTCGGGGCCAGTATCCAAAGGGCCCGGGCGTGAGCATCGAAGACGCCTACGCGTACTGCGAGCTGATCACCCGACGCGAAGCGAAGAACTTCGCGTACGGCATCCGGCTCCTGCGCCGGCCCGAACGACAGGCGCTCTCGGCGGTGTACGCGCTGGCCCGGCGCATCGACGACATCGGTGACGGCGACGGCACCGCCGAGGAGAAGATCGTCGGACTGAAGAGAGTGCGTCACGACCTTGAGGCCATCGATCCCCGGACGGATGACCTGGTGCTGGCGGCCGTGGCCGACGCGGCGCGGCGCTACCAACTCCCGATGGGCTGCTTCGGCGAGATTATCGACGGCTGCGAGATGGACGTCAACGGTACGTCCTACGAGACGATCGGCGACCTCGTGGGTTACTGTCGTAACGTCGCGGGCTCGGTGGGCCGGCTCTCGCTCGCCATCTTCGGCACGGACCACCCCGACGAGGCGATCCCCCTCGCCGACGCGCTCGGGGTCGCCCTGCAACTGACCAATATCTTGCGCGACGTCGTGGAGGACAAATCGTTCGGACGCGTGTACTTGCCGAGCGAGGACGCCCGGTCGGTCAACTGCGCACCCAATCTCGAGGGCCCGGCCACCGACGTCGCGCGCCTCGTGGCCCTCGAGTGCGTGCGCGCCCGAGAGTGGTTCGCCGAGGGCATGAACTTACTGCCACTGCTCAACCCCAGGAGTCGAGCGTGCGTCGGCGCGATGGCCGGCATCTATCGGCACTTGCTCGTGCGTATTGAACGCGACCCGATCGCGGTGATGGAGCGGCGCGTTTCACTGCCGACCTGGGAGAAGATGGTGGTGGCCCTGAACAGCCTCGCTCGGGCGCGCGGGTGAGCGCGATGCGCCTTGGGGTCATCGGCGGCGGTCTCGCGGGTATCGCCGCCGCCCTGCGCGCGGCCGACGCGGGGAGCGACGTGGTACTCCTCGAGCGGCGCCCGATGCTCGGCGGCCTCACGTCCTCCATCGAGCACAACGGACTCTCGTTCGACAACGGTCAGCACGTGTTCCTGCGCTGTTGCACGCAGTACCTGGCGTTCTTGGATCGAATCGGCGCCGCCGATCAGGTGTACCTCCAGCGCCGACTCGACGTACCCGTCCTCGCCCCGAACGGCCGGCGCGCGACCATCTCGAGAACCGCGTTGCCGGCGCCGTTGCATCTGGCCGGATCGCTCGCGACGTATCGCCACCTCTCGGTGATCGAGCGCGCGCGCTTGGTGCGCGCGGCGCTCGCCCTTCGTCGTCTCGACCCCGATGACCCGTCACTCGACGAGGTCTCCTTCGCCGAGTGGCTGCAGCGTCACGGTCAGTCGGCGCGCGCGATTGACCGTCTCTGGAACCTGATCGCGTTGCCAACGATCAACGTTCCCGCGCAGGACGCGTCGCTCGCGCTCGCCGTGAAGGTCTTTCGTGTCGGGCTCCTCGACCGGTCCGACGGTGCCGACATGGGATGGTCGAAGGTCCCGCTCGCGCGACTGCACGGGGCCAACGCCCAGCGGGCCCTCGACGCGGCGCGAGTCAACACGCTGCTCAACGCCTCGGTGAGTTCGATCGAACGAACCGCCAGCGGATCGTTCCTCCTAGGTGCAGTGGAGAAGAGCATCTCGGTTGACGCCGTCATCGTCGCGACGTCCCCGCGCGCGTTGGCGTCGTTCGGCGTACCCGCGGGCGAGAGCATCGCGCAAGGTCTCGGGGCGTCGCCCATCGTGAACGTCCACCTCGTCCTCGACCGACGGGTCACCGAGGTGGCAATGGCGGCGGTCATCGATTCACCCATCGAATACCTCTTCGATCGAACGGAGTCGAGTGGGGTGACCTCGGGTCAGTGTCTCGTCGTTTCGCTGTCCGCGGCCGATCGCTACTTGGGCGTGGGTTCCGCGCAGCTCGTCTCGACGTTCCTCGAAGCGCTGCGCGAGCTCATTCCGGCGGCCCGTGAGGCGCAGCTCGTCGACGCACTCGTCACCCGGGAGCGTGCGGCGACGTTTCGTGCGTCTCCCGGCGTGGGCGCGTTTCGACCGGCGATGACGACCGAGGTACCGGGACTGTTTCTCGCGGGCGCGTGGTGCTCTACCGGTTGGCCCGCGACGATGGAAGGTGCTGTTCGCAGCGGCAACCAGGCCGCCGGCGAAGCGTGGGCGTACCTGTCAGACTCGCCCTTCAACGCCGTGCGCACGCAAGAAAGGATCGCGACGTGACCCTGACCAACCCGCGGTCACGACGTGACGGTGATCCCGTGGCGACGGAGGTCTTGGCGCACGCTCGCTCACTGGTGCGTCCGGCCCTGGACGCGGCGGCGGCCCGCCTGAGCCCGGAACTTCGAGTCGCGCTGGAGCACCACCTCGCCGGCGGCGGCAAGTACGTGCGAGCGGGACTCGCGCTGTTGTCGGCGACCGCCGCGGGCGGCGACGAACAGACGGGCCTCGTGGGGGCCGTCGCGATGGAACTCGTCCACAACTACTCGCTCATCCACGACGACATCATTGACGGCGACGTGGAGCGGCGTCACCGTAGAACGCTGTGGGCGGAGTTCGGCGTCGGGCCGGCGATCATCGCCGGCGACGCGATGTCGATTCTCGCCTTTCAACTCCTTCTCGAAGCGCCGACCGACGCCCGGGTGCGCGCGGCGGGTCTCCTCGGCGAAGCCACGCAGGCGATGATCACCGGTCAGGCGGAGGACATGGCCTCGGAGCTGCGGACGTCGCTCTCGGTGGAGGAGTGCCTTCGCATGGAGGCCGGCAAGACCGGAGCGCTCTTGTCGTGCTCGGCGTCCATCGGGGCCGTGCTCGCCGAGGCGCCCACGTTGATCGTTGACGCGCTGGCCGACTACGGAAGTCACCTCGGCGTCGCGTTCCAGGCCGTCGACGACGTGCTGGGCATCTGGGGCGAATCGAGCGTCACCGGCAAGCCGGTGGGCAGTGACCTACGTCAGCACAAGAAGAGCCTGCCGATCTCGATCGCCGCTGAACGGGGTGTCGACGTGTACGGATCGCTCGCGTCTCCTTTCGGACAGGACCTCACGGAGAAGGAGGTCGCCGGTGCCCTGGCGCTGCTCGAAGAGTGTGGCGCCCGACAAGAGACGATGGCCATCGGCGCGACGCACCTGCGACTCGCCCTCGAGGCACTCGACCGGACCCCGCTCGTGGAGGGCCCCCGTAGGGAACTCTCGGCAATCGCGAGCTTCGTCATCGAGCGTGATCAATGAGCGATCTCAATCAGCGCGAGTCGATCGAGACGCCCCTCGACGAGGAAGCGCCGACGCCCCCGACGCCCGCGAGCGACGTCAGCGAAACGCTGCGACGCGCGGTCGACCAGCTGATCTCACTGCAGGATCCGAACGGATGGTGGAAGGGCGAATTGGAGACCAACGTCTCGATCGACGCGGAGGACCTGCTGCTGCGCGAGTTTCTCGGCGTACGCACCGACGCCCAGACCGTGGCGACGGCTCGCTGGATCCGTTCGCGCCAACGCGACGACGGGACGTGGGCGAACTACCACGGCGGGCCGGCGGACCTTTCGACCACCATCGAGGCCTACGTCGCGCTCCGACTGGCCGGTGACGCGCCCGAGGACGATCACCTGCGTCGCGCCGCGGACTTCATCCGAACCTCGGGCGGCATCGAGAACAGCCGTGTCTTCACGAAGATCTGGCTCGCGTTGTTCGGGCTGTGGCCGTGGGCCCAGATCCCGGTGCTGCCTCCGGAGTTGATGTTCTTACCCCGTTTCGCTCCGCTCAATATCTACGACTTCGCCTGCTGGGCGCGCCAGACCGTCGTCGCGTTGACGGTAGTGAGCGCGCACCGACCCGTGCAGTCCCTGGGGTTCACCACGGACGAGCTTCGAAGCGGTGGCGCCGCCGAATCGCGCGACTCCCTGCGACGTTGGTCCGGCCGATTCCAGGCCCTCGACCGCATGTTGCACCACTACGAACGACACCCGATTCGTCCGATACGAAGGGTCGCCCTTCGCCAGTCCGAGCGCTGGATACTCAAGCGCCAAGAGGCCGATGGCTCGTGGGGCGGCATTCAGCCGCCGTGGGTCTACTCGCTGATCGCGCTCAAACTCCAGGGCTACGACATCGATCACCCCGTGATGCGCGCCGGCCTCAACGGTCTCGACGGCTTCACCATCGAAGACGACGCGGGCCGACGCATCGAAGCGTGCCAGTCGCCGGTGTGGGACACGGCGCTCGCGGTGAGCGCACTCGCCGACGCCGGACTCTCGCCCAAGGATCCCGCGCTGATGAGCGCCGCGCGTTACTTACTCGGAGAAGAGATCACCTCGCGCGGGGACTGGTCGATCCGGCGCCCGAAACTCGAACCGAGTGGCTGGGCCTTCGAGTTCCAGAACGACACCTACCCCGACGTCGACGACACGGCCGAAGTCGTGCTCGCGCTTGGTCGCACCGCCGAGCCGGCCGTTGGTGCCACCAAGCGCGCCGTGGCCTGGATCGAAGGGATGCAGTGTGACGACGGCGGGTGGGCCGCCTTTGACGTCGACAACGTGCGAGCCCTCATGCGCGAGCTGCCCTTCAGTGATTTCGGGGAGTTGATCGATCCGTCGAGCGCCGACGTCACGGCGCACGTTCTCGAGATGCTCGCGGCCGTCGAACCCTCGAGTGGCGTCGTCACGCGAGGCGTCGAGTGGCTCTTGACCGCCCAGGAGGATGACGGTTCGTGGTTCGGACGTTGGGGTGCCAACTACGTCTACGGCACGGGCGCCGTGCTCCCCGGTCTCGCCGCCGCCGGTGTCGACCTCGACCACCCGGCGTTTCGCCGCGCCGTCGGGTGGCTCGAGGAGCATCAAAATCTCGACGGGGGATGGGGCGAAGACCTTCGTTCGTATCGCGACGTGTCGTACCGGGGGCGTGGACCCTCGACCGCGTCGCAGACGAGTTGGGCGTTGCTCGGACTCTTGGCCGCTGGTGAACGCACGACGGCGGTCGAACGCGGCGTCGCCTTCCTCATCGAGACCCAAGACGACGACGGCTCGTGGGAAGAGCCGTGGTTCACCGGTACGGGGTTCCCCGGCGACTTCTACATCAACTACCATCTGTATCGTCTCGTCTTCCCGGTCATGGCGCTGGGACGCTACCTGAGCGGAAGGGGTCCCTTTGGCTGACCTGAGTGTCCTCACCCCGCTGCGAATCGAGTCGTTCGCCTTCGGTGGGGCCGACGTCGTCATAGGAGCTGGACAGGACCGTGCCCGACGGGCTGGGGTCGAGTTGGCGGCGAAACTCGACGAGATGACCGCGGTCGCGCTCGTGGGCGTGGCCGGTGGCTTGGCCCCCGACCTCGTGCCCGGCGACCTCGTGATCGCCAGTGAACTACGAAATACCGAGTCAACGACCTCGCGAAACCTGCCCGGCGCGGCGCTGCTCGCGGCCGAGTGTCGCCGCGACAGCCTTCCGGTGTTCACGGGACCGCTCGTCACCTCGCCGCGCTACGTCTCGAGCGGGGAGCGCGCCGGCCTCGCCGCCTCGGGGGCGTTGGCCGTCGACATGGAGTCGGCGTGGGTCATGGACTACCTGCCCAAGAATCCACTCGTCGTCGTGCGCTCCATCTCGGACACGAGCACCCGTGGTCCGATGCGCGGTGGCATCAGGGCCCTGGGGTCCTTGTCGACGGTACGCGGTCCCTTGCAACGCTGGGCCCGCGCGTGCGGCAAGCACGAGATCGTCCTGGCGTCGCCGCGATCGTTCTGCGCCGGAGTGGAACGCGCTATCGAGACGGTCGAGCGCGCGATCGAACTCTTCGGCGCGCCGGTCTTCGTCCGTCGCCAGATCGTCCATAACCGGCACGTCGTCGAGGGACTTGAACGAAGGGGCGCCGTTTTCGTCCAGGAGCTCGACGAGGTGCCCGTGGGCTCGGTCGTGGTACTCGCGGCGCACGGCGTCGCGCCCGAGATTCGCCTCCAGGGCGCCCAACGTAGTGACCTCACGGTCATTGACGCGACCTGTCCGCTGGTCGCGAAGGTGCACAGCGAAGCGCGTCGCTACGCCGCGCAGGACTACGACCTCGTGCTCATCGGACACGCGGAGCACGAAGAGGTGATCGGAACCGTCGGCGAAGCGCCGGACCACATTCAAATCGTCACCGGCGTGGAGGACGTGGATCGACTCGACTTCGACGCCGACCGGCCCGTGGCCTACCTCACCCAGACGACGCTCGCGGTCGACGAAACGGCGGTCATCATCGACGCGCTGCGCCACCGGTTCCCCGGGATCGCGAGCCCGGTCACCAGCGATATCTGTTACGCCACCCAGAATCGCCAGGACGCGGTTCGTTCCATCGCGCACCGGTGCGATCTGATGCTCGTCGTCGGATCGACGAACTCCTCCAACACCGCGCGCTTGGTGGAAGTGGCTGAGCGAGAGGGTTGTCGCGCGGAGTTGATCGAAGACGCCTCCCAGCTGCAGTTGAGCTGGTTGATGGACGCGCGCTCCATTGGGCTCACGGCGGGCGCCTCGGTGTCCGACGTCCTGGTCCAAGAAGTGGTCGACGCCCTGTCCTCACTGGGGCCGATCCACGTGAGCGAGGAGAGGGTCGCGCAAGAGAACATGCAGTTCGCCCTCCCAGCTAGGGTGCGGTAATGCCAGTACCCCTGCGGCAAAACATTCGAATCGGTACCCACCTTCTCAAGCACCGTCTGAAGAAGACCAAGTACTACCCCTTCATCGTCGAGATCGAACCGCTCTTCGCGTGCAACCTGTCGTGCCCGGGCTGCGGAAAGATCCAGCACCCGACGGAGGTCCTGCGACAGCGCCTGTCCGTCGAGGACATCATCAACGCCGTCGAAGAGAGCGGCACGCCCATGGTGTCGATCGCCGGCGGTGAGCCGCTCCTGCACCCCGACATCGCCAACATCGTCAACGAGCTCGTCAAGCGCAAGATCTACGTGTATCTCTGTACGAACGCGGTGCTGCTACGTCGACGTATCGACAAGTTCACCCCTTCGCGGTACTTCTCGTGGGTCATTCACATGGACGGACTGCAAGAGCGCCACGATCTCGCCGTCAATCGATACGGCGTGTTCGACGAAGCGGTGGCCGCGATCAAGGAAGCGAAGTCCCGCGGGTTTCGCGTCTGCACGAATTCGACGTTCTTCAGCACCGACGCGCCCAAGACCGTGCGCGACGTCCTGGACTTTCTGAACGACGACGTCAAAGTCGACGCGATGATGATCTCGCCGGCCTTCGCCTACGAGAAGGCTCCCGACCAAGAGAACTTCCTCGGCGTCGAGCAGACCCGCGAACTCTTCAAGGAGGCCTTCGCCGACGGTCACCGCAAGAAGTGGCGTCTCAACCACTCGCCACTGTTCTTGGACTTCCTCGAAGGCAAGATGGACTTCCAGTGCACGGCCTGGGGGATTCCCAGCTACTCGGTCTTCGGTTGGCAGCGGCCCTGTTACCTCATGGCCGACGGGTACGCCACGAGCTACAAGGAGCTGGTGGAGACGACCGACTGGTCGGCGTACGGCCGCGGGCGTGACCCGCGTTGCGAGAACTGCATGGCGCACTGCGGCTACGAGCCCACCGCCGTCATCGCGAGCATGGACTCGCTGAGGCAGTCACTTCGCGCGCTCTTGAGCACGCGCTAACTCCCGCCTCGCCCACCTCGGGCGCCGACGTTCGAGGTGGCGTGTCCGTCACGACCGGAGCGTCACGAGTTCAAGTGGTAGACGACGCTGACCTGCACACTGATCTGCTGCGATCCACTCTGGATCGGCACCGACCCGGACGCCGCCTTGAGTGACGTCGCCGTGGGGTAGAAGACACCGCCGCCGCCGGTGTTCTCCTGGTCGGTGACGTGCGCGATCGAACCCACCGTGGTGCCCGCGCCCTTGGCGATCTGGCTCGCCTCGGTGTGGGCGTTCTCAATGGCGCGCGCGCGCGCCGAGGCGAGCAGCTTCGACTGATTCGAGATGGAAAAGGTGACGCCGTTCAACTGGACGTTGTTGCCAACCACGTTGGCCGCGGCGTCGAGGGCCGCGCCCGCGCTCTTCAACTTGTGGGTGGTGACGTTCAAGGTGTCCTGCACCGTGAAGCCGGTGATCGTGCCGCCCGGGTTGGTGTTGGCGTAGATGTCGAGCCCCGAGGTCTGCATGTTCTTTCTCGTGATGCCGTGGCTCAGCAGCGACGATTCGAGTGTGCCCATCTGCGCGTTGTTGTCGGCGAGCGCCCCTTTCGCGGTCGCGGCGACGTTCTGTACGCCGATCTCGAAACTCATGGTGTCGGGTTTGCCGGTCACGGTCCCCGATCCCGTCACCGAGATGGTCGGGCCCGTCGAAGAGTTGGGGTGGCCCAGGGACTCACCGACGAAGGCCACGGCCGCGATGACGGCGGCGAAGACCACGAGGAAGGCCAGTCGCGCGGAGCCGCGTCGCGGGCCGCGGGTCCCTCCGTGATGGTGGCCATGGTCGTGGCCATGGTCGTGGTTCACCGGCTCGGTGCCCGGCTCGTGGTGATCGCTCACGCTGTCTCCTTGGTGGGAACGAGGATGTCGTTCGTCGGGGTACCTCTTGTTGTTCTACTGCACGTCGTGAATCGGGGACGGGCCTAAGGTCGCTACGTCACGCGGAGACCTTCCGCGCGACCAACGAGATCGGCCGTCTACTCACTACCTGTCGCGCGGACGCAGAAACTTTCCTAGAAGGTACGACGTCCGATCCCTAGCGAACGAGCGATCGCACCACCGCCGTGAAATCGTCCGATCGCTCCTCCCAGTTTCGGTACTGGTCGAAGCTCGGCGCCGCCGGTGAGAGCAAGACGACACCGCCTCGCACGAGTGACGATCTCGCCAGTCGGACGGCGTCGCCCATGTCCACGGCGTGGTGCTGCGTCACGTCCGAGCGCGCGGCGAGGGCCGCGCCGATCCGTCGTCCCGCGTCGCCCATCGTGATCAGGGTGGTGGGTTGTTGGCGCGCGGCGAGCGCCCTCGCGAGTTCGTCGTAGTCGACGCCGCGGTCGAAGCCGCCGGCGATGAGCGCCACCGGTTCGTCGACGAAGACCTCGAGTGCCGCCACCGTGGGCAGCACCGACGTCGCGAGCCCGTCGTCGACGTAGCGCAGCGCCGCGCCGTTGGGGGACTCCTCCGCTACCAGCGTGAGCCGGCCCCGCAGTGGCTCGAAGCGGTACGACTCCCTTTCGACCGCGCCGCGCAGTTCACTCGCGTCGACGCCGGTGAGCGCTTCGACGGCGGCGAGCGCGAGCGACACGTTGGCGCTGTTGTGCGCGCCGATCAGTCCGAGCGCCGCGCAGAGGTGGTCGGTGTCACGTTCGACGAAGCGCAACTCGCCGCCGAGTTGATCTTGAATCTGGCGAAAGGTGACGTTGTCGGGCACCAGGGTAACGTGCGCGCCCTCGGCGCGGGTGAAGGAGAGTTTGTCGTCGTGGTACTGCTCCAGTGAACCGTGCCAGTCGAGGTGGTCCGCGCCGAGCGACGTCACGACCACGACGCCAGGCGCCACGTCGAGGTCGACGCACTGAAAGCTCGACACTTCGAGCACGAGCCAACCCTTCGACGTGTCGAGGGAGGGGTCGTAGGGAGGTTGGCCGATGTTGCCGAGTCGCTGGGCCGCTTCGCCCACGCAGTGAAGGAAGAACGTGACGAGCGCGGTCGTGGTCGACTTGCCCTTCGTGCCCGTCAGTCCCACGACGCGCGCGCGATCCGTCTCTCGCAGCCATAGGTTGAGCGCGGACGTGACCGCGACGCCGTGACGCTCGAGGCTCACGACGTCGGCGCGTCGCCTCGGGATCCCGGGGCTCTTCAACACGACGTCACAGCCGAGCAGCGCGTCGAGCCCACCCTCGTCCGTCACGAGGACCTCGGGACCGAGACCCGGCGCGTCGTCGACCACGACCAGTTCGCTGAGACCGCGGAGTCGTCGCTCGGTGGCGTGTCCCTCGACGCCGTACCCGAAGATGCCCACGCGTCGTCCCGCGAGGTCAGCGAAGCCAGTGGGCCGGAACACGGCTGGGTCCTTCGGGGGAGAGGAGTTCGTCGAAGGTTCGATCGGGCCGCACCTCGTGCGCCAACGCTCGCAGGAACGCAACGTCGGACCATTCGCTCATCTGGGCGACCTTGGCGAGGGCGACCGCGCTCTCGTCGGGGTCGCCGACGCACTCGAAGGGCTTGAAGCTCACCCCTTCGCCGACGAGGACGCGCAGTTGGCCTTCTCGGGCGGGGTCGCTCAGTGGCTCGTGCGCGAAGATGTCACGAAGGCTCGCGCGCGTGAGAAACGGCGCGAGCATCAAGTTGATGAAGAGGCATTTGTCGCACTCGCCGCACCACGCGTCGAGGCGACGGTCGACACGCTGGCTGAACGCTCGATTGCAACTGCGAAAGACGTGATGGTACGCGTCGAGGCGGCTAAAGATCTCGGCGACCCACACCTCGCTACGATCGCGCAGGAAGCTCGCGACCACGAGATCGGGGCCCACCCGCTCGCCCAACGCGTCGGCGAGGAGTTGCTCGGCGTCCCAGGACTTACTCCACTGGTGGTTGACGTCAAGCTCGCGCCAACGAAGGTTGATCGCCGAGGACGAGTGTTCGTTGCTCATCACGACACCACCGCGACCCGTCGCCAGCGCCGCCACGGCGCCGAGGAGCGTCACCATGGCCGTCACCGGCACGTGACCGTGGAAGAACGTGTCGTCACCGCGCAGGATCTGCTCGTCGAGTTCGCGCGTGGCGCGAACGATTCCTCGCTGCGTGAGCGCGGCCGTCGCTTCGAGCGGCTCGAAGCGACCGCCGGGCGGACTGACGACGAAGAGGGCCTGATCGAGATCGGCGCTCAGTTGCGACGTCGTGACCACCGAGTCGATACCGCCGCCGAAGGGAACGAGCACCCGCCACGGGTCCGTGTCGGGCGCGGCGACCGTGACGGTCTCGCCCCCGACGATCACGACGTCGTCGAGATCGAGTTCGTTCTCGAAGGCGAACTCCGCGAGCCCCTCGCGAAGGGCGCCGGCCAGGAGTCTTCGGCCCTTCTCGCCGAGTGGCGTCGAACCCACGTCGACGAGAGGTGGCGCACCCGCTTTGTAGTACGAAAGTCCGGCCACGAGATACCAGAGTTCGCCGACCGCTCGGACGCCCGGCCGCAGGAGCGTGTCGACACCCTCGAACCTGACCACTTCGACGAAGGTCCGACCGTCCAGTTCGTAGGTACCCGTGAGCGTCGTCGCCGTCATCTCAAGTCCGACGTAGCGGAAGCTCTCGGCACGTTGCGGTCGCGGTCTCGATACGTTCATGACGCTCTTCATGTTACGAGGCTCGTTTCGCGACGAGAGCGAAGCGACCGCAGGGCCTCGTTGCCCGGTCACTGAAGAAGACTTCGCCGCCGTCGGTGACCTGCTGGCTTCGCACGACGTGCTCATCACGAACTCCCGCGTGCGTCAGTTGGTGGATCGCGACGCGACGAAGATCGAGGCGTGATCGATCGTCGTGGTCGGCCACGAGCGCGCCGGGTACGTCGCGAAAATGCTCGGCGACGTCGGGACCGACTTGGTAACCCTCGCGCGAAATGGACGGACCGAGAAAGACGTGCACCGTCGCGGCGTCGTTGAAGTGGCGTAGCGTCCGGGCGAGAACACCGTGGTGTAGTCCACGCCAGCCCGCGTGGACGAGGGCGAAACGTGTCGTCGACGCGTCGACCAACAGCAGCGGCACGCAGTCGGCGACGAGTATCGCGAGCGCCACGCCGTCGCCGTCGCTGACGAGCGCGTCGGCTTCGCTCGCGGACGTGACGGACGAGGCGTCGAGGACGTCGGCGCCGTGCACCTGGCGAACCGTGACGAGCCGCGCCGCGTCGACGCCGGCGGCGTCCGCCACGCGACGACGGTTCTCCCGCACGTTCTCCAACGAGTCGCCGACGTGATCACCAAGATTCAGCGTGTCGTAGGGCGAGGCGCTGACGCCACCGAATCGATCGGTCACGAACGCGTCGACACCGAGGTCGCGCACGCACTCGACGAGGTGAACGGTAAGGGGCCCGCGCGTCTCGGCGCGCAGCGCTACGTCGCTTGGCACGCGGCGCAGTGTCCGATCACGTCCAGTGCGTGCGACAGTGGCTCGAACCCTTGTTGGGCGGTGAGTTCCTCGACCATGGACATCACCGTACGTTCAAAGGCCGGACTGGGGGTCACGTCGATGACCTTTCCGCACAGGGAACAGAGGAGATGGTGGTGGTGATGGGTCAGATCTTCCGCGAGCTCGAAGCGGGCGAATTCGTCGCTGGCCGCGATTCGTCGCACCACGCCGGCCCTTTCGAGGTCGGAGAGGTGACGGTAGGCGGAGCTTCGTGGCACGTCGGGAATCGCGTGCGAGATATCGGAGATGCTCATCGGGCGCCCGAAGGACGCCAACAGCCCAACGACCGCCTGGCGACCGGCGGTGTAACGCTGGTCGCTCCTCTGCAGATGAATAGCCACGAGTTCGTGGAGGCTCTCCGCGGACGTCGAACGCGCCGCCCCCTCGTTGGCCTCGCCCTTATCGTTCATGAACTACCGACAAGGGACCCCCGGGGATTGGTTCGCTCGCATTTCCCTTCCTTCCTCGTCTCAGTTGTAATGAGACTCAGTCTCAATCTACTCTTTGGTCATGGCCATTCAAACGCTGCTCTCAGCACGCCGCCACACTCCAAAGATATTGGGGAAAGTGGCCCTTTTCGCTGCCCTCGTCGGGCCGGCGCTGGTGGGGTTCGCGCTCTCGTCGCCCGTGGCGTCAGCCAGTACGAAATCAACCGTGATAAAGGCCGTGGGTGCCGAGAACGAGTACGCCAACGTACTCAGCCAGATCGGCGGCAAGTACGTCTCGGTCACGTCGATCCTCAACAACCCCAACGTCGACCCGCACGCGTACGAGGCGAGTCCGAGCATCGCGGTCGCGGTGAGTCAAGCGCAACTCGTCGTTCAAAACGGGGTCGGCTACGACGGCTTCATGAACAACATTGAAGCCGCTTCTCCGAACCCACGCAGAAAGGTGATCGTTGCTCAACACGTGCTCGGTCTCGCGGACAACACGCCCAATCCCCATCTCTGGTACGACCCCAAGACGATGCCGGCGGTCGCGACCGCGATGACCAACGACCTCGCCGCGCTTCGACCGAGCCACCGCGCGTACTTCCAAAGGAATCTCGCGACCTTCAAGGCGTCTCTGCAGCCGTGGTTGAACGCCATCGCCTCGTTCAAGGCCACGCACAAGGGGACGCGCGTGGCGGTCACCGAGCCCGTGGCCGACTACCTGCTCAAGGCCATGGGCGCCAAGATGCTCACCCCCTTCGTCTTTCAAGCGGACATCATGAACGGCGTCGATCCCTCGCCGGAAGACATCACCCTCGAGGAGAGCCTCTTCACGAAGCACCGGGCCCAAGTCTTCTTGTACAACCAGCAGGTCGTCAGCTCGGTGACCGTCACCGTTCGCCAGAGCGCCGTGGCCAACCACGTTCCAGTGGTTGGTGTCTACGAGACCATGCCGACACCCGGCTACGACTACCAGACGTGGATGCTCGCCGAGGTGAACGCGATCCGTAAGGCGGTCGTGTCGCGAACGTCGACGAAGAAGCTATGAACGAGGCGACGGTACTCGAGGTTGAGAGCGTGAGCGTCACCCTCGCCGGCCGCAAGATCCTCGACGACGTCACCTTCGAGGTTCGTCGAGGGGAGTTCACGGGCCTGATCGGCTCGAACGGCGTCGGCAAGACGACCTTGCTACGAGCCATCCTGGGCCTGCAACGCCTGGACGGCGGCGAGATTCGAGTGAACGGAGCGCCGCTCGCGACGCGCGGACGGTCGCTGGGCTACGTACCTCAACGGGTGCAGCTCGATCCAGACGTGCCGATGCGCGCCTGGGACTTCGTCGCCCTCGGGCTCGACGCTCATCGTTACGGGTTCGCTCGGCGAACGAAGGAACAGCGAGCGCTCGTTGATCGCGCACTTCACGACGTCGACGGCGAGCGCTTCGCTCACGCTCGTGTGGGCAGCCTCTCGGGTGGTGAACAACAGCGCGTACTCATCGCCCACGCGCTGATCAGTCGCCCGCGTCTGTTGCTGCTCGACGAGCCACTCGCCAACCTCGACCCGGGAAGCGTCCAAGAGATCGTGGCGCTCTTACATCGCGTCGTCAGTGACCAGCACGTCGCCGTGTTGCTGTCGGCCCACGAGATGAACTCGCTCCTGCCCGTGATGGATCGCATCGTGTACTTGACGAACGGCCGCGCGGCGAGCGGCACGACCGACGAGGTCGTTCGCACCGAGGTACTGAGTGCGCTCTACGGTCATCACGTCGACGTCATCAAGTTGCACGGACGAGTGTTCGTGGTCGCTGAACCCGGTCAAGAGGATCGCGACATACCGCGCCACGAGACCTTCACGGTCTCGTAGTCCGCCGTGCGATTCCTCTTCGAGCCTGGATTCTTCTCGAGCGCACCCGTGCACACGGCGTTCGTGATCGGTGGCGTCACCGCCGTCGTTTCGGCGATCGTGGGCGTGTTGACGGTGGTGCGCGGCCAGTCCTTCGCCGGTCACGCCCTCACCGACGTCGCCACCGCCGGCGGTTCCGGATCGATCCTGCTTGGCGTCGCACCCCTGGCGGGCTTCATTGGCGCGGGCGTCGTCGGCGCGGGCGCGATGGAACTCGCTGGCGTGCAGCACCGCCGCGGTCGCGACGTCGCTACGGGGATCGTGCTCGGCGCGGCCACGGGCCTCTCCGCGCTCTTCCTCTACCTCGACACGACGCGCAGCGTCACCACGGGCGCCACCCAGCAGATCCTCTTCGGCTCCATCTTCACGATTCAGTCCTCGATCATTCCGCTGGTGATCGTCGTCAGTGTCGCGACGCTGGCGCTGATCGGTTGGATGTATCGTCCGCTCCTGCTGAGCTCGGTGAGCAGTGAACTGGCCTCGGCGAGCGGGGTCGGGGTGCGACGGGTCAGCCTTCTCTTCATGCTCGCCCTGGCGATTTCGGTCGGACTTTCGTCGATCGCGATTGGCTCGGTACTCTCGACGGGGCTGTTGATAGGTCCGGCCGCCACGGCGCTTCGACTGACGAGGAACCTGCGTACGGCCTTCGTCTTCGCGAGCCTCTTCGGGGTCCTCGCGACCTGGCTTGGGGTCCTCTTCGCCTACGACAGCTACTACTGGGATCCGTCGAGCCAAGGTCTGCCGGTCAGTTTCTTCATCGTGCTGATCATCGTTCTCGGCTATCTCCTCTCGGGGCTTCGCGTCGTTCGTCGCTTCGTCACCCGACGCGCCACGAGGGATGAGGAGGCGTAGTGTTCTCGGGTTTCATGGTGAACGCGTGGCTCGTAGCGAGCGTCGTCGCTTTCGTCGCGGGCGTCGTAGGATTCTTCGTCGTGTTGCGCGGCTCGTCCTTTCAGGCGCACGCGATTCCAAACGGGGCCTTCGCCGGCGCCGCGGGCGCCAATCTCATCGGCGTGAATCCGCTCATCGGTCTCGGCGTCTTCTCGCTCGCCGCGGCCCTCGGCATTGGACGCCTCAGCCGGCGCGGCCGGTCCGACGTCGTCACGGCCCTGGCGCTCATCATGATGCTCGCCCTCGGCGCGGCGTTCATCAGCCAAAGCACCGGGTACGAGCCGCAGATCTTCTCGCTCTTGTTCGGCGAGATCTTGGGCGTGAGCTCGAGTCAGGTCACGCCGGTGATCGTGCTCGGCGCGGTGTGCGTCGGAGCCGTCGGGGTCCTCTATCGCCGACTCCTGATGACGTCGATCGCTTCCGAGATCGCCGCCGCCCGCGGCATGCACCCCGAGCGCGTCGAGACGGCCTTTCTCGTGGTACTCGCGTGCTCCACGACGATGACCGTCCCCGTGGTCGGCGCGATGCTCATCTTCTCGTTGATGATCGGACCGCCCGCGGCCGCGCGGAGTTTCAGTAGCCGGCCCGAGGTCGCGCTGCTGGGCTCGGTCGTCATCGCGCTGGTCACGGTGTGGGCGGCGCTGGCGTGTTCGTTCACGACCAACTGGCCCGTCGGCTTCTTCGTGGGCGTCTTCAGTGCCGGGTGGTTCGGCCTCGGCCGTGCGTACGGTGCCTGGCGTCGAAGGCGGGGCGTCGCGCGAGGTTGAGCCAGCGTGGGGCACCGTTCGCCGGCGCGACGCCGCCAAACGCGCGGTGCGTAATCTTCGTAGGTGAGCTTGAGCGCCCAGCGACTTCTCGACGCCTGCGCGTTTCCTCGCGCCGGAGCGTCCGTGGCGCTCGCCGTGTCGGGGGGACCGGACTCGCTCGGACTCTTGCTCCTCGCCCTCGAGGCGCGACTCGCCCTCAGCGTGCACCACGTCGATCACCACGCCCGTCCGACGAGCAGCGACGACGCGAAGGTCGTGCGCGCGATCTGTGAACGCTTGGGCGTGACCTGCGAGGTGCACGACGTCGACGTGGCGCCGGGCGCGAACTTCGAGGCACGCGCGCGCGCCGAACGCAGAAGGGTACTGCCCGTCGGGTCGCTCACGGGCCACACGATGGACGACCTCGCCGAGACCGTCCTTCTCAACATGGTGCGCGGGGCCGGCGTCGACGGTCTCTCGCCGATGGTGAACGACCCCACGAAGCCCCTACGCGGTCTTCGTCGCCACGATCTGCACGAGTTCGTGGACGAGTCGAACGTGCAGGCGTTGCACGACGAGTCGAACGACGACCTCGTCTTTCGACGCAACCGCGTCCGACACCAACTCCTGCCCCTGATGTGCGACGTGGCCGAGCGCGACGTGGTTCCCCTCCTCGCGCGCCAGGCCGACGTCCTCTACGAAGAGCGCGCCTGGCTCGACGAACTGAGTCTCGCGGACGCCGCGTTCGATATCGACGACGTCGACTGTCGTACGCTGCGCGAGTGGCCGAGGGCCCGACTGCGACGCTGGCTTCGCGCCAAACTCCGCGCCGTCGACGCGACGAACGACAGCCATCCTCCGAGCGCCGCCGAGGTGCAACGGGCGATCGAGGTCGTGGTCGGTGACGTCGTCGCCACGCAGCTGAGCGGTGCGCGCCGACTAGCGCGAAGCGGCCAGCGCCTCACGCTCGAAGTCGACTCCACTACGCTCTCCAACAATGGATAGGCACTCTTCACACGAATTCTCCGCGACCTGGGCTCAAGGCGTTCTGGGCGAGGTGGTGGTCTCGGCCAAGGAGGTCCACGACCGGGTAGGCGAACTGGGGGCCCAGATCACCAAGGACTACGCCAGCAGTCCACCACTCCTCGTCGGCGTTCTCAAGGGCGCGATCAACTTCATGGCTGACCTGATGCGCGCGATTGAACTGCCCGTCGAGGTCGACTTCATGGCCGTGTCCTCCTACGGCGCGGCCACCAAGACCAGCGGCGTCGTGCGTATCGTGAAGGACCTCGACGTCGACCTCTCCGGTCGCGACGTCTTGATCGTCGAGGACGTCGTCGACTCCGGTCTGACGCTCAACTACTTACGTCAGTACTTGGGCGCGCGCAGCCCCGCCAGCCTCGAAGTGTGCGCGTTGCTCTTGAAAGAGGGCGAACAGCGCGTCGAACAGTCGCTCAAGTACGTGGGCTTTTCTATACCGGCCGACTTCGTCGTGGGCTACGGCCTCGACGTCAACGAGCGCTACCGCAACCTCGACGCGATCTACACGTACGTCGGCAAGGCCTAGACGTGGTCGATCGCGCGCGCGTGCAACTCCTCGTTCGAGAGTTGCTCGAAGCGATCGGTGAAGACCCTTCGCGCGAGGGACTGGTCGAAACGCCGCGTCGCGTCGCGGACATGTACGTCGAGCTCTTCGAGGGCATCGAGAGTGACCCCGGAGAACACCTGCGCGTCAACTTCGAAGCGGGCCACGACGAGATGGTCATGGTGCGCGACATCCCCTTCACGTCACTGTGCGAGCACCACCTCGTGCCCTTCGTCGGTTTCGCGCACGTGGCGTACCTCCCGTCACCCGAGGGGCGCATCACCGGACTCTCGAAGTTGGCGCGTCTGGTCGAGGGTTACGCGCGGCGTCTACAAGTCCAAGAACGCATGACCACCCAGATCGTCGAAGCGTTGCAGCGAGAGCTCCGTCCTCGGGGATCCATCGTCGTGATCGAGGCGGAGCATTTCTGTATGTCGATGCGCGGGATAAAGAAGGAGGGTATGACGACCGTGACCTCGGCTGTTCGCGGCGCCTTCCGTGACGACGCCGCGTCGCGCGCCGAAGCCCTCCAGTACATCCACCAACGAAGGTCGACGTGGCACTGAGCCCGGCCGTGATGGGCATCGTCAACGTGACGCCCGATTCATTCTTCCCCGCTTCGCGGTCCCTGGCCGCCGACGAAGCCGTCACGCGGGGTCGATCGCAGTTCCTCTTCGGCGCGGACGTCGTGGACGTGGGCGGGGAGTCCACGCGCCCGGGCGCGACGCCGGTGCCCGAGAGCGACGAGTTGGAGCGGGTGCTTCCCGTCATCCGAGCGCTCGCCCCCTACGGCCCGGTTTCGATCGACACCCAAAAGGAGTCGGTCGCGCGCGCGGCCGTGGCGGCGGGGGCGAGTGTGTTGAACGACGTCTCCTCGACGCTCTTCGCGGTGGCGGGGGAGTTGGGCGTTGGCTACGTCGCCATGCACCGCCAGGGCGACTCGTCGACGATGCAGGACAGCCCTTCCTACGGCGACGTCGTGGGTGAGGTCGGGGACTTCCTGCGCTCCGTCGCCGAGGCGGCCCGCGGCGCCGGGGTCACCAAACTGTGGCTCGATCCAGGTATTGGCTTTGGCAAGTCCATCGAGCACAACGTGACCCTCCTCGCCCACGTCGATCACTTCGTGCGCCTGGCCAACGAGTACCGGGCGGGCGTCCTCATCGGCACGAGCCGCAAGCGATTCCTCGGCCAACTCGGGCGCGACGCCCTCGACGTCGACGAGCGTCTGGAGGGTTCGTTAGCGACCGAGGCGTGGGCCATGGTCCAAGGTGTCAGTATGGTGCGCGTGCACGACGTTCGAGAAACCGTACAGTTACGCGAGTTGCTCACCCGACCACTTGAGGCCGTGACGTCGTGAGGGGCAAGTGGGCGGCGGGCATCGAGCCACGCGGCTTCACCTGGGTCTACAAGAACATCCTCGCGGTCTCGGAGCGTCCCGGCGGTTCGACGACCGTACACCGCCAGGTCCGTCGTGACGAGGAGTTGCTCTGGCTGAAGCATCAGGGCTTCGGCCGGGTGATCTCGATCTTGCCGTCCATGCAGAGCATGGGCGCGTACTTCGAACACGGCCTCACGGCCAGCCACTACGCGCTGCGCGGGGGCCCCCAGCAGAAGGAAGTCCTCGAGGCGTGCTACCTCGACATGGCGAACTCGATGTCGGTGAACACCACCGTCCTGTTGCACAGCGACGAGGTGTCCGACCGACTGTTGGGCGTGGTCGCTGGCTACCTCGTCTGGTCGCAGAAGGTGGCCACGGTGCCGTCCTCCATCGCTCTCGTCGAGCGACTCTTCAAACGGTCCATCGGCCCCGACGGGCGCTCCGTGCTGATGGACCTTCCCAAGGACCCGCGTGAGTGACGTCATCGAACTGCGCGAACTGCGTTGCGCCGCGGTCGTCGGTGTGTTGCGCGAAGAGCGCGACCGGCCGCAGCCGCTGGCCTTTGATATCGACGTCGAACGTCCCTTCGAGGAGGCCGCGATGAACGACGACATCACGGCGACGACGGACTACTCGAGGATCCTGACCCTCGCCACGAGAGTGGCCCACGACGGCGCCTTCCTCCTCCTTGAAACACTGGCGTACCGCGTGGCCCACGAGGTCCTCGCCCTCGACTCGGCCATCACGTCGGTGACGGTGGCCGTGCGAAAACTTCGCCCGCCCGTCGCCGAGGACGTCGTCACGGTGGGCGTGCGCTGTACGGTTCGACGCCCCTAGTGCCCTTTGCGTACCTGTCGTTAGGCTCGAACGTCGGCGATCGAAAGGCGCACTTCCAAGCGGCCATACCCCTCGTCGCGGGTGGTGACCGCTATCGCCTCTCCCGCGTCTACGAGACCGAGCCGGTCGGTGGTGTTGCCCAGGACAACTTTTGGAACATGGTGATCGAACTCGAAACGGCCGCGTCGCCTCGTGCGTTGATCGGTCGTGCTCGTATCGCCGAAGAGTCCCGTCTGCGTACCCGCGACAGTCGCTGGGGCCCTCGGACCCTCGACGTGGACGTCTTACTCGTGGGGAATGAGGTGAGTGACGACCCCGAGATCCTCGTGCCGCACCCGCGTCTCTACGAGCGCGCCTTCGTGTTGGTGCCGCTACGTGAACTCGCGCCCGGACTGGTCAGCGAAGCCCAAGTGCGCGCTGGCGCGGGACGCGTCGTGGAACTGGGTACACTCGAATCGTTGCGCTAGTACCGAACGGCACCCCTCGGGGGCCGGAACGGAAATGGAGCCCTCATGAACATCACCATCGTCGGCGCCGGCCGAGCCGGATCGTCGTTCGCCACGGCGCTTCGAAGCGTTCATCACGACGTGCGTCTCATGCACCACGACGCGCTCGACGACGTCGGAACGCCCGCGATCGTTCTCCTGGCCGTGCCCGATGACGAACTTCGCTCGGTGTCCGATCGACTGGCTCGCAGTGAGCGCTACGTCGTCGCTCACGTCGCGGGTTCGCGGGGACTCGGTGAACTCGCCGCCCACGCCCGCGTTGGCCTCATGCACCCACTCGCCGCCCTCCCGAGCGCCGAAATCGGTGCGCCGCGGCTCCTCGGCGCCCTCTACAGCGTCGCCGGTGACGACCTCGTGAGCCAGGTCGTCGCGTCGCTCGGGGGCCGCGCGCTGCGTCTCTCGGACGATCAGCGAGCGATCTACCACGCCACGGCGAGCGTCGCCGCGAATCACCTCGTCGCGCTGATGGGCCACGTGCAGGCCCTCGCCGAATCGGCCGGCCTCACGCTCGAGGACTTCCTTCCCCTGAGTGCGCAAGCCCTGGCGGACGTGGCGCTGATGGGCGTCAGCCGCGCGCTGACCGGTCCCGCCTCACGCGCCGACATGGCCACCATCGACGCGCACCTGGCGGCCATTCCGGCGTCGGAGCGTTCGACGTACGTCGCGATGGCCAACGCCGCGTTCGAGCTCGCCGAACAGCGGCGCCTGACCTCACACCGCTAGCGTGCTCGAGCTACGTGAGGTCGAGGCGTGGCGCTCGTTCGCGAGCGAACAGCGATCGAAGGGCCGACGCGTGGGACTCGTGCCCACCATGGGCGCGTTGCACGAAGGTCACGTGTCGCTCTTTCGAGCCGCCAAAGAGACGAGCGACGTGGTGATCGCGACGATCTTCGTGAATCCCCGCCAGTTCGACGACCCGAGCGATCTCGAGCGCTACCCGCGCACCCCCGAGCGTGATCGCGAACTCGCCCTCGCCTGTGACGTGGACTGCCTGGTCTCACCAACCCTCGACGCGATGTGGCCCGACTATCCCGGGCAAACGCCCACCACGGTGACCCTCGGCGCTATGGGCGAGGTCTTCGAAGGGGAGGGTCGACCGGGACACTTCGACGGCGTGGCCAGTGTCGTGGCGAAACTCTTCGCGATCACGGGACCGTGTCGCGCCTACTTCGGAGAGAAGGACTTCCAACAGTTCACGGTGATCCGCGAGATGGTGCGCGACCTCTCCTTCGACGTCGAGGTCGTCGGCCAAGCGATCGTGCGAGACGACGACGGCCTCGCGCTCTCGAGTCGCAACGTCCTGCTCTCGCCCGAGGGACGCCGACAGGCGCTCGGTATCTCGCGGGCCCTGCGACGGGTCGCCGAGAAGCCACGCGGTGCCGACGAGCAGCGCGCCCAGCTGCGCGGTGTCCTCGAAGAGGCCGGCGTCGACGTCGCCTACGCCGAGGTCGTCGATCCGTCGAACTTGCTACCCTCACGAAACGGCGAGACGGGCGAGCGTCGTGCACTGGTCGCGGGGTTCGTCGAGGGTATTCGACTCCTCGACAACGGACCGGTTGAGGTAGTGGGAAGGTAGCGCGTGCTCTTAGCGATGGACGTAGGCAACACCGAGACGTTGATCGGTCTCTTCGGCGACGTGGGTCCCGACGCGCCCGACGCGATGGGCTTCGCGCGCGCGAGCGGTGAACGCGGGCTCGCGTACCACTGGCGCACCTCGACGGTCACCGAGCGGACGCCCGACGAGCACGCCATGGTGCTCACCCAACTGCTCGACCTCGAGGGACTGGACCTTCGAACGACGGTGACCGCCATCGCGATCTGCTCCTCGGCGCCGACCGTGACGACCCAACTGCGGCGCATGGCGAAACGGTGGTTCTCCGACCTCGAGCTCACGGTGCTCGGCCCGGGCACCAAGTCGGGCATGCCGATCCTCTACGACAATCCCCGTGAGGTGGGCGCGGACCGCGTCGCCGACGGGGTGGGCGCCTTTGACCTCTATCCCGGGGCGTCGATCGTGGTGGACATGGGAACCGCGACCGTCTTCGACGTCATCAGCGCCAAGGGTGAGTACCTCGGCGGCGCGATCGCGCCGGGCGTGGCGATCTCACTCGAGGCGCTCTACACCCACGCCGCCGCGTTGCGTTCGGTGGAACTGGTGCGTCCTCGCTCCGTCATTGGACGCTCCACCGCGGAGTCGATTCAAAGCGGCGTGCTCTACGGCTTCGCGGCCCAGGTTGACGGGATGGTCGAGCGGATCCTTGAGGAGTTGGGCGAGGCGACCGTGATCGGCACCGGCGGACTCGCGAGTCTCATCGCGCCCATCACCGAGCACGTGCGCCTCGTCGAGCCGTGGCTGACCCTGCACGGATTGCGTATCGTTCATGAAAGGAATCATTCGAAAGAGAGCTCGTGACCACGCCCTACCAGTTCGCCCACGACGCGTACGCCGCCCAACTCCAGCACACGTATTCGTTCCTCACTGACGGCGAGGAGTCGGGACAGAGCGTGCGCGTGGCCGGGCGGATCATCCTCCTTCGACGCCAGGGCAAGTTGGCCTTCGCCACGATGCGTGACTCGAGTGGCGAGATCCAACTCTTCGCGCTCGACGGCGTGGCCGAGAACTTCGACGCCTTCTCCAAACTGCACCTGGGTGACTGGGTCGGCGTCGCCGGCGAAGTCGTGCGCACGAAACGAGGCGAACTCTCGGTGAAGGTCGCCGCCTGGGAGCGGCTCGCCGAGGCCCTGCACAACTTCGGCGACAAGTGGGCCGGCATCGCCGACTTCGATCTTCGCTACCGCCACCGAGAGGCCGACCTGTGGGCGAACGAGACCTCGCGTCGCTCCCTGCTGCGTCGAAGCGAAGTCCTGCGTTTCGTGCGTGAGCGGTGCTGGGCCGCGGGGTTCATGGAAGTGGAGACGCCCATTCTCAATCCCATCCCGACGGGATCGGCGGCGCGTCCTTTCGTCACGCACCACCACGCCTTCGACAGCGAATTTTTCTTGCGTGTCGCGCCCGAGCTCTGGCTGAAGAGACTGGTGGTCGGAGGGTTTGAACGGGTCTTCGAGGTCGGACGTGTCTTTCGCAACGAGGGCGTGAGTCCCCGTCACAACCCCGAGTTCACCATGCTCGAGCTCTACGCGGCCTACTGGAACTACGAGGACATGATGTCCTTCACCGAAGAACTCGTGGCAGGCGTGGCGATGGACGTGCTCGGGACCACCGAGATTGAGTACCAGGGTCGCCAGCTGTCCCTGACGACGCCCTGGCGCCGTCGGTCGATGGCTGAGCTCACGAGCGAGGCCCTCGGTGAAGACCTCTCGGTGCACACCCCACGCGCGCGACTCGTGGAACGGCTCAAGGAGATGAACGTCGACGTGCACGACTCGTGGGGGGCCGGGCGCTGCCTGGCCGAGCTCTTTGAAGCGTCGTGCGAGCCGTCGCTGTGGGACGCGGTCTTCGTCACGGAGTATCCCGTTGAAGTGTCGCCGCTCGCGCGTCGTCACCAAGGCGACCCCGACGTCACCGAGCGGTTCGAGTCCTACGCGGCGACGAGGGAGCTCTCGAACGGCTTCAGTGAACTCAACGACCCCGTAGAACAACGCGCACGTTTTGAGGAGCAGGCGCTACTGGCCGCCGCCGGTGAGGAGGAGACGATGGCGATCGACGAGGACTACATCAAGGCCCTCGAGTGGGGTCTTCCGCCCACGGCGGGACTAGGCGTGGGCATGGACCGACTCGCGATGCTGATCGCTGACGAGGCGAACATCCGTGAGGTGATCGCCTTTCCCACGTTGAAGCCGCTACGGGACTAGTCGTTCGCGGGCTGATCCTCGAGCAACGAGGTGATCAGCGAACTGAAGCCGACGCGCAGTCCCGCGCTCGGCACCACCGAGAGTGCCTCGTGGGCCTGTTCGACGAAGCGCGACGCCGCGACGATCGTACGATCGATGCCGTCGGTCGCGACGACGAGTTTCCTCGCGCGTTCGCGGTCGTCGTCGTCGAGTGGCTTGCCGAGGAGTTGGCGTAGCTCGTCGCCCACGCTCCGATCGTTCATCGCGTAGATCGTGGGCAAGTTGTAGATGCCTTCCGCGAGGTCCTGACCCACGGGTTTGCTGAGTTGGTTCTCGGTGGCCGTCAAGTCCAAGATGTCGTCGCGTAGTTGATAGACCATGCCGAAGCAACGTCCGAACTCGGTGAGGGCCTCGGACTCATCGCGCGAAAGATTCGCGGTCATCGTGCCCATGCGACAGCTCGCCGACATCAACGCGGCGGTCTTGCCCTCGATGGCTTCGAAGTAGTCGGACTCGGTGCGTTGAAGTGAGAACGCCGTTCTCACTTCGGAGATCTGACCGCGGGTCAGCCACGCGAGCGTTCGCGCCATCAGACTGGCCGACGCGGCGCCGAGGTCGGCCGCGATGCCGGCCGAGCGCGCCATGAGGTAGTCGCCCGCCACGATGGCGATGAGGTTGCCGTAGCGGGCGTTCACGCTGTCGACGTTTCGTCGGATCACTGCTTCGTCCATGACGTCGTCGTGGTAGAGCGACGCCAGATGCATCAGTTCGAGCGAGACCCCGCCGAGGAGGTCGTCCCTCGTGGCCGCCCGTTCCCCACTGGTGGCGGAGGCGACCGCCAGAAGCGGACGAATCTGCTTGCCGCCCGCGTGAATGAGGTGGGTCGTGACCGAATCGAGGTACGTGTCGCCAAAGATCACGGATTCGGCGAGGAGCGCCTCCAACTTGACCATGTCGCCCTCTACGGTCGCAAGCCCAAGTCGTTCGTGGGGATTCACCCCAACACCATAGAGGAGCGTTCTCGGTGGTCCGGGGGCTCGCCCTGTTGGGCCTCTTTGACCATTACACTTTTTAACAGTAGAAACAAAGGACGACCATTGTTTGAACGTTTTACAGACCGTGCCCGGCGAGTGCTCGTGCTCGCCCAGGAAGAAGCACGCGACCTCAACCACGCCTTCATTGGCACCGAGCACATCCTGCTCGGCCTGATTCGAGAGGGTGAAGGCGTCGCGGCCAAGGCCCTCGACGCCCTGGGCGTCACCTTTGACGTCGTACGCGAAAAGGTGGAAGAGGCCATCGGGGCCAACACCAACCCCTCGCCGGGCTCACCGCCCTTCACCCCTCGCGCCAAGAAAGTCCTCGAACTCTCGCTGCGCGAGGCCCTCCAGCTCGGCCACTCCTACATCGGCACTGAGCACATGCTCCTCGGCCTCGTCCGTGAGGGCGAAGGCGTCGCCGCCCAGGTCCTGAACGATCTCGGCGCGGACATGGCGCGCGTGCGGACCCAAGTCATCCAAATGATGTCCGGTCAGGCCGGCAAGGAGGCCGGTTCCTCGAGCGCCGTCGGTTCGTCCAAGAGCGACCCCGAGGCCGCTGGCGGCTCCGCCGTCCTCGACCAGTTCGGTCGCAACCTCACGCAGTTCGCCCGCGAGGGCAAGCTCGACCCGCTCGTCGGTCGTGAGAAGGAAGTCGAGCGCGTGATGCAGGTCCTGTCACGTCGCACCAAGAACAACCCGGTCTTGATCGGTGAGCCCGGCGTCGGCAAGACCGCCATCGTCGAGGGCCTCGCCCAGCGCATCGTGGCCAACCAAGTGCCCGTCACGTTGGCCGACAAGCAGCTCTACACCCTCGACCTCGGCGCCTTGGTCGCGGGATCGAGGTACCGCGGTGACTTCGAAGAGCGTCTGAAGAAGGTGCTGAAGGAGATCCGCACGCGCGGGGACATCATCTTGTTCATCGACGAGATCCACACGCTCGTCGGCGCCGGCGCCGCCGAAGGCGCCATCGACGCCGCCTCCATACTGAAGCCCATGCTGGCCCGAGGCGAGCTCCAGACCGTCGGTGCGACCACGATCGACGAGTACCGAAAGCACATCGAAAAGGACGCCGCCCTCGAGCGTCGCTTCCAACCGGTGAAGGTGGAGCAGCCCTCCGTGGCGATGACCATCGAGATCTTGAAGGGTCTGCGCGAGGTCTACGAGGAGTTCCACTCCGTCAAGATCACCGACCAGGCCTTGATCGCGGCCGCCAACATGTCCGACCGCTACATCTCAGACCGGTTCCTTCCCGACAAGGCCATCGACCTCATCGACGAGGCCGGCAGTCGCCTGCGAATCCGACGCATGGACACCCCGAGCGCGGCGAAGAAGTTCGACGAGGACATCAACCGTCTGCGCAAGGACAAAGAGTCGGCCATGGACTCGGGCGCGATCGAACAGGCCAAGGCCCTCGAGGAGCAAGAGCGCGATCTCGTGGCGAAGAAGGACGCCCTCGACGCGACCGTGCTCGCCTCGGGGGGCGAGACCTTCGACCTCGTGGACGAAGAGACGATCGCGGAAGTGTTGGCGGTGTGGACGGGCATCCCGGTCTACCGCCTGACCGAAGAAGAGACGACGAAACTGCTGCGCATGGAAGAAGAACTCCACAAGCGCGTCATTGGTCAAGAGGAAGCGGTCAACTCACTGAGTCGGGCCATTCGCCGCACGCGCGCGGGTCTGAAGGACCCCAAGCGTCCCGGCGGCTCGTTCATCTTCCTCGGCCCCACGGGCGTCGGCAAGACCGAGCTCGCCAAGACCTTGGCGGAGTTCCTCTTCGACGACGCCGACGCGTTGATCCAACTCGACATGTCGGAGTACATGGAGAAGCACTCGGTGTCTCGACTCGTGGGCTCGCCCCCGGGCTACGTCGGTTACGACGAGGGCGGTCAACTGACCGAAGCCGTTCGTCGCAAGCCCTTCTCCGTTGTCTTGTTCGACGAAGTAGAAAAGGCGCACCCCGACGTCTTCAACACCTTGCTGCAGATCCTCGAAGACGGTCGGCTCACCGACTCCCAAGGTCGCGCCGTGGACTTCAAGAACACGATCCTGATCATGACCTCGAACCTCGGCACGTCGGACCTGCGTAAGGCCGCGATCGGCTTCGGCAAGGGATCGGACTCGATCACGCACGAGCGCATGAAGGAGAAGGTCAACCAGGCCCTGAAGGCGCACTTCCGTCCGGAGTTCTTGAACCGCATCGACGACACGATCGTCTTCCACGAGCTCACCAAGGAAGAGGTCATGACCATCGCCGACATGTTCATCACCCGTCTGCGTGACCAGTTGACGCTCCAGGGACTCGGTCTCGAACTCTCCGCGAAGGCCCAGGAGTACCTGGCCGAGAAGGGTTACGACCCTGAGTTGGGCGCGCGACCACTCCGTCGAGCGATTCAGCAGTACGTCGAGGACGTATTGAGCGAGAAGATTCTCTTCAAGGAGTTCCACGCCGGCCAGACGATCGTCGTCGACGTGGCCGAAGGGGACGACGGACCGTCCCTCACCTTCGACGGGGTCGAAGGACTGCCGCCCTCGGTGGACTTCGAGGAGCCCACGCTCAACGCCTAGATCACGTCTCGGCGTCACAAGCACTGTCTAACGTCGCCAGGGTGAGAACCCGTGCGCTCTACACCTGTCGACGTTGCGGCACGAACACGCCGCGATGGCAGGGTCGTTGTGGAGCCTGCGACGAGTGGAACTCCATCGACGAGGTCCCCACGACGAGCGCCCCCCCGAGCGCACGGGTCGTGACGACGTCGCTGCGCGAGGTGGCCGACGAGGACAGTGCCGTGACGCCCTCGGGCGTGGGTGAGCTGGACCGCGTGTTGGGCGGAGGCTTCGTCGCGGGTTCGACGACGCTGCTCTACGGTGAACCGGGCGTGGGCAAGTCCACGCTGGCGCTGTTGACGCTTCGCGCGTTGGCGATCGCGGGTGCCGACGTGCTGTTGGTCGCCTCCGAAGAGTCCGCGGCCCAAGTCGCCCAGCGCGCGCGTCGCTTCGGCGACGTGCCCGGTGGACTCGAGGTCGCCACCTCGACGAACGTGCACAGTACCGAGGCGCTGTTGCGAGAACGCCGCCGGACGCTCTGCGTCGTGGATTCGATCTCGGCGATGAGTGACGACAGCCTGACGAGCGCCGTGGGCTCGGTGCCCCAGGTTCGAAACGCCGCCGAGCGCCTCTGCGCCGCCGCCAAGGCCTCCGCGACGGCGTTACTACTCATTGGCCACGTCACCAAGGACGGCGAGCTCGCCGGGCCGCGCGCCCTGGAACACCTGGTCGACACCGTGGTGCGCATCGAGGGGGAGCGCCAGGGTACGCTGCGGCTCCTTCGCGCGCAGAAGCACCGCTTCGGCCCCACCGGTGAGGTCGGCCTCTTCGAGATGGTGGGCGACGGCCTTCACGAACTCACCGACGCGTCGCTCTCGCGGCGCGGAGCGCAACTCGACGTCGCCGGCGTCGTGCTGACGGTCACCAACGACGGAACACGATCGTTTCTCGTCGAGATCCAAGCGCTGGTGGCGCACGCGTCAGGGTCGACTCGGCGCGTTGCCTACCAGGTCTCCTCGCAGCGCCTCTCGCTGCTCCTGGCCGTCCTCGAATCGCGTTGTGGCGTGGACACGAGCGCGCTCGACGTCTTCGCCGCGACGGCGGGTGGTCTCGCCGCGAACGAACCGGGCGTCGACGTCGCGCTGGCCCTCGCGGTGGCCTCGGCGGTGCGGGGCTTCGCGGTCGCGCCCACGTTGGTGGCGCTGGGCGAAGTGGGACTCGCGGGTGAGCTTCGCGCCGTGTCGGGTCTGACGCGACGCGTCCGCGAAGCCTCGCGCCTGGGCGCCTCGGTCGTCATCGTCCCGAGCGAGGGCGACCTCGACGACGTCACGGGGGTCACCCTGATCAGGTGTCACACGCTCGCCGAGGCCATCGACGTCGCGCGTTCATCACGAGGCGCGTGAGTGAGTAAGTTCCTGGTCATGTCGTCGCGCCTCGACCGATCGTGGACGGTCCTCGTCAGCCACCAGACCTTTGACGGGACACACTGCGTGGACGTGTTCTCTCGACCGAAGGGCACCTTCGGTTTCGAGGAGTTCCGACGCGATCCCGAGGACATGGGGGCGTGGACCGCCATGAACTACTTCTCGGGCCACGAGTACTCCTCAGAAGAGGAGGCTCTCGTGGCCGCGCGGCGAAAGGTGTCGTGGCTGGGTCCTCTTCTGGACACCTAGTCTCGTCGCGGTGACGTTCGAGCAAACCGTCACGCTGAGGCCAAAACCTGGTAAAATAATTAGTCCCCCAAGCGCCCCTTTCGAGGGCGTTTTCCCCTCTGAGGAGAGTCTCCAGTAATGACTGCGCGAAAGTACAAAAAGGGCGATCGTCTCGTCTATCCCCACCACGGCGCCTGCACGGTGGAGAAAATCGAGAAAATGACGGCTTTTGACGTCAAACAGGACTACCTCAAGCTCAAAGTCGCCTACACCGACCTGGTGCTGATGGTGCCCGTGGCCAACGCCGAATCGGTGGGGCTGCGTGACGTCATCAACGACGAAGAGGTCGAAGAGGTCTTCGCCGTACTGCGTAAGAAGGAAGCGCGTATGCCCACGAACTGGTCACGTCGCTTCAAGAACCACTCCGAGAAGCTCCGCTCCGGCGACATCTACCAGGTCGCCGAGGTGGTGCGAAACCTCTCGATCCGTGACAAGGACAAGGGACTCAGCGCGGGCGAGAAGCGCATGCTCACGCGGGCGCGCCAGATTCTCGTCTCGGAGCTGACCTTCGCCCTCAACGTCGACACCGAAGCGGCTGAAGAAAAGCTCGCCTCGGTCCTTCCCTAGGCATGACCGTCGCGGCCGTCGTGGTGGCCGCGGGCCGAGGCACCCGCTTCGGTGGTCTGAAGCAGTTCTCCCTCTTCGAAGGTGAGACCGTGGCGGCACGCAGCGTGCGCGCGACGAGGTCGGTCGCCACGCACGTCGTGCTCGTGGTACCCGAGAGCTACGAAGGTGACGGCGAGGGAGCCGACCTCGTGGTGGTCGGTGGCTCGTCGCGCGCGGCGTCGGTCCGCTCGGGACTCGCGCACTGTCTCGACGCCGACGTCGTCGTCGTGCACGACGCCGCGCGGCCTCTCGCCAGCGCGGCGCTCTTTCACGCGGTCGTCGCGGCCGTTCGTGGCGGCGCCGACGCGGCCATTCCCGGGCTCGCGCTCACCGACACCGTCAAGCAGGTTCGACTCGAGGGCGACGACACGGTCGTCACCACGACCGTCTCTCGTGAGGAGTTGGTCACGGTCCAAACGCCCCAGGCCTTTCGCCGCGACGTGCTCGAACGCGCGCACGCGACCGGCGACGACGCGAGCGACGACGCCGCACTGGTCGAAGCGCTCGGCGCCCGGGTCGTCGTCGTGAACGGCGAAGCCCACAACTTCAAGATCACCCACCTCAGTGACATCGAACTGCTCAAGGTGCTCGAGAGGAGTCACCCGTGAGGATCGGCCAGGGCATCGACGTCCATCGGGTGAGTGGGTCCAGCGATCGTGAGCTGTGGCTCGGGCTGGTGCACGTACCCGACGCGCCCGGGCTCGACGGCCACTCCGACGCCGACGTGGCGACCCACGCCCTCTGTGACGCCCTCCTCGGCGCGGCGAACCTCGGCGATCTCGGTCGCCACTTTCCCGACACCGATCCCGCCTACCGCGACGCGTCGTCGCGCGACCTCCTTGAGGCCACCGTGGCCCTGGTGCGCGCCGAAGGATTCTCGGTGGCGTCGGGCGACGTGACGATCATCGCCGAGCGTCCTCGGCTCGCGAGCTACATGCCCGCGATGTCGCGGGCTCTCTCGAGTGCCGTGGGCGCCCCGGTCTCGGTGAAGGCCACGACCGCCGAAGGACTCGGCGCGTTGGGCCGCGTCGAGGGCATCGCGGCGAGCGCCGTCGTTCTTCTCGAGGAGACCTCGTGACGCCGCGACCGGCACCGAAGCGCGCCACGCCGTCACGCCCAACTCGCGCGAACACTCGCTACGGCGCGCCGTCGAGCGGACCACGGCGCACACCATCACGCGACCGCGACGGACTCGGGGGCGACCAGGTTGAGGGGCGCCACGCCGTGCTCGAGCTGTTGAGGGCCAAGCGCCGCACGGTCAAGAAGATCTTCATGGCCGAGGGTCAAGACGCCTCGGACGTCCTCGACGCCATTGAGTTCGAGGCGCAGCGCCAACGGATTCCCGTGCACTTGATCTCCATGACGCGACTTGATCGCGAGGCCAAAACCGAGGGACACCAGGGCGTGATGGCCCTCGCGCAGGCGCTCGACACGGTGACCCTGGAACAGCTCCTCGGCGTGAAGAAGCCTTTCCTACTGGTCTGTGACGGCGTGACCGATCCCCGCAATCTGGGCGCGATGTTGCGCAGTGCTGATGGTGCGGGCGTCACCGGGGTGGTCGTTCCTCGCCATCGGTCGGCTCGTATTTCGCCCACGGTCACTAAGACCGCGGTGGGCGCCATCGAGTACCTGACCTTCAGTGACGTGGGCGGCATCCCCACCGCCGTCGATCAACTGAACCGCGCGGGCGTGCTCACCGTGGGTCTCGCGGGCGAGTCCAAGGATTCGATCTACGACGTGGACCTCGGTTCGGGACCCGTCGCCATCGTGGTGGGTGGCGAAGAAAAAGGACTTTCTTCATTGACGCGTAAACGTTGCGCGACCGTTGTGTCGATACCACAGCTTGGTCGAATCAGTTCGTTGAACGCGGGCGTCGCTGTTTCCGTGGCGGCCTTCGAGGTTGCTCGTCAACGTCGCGCCTCTTCGTAATTGTTCGATTTTTGATGCGGCGACGTAGACGCCTTTGCTACTTTCGGTGAAGTTTCAAATCGATTGTGGTGACGAAGAGCAATCAAGTCTTGACGTCGCGGCGATCAACTTTCTTTGACTTCGAGGTACGAACCGCCCATCGGAGTTGATGTGGCTTTACGTGCGTTTGATGCCCAAGCGTATCGATGTCAAGAATTGGATCCCTCCATGTATCAATTCCATCGCCCCTGTATCTTTAATCTGCATTTGAGTGCGAAATCGTGACTCCGAAAACGCTCCTAAAAACTACGTTCATTGCTAAGCAGTTGCTTTTCTTCTCATTATGCGCCCTCTCACTCACTCTCAGCGTTCCCGCATTCGCAGGACCGCCAACGATTTACACCGTTACTTTCTACGAAAACGCGAATGGAACTGACTCAGTAAGCACTTATCAAACCGGTTCGTCCGCCCAAGCCTTAACTCTGTTTTCAAATCTCAATCCGTCGTTTTCGAATTCGGGAAACACCTTCGTTGGCTGGAACACTTCTGCCAACGGGACTGGAACTTCATTCGGCGATGGGGCTAGCTATTCGTTCACTTCGGACCTAAGGCTTTATGCCCAGTGGCACGCGGCCGTGCCGCTAACTTCGACAGTCACATTCTATGAAAACGACACGGGAACTGACTCAGTAAGCACTTATCAAACCGGTTCGTCCGCCCAAGCCTTAACTCTGTTTTCAAATCTCAATCCGTCGTTTTCGAATTCGGGTAACACCTTCGTTGGTTGGAACACTTCTGCCAACGGGACTGGAACTTCATTCGGCGATGGGGCTAGCTATTCGTTCACTTCGGACCTAAGGCTTTATGCCCAGTGGCACGCGATCGCGAACGCCACGGTCAACTTCCTCGACAACGGGGGAAGCGGCTCCGTTTCTTCGATTAGTGATCCCACAGGTTCCACGGTGCTGCTTCCATCAGGAACGGCGTTGTCCTATCCCGGCTACGTCTTCTCGGGTTGGAACACTGCGGCGAA
>Ga0307373_10000522_pt1 | contig 73500 bp, 68 predicted proteins | sample OX2MG_FD_202534 | JGI IMG/M metagenome (GOLD analysis project Ga0307373, IMG submission 202534) | Soil microbial communities from Risofladan, Vaasa, Finland - OX-2 | ecosystem: Environmental > Terrestrial > Soil > Coastal area > Acid sulfate soil | place: Finland: Risofladan, Vaasa | collected... | reverse complement strand
TGAGATCTCGTGAGCACGTGGGGTGCGCTCGTGGTTGCCGTGCTCGTCATCGGGTTCGTCATCTATTGGTCGGGTCGCTACGGCGGGCGTGCTCGTGGCGGAGTGTCGCTTCGGCGCGGTCCTCTGGCGCACACGACTGCAACGGGCCGAGCTAAGCGGGGCTACGCAACTCGCGAAGAAGCTGAGACCAACGCACGGTCGGTGGCGAGTCGTGACGGTGCGTCGATGGGTGCCTATCAGTGCTCTACCTGTTCGAAGTGGCACATTGGACACCTGAAATAGATGGTGCGCGCCCGGTGTGTTGCGGGGCGTAAATCGAAGAAGGAGACGAAGCCGCAGACCGCTCAACCTTGGTGGAGATTTCGACGAAGAGACCTCGAGCTTCAAGAGGGCTGCTTGGTAATCTGCCAGCGTGCGGGTCAGTTTTGATGGCGAGATCTGGTTCTGGCGCGGGCCGTCGCCCTTTCACTTCGTCACCGTGCCCGAAGAGCAAAGCGAGGAGATCCGAGCGGTCGCGCCACTCATGACCTACGGCTGGGGAGTCGTGCCGGTGAAGGCCACGATCAAGAGCACGAGTTGGTGCACGTCGCTCTTTCCAAAAGATGCTCGTTACTTGGTGCCGATAAAGAAGATGGTGCGACGTACAGAGGGTCTCGAACTGGGAGATGAGGTTCCAGTAATCCTTACTTTGAGAGCCCGGGACCTTTAAACCGAGGAAGTGTTCGGTGGCGACGCCGAACAGTAAATACATTGCGTGGCGCGTGAGCCAGGATTAGCCTGCGTGGACATACCAGATGAGGGGGAACTTCCAGGTGCAGAAAGTTTCGTTGGCGTTTCATTGCAAACCAGGTCAGGGCGAAGCGTTACTCGCGGCATTCACGACGGCGCTCGTAGAGACCCGCGCGTTCGACGGATGTCGTCAAGTTGAGACCTACGTCTCACAAGACGATCAAGACTTGATTGTCCTGCTGGAAGATTGGGAGTCTCGAGCCCACTACGAGAGGTACCTGGCGTGGCGCCTGGAAAACGGGTTGCAGGAGACGCTCGAACCTGTCCTGGCATCGCCCTTGGAGATGCGGTATCTAGACCTGACTGCGATCTAGATACCGCGCATCGCTCGAAGGAGACATGCCACTTTCACTTGACCTAGTGATCGCTCCTCACCCGCGCTTTTATGAAGGCCATGTCAGCACCTCTGCGAGCCTGGTTGTGAGAGGGCCCGAGATCCACGTTCAAAGGACCGCCGTCCACGGCAGGTCTCTCGTTGAACCGGGACGGTCCGAGCGAAGCGGTGAATGAGCGCTAGTCGTGGTGTCCACCGTGTGAGAAGCCTCGAGGTGTGCGCTGGGGAGGTCGATGCGGTGATTCGGTCTTCACGTTCAAGTGTCGTCGCGTTCCCGACCATGGGGCTGGCGGTGCTTCGGTCAAATCGGCGAGGCGATACGCCACGGCTTCGTAGTTGACGCGCCAGCCCACGAAATCCGGCCACGCTTCTGTGGCCGATCGCTCCACGGCGAAACCAGTGGCGTCAAGCATCATCACGGCTCGCTCGAATTCCTCAAAGCTCAGTTGAACGGGGCCCGTAGGACTGGGATCGGGGTTGACGTGCCAACCCAAGGTCAGCGCGATTCGGTTGAGAGCCGTGAAGCCCATCCGAAGACAAAGGCGAGCCTGTGACGATGCTGTAGTGGGCGCGAGCGCGAGTTGCATGGCGGCGGCGTCGAGTACGGCCAGCAGCCCGATGAGCCACGAGTACCAGGCTTCGGGTGATCGAAAGAAGAGCAGAACCGGATACGTCGTGTGACTTTCGGCTAGGTCTGCCGACCACTGCTCCCACGACGCGTAGAGCTCGGGCAGCGTGTCAGTGATCCCGACGTTTTGGTGGCGGGCCAATATCTCAGGTCCCCAGGCCGGTACTGCCGAGCGGCTCTCGAGCATGGCGATGAGTCCCTCGCGTTTGTTAAATGAGGCGTAGAGACTGGGTAGATAAGCAATCTGTAATGTCACCACGACCACCCAGGTCGATCCGGCAGTGAGGTCAATGGCGAGGTTTTCGGTCCCTCCGGCGCGTACGGCGCCCACGGTGAAAAGCGAGGTCGCCGCCTGTTGGAGCGCGAGAGCGAAGTTGTGTGTGGTTTCGTTCAGCATCAACGCAAAGCCCAGAATGAAGCCTCCCGCCCAGGACAACAACTGCACCACCAGGTAAACGGGGCCAATCGGCGAGAGGATCGAGTCTTTACCCTCGAAGGTTCGCCCCAGACGAGAAAGCGCGGCGAAAGTAAGGCGAACCGCGCTGAGTAGTACTAATGAGAGACGTTCAAGGCCCCGGGGTCTTCGAGGGAGCACTAAGACGAAGAGGACTCCTGCGGCCGTCAGTACGACGATCGTCACGCCCACGACGAAGAGGAGAGCTCTCACGCCGAGACCGCGTCCGACCGGGTGTCGGCGGAATCAAGATACGAAGGGTGGGTCCGTCCGAGGACTGACGCGCCAGCGGTCATGATTTCATTCCTACTTCTGGTAGGGACAAAGGTAACTATTCTCGCGAAGTTAGTCGAAGTAAGGAGCGCTCGCCGTCCGGTGACTCCGCCGTTATGCATTCGTTTGGTGCACCAAACGGAGTAAGTTGCCTGTCGTGAGACGCGGAGTTCTACGAGCACTTCTCATTGGTACTTTTTCGGTGCTCGTCGTGAGTGCCACGGCGTTGGCTGACACCACGACAACCACCAGCTCCAGCACGACCTCGACCTCAACGGTCAAATCAGTGCCACTCGCGCCCCTGACCGGACTCCCCGATCCGCAACGTCTCACCCGAAATCGTGCGGCATTGACCATAAAAATCGACAACACACCCGAAGCTTTACCCCAAGCGGGCGTCCAAGACGCCGATGTGGTGTACGAGGAGATCGTGGAGGGCGGCATTACGCGCTTGGCGGCAATCTTCAACTCACGGGTGCCGGCGGTCGTGGGGCCGGTTCGCTCCGTTCGTCGCACCGACCGCGAACTCGTCTTTCCTATCGGGGGCATTTTTGCCTTTTCTGGTGGTGCGACGTATGCGCTGAGGAGTATCGCTACCGCACCGGTGGCGCTCTACGATCAAACCAATAGTGGTGCCGCCATGTTTCGAGACCTGAAACGTCCTCCACCGCACAATCTCTTCGCGAACGCGCCGTTACTGATGAAGAAGAACGCGAAGCCCCGCCCCACTCGTGCGCTGTTTAGCTACCTTTTGCCGGGCCAAAGGCTGCAAGGGCCAAAGGTGAAATCCTTCATCGTCGGTTTCGAATCCGGATTCGCGGTCACCTACCTATGGAACGCCACGACCAAATCATGGAACCGTTGGCTCTTCGGACGTCCCGACGTCACCACCAATGGCGTGTTGCTTTCGCCCAAAAACGTCGTCGTCATGAATGTGCAATACGTTGGCGGCGCCGGCGTGATCGACTCGTACGCTCAACTGGTCGGATCCGGCCCGGTTGAGGTCTTTAGCAACGGACATCTCGAGCGCGGCAGATGGTTTCGTCACCACTTAGGTCAACGAACCACTTACGTGAATTCTTCGGGTCACCTCATTCGACTCGAACCAGGCCGCACCTGGGTGGAGTTGCTTGACACTTCAGAACACGTCGCCATCACTACGCGTCCCTAGCCGGCTCACGCGGCTTCGGACTCCCCGCCGCCGTCGCTCGCTGGTCAAATGTGCACGGTAGTCCCGAGTTTCTTGAGTGGGCCGAGGGTTCGCCATTTCCGGCACCCCTAAGTCGCATCCGAAGACCCGCCTCCGACGAGGCAGACTCGACCGTTGAGAGCGTCACGCTGAGAGGCGAGAGCTGCTTACTACGATTGGACACAGGACACCATGGCAGATCTGATCTTTTGCGCTTTTAGTAACCGCCAGGACGCGGTTGAACTCGCGCGCCAAGTCATGGGAGTTCTCTCTGGAGACGGCCATCAAGCCGAACTCCTTTTATTGGATCACCCCGAAAACGTCACGGTGAAAGACACGTCTCTGGTCATCAGCCTGGGAGGCGACGGCACTTTTTTGAAGGCGGCGCATTTGGCGCACGCGGCGGGCGCGCGAATCCTGGCGGTGAATCTTGGGCGCCTGGGATTCCTCTTGAATGTTCCGCCAACGGAGATCGTGGCGAGCATCGGTGACGCGCTTTCGGGGGCGTTGGTTTCGGATCGTTTGGCCCTTTCAATAGAGATTGAAGGCAGCGAACAACGTGAGTTCGCGCTCAATGAAGTGGTGGTCGAGCGTTCCCAGGCTGGACACATGGTTCGAGTGAAGACCTTCGTGAACGATGAGGAGTATTTGAGCTACTCCGCGGACGGCGTCATGGTGGCTACTCCTACGGGCAGCACTGGCTACAACTTCTCCGCCGGAGGACCGGTGGTGGAACCCTCACTTCCGGTCATGATGCTTACCCCGATCGCGCCACACTTCACGATCGATCGCTCAATCGTGGTCGATGCGTCGGCGAGTATTCGACTCGTCGTCACTGACAAACCTGCCCTTCTGGTGGCCGATGGGCGAACGATCGCGGCCCTGGCACCGGGTGACGGGATTGTGGTCCGCAAGAGCCCCATGCCCGTGCGCGTCGTCGCGACGCGAAGCTTCGACGTCGCTTTTCGACTTCGCCAGAGCCTTCGCGAGGGCCATGCCTGAGGTAGTGCTCCGCGAGGTATTCGCTCGAAACTTGGGAGTAATTGGCGAGGCACGTCTCGAGCTCAGTGAGGGATTCAGCGTGCTTACTGGTGAGACGGGCGCCGGAAAGACGCTGCTCCTCGGAGCGCTGGAGCTGTCACTGGGCCGGGAGAGCGCTTCGTCACGCCTCGGGCTCACCAACGAAACCCAGGCCGCGGCACTTTTTGAACGGAACGGGTCTGAGATCGTCTTTGTGCGTGAGGCCAGCGCCACGGGACGATTGCGCAGCACGCTTAACGGTGTTCCCTCAAGTGCCGAAGGGCTTCGAACCCTGGCTGATGAACTGATCGTGATTCATGGCCAGCACGACTCCTTGTCACTGAGGAGCCGTGGGGAGGTTCTTCGCCTGGTCGACAGCGCAGGCAACGTTGACACCGACGAACTCAGCGAGGTACGTCGGCGGCTCCGAGAGGCTCGGTCACTGAGAGAACGAGGCGGTGGCGATGCGCCGACGAGGGCGCGCGAATTGGAGTTTATTGAGTATCAGCTTCGCGAGCTCGAGGAAGCCGCGCTCACGAGCCCCGAGGAGCTCGCCAACGCGATGCAAGAGTTGGAGCGATTGAGTTCACTTCGAGACGGGCAAAGTCAGCTCATCGCGATCCTTGAAGAACTCGATGGCGAAGGTGACGACGCTCTCCTTGGTCGACTGGCTCAAACGGTGGCCCATCTGCCACGTGACGGCGCTTATGACGAACCACGGTCCATTTTGTCGAGCGCACTGGACCAGGCCCGGGAGGCCACGCGGGAGCTCACTTCGCTGGCCGATCCCGACGCGTTCGATCTCCAGGTCATGGCCGATCTTGAAGCACGCGTGAGCCAACTGCAACTGCTGATTCGAAAGTACGGGAGCACACTGGCGGAGGTCTTCGCCTCGCTCTCGACTCTCGCCGCGCGCCGTCAGCTGCTGATGGAAGAAGCGGACCGGGCGAGTCGCGTTGATGAGGAGATCGCCCACCTTGAATCCATAGAGCGTGACGTAGCGCGCCGCGTACGACGCGATCGAGAGTACGCCGCCGCTCGCCTCAGCGAGGCGGTGCGCGCCCAGTTGCCGCGGGTGGCCCTCGCCAACGCGTCGCTGCGTTTCGCCATCGATGGTGACGACGGAAGTGACGCGCAGATTCTCTTTTGTCCTAACCCGGGTCAGGTCGAGGGTCCCCTGGCGTCACTCGCGAGCGGGGGAGAACTCAGTCGCGTCCTTCTGGCGATCTCGCTTGAAACGGCAAGCAGGGACGTCGTAGCGGTCTTCGATGAGATTGACGCGGGTGTCGGGGGCCAGGTAGCCCAGCAAATCGGTGAGTGTCTGAGCGAGCTCGCGAAAAGTCAGCAGGTCCTCGCGGTGACGCATTTGGCCTCCGTCGCCGCCCGAGCCGATCACCATTTCGTGATCGAGAAAACGGTTGTGAACGGTGTCACGAGGACCGCCGTTCGTCGCGTCGACGAAGAGCAGCGCGTGGGTGAGATAGCGCGAATGCTTTCCGGGACGGTATCCGAGGAATCGCGCGCGCTCGCCGCACAGCTCCTTAGCCGTGAACAAGGAATCCGGAGTTGGTAAGGATTTCTTCACTAGTATGGTGTTCCGTGGCGAGTTCGGTTGGCGAATGACAAAGTACGTCTTTGTAACGGGTGGTGTTTCGAGTTCGCTCGGTAAGGGTCTAACGGCCTCTTCGCTTGGACGACTTTTAAAGTCTCGCGGACTCAAGGTCACGATGTGCAAACTCGATCCGTACCTCAACGTCGACCCGGGAACGATGAATCCTGGCGAACACGGAGAGGTCTTCGTCACTGACGATGGCGGTGAAACGGACCTCGATTTGGGGCACTACGAACGCTTCATTGACGAGTCGCTCTCAAAGATTGCCAATACGACGACCGGTTCGATCTACTCGAACGTGATTGCCAAGGAACGTCGCGGCGACTACCTTGGCAAGACTGTTCAAGTGATTCCTCACGTCACCGATGAAATCAAGGAGCGAATCCGTCGCCAAGGATCTCTGGGTGCAGACGTCGTCATCATCGAAATCGGCGGCACCGTTGGCGACATCGAGATTGTTCCGTTCATCGAAGCGATCCGTCAGTTTCGGCGCGACGCGGGCCGCGACAACGTGTGTTACGTGCACTTGACCTTGGTGCCTTATCTCGCACCGTCGGGCGAGCAAAAGACCAAGCCAACCCAGCACTCCGTCACCGAACTTCGCTCGCGCGGAATTCAGCCGGACATCATCGTGTGCCGAAGTGATCAACCAATCTCAGACTCGCTCAAGCGCAAGATCTCTTTGCTGTGTGACGTACCGCACGAAGCCGTCATTTCGGCGGTGGACGCTCCGAGCATTTACGACATTCCAATCACACTTCACCACGAAGGTTTGGATCGAATTGTCTGTAACACCTTGAACATCGATCTCAACGAACACGAGATCGACTTAGCGCCTTGGGAGAGCGTCGTTCGCCGCGTTCACAACACCAGTAAGCGCCTCCGTGTTGGCATTATCGGCAAATACGTCACGATGCCCGACGCCTATCTTTCAGTGGGAGAGTCAGTTCGTCACGCGGGGTTCGCCATCGGTGCCCGCGTCGAAATCGAATGGCTGGAGGCCGAGCGTGTTCCAAACGAGATTAATTCGGATCGTCTCGGTCAGCTCGATGGCATCATTGTTCCAGGCGGTTTCGGCGAGCGCGGCATCGAAGGAATGATTGCCACCGCACGGATTGCGCGCGAGTGCCAAATTCCTTACCTCGGCATCTGCCTCGGCATGCAGATTCAGGTCATCGAATTCGCGCGACACTGCCTGGGCTTGAGCGACGCGCACTCGACTGAGTTCACCCACAGTTCCTCAGCACCGGTTATTGCGCTGATGGCTGAGCAGATGGACGTCACGGATATGGGCGGTACGATGCGCCTGGGAGCCTGGCCCGCCATGCTGGATGAAGGTTCGCAGGTCTCCGAACTTTACGGTGCGACGGTCGTCTCCGAACGACACCGCCATCGCTACGAATTCAACGCTCGCTATCGAGAACAGTTCGAAAATGCGGGTCTGCGATGTTCGGGAAACTCGCCCGACGGTCGTCTGGTGGAGTTTGTGGAACTCCCCGGACACCCGTTCTTCGTAGGCACCCAGGCCCATCCCGAATTCAAGTCGCGTCCCGATCGGCCGCACCCTCTATTTTTGGGTCTCATCAAAGCCGCGGCCGCACGAGCCGAGGGTCGCGAGCCACACATCATCGATCCCGCCACGGTTGACGCGACGTTGTGAGTGATGATTTTCGTGTCGTTTCCACCGAAGTTCTTTTGAATTCGTACGTCTTTGACGTCGAACGGCGAGTCATTCAACACGGAGACACCACTTTCGAGCGCGATGTCGCGACGCATCAAGGAGCGGTGGCGATTCTCGTCATCAACGAGCGCGAGGAGATTGGTCTCCTGCGTCAGTATCGAGCTACCTTCGATCGCTTTTCCTGGGAGATACCGGCCGGCAGTTGCGACGTAGAGGGCGAGGCCGCTCTCGACGCGGCTCAGCGCGAACTCGAAGAAGAGATTGGCTGCGTCGCGTCGACCTGGACTCTCCTGGGTCGTTTTGCTGTTTCGCCCGGTTGGACCAATCAAGTGATGACCGTCTACGAAGCGCGCGACCTCACCTTCACGAAGCGCACTCCCATTGGTCCAGAAGAGTCGGCTTCGAGCATCCGCTGGCTCGACAAGGAGCAGGTCAAAGAGCTGATCTTCTCCAAGGAGATCGTCGATTCGACACTGACGATGGCGATGAACCGTGTCTTTGGCACCCTCTTTGACCGCCGTTGATGCTCAGCTGGAGGAGTTTCTCCAGTGGCTCACGATTGAAAAGGGGCGAAGCCGAGCCACGATTGAGGCGTATCGGCGCGACGTCGCTGCCTTTGCTGCTTGGCTCCAACCCAACGTCGATCTCGCCACGCTCGAGACCGGGCAGTTAGAGGAGTACTTCACTGCTTTACGCGAGACCAAAGCCGCGGCTTCGGTCGCGCGCGCCGTCGCCTCGATCCGTGGTCTTCTTCGATTTTTGGTCGACGAGGGTCAATTGCGAAGTGATCCGAGCGAACGTCTCGCGACGACTCGCCGCGGGCGCTCACTGCCCAAGCCCTTAAGTGAAGCCGAAATGATCGCACTCTTGAATTCGGTGCCTCGTGACTCGCCTCGAGACTTGCGCGACGCTGCGTTGTTTGAGCTGCTGTACGACACCGGTGCCCGTGTCAGTGAAGTGGTGGGTCTAGCCCTTGGTGACCTGGACTTCGACGAAGAGTTGATCCTCGTGACCGGCAAGGGTTCAAAGCAGCGCCTCGTTCCGATGGGCGCGACGCTTCGAAGAGAGTTACGCCGTTATCTCGATGAGGGCCGCGGCGCGCTGCTCGCGCGCCATCGCACGCAGGCCGTCTTTCTCAATCTTCGCGGTGGAGTACTCAGCCGACAGGGGATCGACTTGATCGTGCGTAAACACGCTCTGAGCGCCGGTATCGACACTCACCGCGTGAGCGCTCACGTCTTTCGCCACAGTTGCGCGACACATATGTTGGCCCGAGGAGCGGACATTAGAGTGGTGCAGGAACTCCTCGGGCACTCCTCGATTGCCACCACTCAGCTGTACACGGCCGTGTCCGTGACCACGCTGAAGAGCGAGTATCACCAAGCCCACCCTCGAGCCCACGACTAGGACCCCCTGATGCAGGCACTGTTTATCCTCATCATCATCCCCTCGATTGTCTTGCACGAGGTCAGTCACGGATACGTCGCGTATCTCTTTGGTGACCCGACCGCTAAAGATGCACACCGCCTCACGCTCAATCCGCTTCGTCACATTGACCTCTTTGGAACGATCCTTCTCCCCGTTTTGCTTATCGCGGTCGGACTTCCCGCCTTTGGCTACGCCAAGCCCGTACCGGTAAACATCGGGAGGCTGCGCAAACCACGTCAACAGGCGCTCTGGGTGTCGCTCGCGGGTCCCGCCGTGAATATCGTTCTGTCGTTCATCGGATTTCTTCTTTGCAAGCACGCGGTGCACGTGACCTTAAGCCAAAGCGAGTTCAACGTCGGCGAAGCACTGGGGCTTATGAACTTAACGCTGGCGGCCTTTAATCTGCTACCTATTCCGCCCCTGGACGGCTCGGCGATCATTGAGCGATTCATACCCATGCGATCGCTGCCTCGTTACTACCAATGGCGTTCGCGGGCACTGCCCTTCTTAATGATTTTCATCATCGTCGACTCGGCCTTCTTGCACGTGGGCACGAACTGGCTAGGTGACCTGCAGCTTTGGTGGTTGAAACAAATCTAAATGAGACCAATGGCGGCGGCGGCTCGAGAGTACACCGGGCCTGCCTGTTGGCTCGCTTTGCTGGCGCCTTCGGCCATGCGCGTTCGCAACGCCTCTTCGTCGGCGCGAATTTCGAGGTAGCGCTGGCGAAGAGGCGCCAGCGACTCAATGAGTAGGGTCGCGAGGTCCTTTTTGAAATCGCCGTAGCGCTCGAATCGTTGCGCGATTACTTGAGGCGTGTCGCCCGAAAAGCTGGCGTAGATCTCAAGGAGATTGGCGAGCCCGGGCTGGCGCTCCCAGTCGTAACGCATCACCCCGTCGGTGTCCGTCACGGCCTTCATGATTTTGCGTTCAATATCTTTTGCCTCGTCGAAGAGGAAGATGGTACCCAGGGGACTCGAAACGGACTTTGACATCTTGCGCGTCGGTGCTTGGAGGTCCATAACTCGTGCCGCCACCTTGGGTTGAACCCCAGACGGAACTGTGAAGGTCTGGCCGTAGCGATTATTGAAGCGCTCCGCAATGTCGCGGGTGATCTCCAAGTGTTGACGCTGGTCGTCGCCCACCGGGACGTGGGTGGCCTCGTAGAGCAAGATATCGGCGATCATCAAAACCGGATAGGTCAGCAGGCCCACGCGGTAGCCCTCGTGACGCTGTGACTTCTCTTTGAAGGCCACCATGCGTGAGAGCTCCCCGTAGGTGGCGACGCATTCGAGGAGCCAACTAAGTTGCGAGTGATAGGGCACCTGGCTTTGGACGAAGACGGTGCAGATCTCTGGATCGAGTCCGACGGCCAACATCGTGGCGTAGAGGTTGTAGGTCTGTTCGCGAAGGGTGTCGGGAGCAATCTCCAGGGTCAGGGCGTGCAGGTCCACCACGCAGTAGTAGGCGTCGGGACCCTGCGCGTCTACCCATTGACGAAGCGCTCCGAGGTAGTTGCCGAGGTGAACGTCACCCGATGGTTGCATGCCGGAGAGAATTCGCATGGCTCCATCGTAGATGAGGTCCTTTCTCCGTCACGGAGTAGAGTCGAAGTCGTGACTTTCGTCGTGACGACGCCGTCTTTTCGTGGCCCGCTAGAACTGATGCTGCAACTGATTTCGGCGCACGAGATAGACGTGCTGGACGTCGAACTTGCTCCCATCGTTGATGCCTTCGTCGCGGCGATGCGAGAGGCCGCGGGCGAATTCGAGATGGACGAGCTTTCGGAGTTTCTCCTGGTAGCGTCCATTTTACTTGAATTGAAGAGCCATCGTCTCCTGCCCGGGCGCGACGACACCGAGCCCGACGAGGAGTTCGTTGGCTGGGAAGAGCGCGACGTCATGCTGGCGCGGCTCCTCGAGCTTCGCACGTACGCTTCACTCGCGGACGCCTTCGTCTCACTCTTCGAGCGCGCCCACCGCTCCTACCCGCGGCTACGAGGAATCGATGAGGGCTTCGTCGTACAGCCACCGGATCTCTTAGCGGGCGTGACCACCGCCCATCTAGCGATGGCGTACCTGCGCGGCATCGAAGAAAAGCCGGTGCCGGTCGTACGGCTCCATCACGTCACTGTCGACGCCGTGACCGTCGCCGAAACGGTCGTCTCCCTGGCGCAGCGACTCCCCATGATGGGCACTCTCTCGTTTCGCCGGTTGGTGGAGGGCCTCGAAACGCGAATCGAAGTAATCGTCCACTTCCTGGCGCTGCTCGAACTTTGCAAACTCGGTCACGTGGAGCTCGGCCAGGGGAGCACCTTTGGCGACGTCGAGATTAACTGGGTTCACGATGCCCACGACCTGCAGTTAGAGAGGATTGACTCCTATGAGGGGTGAGAAATCACTCGAGCAGATACTCGAGGCAATGCTGACCGTCGCTCTCGAGCCGATCTCGGTCGAAGAACTCGCCGACGTCGTGGACGCCGACGCGGCCGAAGTGGCCGAGATTCTCCGCTCACTGCGAAGTGAGTTCATTGCCGAGGCACGGGGATTTCAGCTCGTCGAGTTGGCCAGTGGCTGGGTGATGCAAAGTGCTCCGGAAGTTTCAGAGTGGGTGACCAAATTCGCCAATCGAGACGTTTCGCATCGTCTGAGCTCGGCCGCACTCGAGACTTTGGCGATCGTTGCGTACCGTCAGCCGATCTCGCGCGCCCAGATCACTGCGCTACGCGGCGTCAACGTCGATGGCGTCGTGCGCCTGCTTGAACAGCGTGGCTATCTCGAGGAGCGAGGTCGCGCCGGAGGACCGGGTCAGCCGATTCTCTATGGCACGACCGAGTTATTCCTTGACCGTTTGGGTCTGGCGTCGTTACGTGATCTTCCGCCGATCGAAGAGTTTATGGACCCGGTTGAGACCGCCCACGCGCTGGCGGACGAGATGTCCTCGCGCGTTGACACCTCCGAGGTTGGCTAGACCTTGGAGGGGGAGCGGCTGCAAAAGACGCTGGCGCGCGCCGGCTACGGATCGCGCCGGGCGTGCGAAGTGCTCATCGAAGCCGGTCGAGTCACGATTGATGGACGCGTCGCGCAACTCGGCAATCGAGTTGATCCCGAGACGCAGTTGATTTGCGTGGATGGCAAGTTGGCCGCGACGATGCAGCAGAAGGTCTATCTGCTGCTCAACAAACCCGACGGCGTGGTCACGACGGCTCAAGACCCCCAGGGCCGACCCACCGTGCTTGACCTCATCGAGTCTCCGGTGAGAGTCTTCCCGGTTGGCCGACTCGATATGAATACCGAGGGCTTGCTGCTTTTGACCAACGACGGTCGGCTGGCGCATCTTCTCACGCATCCGAGTACGGGCGTCGCCAAGGAGTATCTCGTGCGCGTCGAAGGCGATCCGTCGCCTTCAGATTTGCGACGACTGCGAGAAGGAGTGGAACTCGAGGACGGACTCACGAGTCCCGCGCAGGTGTCGAGAGTAAGTGAGGGACTGCTGCGTATCGTGATTCATGAAGGGCGCAATCGTCAGGTACGGCGCATGTGCGCCGCGGTGGGTCATGAAGTGACACGCCTGGTTCGAACTCGTATCGGCCCCCTACATGATCCGACGCTCTCTCCAGGATCGTTTCGCCAACTTTCGCAGCGTGAGGTGCGCCAATTGCACGAAGTGGTTGGGATGACCGATGAACTGGCCTCTAGTCTTTCTTCATGACTTCTCCACTGGTTCGAGCGTTGCGCGGTGCTACGACCTGCGCGCGCGACAGCGTTGACGAGATCACCGAGGTGACTCAGGAACTCCTGAGTGCCATGCTGGCACGCAACGACATCGATCACGACGATGTCATCAGCGCCATCTTCACGACGTCGCCCGACTTGACGTCGACCTTTCCCGCGACGGCCGCGCGAGGCATCGGCTTTGGCGACGTACCCCTCATCTGCGCGAGCGAGATCGACGTACCCGGCGCCATGGCCCGTACCGTGCGCGTGATGATGCACGTGTACACCACCCGAGCGAGGGATGAAATGCGCCACGTCTACTTGCGCGACGCGCAGGGCCTCCGCGATGACCTCCCCGGCTGAGCGCCGAGCCCACGTCATCGGGCTCGGGCTAATCGGCGCGAGCGTGGCGCTCGCACTGCGTGGCGTGGGCTGGAACGTCTCGGGCGAGGACCAAGATGAAGAAGTCCAGGCTCGAGCGCTCGGGGCCAACGTCGTGGCGAGTCTGGGGGAGGGCGAAGACGCGCAGCTCGTCGTCGTGGCGACTCCGGCCGGTTCCGTTTCGAGCGTGGTTCGTCGCGTGTTGTCCCGGAACTTGAGTGACGTGCTCATGGTCACTGACGTGGCCGGCGTGAAGAGTGCCATCGTTGGATCAATCAATGATTCGAGATTTCTTGGTGGTCACCCCATGGCCGGTTCGGAACTGCGCGGCTTGGTCGGTGCACGACCCGATCTCTTCCAGGGGTGCACGTGGGTGCTGACGCCGACGTCGGCCACGACACCCGAGGCGTACGGTCGTCTGCACGGCGTGTTACGTGAACTCGGCGCCAACGTCGTGGCGGTCGAGGCGGATGTTCATGATCGCTTGGTCGCGGTCGCCAGTCATGTTCCACACCTCTTGGCCGGGGCTCTGATGAACGAGGCGTCACGCGTCGCCGAACAAGACGCCGTGCTTTTGCAACTGGCCGCGGGCGGCTTTCGTGACATGACGCGCGTGGCGGCCGGGGATCCATCCATTTGGCCCGACGTGCTCTTCGAGAACCGCGGCGCCGTCGTGCAGACCTTGATCGCGCTGGAGGCTCGGGTGGCCGCCCTTCGCGTCGCCATCGACGAGGGGCGTCGACAAGAACTCACCACGGCGCTCGGTGACGCGGCGCTCGCTCGCCGCCAACTTCCGGGCCGGGCTCTCGACGCGTCGCATTTGGCGTTCCTGCGCGTGGGCGTCAGCGACCAACCCGGAGTGCTGGCGCGAGTAACGACGGCGGCTTCCGAGATGCTCGTGAACATCTACGACATTGAAATCGCACATGGCATTGAGGGTACGAGCGGTACGCTGCTGCTTTCCATTGACGACGCCCAGGTGCAGCGCTTTGCCGAGGCGCTTCGGGCTATGGGCTTCAGCGTAGGTTTCGAGTGAGCGACACTCAGCGCGTCGAGCCGGCGGAACACCTGCGCGGTTCGATCCGCGTACCGGGCGACAAGAGCACCTCACATCGTGCGCTTCTTTTGAGTGGCCTCGCGTCGGGCAAGAGCGTCATCAGTGGACTTTCACAGGGTCACGACGTGAAGGCATCACGAACGATCATCAACCAGCTGGGCGCGGAAGTTCGAGACGACGACGGTGACGTCGTCGTCGTGGGTCCCGAGGAAGGACTGCGGGCTAGTCGCGAGGTACTGGACTGCGAAAACTCCGGCACGTCGATGCGACTGCTCTGTGGCGTGTTGGCCCATGTTTCTGGCGAGCATCACCTGATTGGTGACGCCTCGCTGAGCCAGCGACCCATGGACCGCGTCGCGACGCCCCTGGCGTTAATGGGCGCCACCATTCGCGGCCAGGGCGAGCACTGCACCGCACCCTTGACGGTGTCGGGCACATCGACGCTTCATGGAATCGACTTCTTGGTTCCACACGCCAGCGCACAGGTCAAATCGGCCATTTTGCTCGCCGGGCTCTACGCTCAGGGCGAGACGATCGTGCGTGAAAGCGTGCGCACGAGAACGGCCACTGAGGACATGCTCCGTACCTGCGGGGTCGACGTTCACAGCACGAACGTGGGTTCAGGTCGCGTCGTCACTGTTCGTCCTGGTCGTCCGCAGCGTCGCCATTGGCGCGTGCCGGGCGATCCTTCGCAGGCCGCGTTCTTTGCGGTCCTGGCCAGTATCCATCACGACGCGACACTCGAAGTGCTTTCGCTTGACGCCAGCGCCGAGCGCGTGGGTTTTGTTTCGGTGCTTCAGCGCATGGGTGCTCGCGTGGAACTGGTTGAACGCTCGGGCGTGACGGCTTTGCGGGGCGAAACATCGATGCTGCACGCCACCGAGGTTCACGCTCACGAGATTCCTTCGGTCGACGAGGTACCGGTGCTGAGCGTGGCGGCGGCCGCGGCCAATGGCGTGAGTGTTTTTCGCGCGATGGATGAGCTTCGGGTCAAGGAGTCCAACCGTTTTGAAGGGTCCTTAATGCTGGTACGAGCCCTCGGAGCCAAAGCGTGGGCCGAAGGTGACGACCTTTTCATCGAAGGCCTCGGTTCGGCCCAACGATTCCAAGATTTCACCTTTGACGGAGCCCTGGATCACCGCATGGTCATGTCCGCCGCGGTCGCCGGTTGCGCCGGACGTGGGGCGACGATTCAGGGCGCCGAAACGATCACTTCGAGTTATCCCACGTTCTTCCGCGACCTAACATTGCTCCAATGAGCGAGCTCATCGTCGCCATCGACGGTCCCGCCGGTTCGGGCAAGTCAACGGTGGCCAAGGCGCTGGCCGCCCGGCTCGGTTGGTCGTTTCTCGACACGGGGGCGATGTACCGCGCGCTCACTGTCGAAGCGTTTGAGCGCGGCGTCGATGTTCACGACGCGCCGGCCTTGGCGGCCCTGAGCGTGAGTTCCCTGGTGCGCACCTTGCCTCGAGTCAGTATCAATGGGCGAGACGTTGAGGATAACATTCGATCCTATCGTGTCAATGAGGCGGTGTCGGTGGTGGCCGCCAACCCTCTGGTGCGCGCTTCGATGGTGGCGCGCCAACGCGATTTCGCTGAGGCGCAGCCGGTGGGCACAGTGGTGGAGGGTCGCGACATCACCACTGTTGTCTTCCCTGGGGCGACGCTCAAGGTCTTTCTCAGCGCGTCCCTCGAAGAGCGCGCGCGGCGCCGGGGCGACGACGAAGAAGAGGCGTCGCTGGCTCGCCGCGACGTCGCTGATACCACTCGCAGCGCGTCACCAATGCGACTGGCCGACGACGCGATTCAGATAGACACCACGTCGCGTGAAGTCGACGACGTCGTAGAGGAGATAGCTCAGTGCCTGCAACTGAAGACCTTGTCTTAAACACGCAACGTACCGTCATCTACCGTGTGTGCCGGGCACTCGTCGCGGTCATGGCGAAGATCCTTCTTCGTCCGTCGATTGAGGGCGTGCAGCACATTCCCTCCAGCGGCCCGGTCATCATTGCTCCGATCCATCGATCCAACGTCGACTTCGCGGTGTCGGTCTTTCTGTCCCCGCGCAAGGTCTTCTTTATGGCGAAGGACAGCCTCTTTCGCGTGCCGATTCTCGGGCCGCTACTCATTCGCGTGGGAGCCTTTCCCGTACGTCGAGGCAGCGCTGATCGCGAATCGATGGCTCGTGCCGAGGAGATTCTTCGCCGGGGTCAGGCACTGGTGCTCTTCCCCGAAGGCACACGCAAAGAGGGCATGGCTGTCGGGCCCCTTCAAGATGGTGCGATGTTCGTCGCCGCGCGCTCGGGCGCGTGGGTGGTACCGGTGGGGATTGGCGGCACCGAGAAGGCCATGCCGCACGGCGCGAAGTTGCCGCGCCTGGTCAAGATTCATATCGTCGTCGGAGAAGCGATCGCTCCACCGGTGGGCGAGGGTCGTGTCAGCCGATCGGCCATCACGGCAAAATCGGAAGAACTTCGAGCGGCGCTCGAAAGCGTCTACCGCGAGGCGATGCGACGCTAGTTAGCGCTCACGCCACCACGTGCCAAACACCACGCGGGCGTAACGAAAGCCAAAGAGCCAGTTCTTGCCTTTTTTCGTCGTTCCCGAGGCACGGGGATACCACACCGTCGGCACCTCGCTGGCGCGCCAGCCGCGCTTTAAACACGTGATGAGCAGCTCCGCGGTCTGATACTGCTCTTGCTCCAGACGTTCGATCACGTCGGCCAGCATCGTCACGCGAAGGGCTCGATAGCCCGTCGACGTGTCGGTCAGGTTCGCCCCCGTCATACGGTTCATGATGAACGAGAAGAAGCGAACGCCACTCTTTCGTACGACGTCTGACGTCTTGTCCACACCCAGCACTCGACTCGCGACGACGAAGTCGGCCTGATCACTCAGCAGCGGAGCGAGTACCTGGGGGATTTCGCCCGGGTCATTTTGCCCATCGGCGTCAAGAGTGACGACGTAGCGAACGTTCTTTTCAATGCAGTAGCGATACGTGACCTGGAGGGCCACGCCGTGGCCCAGGTTGACGGGAAACTCCATGACGTGCACGTTGGGGTAGGTACGGGCTATGGCGGCGGTTTGGTCATCGCCGCCATCAACGACGACCAGGGTCGTGAAGGGCTTTCCGTCGATGCTGGCGGGCAGCTTCGTGAGGACGTCGCCGATGTTCCCTTCTTCCTCGTAGGCGCAAATGGACACCAGAACCTCTTGCGGTTGAAAATCGCCGTAGTCGGTGTCGAATCGTTCCCGCGCCTGATCGATGGCGAATCCGCGTAGACGAGTCAAGCGGCGCTTGTCGAGATCGGCCGTAGTCATCGAGATCCTCAGAGGGACTTGGCGCGCGCGAACACCCGCGTCACCATTGGTTCGAAGTGCTCGAGGGGCTCGCTGTCGTACTCAGGGTCGAAGGCTTTTTGATCGTAGTAGTCGGCAAAACGCTCGGCCAACTGATACCAGGGTTGATCGCGGTGGGCGTCACGAAGATTGGGATCCATTCCCAGGTGTTCGTAGTAGTAACGCCCCTGGAAGTCTTGGTGGTAAGCGACCATCGCGTGGACTTCCGGACGCACGTACGGTCGCAGAATCTCTGCCGCAATTTTTGGATGGTTAGGAACAGAAATCAATTTTCCCACGTCGTGCAGTAGCGAAGCGACGATCACCTCTTCGTCGGCGCCGTCGCGCTCGGCGCGCGTGGCCGTTTGCAAGGCGTGTTGCATCTGGTCAACCGAAAAGCCGTCAGAGATGGCGCTGAGCCCCTTGATCATTTCGAGCAACTGTCGCGCCACGCGAGGTTGCGCCGCGATTGTCTCGTCAACGATCGTCATCCACTGCTCGCGCGTTGAGACATCCATACTTGGAAATGAAGTCACGCGGCGATTCTAGCCCGAGTGCCTTGAATACTAAGGAGTTGACGGCGTAAGTACTTGGGCCGCCGTAAATTCTCGATCGGCCTGGGCGTCGAAACTTGAAGCCGAAGCACTGACGAGCGCCAAATCCACGATGGCGGCCAAGGCCCGCAGCAGTTCGCGCAACTCGGGCGGAGGTGGAAAGTACTCGTCTTCGACGATGACCGAGCGTACGTCAATCCCCTCAGCGGGATCGAGCGCGGCGAGGACCTCGTTCACGATCGACTCGGGCGCCGAAGCACCCGCGGTGACGGCCACGACACCTTCGAGGTCGCCCGGCAGCTCCTGCGCACCGTTCACGCGAAGCACGCGAGACGCACCGGCCGTCTCTGCCACCTCGGTCAAGGCGACGGTGTTCGATGAGTTGGCCGAGCCAATCACGACGACGGCGTCGGATTTGCCGGCGATCTCGCGAAGGGCCGCTTGGCGATTCGTCGTCGCGAAACACAGGTCGCTGCGATTGGGCATCCAGATCTCGGGAAAAGTCTCGATGGCGTAGTCGCGCAAGTCTTGCCACTCATCAAAACTCAGTGTCGTCTGGCTCAGCAGGGCGAAGGGGCCCTCGAGATGGCGAAGGGCGTCAATGTCCGCACGCGACTCAATGAGGTGTGAGGCGTCGGGCGCGACGGCCATCGTGCCCAGGGCCTCTTCGTGCCCCTCGTGGCCCACGTACAAGACGGTGTAGCCCTTCGACGCGCGAACCTTGAGTTCGTGGTGAACCTTGGTCACCAGCGGACAGACCGCGTCGATGACGGCTCCGCCAGACCGGCGAGCCTGGGCGATCACCTCGGGCGCCGAGCCGTGGGCGCTCAGCATCAAGGGCGCACCCTGGGGAACCTCACCCACGTCGTCGACGAAGACCACGCCGAGCGAACGGAAGTGATTGACGACGTACTGGTTGTGAACGATCTCGTGGTAGCAGTACACCGGAGGTTCGAAGACTCTCGTCATCCAGTCCAGGGCCTTGATGGCCTTTTCGACACCTGCGCAAAAGCCGCGAGGCGCCGCTAGAACAACTCGGTTAACTGCCACCCCTCCACTTTAGTAAGTGCGTTGATCTTTGACCCGTAGGCTGTACGGGTGTCTGGAGCCCGCATTGCCGCTATTTCGCCGGGTTCACCGGCGGCCAAGGTCGACCTCGCGGTCGGCGACGAGCTGATCAGCGTCAACGAGCAGGCGCCCACCGACATCATCGAATACCAGCAGCTCATTGACGGTGACTGCGTCACGCTCGTGATCCAACGCGATCAAGAGATCCTGCGCCGAAAGGTCACGGTCACCAAGTCCGTAGGTGAGCCCCTTGGCATAAGTATCGACTCGGCCGTTTTCGACCGGATCCGCACCTGCGACAACCACTGCACGTTTTGCTTTATCTATCAGCTGCCCAAAGGAATGCGTCGATCACTTTACGTGAAGGACGATGATTTTCGACTTTCATTTCTCTACGGCAATTTCACCACGCTCACTCGCTTCACCGAGTTCGACCTCGAGCGCGTTCTCGAAGAGGGGCTCTCTCCTCTGTACGTCTCGATCCACACGACCAATCCCGAACTGCGAGCCGACATGCTTCGCAATCCTCGCGGGGCCACGAGCCTGCGCTGGCTCGAGGAGTTGCTGCGCGCCGGCGTTGAGGTGCACGGTCAGGTCGTGGTCTGTCCCGAGATCAATGACGGCGAGGAACTCGAGTCCACGCTGCTCGACGCGCTCACGCTCTATCCCGAACTTCGAAGTCTTGCCATCGTTCCTATCGGGGTGAGTGACTTTTCGGCCGAAGCCACGATGCGAGCGCACCGCCCCGACGAGGCGTCTTCGCTGATCGACCTGGTCGAACGATATAACCGACTGGCCCACGACGTTTTGGGTCGGGGTCTTTGCTACGTGTCCGACGAGTTCTATCTGGTCGCTGGTCGTACGCCGCCGTCCGTGGGCTATTACGACAGCATCGACGAGGCGGAGAATGGTATTGGCATGGTGGCGGCGTTTCGCGAGAGCTTTATCGATGAACGTCCGATGGCCAAGCTCGGCACGGGCTTTTTTCAATCCGTCGACGGAGCGCCCGCCCTCGACTACCGGGCGGTTCGCGGTGGCGTTGAGACGATGACCCCTGGCGACACGGTCACGATTTTCACCGGCGAATACGCCGCGCCCTTGCTGCGAACACTGCTCGACGAGTACGGATTTGCGAAGGTCGAGGTCCGCGCGGTGGTCAACAAGTACTTTGGCGGCAACATCAAGGTCGCCGGACTCTTGACCGGCTCGGATCTCTCCGAGGCGCTGCGCGAGGTGAGTGACAACACCATCTGCCTCGTGCCCGACGTCTGCCTCTCGGAGGGGCGATTCCTCGACGGAGTGGGCCTGGGCGACCTGCCACGAGCAGTCGTCACGGTGCCCACGACCGGATTTGACCTGCGTCGTGTTTTGCGCGAAGCCACGCACCAAGAGATGAGTGTCTCGTGAGCAATCCACAAGTAGTGGTGGTAGGGCGGCCCAATGTCGGAAAGTCGTCTCTCGTCAATCGCTTCGCCGGACGGCGTGTCGCGGTCGTGGAGGAGCAGCGCGGCGTCACGCGTGATCGTAAGGCCGTCGAAGTGGACTGGCGAGGCGTGACCTTTGACGTGGTTGACACGGGAGGATGGCTGGAGGGGGGCAACGACCTCGAAATCAAGGTCTCTGAACAGGCCGAGGCGGCACTGCAGGGTGCGGACCTGGTCTTGTTGGTGGTCGATGCCTCGACGGGGATCGTGGAAGAAGACGTGCAGGCGACGCGCTGGGTGTTGCGCAGCGGACGCCCGGTCGTTTTGGTGGTGAACAAGGTCGACGACGAGCGTCACGAACACTCGAGTTGGGAGTTCCTCAGTCTGGGAGCCGGTGAACCCATCATGATCAGTGCGCTTCACGGGCGAGGCGCCGGCGACCTGCTCGATCGCGTGGTGGACGAACTGGCGGCCAAGGCGCCCGAGATCGCGAGTGAGCCCGATGAGGACGACAGCTCTCTTCGGGTCGCCCTCGTGGGACGACCGAACGTGGGTAAGTCGACGCTCTTTAACTGCTTGATCGGTGAGGAGCGATCGGTCGTCCACGACATGCCCGGTACCACGCGCGACGCGATCGACACCGTGGTCGACACACCAAACGGACGCATCCGATTTATCGACACCGCCGGCATGCGTCGTCGCGCCAAAACCGAAGCCGGGCTCGAGACGTACGCCGTACTGCGAAGTCTCGACGCGTTGGACCGCGCCGACATCGCGGTCCTCGTCATCGACGCGACGGTGGGCGCGACCGGACAAGATCAACGCCTGGCGGAAAGGATTTCGGCCGCGGGCTGTCCCGCCGTCGTGGTCTTGAACAAATGGGAGCTCGTTTCGAGCGAAGAACGCGATCACGTCCTGGCCACCGTGGCAGATCGGTTGGCCTTCTTGGGCGACGCCCCCGTCTTGAAGACCACGGCGCTTTCGGGAAAGGGCGTGCACCGTCTCTGGCCCGCCCTCACCGAAATGGCCGACGACTACGCCAAACGCGTGCCTACGGGCGTCTTGAATCGCGCCGTTCGCGACCTTCAACTCAAGCACCCCGCCCCGGCGGGCAAGATTCGCTACGCCGTGCAGGGAGCGACCGAGCCACCGACCTTCACCCTGTTCATCTCGGGCAAGCTCGACCAGACCTATCTGCGCTACGTTGAACGCGCCTTGCGCGAACGCTTCGAACTGGGCTCCACCCCCATACGAGTGCGGGTGCGTGTCGAATAGTGGCGTGGTGTGAGAACTGCGATCGTCCCGTAGAGGGGGAGGTCTGTGAGGTATGCGGCGAGCCAGTGGCCGCGAGCGAACGCGAACCGATTCCCTGGATGTGGCGCTTCTTTATCGTGGCCACGGTCATCTATCTCATCTGGCGTATCTATCAGTTAATTTCGTGGCTGACCCACTAGGAGAGACCATGCCTATTTACGCACTCGGGGACCGAACACCGACCATTCATCCAACGGCCTTCATCCACCCCGACGCGGTCGTCATCGGCGACGTTCGGGTGGGTGCCGAATCGAGCGTGTGGCCAGGGGCGGTCCTTCGTGGCGACTACGGGACGATCATCATTGGTGAAAGAAGTTCCATTCAAGACGGCACTGTTGTGCACGCCGTGGCTGAATTCCCCACCGTGGTCGGAAACGACTGCGTCATTGGCCACATCGCTCACTTGGAGGGCTGCACCATTCACGACGGTGCGCTCGTCGGGAGTGGTTCGATTGTCTTGCATCACGCGCACGTGCACACAGGGGCCACCGTTGCCGCCGGAGCCGTGGTGCGTAATCGCATGATTATTCCCGCGGACGCGTTGGCGGTGGGCGTTCCCGCTTCGATTAAGGACGGGGCGAGTGACCGCGCGGCCATCGCCGCTGGTGCTGCGCTCTACGTCGCCAACGGACAGCGCTATCGAAACGAGTTGCGGACGCTCTAAGCGTTCGAGACTTCCACGAGCGCCTCAAGTGCGCGCAGGGCCCGTCCATCATGAATGCTCTCGCTGGCCGCGGCGAAACCCTCGGTGAGCGAAGAAGTGCGCTCGGCCACGCGTAGCGCGAGTGCAGCGTTCGCGCACACGACGTCAAACACCGCCCCGGGGGCCCCGGCTAGCACCTCGCGCACCACGCGCACGTTGTGGGTAACGTCGCCACCGCGAATGCTCGCGGCGTCGTGGTGAAGTCCGAGCTGCGCCCCGGCGTCGAGGAGTTCCGCGGACCTCGACGTCGACGTGACGATCGCCAGTCGCGAAGGTGAGCCGAGTGAAAGCTCGTCGAGCCCATCGTCTCCGTGCACGAGAATCGCGTACTGCGTCCCGCGTGCCTGCAAGACGTCGGCCATCGACTCGAGCAGGTGCTCTTGGGAGACGCCAATGAGTTGGCGCTGCACCAGGGCGGGATTCGCGAGCGGTCCAAGGACGTTGAAGATCGTGCGAAATCCGAGAGACTTTCGAATCGGTCCGAGGTACGCGAGCGCCGGGTGAAAGGTGGGGGCGTAGCAAAAGCCAATACCGGCCTCGTCGACACAGGCCCGCACCACGTCGGCCGGGGCGTCTAAGCGAACGCCAAGTGCCTCGAGAACGTCGGCCGAGCCGACCGAGGAGGAGGCGGCGCGGTTGCCGTGTTTGGCGACGCGCACTCCGCAGCCCGCGACGACGAAGCTCGCCATGGTCGAGACGTTGACCGTGTGGAGCTGATCTCCACCCGTTCCGACGATGTCAATCACGTCGCCCTTGACGTCAAAGGTGCGCGCCGCGTCGATCATCGCGTCGATGAAGCCGGTCATTTCTTCGGCGTGCTCACCCTTGGCCGTAAGAGCCGTGAGGAAACTGGCGATGTGCACGTCGGCGACGGTGCCCGACAAGATTGCCGCGAGTGCGTCGCGAGCCTGGCCGCGCTCTAGGTCCGTGCCGCGAACCAGCGGCAAGAGGACTTCAGCAGCGAAGTTCGACGCGTCGATGGAGAAGGGCGGCGGCGACATAGCGACACGATACTCGCGGAGAAAAAGAGGCTTCGCGACTACGATTAAGCGGTGGCGACGTCGTACTTGGACAAGATCGTGGCGTGGCACCGCCAACGCGCCGCCGAAGATGGCCGTGAGTGGCGCGACCGGCTCGGTCCGGTCAACCAGGGGCGACCCTCATTTCGCCGGGCGCTGGAACGCCAGGCGAGAGATCCCGTAGCGGTTATTGGCGAACTCAAGCGGCGCTCGCCGTCCAAGGGCTGGCTCGCACCGGATCTAGACGTGGTGGCGATGGCGCGTCGTTACCGCGACGCTGGCGTCGCAGCGATTTCGATCTTGACCGATCACGAGTTCTTCTCTGGAACGCTGAGTGACCTCGAGGCCGTGTCGAACCACGTGTCGGCGCCCTTGTTGCGCAAGGACTTCACCGTCAGTGAAAATGACGTGCTCGACGCCCGTGACGCCGGAGCGAGCGCCGTTCTCCTGATCACGACGGCCTTGAGCGACGATGAGCTCGAACGGTTCCTGGCGCTGGCTCGTGAAGTCGGCCTCGACGCCCTCGTAGAAGTCCACGACCGCGACGAGGCGTCGCGAGCTCTCGCCTCGGGCGCCACGTTGATCGGCGTGAACCAGCGCGACCTAAGGACTTTCGAAGTCAACCCTTCGCACGCGGCTTCAGTGGTGGATGCCATTCGTCGCGAGGGTATCGTGACGGTCTGTGAGTCAGCGATAGCCACGGTGGCCGACGTGCAGCGCGCCGCGGACGCTGGCTACGACGCGGTCCTCGTCGGCGAGGCCTTTGTTACCGCTGTCGACCCCGACGTGACGGTTCGATCGTTCGCGTCGATTCGGCCCCTCCCGTGAGCACTTGGCTCGCGTCGAAGTCCTTCATCAAGATCTGCGGCGTCACGAACGCGCTCGACGCCCAAGAGGTCATAAAGTCCGGTGCCGACGCCCTTGGCATGATTTTCGCTGATTCGCCGCGCGCCATTTCGACCTCGCGGGCCACGCAGGTGTCCGAAGTCACGAAGGGCCATCTGACGCGCGTCGCCGTCTTTCGTGACCGCGATGACGCTGAGATCCTGGCCATCCTGGAGCAAGTGGGCGTCGACGCGGTGCAACTTCATGACGCCATGAGCGCGGAACTCGAAAAGCAACTACGTGCTCGGCGTCTGGGCATCATCAAGGCGCTCGCAATCACCGGTGAAGAGTTCGCCCATTTCGACGAGCGACGTGTGGACCTGGTACTGATCGACGGTGAACGGGCGGGATCCGGCGAAGCGCACTCCTGGGCGCGACTCGAGGAGCGCAGTTTTCGCGTGCCCTTCGTGGCGGCCGGGGGACTCACGCCCGAGAACGTGGCCAATGTCATCAACGCGCTGCACCCCTGGGGAGTCGACTGCGCGACCGGCGTCGAGACACGTCCGGGTGAGAAGGACGCCACCCGAGTGAGTATCTTCGTAGCGAACGCTCGACGGGCGTTTGACGAGAAACGGGAGTAGAAGTGCCGAGCTCAGGTGAGTACATGAAGAGACCTGACTCGAGTGGGCGTTTTGGCGACTTCGGTGGTCGTTTCGTGCCCGAGGCCCTGATGCCGGCCTGCCTCGAACTCGAAGAGGCCTTTGTCGACGCGTGGAGCGACGACGACTTTGTCGCAGAGTTCCACGACGTGCTGCGCACTTTTGGGGGTCGACCCACGCCGGTGACTGAGCTGGCTCGTCTTTCGAATCGCCTGGGACTTCGAATTTACGCCAAGCGCGAAGACCTGGCGCACACTGGTTCTCACAAAATCAACAACGTCGTTGGCCAGTCCCTGCTCACGAAGCGCATGGGCAAACGCCGCTTGATCGCCGAAACCGGGGCCGGTCAGCATGGCGTCGCCACGGCCACGGCGGCCGCTCGTCTGGGGCTCGAGTGCACCGTCTACATGGGCGAACTCGACACGCACCGTCAAGCGCTCAACGTCTTTCGCATGGAGCTGCTAGGCGCGCGGGTGGTGCCGGTCACTTCGGGCTCCAAGACGTTAAAAGACGCCGTCAACGAAGCCATGCGTGAGTGGGTCACCTGTGTTCGCGACACGCACTACTGCCTTGGTTCGGTGATGGGCCCCCACCCTTTTCCCTGGATGGTCCGTGAGTTCCAAAGCGTCATCGGACGTGAGGCTGCGGTGCAGTTGCGCGAGTTAGGCGTCGCCGAACCCGACGTGGTGGTCGCTTGCGTGGGTGGCGGATCGAACGCCGCGGGCATTTTCGCGGGGTTTGTCGACACCGGCGCGCGCCTCGTGGGCGTCGAAGCAGCGGGCGGTGCCGCTATCTCGACCGGGTCACCGGGCGTCTTGCACGGCATGAACTCCATGCTTCTCCAAGACGAGTTCGGTCAGATCGAAGAAGCGCACTCCATATCAGCGGGCCTGGACTACCCCGGTATCGGCCCCGAGCACGCCTACCTCGCGAGCAAGGGACGCGCCGAGTACGTCGCCGCGAGTGACCAAGAGGTGATTCCCGCTCTCCAGCTGTTAAGCGAGCTCGAGGGCATCGTGCCGGCCCTCGAAACGGCCCACGCGGTCGCCTGGCTCATTCGCGAGGCCGGTGCCTCCCTGGCGCCGGGGACGAGCGTCTTGTTGAATCTCTCGGGTCGTGGCGACAAGGACGTCGCTCAAGTTCGAGAGATTCTTCGAGGTGGTGCGTGAGAACACTTGAGAGTTCGCTACGGGCGCTCCGTGACACGGGCCGCAAGGCTCTCGTTCCCTACTTCATGGCCGGTCTTTCGCCGGACTGGCTACGTCACGTCGAGGCGGCCGCCCACGCCGGCGCCGACGCGATCGAGATTGGACTGCCCTTTTCTGACCCCATGATGGACGGCGTCGTCATCCAAGAGGCGGGCCGGCGCGCCCTCGAACGCGGCACGACCTTCGACAACGTCGCGGCGGAACTAGCGGCCGTTGAGGTGGGAGTACCCCTGATCGCTATGACCTACTACAACGTGATCCTCCACGGCGGACTCGAACGCAGTGCTTCGCGATTGAGCGACGCTCGAATCTCGGGAGCCATTATTCCGGATCTGCCTCTCGAAGAGCTCGACCCGTGGGAGGAGGTCGCGGCCCAATTTGACTTGGCCACGGTTCTGCTGGTCGCTCCTTCGACGCCCGCGCCACGTGTCGGCGTGATCGCGGCTCGAACCAGCGGCTTTTGCTACGCACAAGGACGGATGGCGGTCACGGGCGTGTCGAGCGACGACGGAGAGGGCGGCGGGGTTGCCTTGACCGTACGGCGCGCCTCGGACGTCCCGGTCTATATCGGAGTGGGCATCGCGACCCCGGAGCAGGCGAGAAACGCCGCGTCCGCGAGCGACGGCGTCATCGTGGGCTCGGCGCTCGTTCGGCTCCTCCTCGACGGAGCGAGCGCGAGTGAGATCGAACGCTTCGTCGCGACCTTTCGCGGCGCTCTCGACCAATGACGGAACCACTTTCTGCGATCTTTCTTGAACGGCGGATCCGAGCTGATTTGCTGGAAAATACCGTTATTACTTGAAAATGAGACGACGGGGACTCGAGAGCAGCCTTCTTCAAAGCAAAGAATCCACCAAAACTGCATTTGCAGCGTGTTAAATCTCTGTTGAGGTGCCATCTAGGTGCCTTGAATTATTTCCTTTATTTGGGGGGAAACAAATGTCCGAACAGAAGATCGCGGATCCGGGGCCCTTGGGCCTTGCTGGATTCGCCATGACGACGTTCTGCTTGAGCAGCGCGAACGCCAACATATGGCATGGGGGTGGGGTCGCTCCGGCGCTCGCACTGGCCCTGTTCTATGGAGGCCTCGCCCAGCTCTTGGCGGGTATGTGGGAGTTCGTACGGGGGAACACCTTTGGTGCTCTGGCTTTCAGTTCGTACGGCGCCTTCTGGTTAGCGTTCTACGCAATCGTGAAGTTCAACCTAGGAGCAGGCACCGACAGCGTCGGTATTTTCCTGCTCGCTTGGACGATCTTCACGCTGTACATGACGATTGCCGCCATGAAGACCAGCGGAGCGGTGCTCCTCGTCTTCGTACTGCTGCTGATCACCTTCGTCTTGCTGACCATCGGCGCCTGGGGCGGCGGTCACGCCAGCATGACCCACGCAGGTGGCTGGACTGGTCTCGCCACGGCGCTCGCCGCGTGGTACGCCTCGGCGGCGGGTGTTATCAATGACACTCACGGAAAGGTGGTCCTACCCACTGGCCCGCGCGGCTAACGTAGTGGTCACTGGTGGCTTGCCACCGGGCCCAACCGCCAACAGCGCCCGACCGCAAGGTTCGGGCGCTGTTGGCATCTTCAAGGTAACTGTTGGCATCTTCAAGGCAAGTAGCGATACTCTCAAGAGAGCGCACCGGTACGGCGCGAACACGTAAGCACTCCAAACGGGGTGACCAAGAGCGGGGGAAGACTATGACTGAAGCACGACTTGAGGCTTGGCTGGACGAAAAGCGCAGCTTTGCACCAAGCGCGGAGTTCGCCAAGAATGCTAACGCGCAGCCGTCGATTTACGAAGAGGCGAGCGCCGATCCGGCGGCGTGGTGGCGCAAGCAGGCCGACCGCCTGACCTGGACAAAGAGCCCGACCAAGACGCTCGAGTGGGACCTTCCCAACGCGCAGTGGTTCTCCGACGGCACGCTGAACGCCTCGTATAACTGCGTGGACCGTCACGTCGACGCCGGCAAGGGTGACAAGGTCGCCTATCACTGGGTGGGCGACGCCGAAGGCGAGTCGCGCACGATTACGTACGCTCAACTCCAAAAGATGGTCGCTCAAGCCACGAACGCCTTGATTGAACTCGGCGTGAAGGAAGGCGACCGGGTCGCCGTCTACATGCCCATGATCCCCGAAGCGGTCATTGCCATGTTGGCGATCGTTCGACTCGGCGCTATGCACTCGGTCGTCTTTGGTGGATTCTCCGCTGACGCGCTTTCGAGCCGGATCCTCGACTCGGACTGCCGGTTCGTCGTGACCGCTGACGGGGCGTTTCGCCGCGGTGCGCCCAGTCCTCTCAAGCCTGCCGTGGATGAGGCTCTCCAAAGCTGCCCTGATGTCCAGGCCGTTTTGGTCGTTCGTCGTACGGGCGGCGACGTGAACTGGGTCGAAGGTCGCGATCATTGGTGGCATGACGTCGTCGATCGGCAGGCGGACACGCACACGTGCGAGTCGTTCCCGTCTGAACAAAAGATGATCATCATGTACACCTCGGGCACCACCGCGAAACCTAAGGGGATCTTTCACACGACGGGCGGCTATCTAACGCAGGTGGCGACGACGTACAGCCTGGTGTTCGACGTCAAGGTGGACACTGACGTGTGTTGGACCGCGGCGGACATCGGTTGGATCACGGGCCACAGCTACATCGTTTACGGCCCGCTCATCAACGGTGCGACTCAAGTGATGTATGAGGGTCTTCCCGACTCGGGAGGGCGCAATCGCTGGTGGAAGATCATTGCGCAGAACAAGGTCACGGTTCTCTACACCGCCCCGACCACGATTCGTACGTTGATGAAGTGGGGCGAGGAACACCCCGCAAGTCAGGACCTCTCCAGTCTGAGGCTCTTGGGCACGGTGGGTGAGCCCATCAATCCCGAGGCCTGGATGTGGTACCGCGAGCACATCGGAGGCAATCGATGCCCGATCGTCGACACGTGGTGGCAGACCGAGACCGGAGCCATCATGATCACGCCTCTCCCGGGCATCACGGCCACCAAGCCCGGCGCGGCGATGCGTCCGTTCCCCGGAATCTCGGTTGACGTCGTTGACAATGAGGGCAAGTCGGTGGGCAACGGCGAAGGAGGCTATCTCGTTATCACCAAACCGTGGCCGGCGATGCTTCGCGGCATCTGGGGTGACCCGGAGCGATTCAAGGAGACCTACTGGGCGCGGTTTCCGGGCGTGTATTTTGCCGGTGACGGCGCCAAGCGCGACGAGGACGGTGACCTCTGGCTGCTTGGTCGCATCGATGACGTCATGAACATCTCGGGACACCGTCTTTCGACGACCGAGGTCGAGCACGCACTGGTGGGCCATCCCGCGGTGGCCGAAGCGGCCGTCGTGGGCGCGAGCGACGAGATGACCGGCCAGGCCATCGTTGCCTTCGTGACGCTGCGCCTCTCGGCCGAAGACGCGAGCAAGGATCAGTCCGGCGTGATCGAAGAGCTCCGTCAGCACGTGGCGAGTGTGATCAGCCCCATCGCGAAACCGCGACAGATAATTTTGACGCCAGAGCTGCCCAAAACGCGCTCGGGCAAGATCATGCGCCGGCTCCTTCGTGACGTCGCGGAGAACCGTTCGTTGGGCGACGTCACGACGTTGCTGGACCCGACGGTCGTCAACATGATCTCTGATCTGATGGTGGAACACCAAAACGACAACGACTAGGAGTCGAACCCTAAGCCAAAGGCATCGAGCAGTTTCAGCCAGAGATTGCGGCGTCCGTCGCGCTCATCGGCGCGCTTGATCGACCACTGCGTCAATCTGATGAAGAGCCACTTGAAGGGCTCTGGCGGAAAGGGCATTGGTTTGTGGCGCACCATGGCGAGGTTCGCGGCCTCACTTTGGCGTCCGTCAAGAAGGTCGAGCATCACCGACGCGCCGAATCGTGTGGAGGCAACGCCGAGGCCCGTGAAGCCAAGGACGTAGGCGACCTTGCCTCCGTAGGCGGTCTCCCAAAAGGGTGAGAATCGCGTGCACGTGTCAATGGCACCACCCCAGGCGTGCGTGAACTTGACGCCGGCGAGTTGTGGGAACGTCTTTAAGAAGTGCTTCGCGAGGGTCGCGTACGTCTCCGCGTTGAACTCGTAGTCGCGTTTCGCCTTGCCACGAAAGGTGTAAATCGCGTCGTAGCCGCCCCAGAGGATTGAGTTGTCGTTGGTGAGCCGGTAGTAGTGGAACTGGTTGCCGGCATCGGCGACTCCCTCTCGACCGCGCCAGCCAATGCTCGATAACTGCTCGTCGCTGAGGGGCTCGGTGACCAGGACGTAGTCAAAGACGGGGACGACGTACTTGCGAGCTTTGCGTACCAGGGGAGGAAAGACGTTGGTCGCGAGCGCCACGCGCGCGGCCGTCACCGCTCCGTAGGGAGCGTGAACGCGAACCGCGTCGTCGACGTCCTCAAGCCATTCGACCTTGGAGTTTTCAAAGATCTTCACCCCGAGCGATAGACAGGCTCGTTCGAGCCCCCACACCAGACGTGCCGGGTCGACCAGGGCGGTGCCGTCGTGGTCGAAGAGGGCTCCTTCATAGGAGGGGGAGTGGATGCGAGCTTGCACCTCCTCCTTCGAGAGCACTTCAACGTGGTCGCCCATTTCATTTCGCAGTTCGGCCTCTTGAGCCATGTTGCGAAACTGCCAGGGCGCGACCGCGACTCGCAGTTCTCCCACGCGTTCCCAGTCACATTCGATGTCGTAGCGATGCACGGTGGCTTCGATTTCGTCGAGGTTCTCTCGACCAAGTCGCTCGATCGTGCGCATTTCACTTCGAAATCGACGCATTCCGTTGGTGAAGCCGTGCGTCAATGAGGCACTGCAAAAGCCGCCGTTGCGTCCCGAGGCGCCGGCACCGGTTTCGAACTGCTCCACGACCACCACTTCTCGAAGCGGATCGCGTTCCTTGGCGAGCAGAGCCGTCCACAGGCCCGTGTAGCCAGCGCCGATGACGCACAGGTCGGCGCCGACGTCACCGATCAAGGCGGGATGCGAACTGGGTTCCAGGGGATCTGAGTCCAGCCACCACAACTCGGGCTGGACCTCAGCAAGGTGGCGCAAGACGAAGGGGTCCTTCTTCTCCATAGCCATCCAACCAGCGGTTGGAATCACCCTCTCTGGTGAATCTCCGACCCTGTCGGGGCGGGCCATGCGCACGCACGACGATTCATCCAGTGTACCGAGCCGATTGCTTTCGTTCTGTAACCTTCCTCACGTGGAGTCCTCGTCGAATCCCCGTTTGGTCGCCTTTGACCTTGAAACGACTGGAGTCGACGCCTTCTTTGACCGTCCCGTTTCCTTTGGTTTCGTTGAGCGAGGGAGCGAAGGTGGGTTTTTAGAGGTCGGCGGCTTGGTGAATCCAGGCGTGGCCATACCCCCGGGTGCTGCGTCCATTCACGGCATCACGGACGTGATGGTGCGCGACGCGCCACTTCTCGCCGACGCCATCGAACTCATCGCCGAAAGCATCTTGGAGGTATGGCGAGCGAACGGGGCCATCGTCGGAATGAACGTGGCCTACGACCTCACCATGGTAAACAGCGTTCTCGTCCACTTCGGCCTCGCGCCACTGTTGCCCGTGGGACCCGTCCTCGACATCCTCATCATTGATCGCCACTTTGATCGCTGGCGACGCGGCTCGAGACGTCTCAGCGACCTCTGCACGTTTTACGGAGTGAGGCTTGACGACGCTCACGCCGCCGTTGACGACGCGCGCGCCAGCCTGCTCGTCCTGGAGGAGCAGTTTCGTCGCTTTGATGAGCTTCGCGACCTCGCCGTTGACGTCTGGAACGAGAATCTTGGCCAGTGGTACCGCGACTGGCTCGCTAACTTCTCCGCCTATTTGGAGAAAAGAGGTGAACTGCCCATCGGGCGCGGCCGCTATTCCTGGCCCGTTCACATGTTTGACTCGCAGATCTAACCCGCGAGGGTGCGCTGAAATGACTGCTCGCGCCCCTAGGCGCTGGCCTTTCCTCGTGCAATGAGAGGGCTCAGCCGCCTTATCCAATTCTTATATTTCTCTTAGAAAGGAATTGACGGCTCTTTGCAACGCGCCACTTTATTTTGAACCATGGACCCAGGGCCCAGTCGGGACAACGATGTCACCACCCCCGTGTTCGACGTTAAGGGTCATTTTCTGACTACGAGTTCCCAGAGCGCGAAGCGCGCGTGACGGTTCGGGCGCCTGATCAAGTTCTTAGGCTTGATTGAAAGTGAAAAGTCACCGATTCGCGGTGTGCGTCGATCCAACTGGAGGAAGTTGAATGCAGAAGAAAACCAAAATCTGGAGCGCGGTCGTTGTCGCGATCGTGGCGGCCGTGATCATCGTGCTCGTAGTGAGTTCTAGTAACAGTCCAAATACGCCGAAGCAGGCTACGAACCAGACGCTCTCCATCGCTGAAGGAGCCGGCGCGTCGCCGAACTACATCCTGCCCTTCTACCCTCCGTCACAGTGCACCGTGACGAACACATCGCAGTTTCAACAGATGATGTATCGACCTCTTTACTGGTTCGGCCTCGGCGCCGACGCTGGCATTCAGCCCAACCTCTCCGCGGGTCAACCTCCGGTCTACAGCAATAACAATCAGACGGTGAGCGTGACGACGAAGGGATGGAAGTTCGCGAATGGCGAAACGGTCAACGGTCAGTCCGTCATGTTCTTCTTGAACCTCTACAAGGCCGAACCGGCAGAGTTCTGCACCTACAGCAAGGGGTTGGGCATTCCTGACCAGGTCAAGAGCGCCACGGTAAGTGGAAATACCGTCACGCTCAAATTGACGGCTCCGGTCAACCCCCTGTGGTTTACGGACAATCAGTTGGCGACCATCACGCCCCTCGCGAGCTCATGGGACACCACTGGCACCACCGCGAAGGCCGGATGCGCCACGGGCGCCTACGGTGCCGCTTCAACGATCAGCGCCTGTAAGAGCGTCTGGACCTACTTAAACGCCCAGGCTTCGAAGATCTCAACCTTCACGAAGTCGATGTGGCAGGGCGGAGTGGACGGTCCCTGGACCCTCACGGCCATGGACGGGCTCGGAAACGCGACCTTCAGCGCTAACCCGAAGTACTCGGGACCCCAAAAGCCGATGGTGAAGAAAGTGAAGCTGGTCGCGTTTTTGACCGCTTCGGCCGAGCAGAACCAGTTGATCGCTGGAAACATCGACTTTGGGTACGTCGACTCATCGGTACTGACCCAACCAGCGCCTGCGCCGGGTGTGGCGGGTCCGAACTGGTCCCAGATCGCGAGTAAGTACAACCTTGTGGTTGTTCCGACCTTCTCCAACAACTACATGAACCTCAACTTCGGCAACAACCCTGGTGCGAAGTTCTTGGATCAGCTCTACATTCGCCAAGCGCTGCAACTCACAATCAATCAGTCGGCGATCATTAAGAACGACTTTAAGAACTACGCCACGCCGACCTGGTCTGAGTTGCCTCCCTCAACTCCTTCCTCAGAGTCCGGACCGATCAAGAATCATTACACGTTCAATCTCGGGCGAGCCGCCGCGTTGCTCAAGAGCCACGGCTGGACGAAGTCCGGCACGACCCTGACGTGCGCCAACCCTGGAACTGCTGCGAACCAATGCGGAACTGGAATCACACTGGGCACGCCCTTGAAGTTGAACATTGAGTGGGCCTCGGGTACTCCTTCGCTCGACACCGAGATGAACGCGGTCATCGCGTACTGGGGTTCCCTGGGCATTCAGACGTCACACGCCACAGCGACCTTCGGCCAGGTCGCCGGAGCCTGTCCTTCGGCCTACACCAAGACCACGACGTTTGACATCTGCAACTGGGGTGGGGGATGGCTGTACGCGCCGGACTACTTCCCCTCGGGCGAGCCGCTGCTCTTGACGGGCGCGGGGTCCAATAGCGGTCAATACTCCGACCCGAAGATGGACGCGTTGATTCGCGCGACGCTAACGGCGAACGTGAAGCTGACCGAGTACGGCCAGTACACCGCCGACCAGCTGCCGGTGCTGTACGACCCGCTCAGCACCTACCAATATGAGTTCAAAAAGACGCTCCAGAGCAAGATTGGCTTTCAGAGCGTGCTGCTCAACTACACACCGGAGTACTACTACTTCACGAAATAACTCATCGTGACGAGGAGTCACCACAACAGTTCTCTGGAGCAGCGCGGACTTCGCCAAGTTCGCGCTGCTCCAGCGTTACTGGCCCCTACAATCGCTTTAATATGAGCAACACGGTGCACGCAACCGTCCGCGAGGGCGGCGCCAAGCGACTTCCTCGCCACGTCGGCATCCTCCCCGACGGCAATCGGCGCTGGGCTCAGGGTCAAGGATTCGAGAAGCAAGAAGGTTACCACTTTGGGCTGCAGCCGGGTCTGGAATTGTACAGCGAATGCCTGGCGCTAGGCATCCCGGAAATTACCTTCTATGGATTCACAGTGGACAATACGAAACGTCCTTCTGCCCAGATTGAAGCATTTCGCGACGCGTGCGTGCAGGCGGTGGCTGAGCTCGAGAAGAGGGACGCGGATCTACTTGTTCTGGGCAACACCCAGTCGGCGCTCTTTCCGAAAGAACTCATGCGCTATACGCAACGGACTCGAATAGGCGAGGGCCGTATCAAGGTGAACTTCCTGGTGAATTACGGCTGGAGCTGGGACCTTAACCACTCACTGAAGCACCCCGACGCGAGCCAGCGAGAAAACGTCGCCGACGGCATCGCGTCCGCCGATATTTCGAGAATTGATCTCATCGTGCGCTGGGGCGGTGGTCGCAGACTCAGTGGTTTCTTGCCCGTCCAGTCGATCTACGCTGACTTTTACGTGATCGATGAACTGTGGCCGGACTTTTCGCTCGACCAGTTTCACGCGGCACTGGCGTGGTACCAGGACCAGGACGTCACTCTTGGTGGATAGAGCGTGCGCGGGTCCTCGCCTCAATTCATTCGCGGAGACGACGGCGTCCCTCGAGTGAGAGGGGTGCCTTAGCGGGCATGATGGCTCCTGGTGCCATGGGTGCGTCAACAGATCCGCAAGGCCAAGGGGGTTCGATTCAGGCCAAGAGATAGGTCTATGGGTAGAGCAGCTAGACGTCGTCGTGGGGTGCGACGACGATCTCGTAGCGCGGGTTGAGGATGACCGCCTCTTGGTTGCGCGACTGAATGGTGCCGGTGGCCACCAAGCGCGTTCCGCGCTCGATGCCCGGCACGTTCGTGCGTCCCTGAAACACTAAGGTGACCGAACCGGTTTCATCGGCGATCACGCAGCGCATCTCCTTGGAGTTTCCTCGGTCATTGATCGTAAGGGACCGAACGCGCCCAGCGATTTCAACGTGTTCGCGCGCCACGAGGCCCCCGATCGGTCGAGCGGTGGGCGAGCGCTCCGCCAGCATGACGTCAGCCCCCAAATGAACGTTCACGCGTTGGCCCCCGCGATGAATTTCATCGGCGTCACCCACCTCGCTCGCCGAGCGTGCGAGACGACGCCTCGGATGAAAGGGCACGATGGTGGCCGACGTGCGCGGCACGTGGGTGATGGCCGCGGCGATGGCGTCGGCCGTCCGGTCGTGCAAAAGACGTTGTAGCCGCGAACTGAAGCCGCGCCGCGGGAGCACGACCATGCAAAACACGTAGCGATCACGCACCGTGTCAGCGACGATCTCGAGCGCCGCCCTATCGATTCGGCGGTCGTCGCACGCCGCTATTTCAAGCGGGATCCCGACCGAGGCCGTTGCGGGTGCACCCCACTTTTTCTCGAGCTCGCGGGTCACCATCGGGTCGACGTCGAAGTGAACGGCGCGAATTGACGGAATGTTGAGCGAGTTGCAGTAGTGCAGGGCCCGTTCGGTCACGATGTCATATGTGTCGACGAACAGCACGAGTCGATTCATCCGCGTCTGATTCACGGCTCGCGAGGTCGTGTTGGAGAACAATTGTTCTTCGTCGCGGTATTGGCGGTTGAGGCGAAGCAACGTCACGTAGAGCACCGGGCCAACGACCGCAATGATCCAGGCGCCTTCCGCGAACTTCGCGATCAGGAAGATCACGACGACGGTGGCGGTTACCACGGCCGAAAGTGCGTTCACCATTACTCCAAAGCGCCAGTGACCCGAGCGTTCGCGCAGGTGACGCGCCACCATCCCCGAACCTGCGAGGGCGAAGCCGGTGAAGACACCGATCGCGTAGAGAGCCACCAGGGCGTTGAGCCGGGCGTCAAAAACAATGATGAGCGAGAGCGAAATCACGCCCAGCACGATGATGCCATTGGAAAATACCAGTCGATGCCCTCGCTTAGTCATCTGGCGCGGTAGGTACCGATCGGTGGCGATGTAGTTCGCGAGGAATGGGAAGCCATTGAACGACGTATTGCCCCCGGTGTAAAGGATGAGGAGTGTGGCGAACTGCACCAGATAGAAGATGGCGTGACCGGCGCCATGGCTGCCGAAGACGACCATGACTTCCTGGCTCACGACGGTAGGCGAACCCGCCTGGTAGGGCATCGAGTGCGTCCAGGCGGCGAGCAGCGTGACTCCGAGAAGCAAGAATGAAAGGATGCTCGACATCATCACGAGAGTGAAACGGGCGTGCCTGGACTCGGGTCGCCGGAAGCTGGTTACGCCATTCGAGATCGCTTCAAGCCCAGTGAGCGAGGAGCCGCCGTTGGCGTAGGCGCGCAGAAGCGTCAAAAACGCGAGTCCCATGAGAAGTCCGTTACCAGGGTGTCCGAGTCGTCCGTCGACTAGAAGATGTTTGGCGGGCATGGCAATGTGGTGCAGACTTCCGTTCAACTCCTTCACGACGCCAACGACGATCGTGGAGCTCATCATCGTGACGTAAAAGTAGGTCGGCAACGCAAAATAGCGACCGGCCTCCTTGATCCCGCGCAGGTTGCCAAGTATGAGCAGCAGTACCACGGCGACCGTGATTTCGAGAGTGAGTGGCTGCAGCGCCGGGAAGGCCGAAGTCAGCGCCGCGGTGCCAGCTGAGCACTGCACGGCCACGGTGACCACGTAGTCGATTAAGAGGGCTACGGCCGCGATCTGGGCAACGCGGGGCCCGAAGTTGTCGCGCGCCACGACGTAGGAGCCTCCCGCGGTCGTGTAGTACTTGATGACGTCGAGGTAGGAGACGGTCACCAGGAAGAGAACACCCAAAATCACGAACATGATTGGAACGACGAGAGAGAAGGCCGCCAGGCCGATGTACGGGGTCAATTGGGTGAGGATTTCTTCGGTGCCGTACGCGGAGGAGGAGATGCAGTCTGGGGCGAGTACGCCCAGGGCAATGGGTTGACTCAGGCGCTCTTCGCTCAACTGCTCGGTCACCAGCGGAGGTCCAAGCAAGATCCGCTTCAGCCGGTAGATAAGAGACTCGGGATAGACGTCGGCGACGTTGGCGTGGGACGTGAGAACAATGGGATTCACGAAGGGGGGCCGCTCATTATCCGCCACGGTTCCCAACCTAGAAATCACGCTGTTATGAACTCGTTGAGACGACCTTCGCCCGCGTGAAGATTCCGTGAAGGTCACCGCAAAATCTGGGTCTTGCCCACTGGTCGTGACGGGCGCGAAAGGCGAGACTAGGAGGGTGCACACTGGAAAGCTCCGCGTCTACCTCGGCTCGGCGCCCGGAGTCGGTACGACGTATCGAATGCTCGAGGAAGGAAATCGACGACGAGCCCGTGGAGCCTACGTTGTTGTTGGCTTCGTCGACACGCACGCCCGTGTCCATACTGACGAGCAGCTCGGCGACCTGGAGGTGGTGGTCGGACACGGGTGCCAACAGCGCGAAATGGATGTCGCGGGGATTGTGCGACATTGTCCCGACGTAGTACTCGTCGACGAGCTTGCGTGGCGGCACGAGGGTGCACCTGACTACCCGACGCGCTGGGACGAGATAAGGGTCCTGCTCGACGCTGGCATCGACGTCATCACGACCGTCGACATCGCCGATGTCGAGTCAGTGCAGGGGGCGATCGCCGAGATCACGGCTCGCCGATCATCGGCCGTGATCTCCGACGAGATACTGCGCAGCGCCGACCAGGTGGAACTTGTCGACATCACCCCCGAAGCGCTACGTCGTCGACTTGCGCACGGCAATATCTACGACTTCGCCACGCTCGATCCGTCACTCTCGAACTACTTTCGAGCCAGTACCCTCGCGGCTCTACGCCACGTGGCTGTGCTTTGGATTTCGGAGTACATCGAAGCGTCGCTGCATCGATACCGCGACGAAGGACCGGTGCCCGTCGACGGTGAGCCGCGTGAGCGCGTCGTCGTCGCGGTGAGCGGTTTAGAATCTGACGAGGTGCTCGTAGAAAAGTCGGCCGGCATCGCGTCGCGCGTGAACGCAGAAGTGATCGCCGTGCACGTCACACCTTCGACGCGTACGCGACAAAGATTTGTTGACCTCGATCGTACGAAGGCGTGGGCGCGCGATAACGGCGTGGCCGTTCAAGAGATCGTCGACGACGACGTGGCTACCGCGGTGGTCGCCTTCGCCCAGTCCGAGCGCGCGTCTCAGATCGTGGTCGGATCAACGCAACGCCTAGCGCCATCACGTTCACGCAGCGTCGCCAGCGCCATCGTTCGACGTTCGCGAGGCATGGATGTACACGTTGTTGCGGTGGATGCTGGCGAGCCCATCCATCTTCGTCGACGCCGTAAGTCGCCCTTCACCTGGCGTAGACGGGTGAGCGCATTGGCCGTCATGGCGCTCGGACTGCCTGGACTCACGTGGCTGCTTTCGAATCTTCATTCGCGCGCGGTGCTCTCCATCGTGTTCCCCGTGTACCTGGCATTCGTCATCGCCCTAACGGTCGCTGGGGGATTCCTCGTGGGCGCGCTGAGCTCCATCGGTGCGTCGTTCTTCGAAAACTATTACTTCATCGCACCGCGTCACTCGTTCGTCATCGCCCGCGCCGCCGATCTCGCCGCCGTCGTGGCATTCCTCGCGTTTTCGCTCGTGGCCAGCGTGGTGGTGAATGAGTTCACCAAGCGCTCCAACGAGGCCGAACGGGCGCGCTCCGAAGCCGAAATCCTCACGAAAGCGGCCGCAACGGTCGCCACCAGTCACGACGACCTACAGCCCATCCTTGACTCCCTTCGGGCCATTTTCAACTTCGGAGCAGTCGAACTGCTGAGCAAGGTGGACGAGAGATGGGAGATTGAATTGTCGAGTGGATCGCTCGACAACGCGTCACCGGCCGTATCGGAGTTGCCCATCGACGCGAGCCACTCACTGCGGGTCCACGGCGAGTCAGTGGACCCGCACGATCGCGCGATGCTGAACGTGTTCGCCGGAAGGGTGGCCGTGGGACTTCGATCCCAACAAGTGGAGCGCGAAGCCTCGGCGATGAGAGCACTGGCCGAAGCCGACGCCCTTCGTACCAGCCTTTTGCGCGCCGTATCGCACGATCTGCGAACACCACTCGCGACCATCGAAGCGAACGTCTCGACCCTCTTGGCGCAGGACGTCACGTGGTCGGCTGCGGATCAACGGGCCTTTTTGAATGTCATCGAGAAGGAGGTCCACCGCCTCACGCGACTTGTGACGAATTTGCTCGACGCGGGTCGCCTCGAGGCGGGTGTCGTGACGTCACGTCGGGTGAGTGTCGAAATCGACGATCTGGTAGCCAGCGCGTTAGAGACCATTGACACTCAGGGTCGGACTCTGCAAATCGATATTCCCGATACGTTGCCGAGTGTGATGACCGACCCCGATCTGTACGAGAGGGTCATTGCGAACATCATCGCCAATGCCTGTCGTTTCGGTCCTGCCGAGGAACCGGTCGGGATTCGCGCGGGAGTCAACGTAGGCTCGTTGGATCTTTTGGTGATCGATCGCGGACCGGGCATCGACCAGTCCATGGTGGAGAGGATGATCGCGCCATTTCAGCGCCTGGAGGACGACGGTTCGGGCGCGGGGCTCGGGCTCACGGTGGCGTCGGGTTTCGTGGAGCTCTTGAATGGCTCGATGCGCATGGAGAACACGCCGGGCGGTGGGCTGACGGTCGTGATCACGATCCCCTTGGATGATCGGCGTTGAACCAGGTTGAGATTCTCGTCGTTGATGATGAGATGCAGATACTTCGCACACTCCGTGCGAACCTTGAGGCGCGTGGCTACGCCGTCCGCACGGCGGCCGACGGCGATGAGGCCCTCCGGGCGATCAGCGAGCGTAGCCCCGACCTTTTGATCCTGGACTTGGGTCTGCCGAGGAAGTCGGGACTCGAGGTGCTGAGATCACTGCGCTCTTGGAGTGACCTTCCGGTCATCATCGTTTCGGCACGTAACGGTGATGCGGACAAGATCGCGGCTCTCGATGAGGGCGCCGATGACTTTTTGACCAAACCCTTTTCGATCGGTGAACTGCTGGCCCGAGTGCGCGCGACGCTTCGTCGCATCGTGCAGGTGGAGCACAGCCCCGTCATGACCACATCGGACTTTTGCATCGACTTTGCCAAGGGGGAGGTGACCCGGTCCGGTCAGCTCGTTCACTTGACGCCCATTGAGTGGAAGATCGTGAAGGTGCTTACGCAGTCCGAAGGACGCCTGGTCACCCAGCGAACGCTACTCAGCGAGGTGTGGGGCGCGCAGTACGTGGATGAGACGGGCTACCTACGAGTGCACATGACCCACATCCGACGAAAGTTGGAACCGGAGCCGGCCAGGCCCCGATATTTTCGAACCGAACCCGGCATTGGATATCGCTTCCACGACAGCAGCGCCGAGAACGTCACGGAGCCCACGTAGCCCGCTCGATCTCGCCGCGGCCAACAGGCCAGCACATTCTGGTCGCGGGCTCTTGTATGGCAAGACAGCGTAGGTTTCGGTGTTCGACGAGGAGCCTGAACGTGCGGATCCGAAATCCCGCGCGGTGTCCCCGTGCCGAATAATCTTCAAATACGTGCGAACACGCCTTGGTCGGGCTGGGGAGATTTGAACTCCCGATCTCTCGGCCCCCAGCCGAGCGCTCTAGACCAAACTAAGCCACAGCCCGTGGAAGGAAAATCTTAGCCGGGTCGCCTTAGCTGGCTGGACGATGTGAACCGTGAGCCTGGTTTGGATGCGTCAACCAGGCGCGTGCCTCACACAGATAGGCGATGGTCTCGCCGGTCGCCTTCGCTCGAATTGCATCATGAATTCGCTCGTCGAGTGCGTCGATCAACTTCTCAGTATTCACTGACCTCTCCTCCGTTTATCCACCCGCCGCCGCGGTGAGGATCTCCACCGCTGACTGATCGGGAATGCTGGTTGACGGCCAATTTGAACGCGTCACGATGACGCCGTTGACGGCGACCGCGACGCCGCGAGTCTCGATTGAAAGTTGTTCAAGCAGCGAAACGACGGTCAAACCCGAGAATTCGTGTTCCACGCCGTTGACCGTGATCACGAGCAGGTCCGTACGAGTTCGAGGGTTTCACGCGAGGCCAGGGGCGCCATCGTCACCCCGTGGCGAAAATGACCCGAGGACCAGATCCAACGACCCCCTTCGAGGACTTCATTGAAGTAGTCGAGGTCGTCCGAAACGGGTCGAAGTCCGAAGCGCGTCTCGATGAGCTGAGCTCCGTCCAAACTCGGCACGATTTCGAGAGCGTCTCGCAAAAGGCGTGCCAGCTCGCCAACTTCGACACGAGCATCGGGTCGCTCCTCGGCGGTTGCTCCGGCCACACAGTAACCACCGGGTCGACTGACGAGATAAAAGGACCGCCCCCTCACGAACGCGCGCAAAGTGGGCTGTTCGGAGCGATCCGTGCCCATCAAACGAACGGTGATGCCTCGAATGGGGCGAATCGAATGCTTAGCGCGCACGCCACCAGGTAAGGCGCCTGCGCCCGTTGCCAGAATCCCCAACTCCGCCTTGACGTGGCGCGTGTCGCTATGGGCGACGACGCCCTCGCTCGTCGTTTCGACTCGGTTCACCCGTTCCGTTACGAGTTCAACGCCCAGAAGCTGATTCGCTTGAAGCAAGGCCGACACGGCGTCGTCGGGGTCGATCCACCCGTCACCGCTGAATTGGTAACCTTCCACGACCCGCGGGGTCACCCACTCAAAGAGTTCCGGTCGTTCGCTTCGAAATACCTTCTCAAAGTGGGCGTTGAACTGCCTGGCCACCTGGGCGAACTGCTCGACTTGAGCTCGGTCGCTCGCGTCCCATCCGATAACGAGCGTGCCCGTCATCGTTACCTGCGGAGAGTGACCACATACTTCTTGAAGTTGCGAGCCAAGTTCACGCCACGCGTCGATGGCGCCCAGTTGGTGCTCGTAGAGCGCTCTTTCGCCGGGAACGAGTTCAGCGCTCGGAGCAAGCATTCCCGCGGCGGCCCAGGTGGCTCCACGCGCGGGCGTCGGATCAAAAAGTGTCACGCGCCACTGCTCGCGCGCGAGCCGAAATGCGGTCGTCAGACCGATGATTCCGCCCCCGACGACAATGGCATGACGAGGTTCTGGCACGAGACCAGCGTAGGGCCCGTTGGAGTGGAGAGGTTATAGGTATAATGACGAGTGGGTCAGCGTTGTCCCAAAGGCAACGACATGACAAAAACTCTCTACGACCCTTCTTTTGAACACGACGCCTGTGGCGTTGGAATGATCGCCGATCTGACGGGCACGCCCACGTTCGGAACGATCAGCGACGCGTTGACCATTCTTGAGAACCTCGAGCACCGCGGGGCCGTGGGCGCCGACGTTGACAGTGGCGACGGGGCCGGCGTCTTGATTCAAATGCCCGATAGTTTCTTACGCCTCGTGCTGGACGTCGAGCTTCCGCCCGAAGGCAGTTACGGCGTCGGCCAATGGATGCTTCCCCGTGACGAAGATCTTGAGGGCCAACAACGGGCGATTGAACGAGTTTTTGCGGACTTGGGCCTGGTGACCTTGACCTGGCGGCGCGTTCCGGTTGACTCGAGCATCCTTGGTCCATCGTCGCGGTCGTCAGAGCCATCGATGTTCCAACAGATTGTCGTCGCCTCGAAGGGCAGTGACCAACTGGAAGGTTTGCTCTACTGCGCTCGCAAGCTCGTCGAACACCGGTCCCTGGCGTACGCCTCTTCGTGTTCATCCAAGGTTTTGATCTACAAGGGAATGCTTTCGTCGCCCCAATTACGCTCTTACTACGAGGACCTACGAGACGAGCGCTTGACGTCGGCGATCGCGGTCGTGCATAGCCGGTTCTCGACCAACGTCTTGCCACGCTGGGACCTCGCGCAACCCTTCCGCTTCATCGCGCACAACGGAGAGATCAACACGGTTCGCGGGAATCGCAACTGGATGGTCGCGCGAGAGACGACCCTGACGAGCGAAAATCTTCCCGTCAACGCGACCGATCTCGCTCCCATCATCACCACCAATATGAGCGACTCCGCCAGTTTCGATGAAGTCGTTGAGCTCCTTGTCCAAAGCGGGCGCTCGCTCCCGCACGCGATCTTGATGATGATTCCCGAGGCTTGGGAGCGATCCACGTTCATGAGCACGAAGCGTCGCGACTTCTACCGGTTTCACGCTGGGCTGATGGAACCCTGGGATGGTCCCGCCTCGGTGACTTTCTGCGACGGCAATGTCGTGGGCGCGGTACTTGACCGAAATGGACTCCGCCCGGCGCGCTACTGGGTGACCAAGGATCAGCGAGTCATCTTCGCGAGTGAGGTGGGTGTATTGCCCATTGACCCCGCCAATGTTGAGCGCAAGGGCCGGCTCCAGCCCGGCAAGATGTTCTTGGTTGACCTCAGTCTCGGGCGCATCGTCGACGATGACGAACTTAAGGACGATCTGGCGTCGCGGGCTCCTTATGGCGAATGGCTCGAGCGTCAGCAGATTTCGCTCGACGCGATCGAAACGCCCTCGACGCTCACGCCCAGTCACGCGACCGTCATTCGTCGTCAGAAGAGCTTTGGCTACAGCGAAGAGGATTTGCGCCTCATTGTTCGCCACATGGCCCAAGTGGGAGAAGAGCCCATAGGTTCGATGGGCTCTGACACCGCACTCGCTGTTCTCTCGCGTCTGCCACGATCCATCTTTGACTACTTCTCGCAACTCTTCGCGCAAGTCACCAATCCGCCGCTCGACGCGATCAGAGAAGAGCTCGTCACGTCCACACGCGTCACTATTGGGGGCGAGGGGAATCTGCTCAGCGAATCACCGCGGCACTGCCGCCAGGTGGTGCTTCCTTCACCAATTCTGAGCGTCGAGGAACTTTCCAAGCTCCGTTGGATCGAGGAGCAAACTGGTGTGGTGGGCTTTCGCGCCGTCGCCGTCGACACGTTGTTCGCGGCGCACGGCGCCGCGAGCGCCGCCGAAAGATTGGCGAGTGCCATTGACGAGATCGCCGACAAAGTCGTGGAGGAAGTTCGCGCGGGGGCTAACATCATCATCCTTTCGGACCGGGGTTCACTAGCCGCCTACGCCGCCGTTCCGAGTCTGCTCATCACTTCAGCGGTGCATCACCGTCTGGTGAACGAACATTTGCGCACGAGTGCCGCGTTGATCGTCGAAACGGGTGACGTACGTGAAGTGCACCATGCGGCGTTGCTGCTGGGATTTGGCGCCTCGGCGGTGTGTCCCTACTTGGCCTACGAGTCCATCGACGCCCTGGTCGAAGCGGGGGAACTCAACGAGCTTGACGCCTTCGAAGCCCGGTACCAATACGGAAAGTCGCTCAACAAGGGCCTCGTCAAGGTCATGTCCAAGATGGGCGTCAGCACGGTGGCCAGTTACGTCGGCTCACAGCTTTTTGAGGCCGTCGGGCTTTCTCAGGAGGTGCTGAGCCGCTATTTCCCGGGCTTTCACTCTCGCGTGGGCGGAGCCACGCTCGATCGCATCGCCGAAGACGTCGTGCACTGGCACGACGAAGCCTACGGACCGCCGTCGGTCGATCGTGTTCAGCTGACGAATCGGGGGGAATATCAGTGGCGCCGCGACGGCGAACTGCATCTGTTTAACCCACGTACCGTGCAAAAGCTCCAGCACGCGACGCGAGAGAAGCGATACGACATTTTCAAGGAGTACACGCGAATGGTCGACGAACAGACTGAGGCGTCACTGACGTTTCGAGGTCTGCTGGAACTGAATTCGTCTCATGCGCCGCTACCCTTAGACGATGTTGAGAGCGTGTCATCGATTCTGAAGCGCTTTTCTACCGGCGCCATGTCCTACGGTTCAATCTCCGAAGAGGCCCACACCACTCTCGCTATAGCGATGAATCGTCTCGGCGGAAAATCCAACACCGGAGAGGGTGGTGAGGACGCCGAACGATTCGATACGTCGGATTCGCGCCACAATCGACGCTCGGCCATTAAGCAGGTCGCTTCTGGCCGCTTTGGCGTCACGAGCGAGTACCTGGTCAACGCCGACGATATTCAAATCAAGATGGCTCAAGGTGCCAAGCCCGGCGAGGGCGGCCAACTGCCGGGCTCGAAGGTGTGGCCCTGGATCGCGAAGACGCGCCATTCCACGCCGGGCGTAGGCCTGATCTCACCTCCGCCTCATCACGACATCTACTCCATCGAAGACCTCGCCCAACTCATCTACGACCTAAAGAACGCCAATGACCAAGCTCGAGTGCACGTGAAACTCGTCAGTGAGCAAGGTGTGGGTACTATCGCCGCTGGCGTGGCCAAGGCTCACGCTGACGTGATCTTGATCTCCGGCCACGATGGTGGGACGGGAGCCGCCCCGCTGACTTCGCTCAAGCACGCGGGCACGCCCTGGGAGCTTGGCCTGGCCGAGGCGCATCAAACTCTCGCGACAAACGGCCTGCGCAGTCGCGTGGTCCTGCAAGTCGACGGCCAACTGAAGACCGGTCGCGACGTCATCATCGCGGCACTACTCGGAGCGGAGGAATTTGGCTTCGCCTCGGCACCCCTGGTGGTCGAGGGTTGCATCATGATGCGAGTGTGTCATCTCGACACCTGTCCCGTCGGCATCGCCACCCAAAACCCTCGCTTGCGCGAACGTTTCACGGGCAAGCCTGAGTTCGTGGAGAACTTTTTTGAGTTCATCGCCGATGAGGTCCGTGAGTATCTGGCGGCGTTGGGCGTGCGAACCATCGACGAACTCATTGGCGACACTTCGCGACTACGGGTCCGCGAGTGCGAGCAAAGTCGCAGTGACCTTGATCTGTCGGCGCTACTGATGAGCGTCGAACCTGATCAACGCCGTCAAAGCATTAAGCAGGACCACGGACTGGACCAAGCGCTCGACTGGCGTTTTCTCTCCGAAGCCGTGACCGCCGCGAACCAGGGGACGCCCGTTCGTTTTCAGTTGGCGGTCCACAACGTGGATCGGGCCGTGGGGACGTTGACGGGCTCGGCGATCACGCGCTCGCTGGCGGGACGTACGCTTGACGATGACCACGTCGTCATCGAGCTCGACGGCTCTTCGGGACAGAGCCTCGGAGCATTTATGCCCAAGGGGATCACCCTTCGCCTCGTGGGCGACACCAACGACTACGCGGGCAAGGGCCTTTCCGGTGGGCGCGTCATCGTTCGCCCACCGTTCACCTCCTCGTTTTCGAGCGAAGAGAACATCATCGCTGGCAACGTCATCGGCTACGGCGCCACGAGCGGGGAGATATTCATCCGCGGTGTCGTGGGCGAGCGATGCGGCGTGCGTAATTCGGGCGCGACCATCATCGTTGAGGGGACAGGGGACCACGCCGCTGAGTACATGACCGGTGGGGTGCTGGTCGTGCTGGGCGACGTGGGGCGCAATCTCGCTGCGGGCATGAGTGGCGGGACGATCTATCTTTACGACCCTCTGAGCCGCGTCCACGACCACTTGAGCGCCGGGGTCTACGAGATCGACCCGCTCGAGTTGGGCGACGATGACTTCTTGCACTCCTTGCTGGAGCGTTTCGAAGAGGAAACCGGCTCGGTGGTGGCCCGACGCATCACTCAAAATTGGCGTGAAGAGCGGATGAACTTCATTCGAATCGAGACCTCAGAGTACCAACGCGCGCGAGACGAGACGCGTAATGGGTAAGCCCACTGGCTTCTTAGAGTTCGAGCGCCGCGGACCGCGCTACCGACCCGTGCCCGTTCGTATCCGTGACTGGCACGAGGTCTACGAGCCCCAGGACGACGACGAGATCCGCGAACAGGGATCGCGCTGCATGGACTGCGGCATCCCCTTTTGCATGCAAGGTTGTCCGTTGGGAAATCGGATTCCCGTGTTCAACGACGGGGTCTATAGAGGGCAGTGGGAACGAGCGGCGAGTCAGTTATTCGCGACCAATAACTTTCCCGAGTTCACTGGTCGCCTCTGTCCCGCCCCGTGTGAATCGGCGTGCGTTCTGGGCATCGGCTCTCAGCCCGTCACCATCGAACGCTTGGAATACGAAATCGTTGAGCACGCCTTTCGACTGGGCCTTCCGGTCAGTTCTTCGAGTGCGCCCGAAACCGGCAAACGCGTCGCGGTCGTTGGCTCAGGTCCCGCCGGTCTCGCCGCCGCCGCCCAACTTCGAAGCGTCGGACACGCGGTCTCGGTGTATGAACGCAGCGATCAGATCGGCGGCCTCCTTCGCTACGGCATCCCCGAATTCAAGATGGAGAAGTCGGTGCTCGATCGCCGTTTAGACGTCATGCGAAACTCCGGGGTCAAGTTCTACGCTGGGGTCACGATCGGAGCGGGGGGGATTCTTCTGCGCGATCTGCAGCGAAACCATGACGCCGTGGTCTTAGCCATTGGCGCGACGCGTCCGCGTCTGATCCCCGTACCGGGCGCCGACCTCGTTGGCGTCTACCCGGCCATGACCTATCTCGAAGCCTCGAATCGTGCCGTCACGGCCAACGTCGACTCTCCCATCAGCGCGGCGGGAAAGAGGGTCGTTATCCTCGGCGGGGGTGACACGGGGGCCGACTGCCTGGGTACCGCACACCGACAGGGCGCGGCGTCGGTCTTCCAAATCGAAATCATGGACCGACCACCCGACGAGCGGCCCTCGGATCAACCCTGGCCGACGATGGCGCGCCTCTACAAAACCACGTCGGCCCACGATGAGGGCGGCGAGCGGCGATTCTCCACTGAGACGCTGTCCTTCGAGGGGAACGAACGCCTCAAGCGAGTAAAACTCCGTGACCACGTGAAGGACGAAATGGTTGAAATGGAGATTGATTTGGTCCTGATCGCAGCTGGTTTTCTGGGCCCAGAACTTAGTGGTCTCGAGTTGGACGCGGCGCCCTACGTGAACGCGCGTGCGTCGCTCGCGGTGAGTAGTCAGTGGCGCCTCCATGACTACCCGGGCGCCACACCGATCTTCGCCTGCGGCGACGCTGTGCGAGGACAGAGTCTTATCGTTTGGGCCATTGCCGAAGGGCGAAGTGCCGCCGCCGCGGTCGACGCGCACTTGCGCGGGGGAGAGTCAACGCTGCCCGCATCCGTTGCTCCCTACGAGGTCTCGTGGTGAGACGCCGGTAGCATCGAGCGAGGCAGGCTTTCGACCAAGGGGGACACGTGAAGAGCACGATGCAGGACGCTCCGTTACTCATAAGTGGCATTCTTCGACACGGAGAGTTCATCTACGCCGACAAGAAGATCTTTACGGTGACCCCCGAGGGCGTCGAAGAGGCGACCTTCTTTGAGGTGTCCAAACGGGCCGAACGTCTCGCGGCCGCCCTCGAGCGTGTCGGCGTGCGCCGCGGCGAGCGTGTTGCCACCTTCATGTGGAACAACCAACGCCACATGGAGGCCTATTACGCCGTTCCGTCGATGGGCGCCGTTCTTCACACGCTCAACATTCGCCTGTTTCCCGAGCAACTGGCGTTCGTCATCAACGACGCGAAGGACAAGGTCATTATCGTGGACGCCTCGTTGGTGCCCCTTCTTTCTAAGGTGCGCGATCAATTGACCTCGGTCGAGCGCATCATCGTGGCGGGCTCCGGTGACGCCTCCGCTCTCGGAGAGACGCTTGACTACGAGACGCTCATTGACGCGGAGCGGCCCGGCTACGCGTGGCCCGAGTTGGACGAACGCGACGCCGCGATCATGTGTTACACGTCGGGCACCACCGGCAATCCCAAAGGCGTTGTCTATTCGCACCGTTCGACCTGGCTGCACTCGATGGCTTCAATGACGGCAAATTCCATTGGGCTTTGCGAGGGCGACCGTTGTCTTCTGATCGTGCCCATGTTTCACGTCAACGCCTGGGGCGCGGCCTTCACGGCCATGTTCGCCGGCATGGAACTCATCATGCCCCAAATGTTTCTCCAGGGGGAACCAATCGTGAAGATGATGCGCGAACTGCGACCCACCATTTCCTTGGGCGTACCCACCATCTGGAACGACGTCCTTCGAGCAATCGACGCGGACCCCGCGAGCGCCGATCTCTCGAGTCTGCGCGGGATCCTCGTAGGCGGTTCAGCGCTGCCTCGTCATATGATTGAGGTCTTCCGCGACCGCTTTGGCATCGACCTGATTCAAGGTTGGGGCATGACCGAGACCTCGCCCTTAGCGGCTGTCTCAATTCCTCCCGCGGGCACCGCGCGCGAGCAGCAGATTGATTACCGGGTCAAGGCCGGCCGGATCGTGGCCGGTGTGGAGGTGCGCGTTGCCGACGAGAACGGCGACATCGTCGCCAACGACGGGAAGACCGTGGGCGAATTTGAGATTCGTGGACCGTGGATCACCGGTTCGTACTACGGTGTCGACGACCCCGACAAGTTTCACGACGGTTGGCTGCGTACGGGCGACATTGGCACGCTCGACGCCGAAGGATTCATGGTCGTCAGCGATCGTACGAAAGACGTCATCAAGTCCGGTGGCGAGTGGATCTCCTCGGTGGAACTCGAATCCACCGTCATGGCGCATCCCGCGGTCTTCGAAGCCGCGGTGATCGCCATCCCCGACGAGAAGTGGCAGGAGCGGCCACTTTGCTGCGTCGTGCTGCGCCCCGACGCGACGGCCACGGCACAAGAGCTGCGCGACTTCCTCGCGACGCGCGTGGCTAAATGGTGGCTGCCCGAACACTGGACTTTCATCGAAGCGATTCCCAAGACCAGCGTTGGCAAATTCGACAAGAAGCTGCTACGAAAGCGATACGCCAACGGTGAACTCGACGTCGTCGCGACGTCGTGAGCGATTTCGAAGGGCTCGCCAACGACATCGCCGCGCTCGAAGCGCGTGTCACGGACGCCGTTTTCGATGCGGTACGTTCACAGATGCGTGGTGAAGACCCCGAAGAGGCCAAGGAACTCGAACGCCGACTCTCAAAAGTCCGACGCAGTCTGCAAAAGGCCGAGCATCTGCTTCGCCAAAGTGAAGGCTAGAGATCGTTCACGACGTCAATGAGCTGGCGAAGGAGTGCGTAGTGACGGCCGTCAAAGTCAAATTCGAGTCCGCTTTCTCTCACCGCCATGCCCTTGGGGAGCGCGAACTCCGGGAATCGACGGCTGATAGTGGCGAGCTGTCTGGCGTCGGGCACCTGACGCAACTCTAAGGTTCCCCGCTCGTCGTCGAGGGCGAATCCTCGATAGTTCGAGTAGAACCGTTCAATCTCGGCGACGCCGTCGTGCACGCTCGAGAAACTCCTGGCCAATTCGACGCCTTCGGCTTCCACATAACCCGCCGAAACAACCTCGTCGTCCAGGAACGAGCGCCAACGTTGCCAAAAGGTCCCGTCGGGGACGTCCATCAACACGACCGGCGCCGGCGTGGTTTTTCCAGTGTGCAAAAGGGTCAACACTTCGAAGACTTCGTCCATTGTTCCGAGCCCTCCGGGAAAGATCACGAAGGCGTTCGAAGGACGCGTCATGGCGACCTTGCGCGTGAAGAAGTACTTCATCGCGACGAGGCGCGTGTCAACGTCGATGTACGGGTTCGATCCCTGTTCGAAGGGAAGTTCTATGTTCACGCCCAACGTATTCTCGAGTCCGGCGCCTCGCGCTGCAGCTTCCATAATCCCAGGTCCAGCGCCTGAAACCGTGATCCATCCTCGTTCCGCCATTATCTGAGAGAACTGTCGGCCCATCGCGTAGAGCGGCGCGCTCTCGGGCGTACGCGCGGATCCAAAGACGGCCAGCTTGGGCCGGTCGCCGAAGCGGCCAAAGAGCTCGGCGGCCTCTAGAAGCTCCCGGAGTGCCGTGGCGGCGACTGCGAGGTCGTTCGTGTCGGCAATCGAAGGACCCAACTCTTCAATGCGCTCGAGCATGGTGCGCACGACTGCACGACGGCGCAGGTCGTCAATGGGCTCGAGGAGACGTTCGAGCGCTTCATCGCGCGAATCGCTCACGGCGCCCTCGCTAGACGCGCTGGTACAGCGTGCCGCGCTGAACCAGTGGCCGCCCGAGGGGCGCCACGATGGCCCGTAGCGACTCCACGTCCATCGCCTGCCCGTGGGTCGCACCCGCGGCGCGAGAGATGTTCTCGTCCATCAACGTGCCTCCGAGGTCGTTCGCGCCCGCCGCGAGAATCCGACGTGATCCCTCGACGCCCATCTTCACCCAACTCACCTGAATATTGTTGATATCGGTCGCGTAGTGCAGGCGTGCGACGGCGTGCATCAAGACGGCCTCTCGAAACGTCGGTCCTTTGCGAGCGCGGCCGCGAAGAAAGAGCGGCGTGGCCATGTGGACGAAGGGGAGTGGGACAAATTCCGTGAAGCCGCCCGTTTCACGCTGAAGCTGCTTGGTTCGAAGCAGATGGGTAGCCCAACTCTGCGGCGACTCGATGGCCCCGAACATGATCGTGATGTTGGAGCGAAGTCCCACTTCGTGCGCGACGCGGTGAACCTCGAGCCACTGGTCGGAGTTGATTTTGTCCGGACAAAGGACTTCGCGAATCTCGTCGTCGAGTATCTCCGCCGCGGTACCCGGCAGGGTTTTAAGACCCGCGTCCTTCAGGCGCGTCAGATACGTCGCCAAATCCTGGTTCGAGCGTCGCGCGCCCTCGAAGACCTCGAGCGCGCTGAACGCGTGAATGTGCATCGTGGGTGAACCCGCGCGTACGGCCGCGATCACGTCGACGTAATACTCGCCGTCAAAATTAGGGTGAATCCCGCCCTGGAGACAGACCTCGGTCGCGCCGCGCTCTTCGGCTTCTCGAACGCGTTCGCTCACTTCATCCAAGGTCAAGAGGTAGGGGTCGCCACGAAGATTGAGCGAGAGTGGGCCCTTCGAAAAGGCGCAAAAGCGGCACTTGAAGGTGCACACGTTCGTGTAGTTGATGTTTCGATTGACGACGAAGCTCACTTCGTCACCGACGAGATCTCGACGAGTCTGGTCCGCGGTCTCTACCACGGCGTTAAAGTCCCCGCCGCGCGCCTCAAAGAGCGTGACGAGTTCGCGCGAGTCAAAGTCGTAGCCCGGCGAATAACGGCGAAGGAGCGCGGCCACCTCACTTGATCGGCGACGCGAGCGAGGGGGCGACGGAGGCACTACCTCACCGCCCGAAACCCACGTGTCACGGCGAGCCAGCCACGACGCGTCAGCCTGGGCGAGGACGTAAGGACGAACCGCGCTGTCGAGAAACTCGCTCCCCGGTCGCGCGTACTCGGGGTAGACCGTCATGCGTGCGACCAGCGATAGTCCGACTTCATCGAGGGCGCTGGCCAGGGTGTCGACGGCGGGCCAATCGCGTTCAGGGTTCACGTGATCGATCGTGACCGGTGAAATGCCTCCCAAGTCGTCAATGCCATAGCGCACTAACTCGACGGGTCGATCGCTGAGATTGGGGGGTGCTTGAAGATGCACGCCGTCGGGCAGTATCAGACGCGCGACCGCGATCGTCCAGTGGAACTCTTCGTCGCTCGCGGCGGGGGCATCGGCCATCGCCGTCTTGGGTTTCGGCAGGAAGTTCTGGACGATGACCTCTTGCACGTGGCCGTAGCGCTCATGTGATTCGGTGATCGCCGCCAACGTCGCTAGTCGTTCGGCGCGAGTCTCGCCGATCCCGACCAGAAGCCCTGTCGTGAATGGAATCTTCAACTCGCCAGCCAAGCGCATCGTCTCAAGTCGGCGAAGGGGCGTCTTATCCGGCGCCAATCGGTGGGCGTCTAAGTCGGCCAATGCCTCGAGCATCATGCCCTGCGACGCGCTGACCGCGCGAAGCTGCTGGAGCTCATGGCGATAGAGCGCGCCCGCGTTCACGTGAGGCAACAGACCGGTGCTTTCGAGAACCATCTGCGCCGCGTTCGCTACGTAGTCAATGGTGCTTCGATAGCCCCGTGCCGCCAACCAGCGTGCCGCCTCGTCATAGCGAAGCTCGGGGCGTTCACCGAGGGTGAAAAGTGCCTCGGAGCATCCAGCCGCGACGCCCGCTTCCGCGATCGCCATGACCTCCTCGAGTCCGAGGTAGGGGGACGTGAGGCGAGCGGGCGCCTGCGCAAAAGTGCAGTAGCCGCATCGATCGCGACAGAGTTTGGTCAGGGGAATGAAGACCTTAGGGGAGTAAGTGATCTGGTTTCCGTGAATTCGTCTTGCTGCGTCGAAGGCGCTCGAAGCGAGCTCGTCGGCGGTGGCGTTTACAAGCTCATCGTTGAAGTACTTCGCTGGCGACACCGTCATAGGAGCATCCTAGGACGCGAGACACAAAATCCCGCCGACTGCCTCAGGAGACCCCACTCGCGGCGAGCTGAACGAGTGCCCCGCGGTCTCATCTTCGACGAGGCGCTGCTCGGCGCCAAAGAGCCAACGGGACAGCGCAGACGGCTCCGCCGCGCGTTCAGGACCGCATCTTTTGCGCCACGGTCGCCAGGAGTTCCTCGTAAGCATCGACGAAGGCTTGGACACCATCATGTTCGAGTTTCGAAGTCACGCCCGCCAGTGAGACGTCGGGTGCCAATTGGCCCAACTCTCGTGCGAGCGAATGAAGCGACGCCGCTCGAGTGAGCATCGACGCCGAGAAATCACCGTGATCGAGAACCGCGCGCAACGTCGCGTCGGGCATCGTATTGACGGACTCGTCGGCCACGAGGGTATTCACGTAGAGCAGCTCGTCATACTCGAGATTCTTGACCGAAGTCGAGGCCCAAAGAGGTCGCTGCACCTGCGCGCCCTCTCTCAACAGTTCCGCTGTTCGTTCGTCATTGACGCGTCGCTGGTAGAGCTCGTAGGCGGCGGCGACCTGGGCGTTCGCGCTGCGGCCGCGGCGAGGATCTCCTTCGCTCAGCTGTGCGTCCACCGCGCTGTCGACGCGAGAGACGAAAAATGACGCGACGCTGGCAATCGATGACAGGTCCAGTCCGTCGTGACGCGCTCGCTCCAGGCCCGCCAACCATGCGTCGAGGACTTGGGCGTAGCGCTCAATGGAAAAGATCAACGTCACGTTGACGTTGATGCCCCGCGAAAGCGTTTCGCTGATCGCCGCCAATCCCTCGTCCGTCGCGGGAATCTTTATCATGACGTTTTCGCGTGACACGGCTTCATGCAGTCGCGCCGCGGCCTCCACGGTGCCGTTCGTGTCGTGGGCGAGGCGCGGAGAGACTTCTAAGGAGACGAAGCCGTCGCGATAGCGCCGCCGTCCACTCGCCATGTCGGCCACGGACGCTTGATACACGTGGCTGAGCACGTCACACGCGTCTCGCACGTCGGCCACCGCGAGCTCCTCAAAGAGGGCTTCGGCGTCACTCGTCGTGGAGTTCGCCACGACCGCGTCATAGGCCGTCGAGGTCGCCAGGGCCTTGGCGAAGATCGAAGGATTCGACGTGACGCCGCGCACCCCTTGGGCAACGAGATCGGCCAATGTTCCGTCGTTGAGCCAGTCGCGTCGAATGTTGTCGATCCACGGGCTCTGGCCAAAGTCGTTGAAGAGATCTTGAAGTTTCGTCACTGACTCCCCAATCGATCGAGCACCAGAGAGGCCACGGCATCGGGCGTGAAGCCGAAGTAGTCAAAAACGTATTCACCCGGGGCGCTCATGCCAAAAGAGTCGATCCCGACCGAGTAGTTGACGTACTTCGACCAGCCCAGCGTGGCGCCCGCTTCGACGCTGATCGAAGGAACGTCACGACGCAAAACCTCTTGACGGTAATCACTCGGCTGCTCGTCGAAGCATCGCCAGCACGGCAGGGCGACGACCCGGCTCGGCACTCCTCGCTGCGTCAGTTCATCGCTCGCGCGAAGGCAGAGGGAGACCTCGGAACCCGTGGCGACCAGCGTGACGCGGGCGTCGTGATCATCGCGCACCACGTAGCCGCCACGGGGCGCTCCGACGAGCGAGGCGAGCCGCTCCGCGTCGGCGAAGACGTCGAGGTCCTGTCGAGACAGGACGAGAGCAGTGGGAGGCATTTCAGGGTCACTTAAGAGGCCCCGAACGAGGGCAACGGTTTCGTTCGCGTCCGAAGGGCGAACCACGTGCAGTCGCGGCACTGCGCGCAGTGCCATTAGGTGTTCGATTGGCTGGTGGGTCGGACCGTCCTCGCCAACGCCCACCGAGTCGTGCGTGTAGACGAAAAGTGCCGGGGCGTGACTGAGCGCCGCGAGACGCAACGCGGGTTTGGCGTAGTCGCTAAAGACGAAGAAGGTCGATCCAATGGGACGCACGCCGCCGTGCAGTGCCTGACCGACGAGGATCGCGCTCATCGCGAACTCGCGCACTCCAAAGTAGATCTGGCGTCCACCAGGGGACCGTGGGCCGTTCGTCTCGGCACCCTTTAAAAGCACGCCAGTATTGTCGGTCAGGTCGGCCGATCCCGCGGTGAGTCCCGGCGTCTGGGACGCGAAGGAGTCGAGCGCGCGCTGAAGAGCTTTGCGCGTCGCCACGGAAGCTCCGGCCGCAAAGAGCTCCACTTCGCCCAGTTCACTCGCCGCGCCTGACGTCTCGAGTTGACGAACGAGGGCCACGCCACGCTCGCCAGCCGAGGCCAATCGGGCCTCCCACGCGTTTCTCTCTTCGCGCACCACATGAAACCCCTCAACGAGACGAGCGGGCAGTTCGGGATCAAAAAAGAACGGCTCGTCTGGCACCCCGAGCACGGCCTTGGTGGCACTTATCGCCGAGGCGGAGAACGGAGAGCCGTGCGCCTCGCGGCGATCCATCATTTCAACGGAAGGAAAGCCAATGTGAGAACGTACGATCACCAGCGTGGGCCGACTGGTCTCGTTAAGAGCTTCGCGGGTAGCGGCCTCGAGCGCGTCGAGGTCGTTGGCCCTCTCGCCCACTTCCACGACGTGCCAGCCGTAGGAGCGAAAACGCGACGGCGTGTCATCGCCCAGCGCCAACTCCGTTGGTCCGTCGATCGTGATGTGATTGTCGTCGTAGAATACGGTCAGGCGGTCGAGTCCGAGTGAGCCTGCCAAGGACGCGGCCTCGTGGCTGATTCCTTCTTCGAGACAGCCGTCTCCCGCGATCACCCACGTGCGATGATCCACCAGGTCGGCCCCGAAGTCACTGCGCAAAAGCCGCTCGGCGATTGCCATACCCACACCATTGGCGATGCCCTGGCCCAAGGGTCCCGTCGTAACCTCCACCGTGGGAGCGACACCGTTTTCGGGATGCCCGGGGGTGCGAGAGTGCGCTTGGCGAAAGTCGCGCAAATCATCGGGGCCGAGGTCGTAGCCGAAAGCCTGGGCGAGGCCATATTGCAGTATCGACGCGTGACCGCAACTCAGAATGAGTCGATCACGATCGGGCCAACGTGGCCGCGTGGGGTCGTGACGAAACAGGCGCGCGAACAGCATTACGCCCAGCGGCGCGAGCGCCATTGCGGTACCGCTGTGTCCGGACTTGGCCGCCGCGGGCGCGTCCATCGCCAGGGCCGCGATTTCTCGGATCGCGTGGCCCTCTAACTCACTCGCGCCAGGATAAAGGAGGTCAGTCACGGCTCAAAGCGTAGTGAATTGACCTCGCTCGACTTGGGAGGCGACGGCTAGCCTTTCGCCGTGGCGCTCCAGATTCCGCCCAACTGCGACCTCACCCTCGGACTGGTCTGCGTCGAGAAGTCGACACCGGGCACCACGACGTGGCAGATGCGCGCCGACGAGCGTTTCGCCAACCCGGCCGGCTTCATGCAAGGGGGCCTCCTTTCGGCTGCTCTCGACTCGGCGATGGGCGCGTCGGCGGTGAGCGCCCAGCGAGGCCGCAAAGTCTTCGTCGCCAACACCGAGATGAAAGTGTCCTTCATCCGCCCCGTTCTCCCGGGAACCTTGCTTCAAGTGGTCGCCACGGTCCTCAAGGCCGGCAGGGTCATCTGTTTCGTGGAGGCCAAGGTTCATGACGAGTCAGGGGCACTGGTCGCGACGGCGAGCTCTACGTATCTCATCAAGGAGCGCTGAGTAGGCTGGGATCGTGAAAAACTCCTCGTGGCGGCGATTTCTCCGGGGTGCTTCGATGCGACGTGACCTCGAGGAGCTGCGTACGATCTTCCTGCGTTACGTCAGAGATGAAACCGTCCAGCCTTTAAAGGATTTGGGCCGTTTCGTGGTGTGGGGCGTCGTTGGCAGTCTCTTCGTGGGTTTCGGCGCGGTTTTGATGCTGCTGGGTGTCCTTCGCTTTCTCCAAGACCAATTCCCGGTTTTTGACGGCACTCTGTCTTGGCTGCCCTATCTCATCGTCGCGGTCCTCTGTGTCGTCGTGCTCGCCTTCACGGGTTGGCGGGTCGTCAGCGGAACAGCCAAGCGGCGCCTGAAGGCAACCAAGTGACGCAACGACCTGCGTCGCGCCGCGAGCTCGAAGCCTCGTTGCGTTCCATACTGCCCGACACCAAAGACCTGCCGAATTCAATGACCGACGCCAAAACGTCCGCCGCCGCGGCGGGCGTTGGTGGACTCTTCACGGGCTATCTCCTCGGTCGGTGGCAAGCGTACCGGTCACGCCGTCGAAAGAGGCGGTGAATGAAGAGGGTCTCACGTGTGATCACCGCTGGATTGTTGGGTCGAGCCTGGGCCCAGAAGTCCTCCAAGTGGTTGAAGATCGCCGCGCTGTTCACCGTCTTTCGCCTGATCATTTCGTCGAGCGCGCGCCGGAACAAAAAACACTCGTGAGCGCTTCCACCCTGCGCGCTGGCGAGCGCGTCATGCTCATCGACGCCAAAGACCGCCAGTATCTCATCACGTTGAAGGAGGGCGGCGAGTTTCATACCCACGCCGGCATCGTCGCGCACGACGACGTCATCGGCCTCGACGAGGGTTCATTTTTGATTGGCAGTACGGACCGCCAGTTTCTCGTGCTTCGCCCGACGCTTTCTGACGTCGTGGTCAAAATGCCTCGGGGCGCCCAGGTGATCTATCCCAAAGACTTAGGAGCGATTCTGCTTCAAGCCGACGTCGGACCCGGAATGCGCGTCCTGGAGGCCGGCGTAGGCTCGGGCGCCCTTTCGATGACCCTGCTGCGTGCGGGCGCGCTGATAACGGCGTACGAAATTCGAGAGGACTTCGCTGAGCAGGCGAAGAAGAACGTCACCGCCTTTCTGGGGTCCGACGTCGCCTACGACGTGAAGATTCGAGACGTGACGAAAGGGATCGACGAGACCGAACTTGATCGAGTGATCCTTGACATGCCCGAGCCTTGGGACGTCGTCGCGCACGCGGAGAAGGCGCTTCGCCCCGGAGGCATCTTCCTTTCGTACCTACCGACGATAAATCAGACGCAACTACTTAGAGAAAAACTTCGTCTGCACGCCTTTGGCCTGGAAGAAACCGTGGAAATCCTTCGACGGACTTGGCACGTCGATGGTCGTTCCGTACGCCCCGATCATCGCATGGTGGCCCACACGGGATTTTTGACCTCGGCACGGCGCGTCGTGCGACCGGGGAGTGCCTAGTCGCGTTCGATGAAGATGCACTCGCCGGGGCACTCTTCGGAGGCCTCGCGCACAGCGTCTTCGAATTCAGGAGCCACGTCGGCCAATCCGGCTGCTCCGCCTGGATCGCTCAGCACCTTGTCGCCGTTCTTGACGTACGCCAGACCATCGTCGAGCAGCGTGAATACTGAGGGACAAATCTCTTCACAGAGACCGTCACCTGTACAGAGATCCTGGTCGATCCACACCTTCATTTGCTCATCCTCCGTCGCCACTTGCGTCCTGTCACTCTAGCGGGGAAGGCGAGTGGACCTGACCTTGGCGGGAGACAATGTCTCACCTAGGGTGGCCCTATGGAGTCTTTTGAAAGCCAGGGCGATGACCGTAACGCGGCCGTCCCCGTCAGCGCGCCACGGGATTTCACCCTGAACGATCTCGACCAGGCAAACCATCGAATTGAAGCACTCGAGGAGAAACTGCTCGAGACTCGTGGTCAACTCGCCCAAACTCGCTCAAACAATGAAAAGCTGGCCGTCACCATCCAACAAACCCGTGACCAGATCTCCGCCTTGCGCGATGAAGTCGAAAAGCTCACTCAGCCGCCCGCGGTCTATGGCACCTTCACGGGCTTTAACGACGACGGCACGGTTGACATCTTCGCGTCGGGCCGCAAGATGCGCGTTGCTCTTCACCCCGGACTCGACCCGGGCCAGATCGCGCGCGGCGACGAAGTCGTTTTGAATGAGTCATTCACCGTCATTGGCGTGCGTGAGTCTGACGGTCAAGGCGAGGTCGTCACCGTCAAAGAGGTGCTCGACGAACGCCGCGTCTTGGTCTACGGACGTGCCGACGAAGAGCGTGTCGTCGAACTTGCCGAGGCTCTCCAAGACGTCAAATTGCGCGGCGGCGACGCACTGCTGTTCGATCTACGCTCAAATCTGTTAACGGAGAAGTTGAGCCGCCAAGAGGCCGAGGAGTTGATCCTCGAAGAGGTGCCCGACATCAGCTACGCGGACGTGGGCGGCCTTGACGCGCAGATTGAGGCCATCACCGACGCCGTGGAGTTGCCGTACCTGCATCGAGCGCTGTTTAACGACTACGACCTGCCCGCGCCGAAAGGGATCTTGCTCTACGGTCCCCCTGGTTGTGGCAAGACCCTGATCGCCAAGGCCGTCGCGAACTCCCTTTCTCAGAAGGTCGCTGAGCTGACGGGGAATCGAAACGTACGTTCGTACTTCCTCAATATCAAGGGTCCCGAGTTGCTCAACAAGTACGTCGGGGAAACCGAACGCCAAATCCGCGTCGTCTTTCAGCGAGCGCGCGAGAAGGCCGAAGAAGGCGTGCCGGTCATCGTCTTCTTTGACGAGATGGACTCGCTGTTTCGCACTCGCGGCACTGGCATCAGTTCGGACATGGAGTCAACCATCGTTCCCCAGCTCTTGGCCGAGATCGATGGCGTCGAGTCACTGCGCGACGTCATCGTGATTGGCGCCACGAACCGCGAAGACCTCATCGACCCCGCAATCTTGCGCCCGGGGCGACTCGACGTGAAGATCAAGATCGAGCGTCCTGACGCCGAGGCGGCCGGACAGATTTTCCAACGCTACCTGCACACTGGTCTCCCCGTCGACGTCGACACGGTCAGAGATCTCGGTGGGGGAGACCTGCAAAAAGCGCTACAGGTAATTATCGAAGAGGCCGTGTCGCACATGTACCGCATTGACGACGAAAACCGCTTCCTCGAGGTGACCTACCAGGGAGGCGACAAGGAGATCCTGTACTTCAAGGATTTCTCGTCGGGCGCCATGATTGAAAATATTGTTCGGCGCGCCAAGAAGATGGCCGTGAAGCGCGAAATCGCGAAGTCGGGTCGCGGGCTTCGCCTCGACGACCTGTTCGTCTCGATTCGCCAGGAGTTCCGTGAAAATGAGGATCTTCCCAACACGACGAACCCCGATGACTGGGCGCGGATTTCGGGCAAGAAGGGTGAACGCATCGTCTTCATTCGTACCCTGGTCAACCGCGACGAGACGGACGTCAAGGGGGGGCGCTCGATTCAGCACGTGGGTACTGGACAGTACCTCTAGTACATGGCGATCGCGAAGGTCCTCGGGATCGAAACCGAGTACGGGATTGCCGGCGGTCCCGATCGCGATCCAATTAACGCGTCGAGCATCATCGTCAACGCCTACGCCCAGCAGGGCCGCACCCGCATCAATTGGGACTTCGAAGGTGAAACCCCGGACATGGACGCGCGCGGACGCGTCGACCTGACCTCCTTCGCTCCGGTGGTCGAAACGCACCTCGCCAATACCGTCCTCACCAACGGCGCGCGGCTTTACGTCGACCACGCTCACCCCGAGTACTCCTCGCCGGAGTGTCGCAGCCCTCTTGAAGCGACGCTTTATGACGTGGCGGGTGAAGAGGTCATGCGTCGCGCCCTGGACATCGCGAATCAGTCTCTCGACGGTTTCCAAGCGATCACGCTCTATAAGAACAATTCCGATGGCAAGGGCAATTCCTACGGCACCCACGAGAACTACCTCGTTCGCCGCGACGTAGATTTCGCGCTCCTGGTGCGCGCGATGGTGCCCCACCTCATTTCGCGCCAAATCGTCATCGGCGCCGGCAAGGTGGGCTCTGAGACCGAGTGGTCTGGCGATGACGCCCCTGACTTTCAACTCTCCGCTCGCGCCGAATTCTTCGAAGAGGTCGTGGGACTCGAAACCACCCTGAAGCGTCCCATCGTCAACACCCGAGACGAACCCCACAGCGACGCGGAACGATTTCGCCGACTGCACCTCATTATCGGCGACGCCAACATGAGCCAGTACGCGACCCTGGTCAAACTGGGTTCGACGGCACTGCTCCTGGGAGCACTCGAAGAGTTCGGAGCGGGCGTCTTTCCACCGTCGCCGCGACGCCCCCTTCACGCACTACGTCGATTCACGCAAGATCCGACCTTGAAGGCAGTGGCCGATGACCTCGATGAGCGCGAGGTGTCAGCCTGGGACCTCCAAGACCAGCTCTGGCACCTGGCCGAGCGGTTCGTGGCTGAGACCGGGGGAGTCGCCGTGGGTGACGAACTCGAAGTCGCACTAATCATGAATCAGTGGCGCGAGATGCTCGACGGGGTGCGCGACGATCACGACGCCGTGGCCGACCGCGTCGACTGGGTCGCGAAGTGGCGCGTCGTACAGGGATTCCGCCAGCGACACGACCTCAGCGCCACCGACGCCAAATTGCGCGCGATCGACCTTCAGTACCACGATCTGCGTCCGGATCGATCATTGGCGCAACGGGTGGGCCTTCGGATTCTGCACGACATGCCCGAGGTTCGTGAAGCGGTTCACAATCCTCCAACCACGACGCGGGCCTATTTTCGAGGTCAGTGCGTCGCGCGCTACCCCGAGCAAATCGTGTCCGCCAATTGGGATTCCGTCGTCTTTGACGTGGGCGAGGGGCCCCTGCAGAGAGTGCCGATGCTCGATCCACTGCGGGGTACCAAAACTCTCACTGAAGAGTTGCTAGAAACAAGTGCAACGGCCGGTGACCTTTTGGCCGCCCTAGACAGGTAGAACAGTTGCATGAGTGAACAAGAGCGAATCCAAAAACGAAGCAGCGAGCGCGCTGCGGCCGAGACCTCGGAAGTGACCGTTGACGCCACCAAGGGCGATCAACTCAAGGCCGACCTTGATGACTTGCTCGATGAAATAGACGAGGTGCTCGAAGAGAACGCCGAAGAGTTCGTTCGCAACTACGTCCAAAAGGGCGGCCAGTAGATGGGTCTGCCGCTCTTCAGCGCTCATAATGATCCGGGTCCCTCCTTCGTAGAGTTCGCCGAACGTCACGGCCTGGTTCACGCGAGTACGAGCGCCGACGTGGGCGTGCACGCCACGACGGTCATCGCGCTTCGATATAGCAGTGGCGTCGTGATGATCGGCGACCGCCAAGCCACGGGCAATTACATCGCGAGTCGAGACGTTCGAAAAATCGAAGCGGCCGACCGATTCACCGGTTTGGCGGTGTCTGGCAGCGCCGCGCGCGGCATCGAACTGCTGCGACTTACCCAGCTCTCCTTCGAGCACTACGAAAAGATGACCGACAGTTCCCTCAGTTTGTCTGGCAAGGCAAACTATCTCTCGCCAATAATTCAACGCAACAACCTCTCAACGCCACTACCCGTTCTGCCACTGCTCGCGGGTTGGGACCTGAGCGCTGAGCAGGGGCGGGTCTTCGAGTACGACGGCGCGGGAGGTTGCTACGAGCGCAACGACTTCGCCGCGATTGGATCGGGATCACCCTTCGCCGAGGGGACACTTCGCCTCGGCTTTCGCGCTGACCTCGATCTCGAAGAGGCGCTCGAACTCGGCGCGCTCGCTCTTTACGAAGCCGGCGACAACGATCCCTCGACGGGCGGACCAGACTTTGTGCGTCGCATCTTTCCCATGATGGTGGTCATCGACGCCGGAGGATTCCGCGAAATTGAGATTGACGAGGTGGAACGACGTTTCCAGCTCATTAGTGAGCGGCGAGCCGAGTCCGGGGGCGTGGCCGGGGGAGCGCTTCGATGAGCAACTACTTCTACGTCTCGCCCGAGCAACTCATCAAGGACCGTGCCGAGTTCGCCCAAAAGGGCATCGCGCGAGGTCGCTCGATCGTCGGCGCCATTTTCGACAAGGGCGTCGTGCTCGTGGCCGAGAACCCAAGCGCTTCCCTGCACAAGATCTCTGAAGTGTACGACCGCATCGCCTTCGCCGGCGTAGGCAAGTACAACGAGTTTGATCGCCTACGCGAAGCGGGGATTCGCTGGGCCGACGGCACGGGTTACACCTACTCGCGCAGCGACGTCGACGCGCGAGCGCTCGCCAACTACTACGCCCAATACTTAGGGGACATGTTCACCGAGGGCCAAAAGCCCCTCGAAGTGGAGGTGTTGATCGCTCAACTCGGTAACAAACTACGTCCGACCAAGCTCTATCGAATTGCCTACGAAGGCACGATCACTGATGAACCGCACTTCGTCGTTCTCGGCGGGGACGCCGAGACAATTAGGGACCGCTTTGCCCTGTCGGCGCCCACGCTGGAGTCTCTCTCGGCCACTCTACGTCACGCCACCGCCGCGCTGGGAGGTCCCGAGCGCACCATTCCCCACAATGAGCTCGAAGTTGGAGTGCTTGAGGACCGGGGCCAGAGGCGCACCTTTCGTCGCCTGAGTGTCGATGAAGTGAACGCACTGCTGGGCTAGGACTGAGATGCTGCGGCGAATTTTCGGAATCGAAACCGAGTACGGGGTTACGTTCTCGCTTCGGGGTCAACGTCGGCTCAGTCCTGACGAGGTCTCGCGCTTCCTCTTCCGCAAGGTCGTCGCCTGGGGACGATCGTCGAACGTTTTTCTCGAGAATGGCTGTCGACTCTACTTAGACGTGGGCTCTCACCCCGAGTACGCCACGGCCGAGTGCGACTCGTTGAGCGACGTCGTCGCTCAAGACAAGGCCGGTGAATCAATTCTGCGCGAACTCGTCGGCTACGCGCAGCAGCAGTTGAGCGAGGAGGGGATTCGTGGCGACATCTTCCTCTTCAAGAACAACACTGATTCGTCAGGCAATTCCTACGGGTGCCACGAAAACTACTGCATTGAACGTATCGAGGACCTCACGCGCCTTGAGCAGGTCTTCATTCCGTACTTGATCAGCCGTCAGATCTTCACCGGCGCCGGCAAGGTCGTGACCAACGCTCGGGGAACTGCGTACTCGATGAGTCAACGGGCCGAGCACATCTGGGAGTCGATCTCGTCAGCGACGACGCGCTCTCGGCCCATTATCAACACCCGCGATGAGCCCCACGCTGACCCCGAAAAGTATCGGCGCCTGCACGTCATCGTGGGTGATTCCAATATGAGCGAATTCGCGACGTATCTCAAGATTGGCACTGCCGCGGTGGTGCTGGCAATGATTGAGGACAAGACGACGGTGCTGCGCGACTACTCGATGTCCTCACCGATTAATGCGCTTCGTGACATCTCCTATGACTTGTGGAGCAAGGAGCCCGTCAAACTGATGAACGGCCGCGACCTCACGGCGCTGGAGATCCAAGAGGATCTCTGTGAACGGGCCGAGAGTTTTCTCCAGAGCCATCAGTTGCCCGGTGATCAAGTCCACGCCGTCAAATTATGGCGAGAAGTCATCGAACAGTACCGAAGCGACCCCATGGGACTGGCCGATCGCGTCGACTGGATTACCAAATTGCAAATCATCGAGCGTGAACGCGAGCGCAGCGGCACGGAGTTGAGCGATCCAAAGATTGCTCTCATCGACCTGCTCTATCACGACACGAATTATGAACGGGGCCTCTTCTACCGACGCCAGGCCAAGGGTCACGTACGACGCGTTGTCACCGACGACGAAATCGCGACCGCGACGCACACGCCGCCCTCGACCACGCGTGCGCACATGCGCGGCACTTTCATTCAAGCCGCCAAGAAGTGGCGCCGCGACTACACGGTGGACTGGGTGCATTTAAAATTGAACGATGAAATGCAGCGCACGGTTCTGCTCAAAGATCCCTTTAAGAGTAATGACGAGCGTTTTCAGAAGCTCCTGCTCTCTCTCGAACGTCACAACTGAGCCGACTAACCTTGAATAGTGCCTGACGAATCCCCAATCTCGACCGACGGCGCACCGGAGCCTTCCCTCACGTCTCGGCGATCCAGACGAGGCGCGCGCGCCGTCGTGGAGTGGATACTCATCTTGGTCGTGGCCGTGCTCGTCTCATTCCTGGTTCGCACCTACGCCTTTCAAACCTTCTTCATTCCCTCAGGTTCGATGGAGCCAACGTTGATGGTGGGTGATCGGATCGTCGTGGACAAGTTGAGTGTTGACTTCGGAGCCATTCACCGAGGCGACATCCTGGTCTTTAAGTCGCCCCCGGCGGAGAACTGCGGCGGACCACCAGTGGCCGATCTGGTCAAACGCGTGATCGGTCTGCCGGGCGATCAACTGACGTCAAAGGGCAACACCATCTACGTCAACGGACACCCTTTTGACGAGAAGTGGACCCACACTGAGCCTTTGGGTCCGGCGATCGGCAACGTCACCGTTCCCGCCAATCACTACTTCATGATGGGTGACAACCACTCTGATTCGTGCGACTCGAGAAGTTGGGGCCCCATCACGCGCTCGGAAATCATTGGTAAGGCCTTCATTCGCATTTGGCCCATAAGCCGCATCGGGGCTCTCTAAATACCGCAACGCCGACCCCTAGTATGGCTTCGTGTTTAGTTTGAGCCCTATCAAGATCATGGTGATCGTGGCCGTGGTATTGCTCCTGTTGGGACCGGACAAGTTGCCAGAGGTCGCTCACAAGCTCGGCTCCTGGTGGCGCACACTGAAGAATCTCCAGGCTCGCGTCGAATCCGAAGTGCGCCAGGCTATCCCCGACTTACCCAGTAGCGGCGACATCGCGCGTATTGCTCGAAGCCCCGTGAACCTTTTGAACCAGCTCGCGGACCGCGTGGACGCCAAGGAGATGGCCATCGCCGCTGAGGCCGACACGTCCGAAATCGAAGACGAAGTCCCCCTCATCGCTCGACCCGCCCCCGCGCCGCCGACCCCGCGTGAATTTGACGCGTCGGCGCCGCCTGACCCCTCGATGAATTAAACACCATGGGCCGTTTTCGCAAGGCGGCGTCGGGGATGACCCTGGCCGAACACTTGGCCGAATTGCGCCACCGCTTTCTCGTCATGGCCATCACGGTCAGCGTGTTCAGCGTGGCCGCCTTCATCTTTTACCCCGAGGTCTTGAAGGTACTCCAGCACCCTTACTGCTCAGCCGTGCCCGGTCACTGTCGCTTCCTCGTGACCAATCCACTTGACGGACTGACGCTGCGCGTGAAGATTGGTCTCTTTGGCGGCTTCTTGCTCGCCTCACCGGTGATTCTCTGGCAAATTTGGCGCTTCGTGACGCCAGGCTTAAAGGCTCGCGAACGCCAGTACGCGTTGCCCTTCGTCCTCGCCTCCCTGTTCTTCTTCTCCGGCGGTGTGATGCTCGCGTACTTCAGCTTTGGTCACGCCATCCAATTCTTGAAGTCGATCGGCGGTTCATCACTGGTCACTGAGTACAACCCCAACCAGTACCTGACGTTGTTCCTACTCATGATGTTCATCTTCGGTCTCACCTTCCTCTTTCCCATCGTTCTGGTAGCACTCGAACTCGCGAACATCGTCACACCGCGTCAACTTCTTCACGGTTGGCGTTACGCCGTGATCACGATCACGGTCGCCTCGGCGGTCTTCACCCCAAGCGGCGACCCGCTCTCTATGATGGCGCTCGCGATACCGTTGGTCGTCTTCTATTTTCTCGCCATTGGCGTGGGAAAACTGCTTAAACGGTGACGAAGCTGGACTATCGAAGTCACTTCATCGACGCACTGGGTTTTGGACTTGACGAATTCCAACTCGAAGCCCTCGACGCGCTCGACGCGGGGGTCAACGTGTTGGTTTCGGCACCCACCGGATCTGGCAAGACGATCGTCGCCAACTACGCGATTGGCCAGGCCTTCGAGCGGGGGCAGCGGGCCTTCTACACCACGCCGCTGAAGGCCCTTTCCAACCAGAAGTACCACGAACTCTGCGAGCTTTACGGCACCGCTCAGGTGGGCCTCTTAACGGGCGACACTTCGATTAATCGAGCCGCCCTCGTGGTCGTCATGACGACCGAGGTGCTGCGCAACATGCTCTTGACCGAGTCCGAGCATCTGAAGGAACTCGGACTCGTGGTGCTCGACGAGGTGCACTACCTGCAAGACCCTTTTCGCGGTGGCGTATGGGAAGAAGTACTGATTCTCACGCCGAAGGCCGTTCGTTTTGTCGCACTGTCAGCGACTATCGGCAACGCGGAGTTCCTCGGGGAGTGGTTCAGGGCCGTACGTGGCGACACCCGCGTCATCGTCGAATCGACGCGCCCCATCAAACTCCATCTCCACGTCGCCGTCGTTCCGCGCGCGTCGGGCCACGCCGAGATACTTGACCTTCTTGACGGAGTCAGACTCTCCGACCCCGCGCGACGAATTGACAATCTGATGAAGTCGACCCGGCACCTTCGACCGGGTCCCAAGTGGCACGGACCTCGTTCGTCGGGTCCACCGCCGCCCTTTCGAGCACCACGACGCAGCGACCTGCTTCGCGCCGCCGCCGAGGAAGATCTTCTGCCCATCATCGTCTTCATTTTCTCACGATCGGCCTGTGACGATGCCGTCCAGCAGTGCCGACGCGATGGACTTCTCTTCACCACCCCCGATGAGCGCCGCCTCATCGAACAACTCGCCGAAGAGCGCGTCAAGGACTTCTCCGCCGACGACCTGACCGCGCTCGAATTCGATCAGTTCTTGGACGCGCTACGCCGAGGTTTGGCGGCTCATCACGCCGGGATGGTGCCAGCCTTTCGAGAGATCGTCGAGAAGTGCTTCGAAGAGAATCTTCTCGCCGTGGTGTTCGCCACCGAGACCTTGGCGTTGGGTGTCAACATGCCGGCTCGCTCCGTAGCGCTCGAGCGTTTCACGAAGTATTCCGACTCGGGGAAACAGTTTCTCTCAAGTGGCGAGTTCGCTCAGATGACGGGCCGGGCGGGACGACGCGGTCTTGACGTCGAAGGGCACGCTCTGATCTGCTTTACCACCGACTTGGCGCTGCACGACGTCGCACGAGTCGCCCTCGCGCCACCGAGCGAACTGCACTCATCCTTTCGACCCACGTATAACTTGACGGCGAACCTCATGAACCACGTCGAGTTCGACACGGCCATCGAGATCGTGCGCCAGTCGTTCGCGCAGTTCGAGGCCGACCGGCGTCCGCGCGGCAGCCGGCGACCACTGAGCGACCAGTTGCTCGCACGATTTCACGTCCTCGAAGAACTGGGTTACGCCGACGGATGGAAACTCACGGAGCAGGGACAACTACTGCGTTCCATCTACCACGAGTGCGATCTCTTGATCGCCGAATCGCTCAATCTCGGGGTGTTTGACGACCTGGAGCCCGCGCAGTTCGCCGGCCTGTTGTCGACATTCGTCTTCGAGGCCAAGCGCGGTGCTCGAGCCAACGCCGCGAAACAGGTCTCCACGAAGAAGCGACGTGCTCTCAATGACCGACTGGGACAGCAGCGTCGCGGCACGATGAGCGAGCGTCAGAACGAGATCACGTCGCTCAATATTTCGATCGTCGCCGTCGAGGACCGTTACCAGGTGACGCACGCCAAAGAACCCGACGGACGTTTCGCGACGACGATTGCCGCGTGGGCGAGGGGGGCACCACTCTCGACCGTGTTGGACCTCGCGGAACTCGAGATCGGTCTGACCTCACCCGGAGACTTCGTTCGCCAAGCCAAGCAAGTCGTCGATCTGTGCGAGCAGTTTTCGCGTCTCGACGATCGCTTCGGCGTCGCCCAGACGGCCGCCGAAGCCCGTGACCTGGTATTACGCAGCGTCGTCGCGGGCGCCTCCAGCGTCCACCCTCGCCCCTGACTTCGCCTCTAGTCTCGTAACTCCATGCATCCCTACGCCACCGAAGAGTTCACCAGCGATGAAGCTTCGATTCTTCGCCGTTATTTCACGAATCTCGACGGACCGGTATTTGCCCTGGTCAATCTGCCTGAAGTCGTGAAGGGGGCGCTCTTCGCGCGCTATTCGCGGTCCTCTAAGAGTTTGCGCCGACTCTTCCTCGACGAGTTCGTCGGTGACCTTGACCTCACGGGCGACGCAGGCCTCGACGCCACGATCGGACTGGGACGCGCTGACGAGCTCTACCAGCGAATCTTTTATGAATACGGCGACGACTCCGTCGCCCAACTCGGCGGCGTGCACCTGGCGTGTGAGCAGGCGAGCAACCTCTTGACCAAGGTGCTCGAGCGGGGTCGACTGATGAGCTATCTCGAACAGTCAACGCGCTACCTCGGCTACGACCGGCGCCTGGCCAGTGGCCACTATCGCTTCTATCGAGATCACGACCTGCTCGAGTCACGATTTGGCGCTCGCTACGTGGGCGAGATGGATCGCATGTTCGACACCTACAGCGAACTGTTGCCCAAAATGACGGAATTCATCACGACGAAATACCCAAAGACTTCCGACGACACCGACTTCGTCTATCGCCAGGCCACACGAGCGAAGGCGCTCGACGCGGTGCGGGGCCTCTTGCCGGCCAGCGCCCTGTCCAATTTGGGCATCTACGCCTCGGGACAGGCGTACGAGGCGCTCTTGCTTCGCATGCGCGCCCACCCACTTCCCGAGGTTCGCACCTACGCCGAATTGATGTACGACGAGCTCGTCAAGGTCATTCCGTCGTTCTTGAAACGCGTGAACGTGCCCGAACGCGGCGGAGCGTGGACGAAATACCTCGCGGACACCAAACTCGCGACTCGCACGCTCATCAAGGAACTTTGGAGCGACGAAGAGCAAACGCCGGGGGAGTCCGTGCGCTTGATTGGTTACGATCCCGAGGGCGAAACCCGCGTTCTCGAAGCGATCATCTTTGCCAACGACAACGTGTCCCAAGACGAGGCGCAGCGGCGAGTCGCGAGTCTCAACGCCGAGGGACGAGTCAGGCTGATGAAGGCGTACGTCGGCGATCGGGGAAATCGGCGTCACCGTCCGGGACGCGCCCTCGAGCGAACCGATTACCGGTTTGAACTCGTCACCGACTATGGCGCCTTTCGCGACCTGCAACGCCACCGTCTCTTGACGATCGAGTGGCAGCCCCTCACGGTCGAACTTGGCTTCGACGTTCCCGAGATCGTGCACGAAGCCGGCTTGGCGGAACGCTTCGAGAACTCGCTCGATCGCTCGGCCGAGCTCTACCACGACCTCTACGCGGAGTTCCCCGAGCAGTCCCAGTACGCCGTCGCGCTGGCCTTTCGAATCCGCTACGTCATGCAGATGAATGCCCGCGAAGCCATGCACCTCATCGAACTTCGCTCGGGGCCCCAGGGGCATCCCAACTACCGACGAGTAGCCCACGAAATGGCGCGTCTGATCGACGCCCAGGCGGGGCACCGAGCCCTGGCGGGCGCCATGACCTACGTGGACTTCTCGGACACGGACCTCGAGCGTCTGGCGGCTGAACGGGCCGCTGAACGGGCCCGAGCAATTCGCCAGTAGAGTCAGACACTTGACTTTTGGCGGAAATACCGTCCGCCCGCGCAAAAAGGCTCTACACTGCCAGCGCTACAGAAGAGGAACACATGGCTGCAGATGCTGAAAATGACGAAGTATTCGACGAAGAGGAGTTGGCCGAGGGCTTTGACGAAGAGATCGTCGGTGATGAAATCGATGACGAACTCGTTGATGACGTCATCGATTCCGACGAAGAGGCGGACGTCGACACCCTCGTAACCGACGTGATCGTCGAAGAGGCCGATGATGAAATCGAAGAATTGAAGCCTGAGGTCATCGTCGCTGATGACGACGATGACGTCATCGATGACGCGGACGTCGAACTCGCGCTGGACGAAGTGCTGGCCGAGACCATTCTTCGCACTTCAATCACTGATGACGACGAGGATGGACCGGTCGAAGTCGATCCCAACCTCGAGAATTCCGAGACGATATTGCCAAAGCAAGATGACGAATTTCGCTGTCTCTCGTGTCGACTGTTGAAGAAGACGAGCCAGCTCGCCAACCGACAGAAGATGCTTTGCCGAGACTGCGTGTAGCGACGGACATGAAGACCACGTCGAGTGCGATCGCGACGTGATCGTCGAACGAGCCCTTGGCCGGAGCGATGAACTCCTCAGGCTGTATAACGACGCGTTGGCGAGCGTCCAGCGCCAGCGCGGTGGCGACGCCTTTCTCGAGTCGCTCGGAGTTGACGAATCCACCCTGGACATGCTGCTGCACGAAAAGAGCCTCTGGGTGGCTTCGAGCGACGGACTCAAAGGCTTTGGAGTCTGTTCGCGAAGCGTCATCATGGGGCTCTACGTTGACTCGACGCATCGCCGACAGGGGATTGCGCGTGCGATAGCGAACGAGATAATGCGAGCGTGTTCACCCGTTGACGCGTACGCCTTGCCGGGCGATCGAGCAATGAAGTCGCTCTATGAGTCTTTCGGCTGGAAAGCTCGACTGCTTACGATGCGCGCCGAGTAGGCGGGCGACGCAGTCGAGTCGGCGGCGGGGGAGGGGGAACCTTCATCCCGAGCAACTTGGCCAATTCAGGAATAGCACCGGCGTTGTGAACGGCCACGGCTCGGCTCGACTCGTGGGCGGGAATGCCAGCCGGCTTGATGTTGCGGCGGATGGATGTGTCGGCGGCGAGTTCCACCAAGGCGTTCCACGTCGCGGGGTCTTGATCCGCACTGAGCGTTTCCGAGACCAGCGCGACCATGCGCGTCGCCACGTCGGCGCTCACCCGTGTTGACATGTCGGGGGGCCGGGCCACGAGTTCGAGGGCCTCACGCACCTTGTGGGCGCCGATCGCGGCCTCTAGTCGCTCCGCCCACTGGGTGCGCAGGTGTTCTAGCCGTGACGTGAGAGCGGTTTGGAGTTCTTTCAGTTGCGTGCGACCTTCGTCGTCGAGCGTCACGGTCTTGGCTGAGGTCACGACGGCTCGGAGGTCGCGTAGTCGCAGTTCGCGTCCGGCGCTCACCGCGCCCGCCGCACGATCCTTCCACATCGCCAAGGTCGTCCGTCCGAGAAGATCTTCGGCGATACGGTCGATCGTCAGCGGATCAATGGTCGGACGACCCTGGTCCGCCGCGTTCTTGTTCTGAAGTTCGACGGCCGCTCGAACGGCGGGCATGCCGCCGCGCAGTAGCTGCTCAGCGACGGGCAATTGCTCGGGCGAGAGCGTCGCGAGAAGGGCATTGCGGTGCGTGGTGGCCAGAGGCGGCGCGCCGTTGTAAGCGCCTCGAGCGGGCCGAGCGGTCCGAGTGCCCTCGCGCGATGGCCGGGTGCTACGTTCGCTGTCACGGGCCGGTCGAGCACTACGTTCGCCGTCACGCGGAGGCCTTACACTGCGCTCGCCGTCACGGGCAGGACGCGCACCGGGCTCGCCCTCGCGACGCGGACCCCGCGTGTGGGACCCTTCGCTGGTCGATCCTTCGGAACGCTCTCTTGGCGGGCGCGGCGTACGTGAATCTCGTCGTTCTCCTGGGCGCTTCGAACCCTCGCGGCGCTCACCGTCGCGGCGTTCGCCGTCACGGCGCGGG